>FWWL01000741.1_pt1 | contig 87163 bp, 72 predicted proteins | sample 2228331 | NCBI WGS metagenome assembly FWWL01 (sample SAMEA103939775, study PRJEB20133) | metagenome | reverse complement strand
TCCTGCATTACCTCGTTTTAATTTTGAAACATCATTTTCATAAAAGTGAGCTATCTTTTAAGTGAACTTAGCTACTTTTGGGACGGCCCCACAATAAAATTTATACTGATTACTTTGAATTCTCCAATAGTTCTTCTAACTTATCCCAAGCCTGAGTGAATCCATCCACCATGCACATATCCAAGACACTTTTAACTGCCTCAGGCGATACGTATTCAGTATGGCTGATAACCTTGGTCTTTCCTTCAAACTCATGGAATGTGAGCGTGACAACCCCTTCAGGCATACCCGCTAAGATATTTCCATCCTCATCTGAAAGGTATTCAGTAGTTTGTACGATTTTCTCTGGTACTATAATTTCATGGAACACGGACTTGCTCCACATTCTCCTATCTCCTGGCTTTTCATCAATTTTCTTCATGCAGTAGTGCCATGAGCCTCCTGGACGTAAATCAACATTACAAACGCCCAATGTATAGCCTCTAGGTCCATACCATTGCTTTAAATGCTCAGCTTCCGAGAATGCCTTAAATACCAACTCTCGGGGAGCGTTAAATATACGTTCCAGTATTAGAGCCTTTCCTTCTACTTTAGAAGTCATTGGATTTGCTGAGTTATTAGTAGTCATTTTATTACTTCCTTTATCATTTTTTTTGTAATTCCTCCAAGTATATTTCTAAGTTGTCGAACCTCTCCTCCCAAAGGGGACGGTACCGCTCCAACCAAGAATTTAATGATTTGAAAGGCTCCGAACGCAGTTTGTAGATACGGCGATTCGCTTCAGCATATACCTCTACTACCCCTGCCTCATGGAGCACTCTAAGATGTTTGGATACTTGTGGCTGCCGAATGTTCAGATGATTGGCGATCTCACCCACTGTAAGTGGACCGTTCCGCAATAATTCTACCATTTGCATTCGGCTAGCCTCTGAAAGGGCACTTAAAAAGTTAGAATTCATATCATCACAAGAGCACCTCCTCTTACCATTATTTTCTTGATAAATACAATATACATGAATAGGAATATTCCAGTCAAGGACTATTTGAAGTGAACAAAAAATCAGGAGAATTATCTCAGACGGTGGTAACTAGAACAAAGAAACGTAGTATTGCTAAGTAAAAAACAGCGAGATCCATGACGTACATCTTAGCGCCAGTGTGCCGAAACGTATGCGGGCTGACGCGTACGCCTTTAATAGCCGCCGCGATACCGTGCGCCTGGATATTCTGCTGCATTGTACGCACCTTCATCGGGGTATTATCGATATTTACGAAGAAGAAGTCGTGGTCTAGGAATCCGCGTATCACAATGTATTCCTTTCGGTGGCGCTCCAACGTTTTCGACTCGCCCGCTAGCTTTGTCGCGTCATAACCGGAGACGGCTACCGTGTTTTTCCTGCGTAATTGATTCCGTTTGATTCCGGACATAAAAAATACACCCCTCCACGTTTGAGGCCACTGAAAAAGTCCCCATCTAATAAACAGGATACCTTACTTCGCTAAATTCGAGGTAAGGTATCCTGTTTTCCTGTATAATTAAGGCATTAAATGTAGGTGGTGTTTCGGATGATTTCAAACCAACTATCCCTTAATCTCAGTCCATTTATGGCTATTTACGATATAGTAGTGCCCAAAGATAATATGCTTCGTCAAATTAATGATCTCGTAGATTTTTCTTTTGTCCTAGAAGAATTACAGAATAAATATTGTCTCGATAATGGTCGCAATGCAGTGCCTCCCATTCGAATGTTCAAATACCTGTTACTGAAATCAATCTTCGATTTATCAGATGTAGATGTCGTAGAACGTTCCAAGTATGACATGTCCTTGAAATACTTCTTAGACATGGCGCCAGAAGATGGAGTCATTGATCCAAGTTCTTTAACGAAGTTTCGTAAACTTCGCTTGAAAGATGTAAACCTGCTCGACATGCTGATTCAAAAAACAGTAGCAATCGCATTGGAAAAAGAAATCATTAAAAGCAGCGCTGTTATAGTGGATGCCACGCATACGAAAGCACGCTACAATCAGCAATCACCAAAAGAGATATTGATGGAGAAGTCTAAACTGCTACGAAAAGCAGTGTACCAGATCGATGAAAACATGAAGAATAAATTTCCGCCCAAAACAACGACAGACGAATTAGCGGATGAACTGGACTATTGCCAAAAAGTTATTGATGCCGTGGAAAAAGAAGAATCAATCCGTGAATACCCAAAGGTAAAAGAAAAGCTGAACTACTTGAAAGAAATCGTAGAAGATCACGTGGAGCACCTTCAACTCTCGAATGATCCAGATGCACGTGTGGGTCACAAAACTGCGGACTCCTCTTTCTTTGGCTATAAAACACATATTGCAATGAATGAAGAACGTATTATTACAGCTGCCGTAATTACAACAGGTGAAAAAAGTGATGGGAAACAACTTCAAACCTTGATTACTAAAAGTCGTGAAACAGGCATGAAAATCGATACTGTCATTGGAGACGCAGCCTATTCAGAGAAAGAGAATATCCAGTATGCCAATGAAAATGAATTGCAATTGGTCTCAAAATTACACCCATTAGTTACAGAAGGTAATCGTAAAAAAGAAGATGAATTTGAATTTAATAAAGATGCAGGGATGTACGTTTGTAAAGCTGGACATATGGCGATTCGCAGGGCACGTACGGGAACAAAAAATGTAGGAAGAAATCAAGTAAATACCTATTACTTTGATATCGATAAGTGTAAGCAGTGCCCCTTAAAAGAAGGTTGTTATAAAGAAGGGGCGAAATCCAAAACCTATTCGATCAGCATCAAATCAACGGAGCATAGCGAGCAGCAAGCTTTCCAAGAAGGTAAATATTTCAAAGAGAAGGCAAAAGAGCGCTATAAAATTGAAGCGAAGAATAGTGAACTAAAACACAGACACGGGTATGATGTGGCATCTTCCTCGGGTCTCGTTGGCATGCAGATGCAAGGGGCAATGGCCATATTCACTGTCAACCTCAAAAGAATATTGACGCTTATGAAGTGAAATAGATAAAGAATACATGGAAAAAGACGAATTTCCATTCAATTAGAGTGGAAATTCGTCTTTTTCCAATTAAATCCATTTGAAAAATTGTTTAAGCTTAGTTTTTCAGTGGCCTCGGGTCTCCCTGGCGTTGTTTTATTTTTTTGCCGAAACTGTCACAAAAGTCTCCTCGTTGACGACTTATGGGTATCACGAAAACTTGGAGGGTGATCGGTAATGAGGAAATACGATGCGGCAATCGTCGGCGGAGGCTTAGCGGGACTTATCGCGGCCATAGAGTTGGCAGACGCGGGAAAATCCGTTTGTCTGTTGGAGAAGTCGGCTAAACTCGGCGGAAGGGCGATGACGGTCAACAAGAACGGCGCTTTGTTTAATCTGGGAGGGCATGCGCTTTATTTGGGAGGCGAGGCGAACGGGGTATTCGAGCGCTACGGCTTGAAGCTTACGGGAAACAGGCCGTCCGCCAAGGGACTGGCGATCTGGAACGGCGGACTTCAGCCGATGCCTGGCGATCCGATGAGTTTATGGTCCACCAAGCTATTAAGCGTGTCCGGCAAAGCGAAGCTCCTGTCGCTGATCATGAAGCTGAATAAGGCGGAACACGAGGCAATTCCCCGCATCAGCTTAAGGGAGTGGGCGGAAGCCCGCATCGGAGATCCGATGGTGCGCCATATTTTCTATGCGTTATCCCGGACGGCAACCTATACGCAGGATCCGGATCATCAGGCCGCAGGTCCGGCTATCAAGCAGGTTCAAAGGGCGCTGAAATCGGGAGTTAAGTATTTGGACGGAGGATGGCAATCGATCGTCGATCAGCTCAAAGATAAGGCGGCTAGCAAGGGAGTCGATATTCGGGCTGGATTATCCGCGGCCGAGATCTTGCACGACCGGGGAGAGGTTGCGGGCATTCTATGCACGGACGGACAGACGGTCGCAGCGAACCACGTGATCAGCACCGCTTCTCCTTCTTTAACCTGCCAGATGGTTAAGGGGGCTGAGGATACCGCTTTGCGAAGATGGAGAAACGAGGCGAAGCCCGCGATGGCCGCGAGCTTGGATCTTGCGCTGAATCGCCTGCCCGTGGCGAATCGCAAGTTTGCCATCGGATTGGATCAGCCGGTATTTTTCTCCGACCATTCCAGGGCTGCAAATCTAAGCGATAATGGTACAATAGTGGTACATGTTACCAAGTACAACGGTACTGGACAGCAGGACGCGAAAGCGGACGAAAAGATTCTGGAGCAGACGATGAGCCTTCTGCATCCGGGATGGGAGCGCGAGGTCGCAGCGCGCCAATTCCTGCCTAACATAGCCGTAGTGCATCATTATCCCCACATTGGCCAAACGAGTCGGGAAGTGGGACCCGAAGTGCCTGAAATCAAAGGGTTGTACGTCGCCGGCGATTGGGCCAGCCATGGGGAATTGCTTGCCGATGCTGCGGCTGCTAGCGCCATGAGGGCTGCTAAGCGGATCGTGGAGGCCGACAAGTTCGCTGGCCGAACGATTCCGGAACTTACGCATTCTAGATAGTTATTTGCGATGGAGGGGATCCAATGGGGCGGGATCGAATGGAACGGGATCAAACGTCCGAGATCGATTACGCGGCGTATAAACCGCTGCTGTTTTCCGTTGCCTACCGGATGCTTGGGAGCGTGATGGATGCCGAGGATATCGTTCAAGAGACTTTCTTGTCTTGGGAAACGAACAAGCCGGAGCATGTTCAGAACGAGAAAGCTTACCTCTGCAAAATAGTAACCAATCTGTGCGTAAATAGGCTTCGTTCCGCAAGCAAACAACGGGAAGTCTATATCGGCCCTTGGTTGCCGGAGCCTTTAATAACCGAGGAGGCGAGTCTTGCCGGCAGTCCTATCTCTTCTTATCTTCATAAGGAATCGCTGTCTACCGCGTACCTCTTGCTCTTGCAGCAATTGACCTGGACGGAAAGGACCGTTTTCGTGCTGCGGGAAGTGCTGCAATACGATTATGACGAGATCGCAGATATCGTAGGCAAGAGCAGCGCGAACTGCAGGCAGATTTTTAGCCGCGCGAAGGGCGCGATTAGCGGCTTGTCCGGTTCCGTCGAAGCGTCTCCTCCCAAATCGGAATCGATCAGGCTTCGTGTAGAGCAGTTCGTCCAGGCGCTTATGTCCGGCAACGCCGGCCAGCTTGTCAGCATACTCCAAAAGGATGCACATCTCTATTCCGACGGCGGAGGGAAAGTTAGGGCGGCGATACATCCGATCTTGGGGGCCGAAAGGATATCGATGTTCCTGCTAAGTCTCGCGGGCAAGCTTCCGCCGGATTTTTCTTTCCGGATCGTTTCCGTCAACGGAGAAGCGGGAATCGTTTCGTATTTCGGCAACGAGATCAACCATGTCATTACTTTCCGGATCGAGGAAGACGCCATAACCGATATTTACATCGTCATTAACCCCGATAAGCTGCGCCATCTCGCTTAGATTTAACTTGGGGTGGCGACATAGCAAGAGGCTGTCCCTTGGGTCTGTGAAGACCCGGGAGACAGCCTCTTGCCGTTCTAGGATTCTATTAACCAAGCGTTTTCTCGCCTTTTCTCCAGCCGATCGGGCACAGTCCGCCGGATTGCAGAGCTTCCAGAATGCGGACGGTTTCTTCGACGCTGCGGCCGACGTTCATGTCGGTGACGACTTGATAGCGAATGATGCCTTCCGGATCGATGATGAACAAACCGCGGTGCGCGGCGCCTGTCTTTTCGTCAAGAACGCCGTATGCGCGAGCGGTCTCTTTGGTGAAGTCGGAAACCATCGGATAGCGGATATGTCCGATTCCACCTTGCTCGCGAGGGGTATTCATCCAGGCTCTATGGGAATAGACGCTGTCTACGGATGCTCCGATGATATCGCAATTCAAATCCCGGAATGTGCCGGTCGACTCGTTGAAAGCAATGATCTCCGTTGGGCATACGGTCGTGAAATCGTGAGGCCAGAAGAAGAACATGACCCAACGTCCCCGGTAATCCTCCAAGTTAATATTCTCGGACAGCGTGTCCAGATTTTTGGTTGACGGCAGGTTAAACGACGGGGCGAGTTCGCCGATTTTTGCGATTTTCGAAATATTCTCTGACATGAATGCAACACTCCTTTGATTCTTTATAATTGATCTAAATCTAACTAATTGGTATAAAGAAATCATACCTCAGTGCCGCTTACGTTGCATGAAGGTATGATTAATGTTTCATGAAGATATGATGAACGCGGATTTATTGATCTGCGAGCCGATAGCCGGCCCCTCTAACGGTAGCAATATAGCGAGGTTCTTTCGGATCGTCGCGCAGTTTGCTGCGCAGGCTCCGGATGTGAACGTCGACTGCGTTGCTGCCTCCGAAGTACTGCTCCCCCCATATTCCGTTCATCAACTCCTGGCGTGTCATAACCTTACCGTCGGCTGTGATGATCGCTTTTAGAAGATCATATTCGGTCTTCGTTAAGTCCACTTTGGAGCCGCTTCTCGTAACGGTCATACGAGCGGGATCAAGAACGATTTCCTTAAAAACGAAGTTGAGTGTTTCATCGGCATGTACCGGATGCTTCAAGGACAGTTCTTGGATCTTCTTAATGACTTCTCCGATCGGTCCCGGCCATTGTACCCATTCCTCTCCCGGTGCAGCGGAATCCGCGCTGGTCACCAAGGCGAGAACCGGCGATGTCCCGTTGCTAGGCCAAGAGGTCGGAGCTGCCGTAGGAAGCTCCAACGTACGGTCCATCACGATAATGGTGCCTTGAACCATGCTGAGCAACGGATCGTCGGCATGATGCAGCAGAAGAACGTCGTAGCACTTCTCCGCTAACTCGGCTACCAGGGAGCGAAGAGACGCGGGACGCGGGCTAATGATTAGAATCCGGTTCGTGATCTCGCAGAAACCTTGGTCGTCCGCTGCAAGCTGAGAAGATAAGTTATCGTGAATGACGGCGGTGTTGTTTAATGAGCCGATTTCTTCGCGTTCTTGCATTCTTCGCACACTCCTTTGAACAAAATCTGCTCATTCGTAATTTCGTAACCGGTCTGCTTGGAAATGGAAAGAATCCATTCCGAAGGCGTTTCGGTGAATACTTCATCGACTTTGCCGCAGGAAGTGCAGACGATATGCTGATGGTCTTCCGTTCGCGCATCGTAACGGCAGGCATCCCCTTCAAGCTTTAGCTCGTGAACCAGGCCTTCCTCCGTTAAATATTTTAACGTATTATAAACCGTCGCATAGGCGAAGTTGTGTCCGCCTGCTTTCAGCTTCTCAATGATATCGGATGCCGTCGGGTGATCTTGTGTCGCGGTCAGGAGATCGTATATCGTTTTACGCTGTACCGTCATTGTGCCGGCTTTTCGCATCGCAATCATTCCTTTAATTTAGACTTAGTTTAAGTTTAACCAAAACTAATCCTAGTGTCAAATACATATAAAACCGCTCCCTACAGCGCCGTCTGCTGTTGAAAGCGGTCTTTGGCTATAAGTAGCTGGTTTTCAGCAAGTTTCCCCTACTTGTTGGAAAAGAAGGCAACTGCTAAACTGGTCAAGAATGTATGACCTGTCTCGTATATTGCGATCAGAAGGAGGTTCTTTCCATGATAATGCCGAGGTTTTGGTTCAAGCATCGCAGCGTGATTTTTACATGGCTACTATCTTACTTAGGCATTCTAATGATGCCTATTCTGATTAGCATTGTTGTCAACCACGAGTCCCAAAAGATGCTTGAAAGTGAAATTCATCGGGCTAACGATGCGCTGCTAGAGGAAGTAAGGGTCATTATCGACAGTCAATTTGATAATGTTGTGAGACTTACATCGGAATTAATGTGGAACCCCAGTATTAGAGCGTTTATGTATTCCAATTATTATAAAACAAATGAATTTCGATATGATCTGTATATTACGGCCAAAAATATGGGACTGTATCAATCCTTGTACCCCTTCGTCAAAAACTATTATGTATTCTGGAGGGAAGGGGATATCGTGCTGCTGCCCGGTGTCTATAGAGACAGTAAGCTAGCCTATAACACAATTAATGAAAGCGGTAACATTTCCTACGATTTATGGATGGAGTTGTTGAATTCGAAGCATGAAGGACGATTTCTCAAAATAAAAGGAAATGATTCAGAACTAGACACGCTTGCATACATTCATTCCTTCAAGGGTGAGAACACAGAACGTCCGCCTGGAACAATAGTCGTAGATCTTGATACCGCCAAACTGCTAGATGTGATTCGCAATGTGCAGGATTTCAGCGGGGGCGAAGTGATGATTTTGGATGATACGAATCGTGTCCTGCTCTCTAGTTCTGAAGAGAATACGGATCCCATACTCCTGTCAAACCGGTTTGCGGACAAGAAGGGTTCTTTTTTCGAAGAATACAGAGGTCAGAAATCTGAATTTTTCTACATAAAATCTAAATATTCGAGTATTTCCTTCGTCACTGTAGTACCTAGCAAGCTGTTCTGGGAAAAGGCTCGCTATGTCAATAATTTGACTTATATGGCTCTCCTGATCAGTGTTGTTGGCGGCTTGCTCTTAACGATCTATTTGCTGCGCAAAAATTACAACCCGGTCAGCCGGCTCCTTCATGCGCTAAAAGGTCAGACAAAAGGGATGGCGGATAAGGTTGGAAACGAATTTTCCTATATTCATGCCGTTATCTCGAATGCGATGAGCGAGAAGGAGCAGATTCAATATAAGATGAAGCAACAAACTTACATGTTGCGGTCGAACATGCTCTCCAAACTGCTCAAAGGTCACTCGGGTCATCAACTTCCATTGGAAGAATCGCTAACTGCTTTTAATATCGATTTTAAATCCGATCGATTTGCTGTCATGTTGTTTTATGTACAGGATTACGATGCTTTTTTTGAGCATGTGCAAGGGGAGGAAAGCTTAGACAAGCTGAAGCTTATGCACTTCATCATGACTAATATCGTGGAGGAGCTAGCCAATCATAAGCATGGGGGTGTAATGGCTGAAGTCGATGATTGTATGGCTTGCCTGATTAACTTGGTTTCGACAGGTGAGACGACCGATACTGATGAGTTGAGGCGATTAGCGGCGCGGGCGCAGCAGTTCATGTTGGATAACTTTCGGATCAACACGGCGATTTCCATCAGCGGGGTCAAAATTACGGAGACGGGTATAGCTGAAGCGTACAAGGAAGCGTTGGATGCGATGGAATATATATTTGTGGTGGGAGAACGTGAAATTATCACATTCGAAGATATCCAGCCAGCCCAGCAAACTCCTTTGCAAATAAGCTATTACTATCCCATGCAAATAGAGCAGCAGCTTATCAATCATGTCCGAGCCGGAGATTATGACAAGGTGGAAACGATTGTACGAGTCATTATCGAGAAGAACGTCAGTCATCCGAAAGTATCGGTCGGTCTTGTTAAATGTCTGATGTTTAACTTGGTTGGAACATTAATCAACACGTTAAACGAGATAGGGGACTTGCAGGAAAGCGTAATGTTGGATTTGTCGAATAAGCTTAATGATTTGATCTTATGCGAGTCTGTTAAGGAGATGGAGCAGAGGTTCAGTTCTGTGCTAAGCGAAGTATGCAGCTATAAGGCTTCCAGGCGGAAGAATCAATTGCTCTCCGAAAGAAGTGTAATTCTTCAAGAGCGAAGCGAGGACATAGTTGAATATATCAATAAGAGCTATTCGGATCCTAATTTGAATATTACGATGATCGGCGAGCAGTTCGGAATGACCCAAACGTATTTATCAAAGCTGTTCAAGGAGCAGACCGGAAACGGGATTCTCGATACCATCAACCAGGTTCGTGTAGGGAAAGCCAAACAGCTTCTAGGTGAAAACAAGAAAAGTATTAAGACGATCGCCGGCATTGTCGGTTTCCATGACGTCAACACCTTTATTCGCGTCTTTAAGAAATATGAAGGAGTCACGCCCGGACAATATCAGAAAATGGTGTGACAAGGTTGTTTTTTATATTTTGATGATCGTAGTTGAGATTTTGTTTATCCGGGTTCCCGATATTAGCGATGCCATCTTGATTATTGAAGATTTCAATGGAAGCGTTTTTTCCGGATACTAATACATGAGGCATTAGCCTTGGGAAAAATCATTATAATCCATTGGAGGTCGTAGAAGATGAAATTCAGTAGAAGTGCAGTTTCCGTTTTTCTGTCTTTGATTATTCTAAGTGTAACGGTTTTAGGCTGCTCGTCGAACTCAGCATCAAAAGAGAATGATAAGCAGGTAAATTCGACTGTTGAGCCCGGTGCAGTTGGGTCCGCCCAGGCAGGTCCTGCGACTTATCCGATAAAAACAGACAAAACGCTGACGTATTGGGGTGAGTACATCACTACGAAAGCGACAATGGGAGAAGTTCCTTTCTTCCAGGAGTGGCAAAAACGGACAGGCGTTCCGCTTGAATTCATCAGCCCGCCTGCCGGACAGGAAAAGGAAGGATTGAATGTACTCCTCGCTTCGGGTGATCTGCCGGATATGCTTGAGTACGATTGGTTCAGCTTCCCTGGCGGTCCGGAGAAAGCGATTAGTGACGGCTATATTTTACGCTTGAATGACGTTATCGACCAATATGCGCCCAACCTTAAGAAATATTTGGAGGAGCATCCTGAGGTCGACAAGCTGCTGAAAACTGACAATGGCAGCTATTATACATTCCCCTTCCTTAGAGGCGACCCGCTGCTTCAGGTGTATCAGGGACCGATTGTCCGCAAGGACTGGTTAGACGAGGTAGGGCTTGCTGTTCCGGAGACGATGGATGAATACTATACGGTGTTGAAAGCGTTTAAGGAGAAAAAAGGGGTGTCTGCACCACTTTCACTCACAGGGCTGAGCGGTTTCGGCAACGGAGCTTTCGTTGGAGCGTTCGGCACAAACAGAGGGTACTTTCAAGAAGATGGCAAGGTGATATACGGGCCGATGCAGCCAGGGTACAAGGATTTTCTTACAACGATGCATAAATGGTATGCAGAAGGCTTGATTGATAAGAACATTGCGACTGTTGATGGTAAGGCACTAGATGCAGCCATGACATCAGGTGCCTCGGGAATGACGATCGGAAATGCAGGCGGCGGAATCGGGAAATGGACCCCGGTGCTCAAGGAGAAAGATGCTAAGGGGGTACTTGCTCCTGCTCCCTATCCGGTATTGAACAAGGGTGAAACGCCGAAATTCGGACAGAAAGACTTCCCTTATACCACATATGACAATATCGCGATCTCGTCTACCTCGAAGAATGTTGAATTAGCTGCAAGATTGTTAGATTGGGGATATAGTGAAGAAGGTCATATGTACTACAATTTCGGCCAAGAAGGTGTCAGCTATACGCTGCAAAACGATTATCCCAAATATACTGACCTGATAATGAATAATCCGGAAAAGCTCGCTCCTTCTCAGGCGATGTCACTTTATATTCGAGGAAATTCCGGAGGCCCGTTTATCCAAGACAAACGTTATATAGAACAATACTTAGCGCTTCCCGAGCAGCAAGAAGCTATCAGAGTTTGGGCGAATACGGATGTCGATAAATATCGACTTGGGCTTCTTACACCTACATCGGAGGAATCGTCCGAGATGGCGAAAATTATGAATGACGTGAATACACTGATGGACGAGATGACGTTAAAGATAATATTGGGTTCTGAACCGATCGAAGCATACGACAAATACATGGAAAAGCTTAAAGGTCTGAACATCGATCGTGCAATTGAAATTCAACAGGCGGCATTCGACCGTTTCAATAAACGATAATGTTTGATGGAGGGACAGACTCGTATTTCTGTCCCTCTATTGATAAGGATGGGTGATTGTGATGGAACAGCTTGCATCTCTCAGGGGTAAGAAAGCTTCGAAAGCAGGCATCCTGCGAAGAACAATAGCAAAGGATTTTGTATTAAACAAATATTTGTACATCATGATGGTTCCAGTACTCGTTTATTATGCGATTTTCCATTATGGACCGATGTACGGAGCGATTATTGCTTTTAAAGACTTTACCCCTATTAAAGGGGTTATGGGCAGCAGTTGGGTTGGCTTCGAACATTTCGAATCCTTCTTCGACTCCTATTATTTCTTACGTATTCTCAAGAATACTCTGATGATCAGCTTGTATTCGTTGGTTTTTGAATTCCCTGCACCGATCCTGTTAGCGATTATATTAAACGAAGTTCGTAATAAACTGTTCAAAAAAACGGCTCAGCTTATCACGTATATGCCCTATTTCATCTCGATGATCGTGATTGCCGGAATTATTAAAGATTTCTCAAAGAGCGATGGAATCATTACCCTCTTTCTGACAAGTTTCGGAGGCGATGGTACGGCTTTGCTGCAGCACCCGGAACTATTCAGGCCAATCTATGTTTTATCGGAAATATGGCAAAAAATTGGCTGGGAATCGATCATATACTTAGCTGCATTAATGGGAATCGATCAGGAGCAGTATGAAGCCGCTCGTATGGATGGTGCTGGACGACTTAAGCAAATATGGCATATTACGCTCCCAGGTATTCTCCCGGTCATCACGATTTTGTTCATATTACGAATGGGCAGCATGCTGAACGTAGGCTTCGAAAAGATTATTTTGCTATATAATCCGACCATTTATGAAACGGCTGACGTCATTTCTTCGTTCGTTTACCGCAAAGGTTTGCTTGAATTCGGTTGGAGCTACAGTGCTGCTGTTGGTTTGTTTAATTCGGTTATCAATCTCTTTCTGCTAATCATAGCTAACTGGATCAGCCGTAGAGTAAGTCAAAACAGCTTATGGTAGACGGGAGGGATTACGTTGAGAAGGGGCATATCCGACATATGGTTCGATGGTATCATCTATACCTTTCTTACCTTATTGATGATCGTAACGCTTTATCCATTAATGCATGTAGCGTTTGCTTCAATTAGTAATGCGAATGAGCTTATCGCTCACAGAGGGTTGATTTGGAAGCCGTTAGGTATTAATTTCGATGCCTATCGAAAAGTATTTGAGAATGGTGAAATATTAAGAGGTTATCGCAACACGCTTTTTATCGTGGTTGCAGGCGTGACGGTTAACTTAATGACAACTGCACTTGGCGCTTATGTGTTATCTAGAAAAAACGTGCTGTGGAATAAACTGTTCATACCACTCATTTTATTTACCATGTTTTTTGGAGGTGGCTTGATTCCGCTTTATTTAGTCGTAAAAGGAGTAGGATTATATAATTCATTATGGGCTACGATTCTCCCATTTGTCGTCAACACTTTTAATTTGATCGTGATGCGGACCGCCTTCCAGTCTGTTCCCGACAGTTTGGAGGAATCGGCCAAGATCGACGGGGCTAATCACTTTATTATTCTGTTCCGTATCATTATCCCCCTGTCCTTGCCCGTATTGGCTGTAATGGGTATGTTTTATGCGGTCGAGAAATGGAACGGTTGGTTTTACGCTTCTGTTTTCCTGCAAGACAGGGATTTATATCCGCTTCAAATCATGCTTCGTGAGATATTAATTCTTAACTCAACTGAATTCTTAACCTCGAATTCAACTGTCGGCGAACAGGTTCAAATCGGGGAAACCGTAAAATACGCTACCATAATGGTGGCTACATTACCGATCCTAGCCGTATATCCATTTGTTCAGAAATATTTTGTCAAAGGCGTTATGATCGGCGCATTGAAGGGGTGAGAGTAAAAAGAAAGGTCATTTACAAGAGCCAGTTTTTGAACTGGCTCTTTTTATGCTTATTTTGAGGGACTATTATGTCTGCAAATGAAGGTCGCGGTAGAGGACCCGAATCAGAATGTCCTGGTTGTAGTTTCCGAAATGTTTGCCGAAGACGGTCAAACCTCTCTTGTTTTTGGACTTCTCATCAACGGCAAGCTTGAAGCGGATATCGCTCTTATAATTGAGGGCAATCTGGGAAAGATTAACGTCGGAAATTCGACAGCCGTCAATGAAGCTTCCCTCGCCGTTAATGCGAATAAGCTTTAGCATCCCGTATTGATTAAGATGCGGCGGCCACCAATCGGGATTAAACGCGCCTTTCTTGTCGCCGAAGTCACCCGGACTGGTCCAGGAGCCGATCTCGATATCATTGACGTAGAAGAAAATATCCGATGGCCAATTCTCCGCGAAACCCGGCGCTTCCGATCCAAGCTCCAAGGAAAATTGCAATTCCTGAAATTCCTGATTCGGCTTTAAGTAATTCGGAATCCGATATTCCAGATATCCTTCCGCGAGCCAGATCATCTCGGCATCCACCCGCTGAGGATCGGCAAAATACCGGGGATCGTCGAAATCGCCGATGATGCTGTCTTTGGTCGCAAGCCCGCATGTCGGAACGGCATGGTAATTGCTGTAGTGACCGGCCTTTAATTCCACCTCGTAGAGGTTGCGCACTTCTTTCGTGCGCAAATCCACCATCAGCTTCTCTTCGTTAAGGTAACACATCTTTTGCAGGCCGTGCTTGCCGACGACAGTATTTATTTCAATTAATCCGCTCTCTTCCAGCTTCTTAATATGCATCGTAATAGCGCCGTTCGTTAAATTCAGCTTCGTCGCCAAGTCGTTGAGATTAAGCGTCTGATGCTCGGCAAGCAGCTCAATGATTTGAATTCGGATATCCGAGCTTAGCGCTTTGAAAATATTAAGACCGGACCGGAGTTCTTTAATATGAATCATTTCCGCAATTCCTTTCCGTGTTGAAGGTTCTTTATAGTCATAGCTTACCATAAATGAAAGATTTGTTATACATAATACTAAAACATATGGGCTTTTCTAGTCAATAATACTATGGAACTGCCTATTGCAGTTGATTTCAGACCATTTTAAGCCTTTAAATTAACAATTAACACCATTGAATTGCATATGAAAGTTTAGTATCTTTTAAATAAAACGGACAAGTAAACGCATACAAATAGCTATTGACAATTAAAAAAGGACCATTTATCATAAAAACATGAACTGTTTTAGACAAATATAAAACAGTTTACAAGAAACTAAAATCCTTGATCGGGGGAAACAAAATGCGTAAGGCTGTGTTTACAGTTCTAGCTCTTTTGCTGACAGCAATGTTAGCGCTTACGGCGTGCAGCGGCAATAACAATGAGCCCGCAGCAAGCAAGCCTGCGGAAAGCGGCGCGGCCAGCGAAGCGCCTAAGGGCGACGGCAAACCTACGAAGATCGTATTCTGGACTTTCCAAGAGTTGCATCAGAAGTATTATGAAGGCATGGCTATTAAATGGAATGAGCAGAACCCGGATAAACAGATCGAATTCAAAGGCACCACATTCCCTTACGATGATATGCACAACAAGCTGCTCGTAGCCTTGCAGACGGGCGTAGGCGCACCGGATATGTCGGATATCGAGATCAGCAAATTTGCCAACTACCTGAAAGGCGTGCCGCAACTTGCGCCATTGAACGATATTGTCGAGCCGGAAATAAACAACCTTGTTAAATCGCGCTTCGACATCTATGCGAAAGACGGCAAGTATTATGGAATCGACTATCACGTGGGCGCTTCCGTTATTTATTACAACAAAGAGATTTTGGATAAAGCAGGCGTCAACGCAGACGACATCAAGACGTGGGCGGATTACGAAACGGCCGGTAAAACGGTGCTCGCGAAAACCGGCGTTCCGATGACCACGTTGGAAACGACAGAGCACTGGTCTTTGTGGCCGCTTATTGCCCAACAAGACGGCGATTTCTTGGGCAAAGACGGCAGCGTAACGTTGGATAGCGACACGAACGTCAAGACACTTCAATACCTGCAAAATCTTGTAAAGGAAAAGGTAGCCATCGGTACGCCGGGCGGATTCCACCACTCCGAAGAATACTGGGCTTTCATGAACAAAGGCGGCGCGGCTTCCATCTGGATGCCGATGTGGTACATGGGTCGTTTCATCGACAATATGCCTGACTTGAAAGGTAAAATGATCATCAAGCCAATGCCGGCTTGGACGGATGGAGGAGCTCGTTCCGCAGGGATGGGCGGTACGGGTACGGTTATTACCGAGCAATCCAAAGTTCAAGAAATCGCGAAGCAATTCCTCGCATTCTCCAAGCTGTCTAAAGAAGGAAACATCGAAATATGGAAACAGCTCGGCTTCGACCCGATCCGCTCTGAAGTATGGGAAGCGCCGGAATTGAAAGAAGCAAACAAATTCACCGATTATTTCGGCGATGGAATCTTCACGATGCTGTCCGAAGTGAAAGATGAGATCAAGCCGGTTAACATCGGCGAGAAAACGCCTGCGATCATCGATGCGGTCAAACGCTCGGTTATGTTCAGAACGCTTAATGACATGGAAGATCCCGCGAAGGTTCTTAAGGAAGTCGCGGAAGAAGTGCGCAACCAATAGCGAAATAGTGGAAGGATCACTAGCCCTGCTGATGAGCCGGGCTAGTGATCGTCTTCAAGAAGGGAGGCTAACGAGGTGAATCAGCAATCGGTCAGCACCGTGCCCGTTAAGAGGTCTGCGCCTAGAAGAACAAGCTGGCTCTATTCAAAGAAAATAGCTCCGTATGTGTTTGCGCTGCCTTTTATCCTTACTTTCGGTTTGTTTTTTGCTTATCCGGTCATATCGACGATTCAGATGAGCTTTCAGGAAGTGCTGCCGGGGGCGACGAAATACATCGGCTTCAAGAACTACGAAAACCTGTTCAACTCCCATTACTACCGGGCGATCACCAACAGCTTGATTTATACCGCGTTGACATTGGTGGTCCTGATCCCGCTTCCGCTTATTTTCGCGGTATTACTGAACTCCAAGGCGATGCTGTTCAAGAACTTTTTCCGCTCCACTTTCTTTATTCCCGCCCTCGTTTCCGTTGTTGTCGCAGGTACGATATTCCGGTTAATGCTGGGTCAATCCGACACGGCGATAATGAACGAATTGCTTGGATTGGTAGGTATCGAGCCTCAGAAATGGCTAGCCGATGCCCGCTTGGGAATGCTGGCTTTAGTCATGCTCGCCACCTGGCGGTGGATGGGCGTTAACATTATTTACTTCTTATCCGGATTGCAGAGCATACCGAACGAGCTTTACGAGTCGGCCGAAATCGACGGTGCGACAGCGCGGCATAAATTCATGAAGATTACGTTGCCTCTCTTGCGTCCTGTAACCATTTACGTGTTGACGATTAGCGTATTCGGTGGTTTATCGATGTTTATCGAGAGCTTCATGTTATGGAGCGGCAACCGTTCGCCGAAGGACATGGGCATGACGATGGTCGGTTACATTTATCAGCAAGGTTTTGAACAGAACAACCTGGGGTACGGATCCGCGATCGGGCTTTCCTTATTGGCCTTTACGCTCCTATTGAATCTTATCCAGTTGAAACTTTTCGGACTTTTCAGGAAGGAGGATTAACATGGGGAAAGAAAAGACGAGAATCACTTCTTCTTCCGTCCTGTTATTGTTGTTGTTCATCGTTACCGGCATCCTGATGCTGACCCCGTTCTACGCGATTATCGTAGCTTCCTTTAAGCCGGCGAAGCTCGCGATCAGCTCGGGACTCAGCTACAAGATCGACTGGGATTTAATGACGTTGGACAACTATGCCTCTCTCTTTAGGGAATCCGCCGATACTTATTTCACCTGGTTCAAGAATAGTATTGTGATTACGGTCTTAGCTACGGTCGTATCGTTGTTCCTATCCGCTTTCGTCGGATATGGTCTTGCCATGTATGATTTCAAGTTCAAAAATTTGATCTTTTTACTGATTCTACTGGTCATGATGGTTCCTATTGAGATTATTATGCTGCCGCTCTATAAGCTGGTCATCAATCTGGATATGATCAATACGCTCCGGGGCGTCATTCTGCCATTTGCCGTAGCGCCGCTTCCCACCTTCTTCTTCCGGCAGTATGCCAGCGGTTTGCCCAAAGATTTCATGGACGCCGGGCGGATGGACGGCTGTACGGAATACGGGATGTTCTTCCGAATCTTCATGCCGCTGATGGTGCCCGCCTTCGGAGCTATGGTTATTCTTATCGCGCTCGGCAACTGGAATAATTTCCTGTGGCCGCTGCTCGTCCTGCGTACGAATGACATGCTTACCATTCCGATTGGCCTAAGCACATTGCTCACGCCGTACGGAAATAACTATCAGATGCTGATTGCCGGCTCCGTTCTCGCTATTTTGCCGATACTGCTTGTCTTCTTATTTTTCCAAAGATACTTTATTTCGGGATTAACGGTAGGCGGAGTTAAAGGTTAAGGGAAATTTAGCAACGGCATCCGACACAGAAAGAGGAGAGTACCATGACATCGACTGTTAAAGCAAAAATGATCGTAGATAAAGAGTTTCAAATTTCACGCATCGACGAGCGAATATACGGTTCGTTCATCGAGCATCTCGGAAGAGCCGTCTATGGAGGCATCTACGAGCCGGATCACCCGGAGGCGGACGAATTCGGGTTTCGCAAAGACGTGATGGAGCTTGTAAGAGGGCTAAACGTTCCAATCGTTCGTTATCCCGGCGGCAACATGGTTTCCGGCTACAACTGGGAAGACGGAGTCGGTCCACTGGCGAACCGTCCGCGCAAGCTGGAGCTTGCCTGGAGAACGATAGAGCCGAATCACGTCGGCACGAACGAATTTGCCCAGTGGTGCAGAAATGTAGGCTCCGAGGTAATGATGGCAGTTAATCTGGGAACTCGCGGAATCGAAGAAGCGCGTAATTTGATCGAGTATTGCAATCATCCGGGCGGTTCCTATTATAGCGATCTTCGAATTGCTCATGGTTATAAAGAGCCTCATAAGATCAAAACCTGGTGCCTGGGCAACGAAATGGACGGCCCATGGCAAATCGGGCACAAGACAATGGACGAATACGGCCGGATCGCTCTGGAAACGGCCAAAGTCATGCGTTGGGTCGATCCGGATATCGAGCTTGTCGCTTGCGGAAGCTCCAATACGGGCATGCCGACGTTCCCGCAATGGGAAGCAACAACCCTTGAACACACTTACGAAGCCGTAGATTATATATCATTGCATCAATATTTCGGCAACCGCGACAATGACAGCGCCAACTATCTAGCCCTATCCCTGGAGATGGACCGCTTCATCAATACGATTATATCCGTGTGCGATTATATCAAAGCGAAGAAGAGAAGCAAGAAAACAATGAACCTGTCTTTCGACGAATGGAATGTATGGTACCACTCCAACGATGCGGATAAGCAAATCGATCCTTGGACGGTCGCCCCGCCTCAGTTGGAGGACGTGTACAATTTCGAGGATGCTTTATTGGTCGGCACGTTATTGATTTCATTCCTGAAACGCTCGGACCGCGTTAAGATTGCCTGTCTCGCGCAGCTTGTTAACGTCATTGCGCCGATCATGACCGACAATGGCGGGGCCGCCTGGAAACAAACGATCTATTATCCATATATGCATGCTTCCGTTTACGGACGTGGAATCGCGCTTAATCCCGTCGTTGTTTCGGACAAATACGACAGCAAAGACTTCACCGATGTTCCTTATCTGGAATCGGCCGCCGTCTATAACGACGAAACCGACGAAGTCGTTATATTCGCAGTCAATCGCAGCTTGGACAGCGGTTTGGAGCTTTCCTGCGACGTGAGAAGCTTTGCCGGTTACGGGATCTCAGAGCACATCGTGCTTGAAAATCCAAATCTCAAAGCGGTGAACACGGTTGGCGTGGAGTCGGTAAAACCCCATAATAACGGCAATGCGAAGCTGGACAACGGAATTATTCATGCCATGCTGCCAAGGCAATCGTGGAATGTGATCCGTCTGAAGAAACATTAATGTATACGCATATAAGGATGAAATACGCGGTGCTGATTATGATATTAGCTTTGGCAGGAGTGGGATGCATGGGGAAGTGGGGAGGCAGTGCGGTTGTATCAACGGGGCAGACGGAGATCCGTGACCCAATGGTGGAGCAACGCGCCGATCCCTGGGCATACCTGCATACGGACGGATATTATTATTTCACGGGATCGGTACCGGAGTATGACCGTATCGAGCTGCGGCGCGCCAAAACCTTTAATGAGCTAGCCGAAGCGCAAACGGTAGATGTATGGCATAAACCCGATTACGGTCCTATGAGCAAGCATATATGGGCACCGGAAATCCATTTCATCAAAGGTAAATGGTATATCTATTATGCGGCAGCCAGGGAAGACGCGCCGTTCGATCATCGGATTTACGTGCTTGAGAACGACTCTGCTAATCCTCTAGAGGGAAAGTGGGCCGAGAAGGGACAATTGGTCACGAATTGGGAGTCCTTCGCTCTCGATGCGACGACCTTCGAGCATAACGGAACGCTGTACTTGGTTTGGGCCCAGAAAGATCCGGCAATCGAAGGCAACTCCAATCTGTATATCGGCGAATTGGCAAACCCTTGGACCCTCAAAGGCAAGCAGTCGCTTATTACGAAGCCGGATCAAGCGTGGGAGCGAATCGGCTTCATGGTCAATGAAGGAGCTGCGGTGCTGAAGCGGAACGGTCGGATATTCATCGGTTACTCCGGCAGCGCAACGGATGATAACTACGCTATGGGGCTGCTCACGGCTTCGAATACGAGCGATCTCCTTGATCCCGGCTCTTGGACGAAGTCGGAGGGGCCGGTATTCTTCACGAATCCGGAAGCGAGCCAATACGGTCCGGGACATAACAGCTTTACGACATCGCCGGATGGCAAACAGGATATTCTGGTCTATCATGCGCGTCCTTACAAGGACATCGAGGGAGATCCGTTGTTCGATCCGAATCGGCATGCCCGCGCTAAGGTTTTTACTTGGAATGAAGACGGAACGCCTAACTTCGGCAAACCGGGACAATAAGCGAGCCCTTATAAACCGGATTGCATACGCTTCGGTGGGAGTCCCTCAAGCTTCTTGAACAGCTTGCTGAAATAGTGGATATCTCCTATACCGACTTTGTCGGCAACTTCCTGAACGCTGTAAAGATTTTGCATCAGCAGACTTTTTGCTTTCTTTATTCTTAAATGCGACAAATATTCGGATATCGTTTGGCCTGTAGCCTCTTTGAAGATTGTTCCGTAATATCTCGGAGTTAACATCGCCTGTTGGGCCAGCAAGGGAACGGTAATTTTATGATTATAGTTTTCTTCCATATAATTGATTCCCTTAAGAACCAATTCAGCATGCGGATGGCCGATCTTCACGCCTTCTTTGGTTGTGAGAAGCTGATGTATAAGACCGATTAAGCGGAGCATCGCAGATCGGAGCCATAGCTGTGAGTCGCTGCGGGAATTTTCGAATTGCAACCGCAGTTCCTGAAACGCCTCCAAGAAACGATGTACGTTATTCACCTGCATCCGTTCCGGAATGACGATATCGCTAAGTTCCATGTTCGGTCTTCGCGGAAGCCACTTCTCGTGCGCTTCCGTTTCCTCATTCCTGATGCCGAGATAAACGCGATACGGTGAGAAATCGAGCGATTCGCCCAGATAGATATAGTCGAAATGAACGGCGAAACAACGCATCGGCGATTCTTCGGATACTTGCATCTCATTGATCAGATGAGGACGAATATATAATAAGTCTCCGCCTCGCATCGAATGAATCCTATCTTCAATCCGAAGCGTTCCGCTGCCTTGAACGACATATATGAATTCATGGTCGTAAATGAATCTCTCGGGCACCTTGGCCCCCTTAGACATTTCTACTTCATGTACGAATCGGATGTAGGGAGCTACAACTTTGTAATCCACACGCAGAGAGTTATTCAATTTCGCGACGCATCCCTTCCATAGCATTTCGACAATTATACAAAACTAACCGATGTTCCTCCAAAGATTGTTGATACTCCTTTAATTATAATGTAAATAAATCATAACTAAAGGAGAGATTGACGGATGAATATACAAAATCCGATTACAGACGAACATATCGCATTTTATCGGGAGAACGGATTTGTCAAAGTGGACAATATGCTGACACCTGAAGAACTGTTGGAGCTTCGCCAATATTTGGGGGAAGCCATGCAAAGCGAAGGAACGCTTTCCGTAAATACGGATCACAAAGGAGGGCTCTATTACCGTGTCCTGAATCAGAAGGTCAACACTTGGCGGGATCATGCGGGAATGGGTAAATTCAGCTTCCATCCTCGTTTCGCGAATTCTGCATTAGCCTTGACGGGAGCCAAAGAAATTCGCTTCTTCCATGATCATGGCTTGTGGAAAATGCCAGGGGATTCCAAGCCGACGCCTTGGCATCAAGATACGCCTTTTTGGCCGATCAATGAAGCCGACAGGGGTATGTTGTCGATCTGGATTGCTTTGGATGATGTGAATGAAGATAACGGCTGCATGGCTTTCGTACCGAAATCGCACAAGCTTGGAAAATTGACGGGAATCGATTTGGTGAAGCCGCAAAATATTTTCGACTATGTGGATGGCGGGCAGCTAGAAGATCGGAGACCGGTCGTCGTTCCTCTTAAGTCAGGAAGCTGTACGTTTCACAACGGGCTGACCTTCCATTACGCCCATGCCAATGGAACGGATAAGCCTCGAAGGGCTCTTGCGATCATTTACATGCCGGATGGCATGACCTTTAGCGGTACCGAACATGTGATCACGAAAGGACAGCCTCTCGAAACGGGTAAGCCGATCGCAGGGCCTCTGTTCCCGCTGTTGGCCAAACGATAAACCTAAGAGAGTCATTTCCTAAGAAGGAAAACTATAATCGATAAAAATAGCAAAGAAGCTGTCCATAAGATCACTTAGGGGACAGCTTCTTTGTACGTAATCCAACGCTTCTATTGTCGGTTTAGAGAAGATTGCGATATAATCGGGTTTGGGTATATTTTTTTCTCTGGGTACTGTGATCTTTTATTGGTTGATTACCAATGAAAGTCCAGTACTGTTTTTTTCCAATCACGGTGAGCTGCCGCTTGTTCCATCGCTGCGGCGAAATCCTCGGGCGACCTTATTCCGATGTGCCGATCCGGCAACAGTCTTCGTAATGTCGCTTGACATTCCGGAGTTCCCATCGCAGCGAGCAGCGCGTGGTAATCCTCGCTTGAACTTCTGCTGCTTCCGATTAAGGTAATCCCCTTTTCCAGAACGTCTCTCGTATTTATGGCCACCTTTTCTTCAGTTACGCCCATCAAGATAAGCGCCCCGCCAGGATTCAGCAATTGAATAGCCTGATCAATGGCATTCTCCGAGAAACGTCCGCCGGTACATTCGATGACAATGTCAAACGGCTGCGAAGAAGTGATATCATATTCCTGAACCAAAGCCCTCTCGGAAAATTGGAACTGCTCCAGCTTTTCGGGAATCGCCCCGAATACGAGCAGGCGGTCTCGGGCGACGCCGAATACATGATGCAATACCGCTGCTGCCAAATACCCTACAGGTCCATCTCCAAAAACGGCGACTCGCGCTTGAGCCAATCGATGTTTCATCTGACTGACGGCACGGTGCGAAACGGAGCATAATTCGGCCAATACGGCAATGTCGTCCGGAACATTCTCTGGGATGGGGATTGCACATTCAGCCGGCAATATCAGTCTACTCTGGGCAATGCCGTCCACGCCGCTCCCGAGAAAACGCCCCCGATGGCAATAGTTGTCTCCCGTACCGTTCCTGCATGCGGGACAGCAATCTTCCGGATCTATTCCGTCATTTACATAACCCGGAATATTAGGCACGATAATTACGCGCTGCCCAACTTGCAATCGATCCGAACGACTTTCCACAATGACGCCGATTCCCTCGTGGATCAGGGCCATCGGCAGTTTTTTTGCCAATGCTTCTGGCCGTCTTTGTCCCGTGAAATACCGCAAATCCGCATGGCAAATGCTTCCTGTCGACGGTTGTACCGCCACATCCCCCTCCCGCAGCGGGTGGTCAAGGAATACTTCCCGCACCTCTCGCGGCTGAATGAGTCGGAATACGCGCGATTGAATCGTTTTTTCTTTTTTCGTAACTTGCAATACGGTTGGATACCTCCTTGAAGTCCATCATATTTATCGTAAATTTTCCGCAGGTTCGAATTAGCGGATTGCGGAAAATGTTACTTCAAGGTGAGAAGGAGGCAACCGTCTCATACGGTGATGACTTGAACGCCTGCATCCTTGAACTGATTCAATAAAGTGTTTGAAATCTCCGATCCTGTAATAAAAGAATGGATCGATTCGATCGGTGCGACTGAATGAAGAGACGTTTTGCCGATCTTGGAATGATCCGCTACAACAATGATTTCCTGGGCGGCTTTAATCATTCCTTGCTTCGTCTGGACAAGCTGGTCTTCGGGATGAGTCAACCCATGCTTCGGATGGATGGCCGGCGTTCCTATAAAAGCTTTCTGGACATGCAGCGATCGAAGAACTTGATCGGTGTATATGCCGTTAAGCATATAACTCGATGAGTACAAAAGCCCCCCGGTAACGAACACTTTCACGCTGGAGGAATCCCTGAGCTCGGCCGCGATATTGGTATCATTGGTAATGACCGTTATATTGGAGCGATGCACGAGATTTTTGGCAATATGGACGGTTGTCGTCCCCGAATCCAGGATCACGTGCTCTCCGTCTTCAATGAGATCCGCGGCAATTTTGCCGATCCGCATTTTTTCTTCGAGTTGATCGTTTGCCCTTTCGGTAAAAGAAAGCTCGATGTTTGCTCCATGATCCACCACGACTCCGCCATGTGTCCGGCGCAAAAGACCTTCCTGTTCGATCTCAATCAAATCTCTTCGAATGGTCGCTTCGTGGACATGAAATTCCTTCGCGAGGTCGGAAACGGTAGCGATCCGTTTCTGTTTAACGAGCTCAACGATTCTCATTTTCCTCTCGGCTGCCAGCATGGGTTCATCTCCTCTCGTACAGCTCATTTCAACCAAATGTTTATATTTGCATGAATTTATTTTATTACTGCGCGTTAATGTTTGTCAATGTGCAGAGTTTGCTCGATTACTTATGTTGATAGATTGACAACGCTGCAAGGCGACTTTACCATGAGACAGTAAGTCGTCCTGGTTGTGATAACGCTCTAAAGAAGGGGATCCGGAATGAGAATGAAAGCGGTTTTGCGATTTTTTCGCGACTTGTCGATTAGCCGGAAACTTTTTGTTTATTTAATTTCTTTCATATTCATTCCGCTTGTCATCGCGGCAGTAATCATTAACTCTAAAACTTCGCAAATTATGATCGACAAAACGCAAGAAAACGTCTTCCAGACATTCAAGCAAACGCGTTACAACCTGGAAAATATGATTCGGGAAATGAATTACTTATCGATCTCCATCTTCTCTGATGATAATATTCAAGCTTTGATCAAGTATTATTCGGATCAATCCTATTCGGATTTCGAAAGAACGAAAAACGTTCTTCAGACGAGCTGGGGAGGCGGTTCTTTTCAGTCGATATTTGAATCCAAGCCCTATATCGATTCTTTCAGCGTCAGCCGAGACGGAGATATGATCTATCAATTCGGGAATCTGGTGCCGGCCGAGGATACGCGGTTTGATATAACGGCCGCGGAATTGAAAGGCAAGGCATTCTGGACCCCTTTGCATGAGTTGCGAACGATGAATAATACATCGAATAGCGTCATTTCTTTGATTAGAGCCGTTAACGAATTGGAATCCGCAAAACAAATTGCCGTAGAGAGAATCAGTATCGATGAAGGCGCCTTGTCTAATCTCTACTCCGGTATCAATACATGGACGGGCGGTAAAATGTTCATTCTCGACCCTGAGGGAAACGTACTGTCTTCACCGGACAAATCCATGCTTGGCCAACAGTTGGGCGCGGAAGACTACGTTAAAAAAATAATGGCAGAGCAAGAAGGCATGTTTCCCGTTAAGATCGGCCCAACCCCATATATTTTGTTTCAATATCAACTGGCCGATACGGATTGGCATGTCGTGCAAATGGTACCCCGGAAAGAACTGACGGGACAAATTGGTATCATCAACCTTTTTATATTCGTGTGCATCACGATTTGTCTTCTTTTCGGTATTTTCTTTTCCATCGTTCAAAACAAGAGCATCGTCCAACCTCTGAAGAAACTGGTTGCAGAGATGGGAAAGGTGAAAACCGGAGTTTTCGACGTACGTCTGGACATTGCTTCACGGGACGAAATCGGGCGCGTTAGCGCGACATTCGTCAGCATGATGGGCCAAACGAAAGAACTGATCGATACGGTATACAAAAGCGAGCTCAAAGAAAGAGAGGCGGAATTAAAAGCGCTTCAATCTCAAATCAATCCTCACTTTTTGTATAACACGCTGGATTCCATCCGTTGGCTTGCCATAAAAAACAAAGACCAGCCGGTCGCCGAACAGCTTGAGGCCTTGGCCGACCTGTTCAGGCACGTGCTTAGCAAAGGGGGAGTGATGACCACGATCGGAGAAGAAATCGCGCATCTTCATAATTATATAGCCATTCAAAAAAACCGATTCGGGGACAAAATCCAATTTATACTCGATGTCGAATCCAAGCTGCTTGATAGGAAGACCTTGAAATTGATTTTACAACCTTTGGTGGAGAACGCGATCTTTCATGGTCTGGAACAAAAGGTGGGGAAAGGCACCGTCACGGTTACGATCCGGCAAGCGGACGGGAAGCTTTATTATACGGTGAAAGATGACGGCGTCGGAATGGATATGGACTTTGTTCTTCCTATGCTGCGGGATAGGGATGAATCCACTCGCATGAATGCCCTTAGAAATATAAACGATCGAATCAAGCTCCGGTTCGGCACCGCCTTCGGGCTGGAAATCGAGAGCGAGCCGCATAACGGTACAAGCGTTCAGGTGACGATGCCTATATCGACGGAAGGAGAGCGACAGGCATGAAGCTGCTTATCGTAGATGATGAAATCCAAATTCGCGAGGGACTTAAAGAGGCAACGGATTGGAAGAGTATGGGGTTTGAAGAGGTATTCATTGCGGAAAACGGAATTGAGGCTTTGGACATTTACCGTGCGGTTCAACCGGAAATCGTAATCACGGATATCCGGATGCCGGGTATGGACGGACTCGAGCTAAGCCGAAAGATCAGAGAATACTCGGCTTTGACGAAAATCGTTATATTAAGCGGCTATTTCGAACTCGATTATGCCAAAAAAGCGCTGCACGCCGGAGTGAACGATTACGAATTGAAGCCGATCAGAATCAAAAATTTAATCCGGCTCCTATTGGATTTAAAGGATAAATATGACGAAGAAACGGCCGAGAAAAAGGAGGATCCGCTGTTAGGTGTTCCCGTACGTTCCGGAGGAATGAACCCTAGCATTGCGAAAGCGGTCGACTATATGAAAAAAAATTTCTCCAAAGAGCTGTCCATTGAAACGATGGCTGCGCATCTGGGTATCACCCCCAATTACTATAGTCATTTATTCAAGAAAGAAACCGGTATCCCTTTCAGCGAATACCTGAACAAAATCAGAATCCATGAGGCGAAAGAGCTGCTGAGACAAACCAGCCTTATGGCGTATCAAATTATGGAGCGGGTTGGTTTCCATAATTATAAGTACTTTATTCAGGTGTTCAAGAGATTGGAAGGCGTCTCTCCATCCGATTACAGAAAAATGTAAAGGCACATCCCTAACGGCAACTTTGAACATTTATGAGCATTTATTTAATAATTTCGAGCAAGTTGTAGATATTTATGAACATATCGTAGTTTACGTACCTACAATTATGCTGATTTCCCCGTCTATAATGAAAGCGCAATCAAATTAAAGAATCACGAGGAGGTCACAGAATTGTTCCAAACGAAAAAAACCCGAATGATTGTTCTGTCCCTGCTTTGCTGCATGATGCTGGTGTTGGCCGCTTGCGGTTCAAACAACGGAAACACGAACACCGGAGAGGCGGCTGCACCGTCACCGTCATCCTCATCTCCCGCATCCGAAACGCCCTCTGCCAAGAAGGTGAAGATCAATTTCTATGCAAAGGACGTCGAATGGTCCTCCACCCCTGCGATGCTGGAAGAAGTCCAAAGTCAACTGAAGGATAAGGTTGAACTCAACGCCATTCAAGTCGATTTTGCGAATCTGTCGAAGGTGATTAAGACCGGTATCGCTTCCGGAACGCCTGCGGACATCTACCAATATTGGCCGCAAGCAATGAAAACGTTTGTAGAAACCGATCAGGCTCTCGATCTGACGCCTTACCTCGAAGCGAACAATGGAGAATGGAAAAAAACATTCAAGCCGGGTTTGCTGGAAATCGGTAAGTATAACGGCAAGTATTATAACGTTCCTATCTCTTCGAACTTTTCGAGCCTGTTTATCAATACCGCTATTTTCGAACAGGCTGGAATTGCCATTCCGGAACAGTGGACTTGGGAGCAATTCATGGCAGCTTGCCAAACCATCAAAGAAAAGACAGGCGTATTCCCTGTCGGCGTGCACCGTATTTTGAACGAATGGTTTTACCGTAACGGTCTGCTGAGTCTCGGCAAAGGCGACAATAAACTTGAGGATCTCGCAGCGGGTAAAGTTCCAGCGACTGACCCGATGTTCATGACGCCGCTAAAAAACATGAAAGACATGTATGACTCGCAATACTGGTATCCAGGCAAAGGCGCGCTGACTTCCACAAAAGAGGAAGTACTGGCCGCATTCATGCAAGGGAAAATTGCCATCCTGGCCGAAGTGGCTTCCGATGCAGTGAAAGTTATTAATGATGCTAAAGCTCAGAACATTAACGTAGTTGCGGTTCCTTGGCCTACCATGGGCTCCGAGAACGTTATTCTTGGCGGTGCGGACGGCGTGTTTATTCCAGCCAATGCGCCGAATAAGGAAGAAGCGGTTGAAGTATTGAAAGCTTATCTCGGCAGCAAGTCGCAACAAATTCATGCGGATGCGGGTTATGCAACCGCCAATGCGGATGTTCAACTGCAAGACCCATCGATGAAAAGCATTATGGAGATGGCGGCTAGTGTATATCCTAACGAGTTTACGGCACTGAGTCCGAAGATTACCGATTTTGTTTCGAAAGAAATGATCCCCAACTTTATCTTGGGAAGCATGGACGAGAAGGGTGCGGTTGACAAGCTGGAAAGCTTGAGACAAGAGGCTATTAAACCGTAATTGTATATTTAGCGCATAAGGCGGCGATAGGTGTGATCATCCGATCATACCTATCGGTCCTTTGCGCAAAGAGATCATGGAGGATACCGGATGAAACCAGAAGCTGCGGCCCCGAGGAAGATCGCCCTTACGTCAAATAGCAAGCTTCATTACAAAACGGCCTTGACGGGCATCTTGTTTCTTCTTCCTGCGGCGTTTTTTGTTGTTCTTACCATTTTCGTGCCGACCGTATGGAATTTTCTTCTTTCGTTTCAGGAGTGGGACGGATTCAAAAAGCATATATGGGTCGGATTGGATAATTATTTGGCAGTGCTTAAAGATCCCGTAACCAGGGACAGTTTGTATAACTCGGTATATCTCGCGGTCATTAGCAGCTTTGTCGCCGTCTTGATCGGTATTGCATTGGCTGCTTTCGTTTACAGGCTGGGCAGAAAGGAAAGCGCCGTCTATAGGCTGATACTGTTTATGCCCTCCATGCTTCCGCTAGCTATTATCGGTCTTCTGTTTTCCTTCATTTATAATCCGGAGATGGGACTGATTAATCAATTTCTTCGTCTGGTCGGAGCTGGCTCCCTGGCCAATGCCTGGCTGGAAGATTTGGATACCGTGTTGAATGCCGTCGTTATCGTTGGAATCTGGAGAATTGCCGGGCTGACGATGATGCTTTGCTTCGCTGCCATGCAAAGTATTCCCGTTTCCTTGTTCGAATCGAGCAGATTGGACGGCGCAGGATACGGAAGGCAGTTTTTCCATATCGTGCTGCCGATGATTAAACCGATTATTCAATTGGCTGCAGTCTTTACGTTGATAATCCAGTATAAGACGTACGACCTGGTGTTCGTGATGACAGGCGGCGGCCCTGGCACCGCCTCGAAGACGATCCCCCTCCATATGGTCGATACGGCTTTTACTTATAATGAATACGGAATTTCCGCGGCGATGGGATTTTTGCTCACGCTCGCTATCACGATTAGCATCTTCGTCGCAAATCGGCTGCTGAAAGGGGAGCATTATGAGTACTAAAACCGGTATATTTGGTACGAATATAAGCCGTGTACCGATAATCGTTTTTATCGTATTGACGGTTTACCCCATTTTGTTTGTTTTGCTGACTTCTTTCAAAACGACGAGCGAGTTTTATACGAATATTTGGATGTTGCCGCAGCGATTCGAATGGGAGAATTATGCGACATCCTGGATCGATGCGCAGGTCGGCAAATATTTCGTTTCGAGCCTTATCATCGTCGGAATCAGTGTTGCCGTCAGCTTGGTGTTGGGAGCGATGGCCGGTTACGCTCTGGCAAGGCTGCACGTCCCTTATGCCGGTCTGATTCTGTTCCTGTTCCTGGCTACGACCTTTTTGCCCGCAGAAATGATTGTAATGCCCCTCTACATTATGCTCAGTAAAATAAAGCTGGTCGGCACTTATTATTCGCTGATTATCCCATATATCGGCTGGTCTTTGCCCATGACCATCTATATTTTTCAAAGCTTCTTCAAATCATTGCCTTCCGAGCTGTTGGAAGCGGCCAGAATGGACGGCTGCACGGAGGTTAAGGCGTTTACGAAGGTGACCGCACCGCTGATGCTGCCGGCAATCGCGACATGCGCGATTTTCAGTTTCGTCGGCTTATGGGGAGAATTGCTGTGGGCTTCCATCGCCCTATCGATGTCCGATCTGAGGACGATCCCGTTTGGAATTATTGCCTTTAAGGCGCAGTATGGTACCGACTGGGGTCCGATGTCTGCGACGATCTGCCTGATCTTGATTCCGCTAATCCTCTTCTTTTTGTTTGTGCAGAAATATTTTGTACAAGGGCTTACAGGCGGAGCCGTCAAGGGTTAGAGCAGTTATACGATGTATAGGAGGAACCTGGCATGAATGGACTGCAACGAGATCAATTTGCGCGGCCGGAGTCCGCTTACCGCCCAGCGCCGTTATGGGTATGGAATGACGATATAAGCAAGGAAAATATCGTCCTCCAGCTGGAGGAATTGAAGAAACATGGTTTCGGTGGCGCGTTTGTCCATCCTAGGCCGGGCCTTGTGACCGAATATCTGTCCGAGGAATGGTTTGCATTGTGGCAGTACGCATTGGATGCAGCTATAAAATTGGAATTGAAACTATATATTTACGATGAGAATTCATACCCTTCCGGTTTTGCGGGAGGGCATGTTCCTTCGCGGCTGCCGGACTGTCTCGCGAACGCCGTAATCATGATGCAGCTGGACCGCCGTGCGCTTGCCGAACAAATGAATGTGGATTCCCCCATGCTGAATCGCCCCGGACATCCGATTCGGGCTTATGCCTGCGAAGAGACGGAGGCGGGCGGAGGGGAGCTTGTACTGAAGCAGGAGTTAACCTTGCTGCCCCCTGCCAGTTGGCATCAATACGGGGATCATTTTCTTCTGTTCGAGCTCGGAACGCCCGAGACCAATTCATGGATCGGCGGGTTCGCTTATACCGATATGATGCGGCCCGAAGTGACGGAGGTGTTTCTGGAAACGACTTATGAAGCATACAAATCTCGGTTCGGCTCCCATTTCGGCAACGCGATCCCGGCTATATTCACGGACGAGCCGGAAGTTTCACCCGGCAATCTCTTTCAATCCGGGGGTCATTTCCTGCCCTTCAGCTATTGGTTTGCGGCGGAATTCGAACAACGGAACGGCTATGACCTCAAGGATTACCTGTTCTGCCTGTTCATGGACGTAGAGGAGAATGCCGTTGCTATCGATCCTATAAAGGTTCGGTTCGATTATTACAGCACCATTCGCGAATTATGGGTTAACAACTCGGTTCGTCCGATTTCCGAATGGTGCGAGCGACACGGAATTGCCTATACGGGGCATTATCTGGAGCATCAATGGCCTTATCCTTGGGGCAGGACCTCCCCTTCCGTCATGTCTCTATACGAATACATGCACTGGCCGGCTATCGATATGCTGATGACCCATTTGTTGAAGAAAGACGGAATCGAACCTCTTCTCATGCTGACCATCCGGGAAGCCGCCAGCGCGGCCAATCAATTTCGCAGGCAAAGAGTACTGTGCGAAGCCTATGGAGCGGGAGGCTGGGATTCGACCTTCGAGGACTACAAGAGAATCGGCGATTGGCTTTACGTTCACGGGATAAACTTCTTAAATCAGCATCTGACATTCTCCACTATCGTCGGAGCCCGCAAGCGTGATCATCCCCAGTCCTTCGACTGGCGCCAGCCTTGGTGGGAAGAGTATACCGAGATCAACGATTATTTCGCAAGATTGTCTTATGCGTTGTCAGAAGGCGAGACGAACAATCGGATATTGCTGTTGAACCCGACGACCTCCTTTTATTTGAACACCCCGGATTCGGCAGCGCCTGACCGGACCTTCGGTTCCGAGGGAGTCTTCGAAGATGAGCTTCTTCTTGCCCAATGGCTCTGTGACCGGTTGTGGGATTACGATATGGGTGATGAATACATCATTGAGAGACATGCGTATATAGCGGGCTCGCAATTTGTTGTCGGCGCATGCAAGTATGATGCGGTAATTATCCCGGGTTCTATGTCCCATTTGAAGAGCAGCACCTTTGACAAGCTGGAGCAGTATTTGGCTGCTGGGGGTCAGGTCATCTCTATGCGTGAGGTGATCTCCAGATTGGATGGAAGGATCGACGAGCGAGCCGGACGGTTGAATCTATATCCCAATTGGCATAACGTCACCGATGTTCAAGGTCTAGAAACTGAGCTGCAGAAACACTTGGCTCCTAGGCTGCAACTCGTGCCTTACTCCCCTCTACCCCAAGGGATCGCCCATCTTCGCAGGGTTCAACAAGACGGAAGCTGCCTTTATTTCATGGTCAACAGCAGTGCGAAAGAGGTTCATTCCGCTATTCTCGTCGAGGGCGCTTATGCCGAGCTGTGGGATCCATGGAGCGGGGATACGAAACCCGCAAGCTATGAAAGAGTCGGACATCAGCTTCGGATATCCATACACTTGCCTGCGTCCGGTTCTTTGTTGATTCGCATCTCCGGCGAATCCGAAGAGCTGGGAATGCCGCGAAAGCCAGAAGGGTCGCGTGAAGGGAACGTCAGCCCGAAGAGCGTTTCTGCAACAAAACCCATGGACATTGCAGCGGATCAAGAAAATACCTTCATCATCGATTACTGCGACTTGCGGATCGGTTCCAACGACTATCGCAACATGAATACTCTATTTGCTGGAATCAAGGTGTTCGAGAAACACGGATTCGAAACGAACCCGTGGGATAATGGCGTGCAATTTCAGCGGAGATTAGTAGATCGCAATCGCTTCTTTGCCGAGAATAGCGGCTTCGAAGCCGTCTACTATTTTGACATTAAAGCCGGTGAGCTGCCGGGCTCATTAAAGCTGCTAGTCGAGAGAGCCGAGCATTATTCGATATCCGTAAACGGCCGTTCCGTCCAGTCGAGCAGAAGCGGTTTTCTGGATCATCACATGGGGGAAATAGACATTGTTTCGCATGTCCAAGAAGGCCAGAACTCGGTAACCCTTAGTGCCAATCCGTTTCAAGTTTATCATGAGCTGGAAGCGATTTATTTGCAGGGCGATTTCGGTGTACACAATTCCGATAACAAATGGGTGCTGGGCAAACGGCAGAAGCTGTCTTTGGGCTCATGGGTTTCACAGGGATATCCTTTTTATTCGGGAGCGGTCGTTTATAAAAAAACAATCGACATCCCTGCGGATTTCTCGCGAGCTGTGATCCAATTGTCCCAGTGGGAAGGCACTGTCGCGACGGTTTTCGTCCGCGGGCACAAGGCCGGGCTCATAGGAGTTGAAGCTGGGTATATGTTGGACATTACCTCAAGCGTTCAGCCAGGAGAGAACGAAATTTCGGTGCGTCTGTGCGGAAGCTTCAAGAACCTTCTAGGCCCGCATCACGATCCAGACCTACCCCGTAAATTGGCTTGGCCGGGCAATTGGAAGAAGGCGCCCGTCTATGGCACACCTCCTGCGGATCAATACGATTTGATACATTATGGACTATTGGAAGATTTCGTGGTGATGGTTGAATAGCATGAACCCAAAGAGCTGCAGTCCCTTAAACAGGATTCTGCAGCTTTTCTCCTGGAATGTTGATTCTATAGCTCAAGCGAATCCCGTACCAGTAGACCATTATATCCTGGCAAGCCGTCAAGCTTCTCCGTTTCAAGCGTACCTAGATCATGAAATATCCATACACCGTCTACCAACTTTAATCCTACCTCCAAGTGGGCTGCGAGTCCAATTGCATACCACAAATTGAGCGTAAAGGTGAAGCGTATCGTATCCGGTGAGATGAACCGGGCATCGATTGGATTCCAAGCGAATGCTCTTGAAGGGTTGCCCTCTTGCTTGCTCTTGGCAAAATCAGTTCTCAAATGCTGAAAGCCTGGATTGTTCCAAGCTTCATTGGTAAACAACGCCCGCAATTGCTTCTCATCCATTTTTCCTTCGGGAAAGTCGATGTCCTCTAGACCTAACGCTTGCTCCATCCGATTCGCATAACGACTCGCGATCTCCGACAATTGCTTATATTCGGCCGATCGGTCTACGGCATCGACAACTGTCAGTGTCCGCAACTTCAAGTCCGGTCTTATTGCCAGCTTATAGTTGCGGCCGCCGATCAACGAATGAACGATGAGATTCTCCCCATCAAGCTCCACGGGAACATTATCATCGATTGTGAATGTAAGAGAACGCTTCAGTTCATTAGAGATGTGAGCATACTGAATATCGAGCGGAAAAGCATTTCCCCGCTCCGTTATTGCATACGCAATTATTTTCCTTACTCCGCCATCAAAACCTTTGCTAAATCGGAAGCTCTTAGGTTGAAATAACAGCACGTCGCAGCCGTCAAATTCGTATTTGCGCATAATCGGTGTTGAACCCTCTTGATGCAGAGCCAGGTCGACAAGAGGTTGCAATAGCTTCTTCTCACCTTGCAAATTTGTGAATTCCACACGGTAAGAGCCATAATAATGCGGACCTCCACCTTGGGTTAACCGAATTTCTCCTGCCTCTGATACAATCTGCAGGGTGCCATATCGTGAGTTCCCTTGCGCTCGTATGTCCGTTTTATCCAACTCCTTGACGTAACGTTCATCCTTCCACCATTCATTGCTCCCTTGCTCATCGGCAAATTCCCCGCTCAGTATCGGTAATCCGTCGGCATTTCGTTCTATAACCTCCAAGATTCTGACATAATCGATACGTTTATTCGAATAACGCGGATAGAACAGCCATTGCTTCTGAAACGCGGCAGGTACGGCAAACCGATGATTGCCGTTGTCGTTCTCGCCAAGATCGGACGCTGCCCATTCCCATGTTTGTTTAATCGGGTTCCAGCTGTGCACATGGCTAATGTCCTCAGACGCTGTTTGTATATAAAGCTGATCATCGGACCAAATTGCGGTAGCGGAGCTTGGCGGCTGCCATAAAAGCCGGTTCTTAGTATCGGCTATTATAAAAGGAAGTGAGCGAAAGCTATAGCCATTATGTCTCTTAATAACGGATTTGATTTGCAGTTTGCTTAAATCATCCATCATATGATAATCCGTCAGCTTTCCAGATCTTATATCGTACAGCTTATATATGATATCTTGTTTAAGCGGTTCTCTATCTTGAAGGCGTACCGCCCGGAAGAATTCAAGCCACACCCTGCCATTGTCCGCCCAACCATAAACATTGACTCGCTTATCCTTGCTTGAGGGAAGTTCCAGCGTTCGAATGATTGTTCCATCTCGGTCATAAAACCGAATGCCCTGTGCAAACAACAGAGATCCGTTATCGGTATATACCCCGAGCGCATGATTTCGTTTACCGTATTCTATAAAAAATAATCGGCTATCCGGACTCCATACAATCCCTGGCTCCATTAGTTCTGTCGAATCGTTGAAGCTGAATGGATGGATCGATTCGCCAAGCGAAGGAACCACAACTTCGAAGCGGTGAGTTCCCGTATGTTGATAAACGAACCTCTGAAGATCCGGCGAAGGAAATACAAGCTCGCGCGGCGGTGTGCTCCCAGGATAGCCAAAGGCTGGATAAACATTTTTACCATTTGTTTGAACCTCGCCGTTAGAAACATCAATATTCCATAATCGTCCCTTATAGCTGGTCAATAGGAGCTTCCCATATTGATGATCCTTCAGCTTTGAGTAGTGGGCACTAAGTATAAAATCCTCTGCCGTTTCTTCATCATCCAGGTTTATCTCCCAAAAGCGAGGGGCAATCGTTACGATTTCTCCATTCTCTATATCTAAACGAACCAAATCAAAGAACAGCAATCGCCCGTCTATAGCAGGTCTGATATACATTACATTGCGATCGTCAAGCAAAGTAAATAAATCGGTGCCATCCGTTCTTGGGATCGTTTTCAATTCGTACAAGGGATAAATCCTGACTTCCTGTGTTTCCGGGTTAACAACAACTGCGTCCTAACGAGTCAATGTGTCATCAAGTCCATTGTCTGCGTAATCATGCCGTGATAACAGGTGAATAACATTCGTCGAAGTATTAACTGTTCCGGAGAATGATGGAAACTGCTCGTTATTGAATTGCAACCGGAAGCCTCGTTCTGTATGGATAACTTGGACCTCAAGCGACGGAAAAAGTGTCGTCTTGTCTGCACGAGACTCAGATTCAGACAAATTCTCATCGGCGATAATCAGTGAAGGCTGTATAACATGACGTATTTGTTCAACATTTTTACTGCTCGCCTCCTGCGACATTGGTGATAGCTGCTTCGTCCGCAATGGAAGCAGGAGCAATACACAAACGAACAATGTGATTAAAGCGATAACTGCAACTTTTCTAGACATGCTGATTCTGCCTCCAGCTAAAAACAGATTGAGGTTGATAAGTTACAAAGTTGAATAGCAAGTCTTCCATATACTTAGTATGCTTAATGATTCCAGAAGTTGGGGGCAGGATAATTGGATTTATTACCACATTAGACGTTTGCAACTGGAAAAGGTTTCTAAGTGTGAAGTCCCATGTTGTAGTATCCCCTCTGACAGCCCGGTTTTTTAAACAAAGTCCTCGGAAAATTGACTTATCTCCTTGCCGCATTTGTTTTATAGTGGAAGGAAAACCTTTCGCGAGGAGACCTATATGTATACAGCAGAGTGGAAATTCGACTTCGGCATTGGCGGTGCGGAGTCTGGATATACGAAAGTACAGGCCGATACCCGCTATGAGCAAGGCCGCGGCTTCGGTTTCACGGAAGTTTCCCGGGTAACCGCAAGGGACAGGAAAGAACCGGAACCCTTGAAACGGGATTTGTGCATTCCTGCGGATGCTTCCTTTCGGGTTGATGTCCCGAACGGAAATTATACGATATCGATATTAATGGGGGATTGGATCTTACCGGCCTGCACGACGTTAAAGGCAAGCCCGGGCAGGCTGCTATTTCGCAATCGGACCGTATCGGCGGGGCAGTTCGTTCGGGAGACGATTGCCGTTAACGTTCGTGACGGTATGCTGAATCTCGCGTTCTCAGGTCCGGCTCCAAGAGTAAACGCGCTAGAGATTACGGCATCTCCGCATGCTCTCAACTTGTATCTTGCGGGGGATTCGACCGTAACCGACCAACCGGAGGATGGGTTTCCTTATGCCGGTTGGGGTCAGATGCTGCCGCAGTTCCTTAAACATGACGTCGTGGTCGCCAACCATGCGAGGTCCGGCCGCAGCTCTAAAAGCTTTATCGAAGAAGGACGGTTAGATACGATACTAAGCGAGATTAAAGCGAATGATTTCCTGTTCATTCAATTCGGACATAATGACCAGAAGCCCGACGAGGAACGTAATACGGATTCGTCTACGACCTATAAGCAATATCTCCAACAATACATCAACGGCGCAAGGTCCAAGGGTGCTAACCCAGTGCTGATTACTTCGGTGCATCGCAGATTTTATGAGCCGAATGGTCAGCTCAAAGATACGCATGGGCTTTATTTGGATGCGATGAGGGAATTAGCCAGGGACGAAGCAGTTCACTTAATCGATCTGGCGCAGATGAGCAAAACATTATTCGAGGAGATGGGCCCCGAAGGGACAAAGTCGATTTTCATGTGGGGCGCGCCGGGCGAATTCGCGAATTTCCCGGGGGGAATCGAGGACAATACGCATTTTCAAGAGCAAGGGGCGAACCTTATCGCCAAATTAGTCATCGATGGAATCAAGGAAGCATCTATTTGGCCGCTAACGATGTATATCCGTTGAATTTCTTGTCTCTTTTCCTGCTCGCCGTTCCAAGATTTTGTTTTGACAGCGATTACACGGGGTGTCATAATTTTTAGACACTCCGACGGAAAGGCAGGCTTCGAGCATGCAGAAGTGGTACGACTCCTTTCGGCACATGAAGATCAAGAATAAGCTGTCGATCCTCTTCGCACTCATCATTATCGTCACGTTTTCCTTTACGTTTATTGTGCAGCAGTATGCTTTTTCCATATATGACGAGCAACTGTATGACAAGTCGGCCCAGGTGCTGAATTTATCGTCCTCCGCCATTGAGTCGGAGTTGGAACGGATCGAACAGATTTCGTATCAGATCATCGCCGACACCCAAATTCAAAGTCTGCTCTTGAATATCAAGACCAAGGAATCGGAGTACGATCGGGTGACCTTATATCAACATGTCATTGATCGGATTCTGAGCTATGCCGGTTCGGAGTCATCCATTCTGTCTATGCACATTCAAGATTCCCGCGGCGTGGAACACAAAATCGGTAATCTTACCGTAATCGATCCGGCGAAAATGACGCAAATGGAAGAGCTTGCGAGAGAGGGCAAGGGAGAAAGCAGGTGGGTGTTTCCCGATCAACGGGACACTGCCCTGATCTCGGTCCGCGAGATCCGGTCTTACCGCAGCGCGAATTTTGATCTGCAGCATTTAGGTACGCTGATCATTCGAATCAATATCGGACGAATCGTTCAGGAAACGGCTTCGGAGACAGGTGATCTTATCCTGACCTCTGGGACTCAATCGATCTATCCGGAGCAACCGGCGATCGATCCTGCGGAAATTCACAGTCCCCTCCTTTCCAAGCGCGGATATTTTACGCAAACCTTTCATTCTCGAACGTATTTTATCTCTCATTTTCGCTCGCCGGATACCGGATGGACTTATTTGAACATTACGCCTTACAATAAAATTTTCGAACGGGTGGTGTTCATCAAGCAGCTTGTCATCGCGGTGTTCGTTGCGATTTTTCTGCTCGTTATCTTGATCGGGATTCGATTCAGCCGCAGCCTGACGAAGCCGATCGATAATTTGATCGTGCGAATGAAGCTGGCCGAGAAAGGGAATTTCGAGGAAGCGAATCTCTTGATTCCGGACGGCTCGCCAAAGGCGATGGATGAAATGGGATTGCTTCAGCGTACGTTCCGACTGATGGTAGAACGGATTAATACGTTGATTACGGAAAATTACGCAAATCGGCTTATGATCAAAGAAACGGAATTTCGGGCGCTGCAAGCTCAGATCAATCCTCATTTTTTATACAACACGTTGGATTCCATCAATTGGATGGCCAAAGTGGATGGTCAGTCGCGAATTTCCGAAATGGTGGAGGCTCTCGGATTTCTGTTCCGGAGCTCTGTCAATCTGAAGAAACCGTTGCTGACGATGGCAGAGGAGATCGAAATCGTTCAGAGTTACATTACGATCCAGAAAATCCGGTTCGAAGAACGTCTTTCCTTTTCCATGGATATACCAGATAAGTTTATGAATGTCCCGATTCCGAAGCTGACGCTGCAGCCATTGCTGGAAAATGCGATCCAGTATGCGCTTGAATCGATGATCGGCGTCTGCACGATTCGCATTGTTGCCTTGGATGCGAACGATGCGATCCAGGTCATAGTGGAGGATGACGGTCCGGGGATGCCGCCCGATACGCTCGACCGTCTGAGGGATGGCTCGTTAACGACTCGAGGGAACGGGATCGGGCTGTTGAACATTGACGACCGGATCCGGCTGTCCTTCGGGGAAGGTTATGGACTGCAGATCCATAGCAATCAGGAAAGGGGTACTCGAATCGTCATCAGACTTCCGAAAGAAATGGAGGAATAGGTCCTATGTATAGAGTTCTGCTAGTAGATGACGAAAGAATCATTTTAGACGGAATTACGCGGATAATCGATTGGTCTTTGTTGCGGACCGAGCTAGTCGGAACGGCGCAGAACGGAATACAGGCCTATGAGCGTATTGTGGAAGAGTCTCCCGACATCGTTGTTTGCGATATTCGAATGCCGGGAATGGACGGGCTTGAGTTGGTGGAAAAAACGAATGCCAGCCATCCACACATCAAATTCGTTATTTTATCGGGCTTCGGTGAATTCGAGTACGCTAACCGGGCCATGCAGTATGGGGTAAAGCATTACTTGCTGAAACCGACGAACGAGGTCAAGATTGCTGAAGCGCTGTCCGCCGTTATTGAGGAGCTGGACCGCAGCCGCGATCGCGATACGTTCGTGCGGAATGTCAAAGAGCGGCTGGAGAAAGTAATGCCGCATGTGAAAGAGCAAGTGCTCAAGGAATTCGTTACGAACAAGACGTACGGAAGCCGGGATTGGGATTATTACCGGGGACTGTTCCAGTTCCAGTTCAATCGGCCGATTCGGCTGCTTCTCTTTCAGATAGAAGAGGATTTCGAATATGAGCATCTGTTCGCCGTCAAAAATATTGCGGAAGACATTCTGGAGACAACCTTGCTCGGAGCGACAATCGGCAATCACGTCCTGATCTTGATCGAGGATTACGCGGATACACATCTGCTTCAAGAGCGGATCCATTCGATCCGCAGCACTTTTCTACAATATTACAAGATGGATTTGACAATCTCCCTAAGCGACCCGGATCTGATCACGAAAGCCCGCAAGCTTTATCAGGAGACGCTTCAAGGTCTGAACTACCGTTTCTATCTGGACGAGGGCGGGCTAATTACCAGGAAAGATACCGGGTTTACGTCCGACGGGCGATTCGAAGATTTCACGTTTGACGAAGACCGATTGACGATGCCGGTTCGCTCCGGTCATTTGGAAGAAGCGGAGCAAGCGCTGGGGGAATGGTTTGCAGAGCTGAAGCAGGCTCAGCTCGATATCGACGCAACCAAATCCTATGTCATTGAGCAGTATGTGGCATTGTTCCGGCAGGCCGACCCCCAGCGGATGAGCGTCTGCTATCAGAGCATCCCGCAAATTGTCGAGATGAATACCCTTCAAGCCATTCAGGCTTTTTTCGAACAGACGGTTCGGGAAATGGCCAGGCGAAACTACGAGCAAAATACGGTCAAGCATACGACGATTATTCGTAAAATCATGGAGATCGTCGGGCACAATCTTCACGATTCCGAACTTTCTCTTAATATGGTCGCGCATGAGATGTTGTATATGAACGCCGATTATCTCGGCAAGCTGTTCAAGAAGGAGACCGGCGAGAAATTTACCAATTATGTCATGAAGTCCAGAATCAAGCTTGCTACCCAGCTGATCGCCGAAAACCCGGAAATCAAAATATTTGAATTGGCCGATCGGCTCGGCTTTGGCGATAATCCCCAATATTTCAGTCAAGTGTTCAAGAAACAGATGGGCTGCACCCCTTCGGAATATATGATGAAGAGTGCGGATACCTCTGCTTTTTGAACAAATTGCACGGATTTTTATCTTACCCTTTCCCTTCTGCGAATGGATAATAGGTAATGTAAGCACTATCATTATGTAGCGTACAGAACAGGGGAGGAAAAAGCGAATGAAAAAAGGACTATCCGCTATTCTGATGCTTGTCATGGTCGCCAGTCTGCTGGCCGCCTGCGGCGGGAACAACAAGGAAGGCAGCGAAAGCTCAGCATCTGCGTCTTCGTCGCCAGCGGCATCCGCATCGGCATCCGCATCGGCATCTGCGCCGGCATCAGTGTCGGACGAAAAAGAACCGGATACGGTAACGCTAAGAATGGCCTGGTGGGGCGGTCAATCGCGCCACGATTACACATTGAAAGTCATTGAATTGTACGAATCGCTTAATCCGCACGTAACGATCGAAGCCGACTACGCCACCTTCGACGACTATTGGAAGAAGCTTGCTCCGCAAGCGGCGGCAAGCAAGCTTCCGGATATTATTCAGATGGACATCTCTTATCTGACGCAATACGGCGGCCGCAATCAACTTGCGGATCTCCAGCCGTTGATCGACGGCGGCTTCCTGAACGTCGCGGACATCAGCGAAAGCGCGCTGGCCGGCGGCAAAGTGAACGGCAAGCTCGTGGCGATGAATCTGGGAGGCAACGTGCTCAGCACGACGCTTGACGTGGAAACGATGAAAAGCCAAGGTATAGATATTCCGTCCAAAGAATGGACTTGGGATGATTTCGATAAAATGGCTGAGCAAGCGAAAGCAAAAGGCAAGCAAATCGGCGGTTTTGCTTTCCGCCATGACGTCTTCTTCCCTTATTACCTGAGAACGATCGACCAGAAGATGTACAGCGCGGACGGCAAAACGATTGGATACGCCGACGATAAGGCATTCGTCGACTACTTCACACGGTACCAGAAATGGTATGACAATGGATATATCCTTTCTCTAGACAAGGAAACTCAAAAGAAAGGCGTCGCCGAAGAGGATGAAATTCTGCTAGGCAACGCGATTTCCGGCAATGGCTGGTCCAATCAGTTCTTGGCCGTCGCCAATTTGATCACGGATCGTTCGCTCGACCTGTATCCGTTGCCGGGACGCAACGGCAACAAAGGGCTGTTCCAGAAGCCGAGCATGTTCTTCTCGGTCACGGAAAATTCCAAAGTCAAGGAAGAAGCTGCGAAATTCATCAATTTCTTCGTCAATGACATCGAAGCGAACAAGCTGATCAAAGGGGATCGCGGCGTTCCGGTTTCTTCCAAGGTCAAGGAAGCGCTCAAACCGATTCTTACGCCGAATGAAGTCAAGATTTTCGATTACGTCGCCTGGGCAGAGCAGAACAGCAGCATAGGAGATCCGCCGAATCCGATCGGCGCAACGGAGATCGAGAAGTTGCTTCGCGACATGAGCGAGCGGATTCTGTATAAGAAGATCACTATAGAAAAAGCCGCGGAAGAATTCCGTACGGAAGCGAATAAGATTCTCGAGCGGGCGCAAATGCAACAATAATTGTAATGTAACGTTAAGCCGGAACCCTTCGGGGCTCCGGTTTTGTTGCGATTTAGGCGGATAGAACAAGACTCTGCTTTTTGAACAAACTGCACGGTTTTTTTCCTTATCCGCGGTTGTGCCTCCTTCTATAATGAGAATAGAAGCAACACGATTATTTCATTCGATGCTTCAGGCCAAAAACAGCTTAGGGGTTGAGAACCATGAAGCTTCGCGAGAATGATCATGTTACCGGGTACGTATTTATCGCACCGTTCATCTTGGGATTTCTCATTTTTACGATGTATCCTATCATAGCGTCTCTGTACTATTCGTTTACGGATTACAGCTTGCTGTCTTCGCCCAGATGGATCGGTTTAGGGAATTACGAACGGATGTTTATGGAGGATGGCAAAATTGCCAAGTCCTTTGAGGTCACTTTCACTTACGTGCTTGGAAGCGTTCCGCTGCGGCTTGCTTTTGCCTTGATCGTCGCTATGCTGCTCAATACGGCGACCCGGGCAGTCGGCGTGTACCGCTCTGCTTTCTATCTGCCGTCTCTAATTGGCGGAAGCGTAGCCGTATCCATCATGTGGCAGCAGATTTTCGGAGACAAGGGCCTGGTCAACTCCTTCCTGCAGCTTCTCGGAGTGGATGCGACTGCGAATTGGATCGGGAATCCCGATACGGCACTCGGAACGTTGGTGGCGTTGTCCGTTTGGCAATTCGGCTCTTCGATGCTTATCTTTCTTGCAGGCCTGAAGAACATTCCCAAGGATTACTACGAAGCGGCCAGCGTCGATGGAGCGAATGCCATACGCCGGTTTTTCCGAATAACGCTCCCACTGCTCACCCCGATCATCCTTTTCAATCTGATCATGCAAACCATATCCGCGTTTATGACTTTCACGCCCGCCTACATCATCTCCCGCGGAGAGGGAGGTCCGCTTGACCAGACGTTGCTGTACTCGCTCTATTTATACCGCAAGGCATTCTCGCACTTCGAGATGGGGTATGCGTCCGCAATGGCCTGGATCATGTTGATCGTCGTCGGTTTGCTTACGATATTGATTTTCCGATCCTCGACCCGCTGGGTACACTACGAATCGAAAGGGGAATAAGGATATGTCGCGGGCAATCAACAACCGGATCCTATATCACGTCGTGGTTAGCATCCTGGCAGTAATGATGATGTATCCGATTCTATGGCTCATCTCGAGCTCCCTGAAGCCGAATAATGAAATTTTCACAACCGCTTTCAACCTCATACCGAGCAGCTTGGCGTTTGAAAACTATGCTTCCGGATGGAGAGGTTTCGCCGGCACTACATTTGCGACTTTTTTCAAAAATTCGTTTATTATCGTCATCATCTCGACGATCGGAGCCGTCGTATCCTCCGCGATCGTCGCTTTCGGCTTCGCCCGAGTGACCTTCTTCGGGAAAGGCTTCTGGTTCGTTTGCATGATGGCGACACTGATGCTTCCCCACGATGTCGTCGTCATTCCGCAATATGTCATGTTCGCCGAATTCGGCTGGATTTCGAGTTTAAAGCCGATTATTGTACCGCATTTTTTCGCAACGCCGTTTTTCGTCTTTCTGATTATGCAGTTTATCCGAACGATTCCCCGGGAACTCGATGAGGCGGCGAAAATCGACGGGTGCAGCAAATACGGAATTTTCTTCCGCGTCATTGTACCGTTAATCGTACCGGCGCTCATTACATCGGCTATCTTCTCCTTTTACTGGAGATGGGATGATTTTCTCAACCCGCTCATTTATTTGAACCAGCCCGATAAGTACCCCGTATCGCTTGCGTTGAAGATGTTTCTGGACGGGGAGTCGCTCAACAACTGGGGCGGAATGTTCGCCATGGCTAGCCTGTCGCTTGTGCCGGTCGTTACCATCTTCTTCGTTTTTCAGCGTTACATCGTGGAAGGGATCAGCACGAGCGGTCTGAAAGGATAATGGATACATTGGAGGGAGCAGACTTAATGCCGGCATTGCAATTTAACGATAACGAAATCATCGACGTAATCGATCGAGTGGTAGACCGTACTTTCCGCATGGATTTCAGCTGGGACTGGCCCGGCGGGGTGGCATTCTACGGAGTATGCGAAGCGTATGCGGCGACAGGTAAAATAGAGTATTTGGATCGGTTGAAAGCTTGGGTCGACGAAAATATGGAGGAGGGCTTGCCTAAGCTCTCGGTTAACGGAGTATCTATCGGTCACTCGCTGCTTACGTTATATGAGGTTTCGAAGGACGAACGGTACATTGAAACGGCTAAAGAGATGGCCGAATATTTGGCGAATGAGGCGATACGGTTCGGGGACGGGATTTTCCAGCACACGGTGAATTCGGAGACCTATAATTTCCCCGAGCAGGCCTGGGTGGATACGATGTTCATGGCCGGTTACTTCCTGCTTCGGATCGGAAAGCTTCTGAATCGCGAGGATTATTTTGCCGATGGACTGCGCCAATATCACGGGCATGAGAACGTACTGCAAGATCCGCAGACGAATTTGTATTACCACGGCTGGGACAACATCGCCGGCAACCATATGTCGGGCATTCACTGGGCGCGCGGCAACTCATGGGCTGCCCTGACGATGGCGCGGGCGCTCGAACTCGTGCCTGTAGACCTGCCGGCTTTCATGATTATCGAAGGTTCGCTGCGCGATCAGTTAAGCGCTCTCGTTCGCCTGCAGGATGAGTCGGGTTTATGGCATACGATAACGGACGACCCCTCTTCGCCTTTGGAAACGTCCGGCTCTGCAGGCATCGCGGCCGCTCTATTGTCGAAGGGGCGGCTTTATAACAAATACACTCAACGATCGATAGACGGAATCGTCGCGCGGATTACGGCAGACGGAACCGTAACCGGCGTATCTGCCGGAACGGCCGTAATGAAGGACGCGGCTGGATACAAGGGCGTTCCCGACAAACGCATTCAAGGATGGGGTCAAGGGCTGACGCTGGCTTTCCTCGCCGACGTGCTGAACGTGCGGAAAAACCCGTATTGATCGGAATGCAAACAGGCGTGCCTCTGAGTCTATATGACTTGGCGGCACGCCTTTGGTCGCTTGTAGGGGAATTTCGATTGATATAACCATGAGCATGAGTTGAGTTGAGTTGCAAACACCTGTTATTTCGGAGCATAATGAACGATAGAGGTGACGAGCTTGCTTCGGATAATAGCGGTGACGGAAGATCAGGAATTATTGGCGGATATCTCTCTTGCGAACCTGATGGAAAGCCATATCAAATGGTTCTGGGTGGATTTCGATAGTCCGTCGGACGAAGAAATTCAATTGTTGGACAGCTACTTTCATTTTCACCCGTTAGCGATTGAGGATTGCATGCATTTGCTTCAAAGGCCGAAGGTCGACCATTATGAGGAAACAAATTTCTTCGTTATCCATGCCCTTCATCCAGAGACCCTTAAGGCGGAGGAAATCGACTTTTTCCTTGGGACAAGAGGAATTGTAACGTTCCATCTGGCCCCATCCCAGGAAATCGATGAGGCTTGGCGGCGGATTCATGATCCTGTGATCCGCGCAGGGAAGGATCATAACTATGTCGCGTATTTGATTATGGATAAGCTGGTCGATAATTATTTCCCAACCTTATATGCCATTGAAGATCAGTTGAACGAACTGGAGGCCCAAGGGGAAAATAAGCCGGATATCCAGACGATGACGGAGCAGATTTACGAGATTCGCTCGGATCTGCTGAGATTGCGGCGCACGGTTTTTCCCATGCGGGATTTATTATACCGGATTATCAACTCGGATAAGATTGCCGGAGTGAAGGGGCAGATGGCGTACTTTACGGATATATACGACCATCTGCTGAAGCTTACGGAGATGATCGAGTCGAACCGCGAGATGACGGCGGATTTAAGGGACAGCTATGACTCCCTTCGCTCCAACCGGATGAATGCCATTATGAAGACGCTGACGGTAATCACGACGATATTCATGCCGTTAACTTTCATCGCGGGAGTGTACGGCATGAATTTCGCCAACATGCCGGAGCTGGAATGGAACTGGGGCTATTTCATCGTCATCGGACTTATGCTTTCTCTCGGCCTTGGGATGTATTTGTGGTTTAAGCGTAAAGGATGGTTTGACTAACGACTCAAAAAGGAACGTTTATTGGTATGAATAACGAAATAATGTAATGTATTATTACATAATAATAAGAAAGTTTAATCTTTCAAAATCAATAGCCGAGTATATGTTATATTATATAACATATACTCGGCTATTGATTTCTCGAACGATTAGAAGGAATAAGTTTGTATGGTAGCCGTCCAAAGGACGGCGAATTCGTTTTACTTGGTTGGGAGGGAATGGTTATGCACGATGAGGTCGTATTGGATTGTTTAATTAAGGGAGGGAGCGTCGTCCTTCCCGATCGCGTGAGCGCAGCGGATATCGGAATCCAGGGCGGAATTATCGTAGACATTTCCCCCGATATCCGAACGCCTTCGAAACGAACGATTGATGCTCACGGTTTATTCGTCATGGCGGGTGTCGTCGACGCGCATGTTCACCTGAATGAGCCGGGACTTAGCGAGTGGGAAGGGTTCGAGAGCGGCTCGGCGGCACTGGCCGCCGGGGGTTGCACGACTTTTATCGATATGCCGCTGAACGGACTTCCTCCGACCGTAAACGTAGACGCGATGAACCAAAAACTTGAAAGGGCCAATGCCCAAGGAACCCATGTTGATTTTGCCTTATGGGGAGGGCTTGTGCCCAGTAATCTGGACGATCTGGAAACTCTTGCGGATGCCGGTGTGATCGGCTTCAAGGCATTCATGTCGTCGCCGGGCGATACGGGAGAAGGCTGCTTCAAGGAAGTGGATGACATTGTACTGTTCGAAGGGATGAAAATTCTCGCGCGTAAAAATAAAGTGCTGGCCGTGCACGCGGAAAGCGAAGAAATCATTTCCGCTTTATCCGAGAAGTACGACGGAAGCGCGAAGAGAACTGTACGCGATTTTCTGGAATCAAGGCCGCTCGCCGTGGAATTGGATGCCGTTCGCCGGGTGCTGCTGTTCGCGGAACGTACGGAGTGTCCGTTGCACCTGGTTCATATCAGCAGTCCTCAAGCCGTCGATATTATTTGGGAAGCGAAGCGAAACGGTGTCGACGTGACGGTGGAAACTTGCCCGCACTATCTTATATTCACCGATGATGACGTCGAAAGATTGGGACCTCTTGCGAAATGCGCTCCGCCGATTCGCGGCGCAAGGGAAAGGGAAGGGCTTTGGGAGCGGATAGCCGATGGCAAAATCGATTGGATCGCTTCGGATCACTCCCCTTGCCCGCCGTATATGAAACTCGGTTCCGAAGAAGATTATTTTGCGGTATGGGGCGGTATTGCCGGCGCGCAAAGCATGCTCGAATTGATGTTTGACGAAGGCTTTCTTACGCGAGGACTTCCCTTGCCATTGCTTTCCCGATTGTTGTCGGAAGCGCCGGCCAAGAGGCTCGGGTTATTTCCCCGCAAAGGCAGATTGGCCGTCGGTTCGGATGCGGACATTGTTCTCATCCATCCCAATGCTCCTTATGTGCTTCAGCCGGAGCATCTGCTTTATCGGCACCCGCAGAGCGTATATACGGGACGGAGATTTCGCTGTCGGGTCACGCTTACCATGAACCGAGGAAAGGTCGTTTATGGGGTGGAAGAGGGAGTTGGACAATCCAGGGAAGGCACATGGCTTCGTTCCATGCCTGAGCATGCCCGGAAGCGGCAATTCTACTGAAACGTTTGACTGAAATAAAGTGATGGCGTAACGCTATTAGAACATTAAAATAAGATTTCAGTCATATAGAGTGATGCCATCACCCTATGTACCCCTTTTCCGGTTAATAAACGCTTTTTAGAGCGTCATAGCGTTATGGCGCAGCGCTATTCACCAGTATGCAGGTCATTTTCGCGAAATAGAGTGATGCGGTAACGTTAATTCCTTAGGAGATCCAATGAAACCGGCTTCCCGTTGACATGACACGAAGTCTGCGAATCGCAAAGCGCCGCATCGTTTGGTGCAATTGGGACGGGGATATACGTTTATATCGAGCGATTAAATGAGTATAAGGACATCTAAACTTATGCTCATTTAATCGTTGAAAAAAGGGAGTATCTTCGCGATTCCTATTCGGAATCCGCGAGATACTCCCTGTTTCGTTCTAGGAATTGTATTTAATCTCGTCTTCTTCGTCGATATAGTTGCCCGGACGCCTGCAAGTTGCGGGTTCCGTTCTTTCCGACGACACCACTCCGAGCCGCTCCGCCTGCTCGCCCCGGTACCCAATCTGATGCAGGGAGCCGGCGGGCACTTTTTCATGTAAAATGGGGAAATGAATACTCCCACCACTTACCTCCGCTGACGCTCCGGTTGAAGTGGGGGTCTCTGGTGTGTCATTCGTACCTGCTACCGAATGCTTAACACCAGTGGAGTTGACACGTTGACGGACTGATTACCGTCCAACCCCGCTATCCCATAAGCTATAGCTGTTGGGACTACTTTTCTCAAGATATTCGCTGCGCCGTTTACATCAGCGTTGATTAAGCTCTTCAAGCTCCTGTATAGGCCGCGATAAACCCGTGTTCCAGAAAACGTTCCTGCTTGGCCTTCGCCATACATAGGCAAAGGATCACCATCCAGAAAACTAGCTTTTGATGTATAAGCTTCCTCTGTGAACTGTACGCTAATGCCACTCTGCGCGGCTTTGTATCGGATCATGGACTTCAACATGTGATGAGGGATGTGACAGAAGGATTGGTTCGTTCGTTTACCCATGTCCGACTCTTGCTTCCATCCCTCGTTCTGTCCGATGATGATCGTACCGATATTCTGCTCAACAGCGAGCCTTATGATCTGGTGGCTTGCCTTATGAAACAGATCTTTGATTCTGCGATGACGATTCCGATGTAATTGTTCTAATCGCTTGGAGGTATGCGGCCCTTCTTTCGGATTCATTCCCTGACGAAGGATGCTCGTATAGTGCGCCTTCAGCTTGTTATAATACTGATTGATCGCTTTGATGTGCTTGCCCTTCACCAACACAGGTTGTAAACCCGTCGTGGTGACAATGGTTGCAAGATTATTTAGGCCTAGATCAATCGCCATGAAGCGCTCTTTGTCCAAAGCTTCAGTTTCAACCAAACTTTCAAAGATCAACTCCACCACATATTGCCCATACCTTGGAACGACTCGCACCTGTTTCAGCTTTCCGTCTTTGTATCCGAGCTTCCCGATGTTTAATCGAAAGCTCGTTTTCGGAAGCTTAAGGTACTTCCCTTCTTTGATTTCGCAGTCTTGATTCGTGAACACGACTTCTTTGTCTTTCGCTCGGCTGTAAGATGGCATGCGAGGCCTTCCTCTGTATTTCTCGGGATGTCGCCCGTAATCCTTGATGCTGGCAAAGAACGATTTCCAGTTCTGATAAACATACTTCATCACCCATTGACTGCTTTGCGTTGGAAGGGCGCGATAATCGGCCTGCTTCATAACCTTGAATAAGCAGTCCAAGAAGTTGTAATCTACCATGGGTCTAACTTCTGAAGGCAGATCGAAGATGTTACAGCGAATCTCTCGACGTTCCGAAGCAGGTTTAGACTGCTGCCTAGCGATTTTCGCCCGATAGGCCTGAAGTTGGCGTTCATTCATCTCTTCAAAAAATTGATGCAGGGTGTTCATCACCTCTTGTTGCAACGGTTGCAGGGGCTTATCTTGTCGGAATGAAGTATAAACCTGCCGGATATAAAAGTTAGTGGTATTATACAAGTGTTTGGCATCTATACACATCTGCTCGAAGTAGGGGAATAAGCGGTGACCATTCTTGATCCAAATCTGAAAAGTTTTGTAGGTGGCATCTGCCATGATTTCACCTCCTTCAACAACTACGCACATATGTTCGTTAATCTGGTTTTATTTTACCATAATATGTGGGATAAAAGAGAGGTCTTTTGGAGATATTTCACGGAAGTCGCCGATTCACCACCCTCTTAGCTCCTTGTGTTGCTTGAAGAGGGCGTCCTCTCGGCGGATTTGATAGATAGAGGAGGAGTGCTGAGAAATGACGATTAAAGCGATTGTATTCGATTTTGACGGTACGTTAATGGATACGGAAACGTGCGCTTATGATGCTTTTTGCGGGATATATGCCGAACATGGACACAAGTTGGCTTTGGAAGCCTGGGCGGTTGGCATTGGAACGCAGGGAGCGTTCGATCCTTATGAACATTTGGAAGGGTTGCTGGGAGGTCCGCTAGATCGCATAGCGATCAAGGCAAGGTTCGAGGAGGCGCATGAAGCGAATTTAGCTAAAACAGCACTGCTTCCGGGCGTACTGGACCGATTGCAGGAAGCGCGCCGACTGGGATTGGCGATTGGCCTTGCTTCCAGCTCGAATCGGACCTGGATCGAGCGGCATCTGGAGCAACAAGGAATCAGGCAGTATTTCCAAGTGATACGTTCTTCGGACGACGTAGAACGCGTTAAGCCGGATCCGGCATTATACAGGTTGGCCATTGAGGCGCTTGGGGTCCGGGCGAACGAAGCGATTGCCATCGAAGATTCCGTCAATGGATTGCGCGCAGCCAAGGCCGCCGGTCTCTACGGGATCGCCGTACCGAATCAGGTAACGGCCATCATGAACTTTGCGGAAGCGAATCTTATCGTTAATAGCTTGGAGGAACGTTCGCTTGCGGAAATCATCCGGCAGTTGGAGCAAGATACATAGGAGTTAGTTAGAAGTCCCATTATCACTCACCCCAAGAAAGGCTTTCGCTTCTTGCAGCGCTTCAATGAGTCGGTCCAGTTCCGCGGGATTTTCAATGTAATGGGAAACGAACTTGGGACGGTACCCGCTGCTCGAAAGCTCAATGTGGATATGCTTTTTCTCGTTATCCGCACTAATATCGATATTTTCAGTCGAATAGATCATTTTGTACGCCAATCGTAACAGCCTCCAAATATAAGATAAAGAAACTATATCATATATTGGAAAAATCGGGCATCTCGGCGCATTGCACGTCATTCAAACCGGTCCCGAATGGCAATGGCTTATTATGACACCATACAACTCAAAAAATGAATCGAAAAGGTACGTACAAGTTCGATCGTGTGTTATAATGTTATTAATTATTCAGTGGACATTTACTTTTATGAGAAAGTTTTTTTGATGTGGAGGTGCTGCTGCTCATGAACGCCCAATCGCCGAAATATTTGCAGCTTAAGGAAGAAATATTGTCCTGGATCGCCGGGGGGCGTTATCGTCCGGGCGACAAGCTGCCGTCCGAGAACGAGCTGGCCGAGCAATTCTCGCTCAGCCGCCAAACGGTACGCCAGTCCATCGGGGAACTCGTGCAGGAAGGCTGGCTGGCCCGCGAGCAGGGCAAGGGGACATTCGTCAGCAGGCAATCCGGAGAGCGCCGAAGCTCATCGGGCAATCGCACCGTTGGGGTTATTACGACATCGATTTCAGATTATATTTTCCCGTCAATCGTAAGGGGAATCGAAGCGGCATTAAAGGATAAGGGTTATCGCCTCCTGCTCTCCAGCACCGATCACCGCAAGGATCGGGAGCGGGAGAGCCTGGAAATGATGCTGAGCCACTCGGTTTGCGCGCTTATCGTAGAACCGACCAAAAGCGCCGAAGGAAATCCCAACTTCGATAATTATCTTGCCATTGAGGATCATGGAATCCCGCTGCTGATGATTAACGAGACTTATCCTGATCTGGAGTGCCCAAGCGTCAGGCTTGATGATGATACTGGCGGTTTCATGGCCGCGAATTACGTGCTTGAGCTTGGGCATCGTCGGATTGCAGGGTTCTTCAAGACGGATGATTTGCAAGGCGTCCGGCGGATGAAGGGATTCATTCGCGCTTGCCGGGAACGCCACCTCCCTTCCGACGGAGGCACAATCGTGCGTTACTCCACGGAGGATAAGGATCGGCACCCGCAAAGCATGCTCCGTGAGCTGCTTCTATCCGATAGTCCGCCAACGGCGATCGTATGCTACAACGATCAATTGGCCGTGTCGCTGTTAGATACGATAAGGGATTTGGGGTTGCGCATACCGGAGGACCTTTCGATTATCGGGTACGATGATTCTTTCCTTGCGACGGCAACGGAAATCAAGCTGACGACAATAGAGCATCCGAAGTCCGCTTTGGGGGAGCGGGCCGCGAATCTTCTCATTTCCCAATTGGAAAAAGGCACGGTTACGACGATCAAAGAAACGCTTTATCCGCCGAAGTTAATCATCCGTCAATCAACAATGGAGCACGTGTAACGGAACTATCGACATACCTGTACGTACAAGTGTATAATATGGGCTGTAGAAAATGCTATAAGATGCGATATAGAGCTATCGATCCATGGGAAGGAAGTGTTTCGCTTGTTGGAACAACTTAAGGAAATCGTATGCCGTGCCAATGCCGAGTTGCCTAAATATGGGTTAGTGACGTTTACGTGGGGCAACGTCAGCGGTTTTGACCGCGAATCAGGCTTGATGGTCATTAAGCCGAGCGGAGTGCCTTACGAGGAGTTAAAACCCGAACAAATGGTCGTCGTCGATCTAGACGGTAATGTCGTTGAAGGCAGCATGCGTCCTTCCTCTGACACGCCGACCCATCTTGTGCTGTACCGCTCATTCCCGAATGTGGGGGGCATCGTTCATACCCACTCGCCATGGGCGACGATATGGTCGCAAGCGGGACAAGGAATCCCGGCGCTAGGCACGACGCAAGCTGATTATTTCTACGGCACTATTCCTTGCACGAGGGCAATGACGGATGAGGAAATCAAAGGCGCCTATGAAGCGGAGACCGGTAATGTCATCGTGGAAACGTTCCGCGGAGTTAACCCGGATCGGGTTCCGGGGGTGCTCGTGAATAGCCACGCGCCTTTCGCTTGGGGTAAAGATGCCATGGATGCTCTCCACAATGCGGTCGTACTCGAAGAAGTCGCGAAGATGGCCTATCATACCCGGCAGTTGAATGCAGGCGTACCCTCGATGAATCAAGTGCTTCTGGACAAACATTATTTAAGGAAACATGGCGCTAACGCATATTACGGACAGCCTGGGGATTCTAAGCATTAGAGTATTCCCGCGAAATTAGAGTGAGTTATAGCTTTATCCATCCCAATATAGGAGGCTTACCATGAGCCACAAATACGCTATCGGCGTTGATTACGGAACCCAATCCGGTCGGGCGGTTCTCGTCGATCTGTCCAACGGGCATGAGATTGCCGACCACGTTACTCCTTATCCGCACGGTGTTATCGATGAGAAGCTTCCTAACTCCGGCCAAGCGCTGGAGCATGATTGGGCTCTGCAGCATCCGGACGATTACCTCGAGGTTCTTCGCCGTTCCGTACCTGCCGTTCTTAAGCAATCCGGCATTGACCCATCCGACGTTATCGGACTCGGAATAGATTTCACGGCTTGTACGATGCTGCCTATAGATGAGAAGGGCGTTCCTCTCTGCTTCAAGCCCGAGTGGGCGAATAATCCTCACGGTTGGGTCAAGCTTTGGAAGCATCATGCGGCGCAAGATGAAGCCGATCGGTTGAACGCGATTGCCGAAGAGCGCGGAGAGAAATTCCTTCCACGTTACGGCGGTAAGATCTCTTCCGAATGGATGATCGCGAAAGTGTGGCAAATCGTGAACGAAGCGCCGGACGTTTACGAAGCAACCGACTTATTCACGGAAGCGACCGATTGGGTCATCTCGCAGCTGACGGGTAATTTCGTCCGCAACAGCTGTACGGCAGGTTATAAATCGATTTGGCATAAGCAAGATGGCTACCCTAGCAAAGATTTCTTCAAAGCCCTCGATCCGCGGATGGAGAATTTGACGGAAACGAAGCTTCGCGGGGATATCGTGGCGCTCGGCACCAAGTCTGGCGAATTAACGGAAGAGATGGCTAAGCTTACCGGACTGAAAGCCGGCACGGCTATCGCGGTAGGCAACGTCGACGCTCATGCTGCCGTTCCTGCGGTCGGAGTCGTGACCCCGGGTAAACTCGTAATGGCGATGGGAACTTCGATCTGTCATATGCTTCTCGGTACGGAAGAAGTGGAAGTCGAGGGCATGTGCGGGGTCGTGGAAGACGGAATTATACCCGGGTATCTCGGTTATGAGGCTGGACAATCCGCAGTAGGCGATATCTTCGAATGGTTCGTGGAGGAAGCGGTACCGGCTTACGTAAAAGAAGCCGCGGAGAAGGATGGCGCAGGCGTTCATCAATGGTTGACGGAACGCGCCGCAGCCTACAAGCCCGGAGAGACGGGATTGCTGGCGCTCGATTGGTGGAACGGCAACCGCTCCGTACTCGTGGATACGAATTTGACCGGCGTTATCGTCGGCTATAGCCTGTTGACCAAACCGGAAGAAGTTTACCGTACTTTACTGGAGTCTACCGCTTTCGGTACCCGCAAAATCATCGATGCTTTCCATAATAACGGAGTGCCGGTTGACGAAGTATATGCTTGCGGCGGATTGCCGCAGCGCAACCATCTGCTCATGCAGATTTATGCCGATGTGACCAACCGTGAAATAAAGGTTGCGGACTCCAAGCAGACGCCGGCTGTCGGGGCGGCAATGTTCGGTGCCGTAGCGGCAGGAAGCGCCAAAGGCGGTTACGACAGCGTCGTTGACGCAGCCAAAGCGATGGCGCGCGTGCGGAAAGAGACGTTTAAGCCTATTCCCGAGAACGTGGCCGTCTACGAGAGGCTTTACCAAGAATATAGCGAACTGCACGACTATTTCGGACGAGGCGCCAACGATGTAATGAAGCGCCTGAAAGCATTGAAGGACGAAGCGTCCCGCTAATAAATTAATACAATCTGAGGCTGTCCCATGAGTGATTTTCTTGCGGGATAGCCTCTTTTTTTTATACGGAAAAGCCGGACTGCATAATAAAAATAAAAAAAATATTATATTTTGTCGAAAATTGTTGCAACATTTTCCTTTCTAGATTGTGTATATAGTGTACAACTATGAAATGAGGAAAGGTGATCACTCATGAGCAAAGGTTTTTTGGGAAAAAGGATGTTCGTCGTTATTGCTATTTTACTCGTGATTGGCGGAGGATTTGGATCAACGGGAGGAATCGTTAAGGCTTCGGGAGCACAGCCAACGGCACTCACCGCAGCTCCGCCGGAAGAGCAGATGAGCGTTTTCAATCCGAACCACCTCTATTTAGACAACGGATCGAGTTCGATTTCGGCATCGACCGGCTCGGTTACCGTCTCCGCATCGACCTCCGCTAATCAGGTCGTCGATACGATCGGAGTAACTTTTTACGTACAGAAGTGGAACGGCAGCTCTTGGGAGACGGTCGGCTCAGGATCCACGACTAGCAGCAGCCAACTTTCTTACTATTTCAACACGTTTAACAAATCGGTGACAGCGGGATATTATTATCGAGCCCGAACCATTCATTGGGTGATTGAGAACGGAGTTTATGAAGAAGGCGAGCGCTTTACCAGTTCGGTATTGGGAAAGTAATGGAAATCAATGATTGGATCAGGGAGACGCATCCCCAGCCGGAAGCGATAAACATTCCCGATGACACACACATTTCCATTACCTTTAAACAAGATATTAACCGGCACACGCTTAATACGCGGAACGTCCTGATCTTGGATGGGAAGCAAGGAGGCAGGTTAATTTCCAATCGTTTTTTGTACCGTTACGATCCGGATGCAAGAACGCTGTTTATTTATTTGAAAGAGGATTCGGAGCGACTCGGTTCCAATAATACCGTTGAGATTATCGTTACCGGAAGAATCGCGAATTTTAATAACGGCAGGATGGAGATCCCGTTTCATCTGCGCTTTAAGACCATGTAACTTGATTTTCGGGAGCTTTCATTTAGGCAAAGGTTGGCCGGGCTTTTTTCCTGACCAACCGTTGTCTTATTTTTACTCCATTTCCTCGTACATGCGAATCAACTCATCAGCGGGAACGATGCCGCTCATCGTAATATGGGTACCGCCTTTAATCGTTTCTAGGGAAGTGCTGCCGCTTTCTGCGCTCGTTAAGATGGCGGGTCCATCGCTTAATTGTATTTTTTCTACGATTATTCCCTCTGCATTCTTACTCACTCCGAGCCCTAAATTGGTTTTCATTGTATCCAGAGTCACATGCATGATCTTCTCATTATCATTAATGAATTGATAGGCAACATGATCCGCGGTCTTTCGGTCGCCGTACAAATAAACTTGAGCATTAGAGAAGGCGTACCCGGTTGGGATGTAATGGAATACCGGTGCCGCGAAAGACAGCATCTTGCTTGCTTGAGCTTCCGTGACGACTGCCATATGAAGGCCTTCGTTTAATTCGGCGGTATCCAGACCTTCCGCAAATTCCGGAGGCGGCGCCGTCTTCGCTTTGGGATTATCCGTATCCTCGGCACGGCCGAAGAAAAACCCCATGACTCCGGAAGGATATTCTTTGATTGTTGCGTATAGAGGGTCGATAGCCCTGACAGCCTGGGTATTGCCAAAGATAGCGGCGCCGAGAATGAGAGAAGCAGCGATCACGGTCAGTCTTGTTAATTTTGATCTAAGCCCTTTTCTTTTGCGGGAGGAGATTAATTTTTGTTGCATCCGAAGCCAAGAAGGGCGGTAATCGACAGATGGATTGCTCGAGGATTGCTCGGAGAAAACTTCAAAAGCAGTATCGAACAACCTATCGAATTGTGCATCATTCATCCCGATTCCCCCATTCTTTGAATAGTTTTCTCTTTAGATAACTTCGGGCCCGATGCAGCTTATGCCGAACCGCATTTTCCGTATCTTGGATCTCGACCGCTATTTCTTTATAAGTTAGGCCCTTTTTCCATTTAAGTTCGATGATGGCGCGTTGTTCGGGCTTCATTCCTAGCAGATGACGGGAAATTTGCTCTTCCAGGGATTTGGCTTCGACTTCCTGTTCAACCGATACCGCAGCCATCTGGGACGTCGGGCTGCTATCCCAAGTGGAATCCAAACTGACATCGTTGCGGGTCTTCATCTTTTTGCGAAGATGATTGATGGTGAAGTTTTTGGCGACCACCTTGATCCAGGCTTTCATATGCTCTTCGCTCTCGACAGCCGGACTCTTATTGAGCGCTGTCATGAAGGCCTCCTGAATAATATCTTCCGTCGCGGAATGATCATTGACCATATATAGAATCGGCTTATAGAGGAATTGATAAAACTCGCGGTAAATATCTTCCTGCAGCGATTGGTTTAACGTATGAAAGCTCGAACCAAGCAGAAGGAGCAAATTCTTTTGCATGTGCAGGAGTCACCCTATTCTAACGGCAGGATATCAAACAAGATCTTTTTAGTTCCTCTTCCAGTTTAGTCGAAATGATAGGGCTAGAGAAGGTACTAAATTACAAAAATATTTGGAAAGTTTTTTACGGAACATTTCTAGACAATTATTGGCGAATTGACAATTTTGTTATTGAATCCAAGTTCTTGTATGATACTGAGGTGCTTGTACTTTCCGAATACAAAACAAAGGAAGGACTTGTCCGCTTAAACGTCGTTCGTTGTGGCCAGATGAATCGAAGACTGGTTCTTTCGGGGCAAAGAAGATACCGTTGCGGGCTTTTCTGCCCGCAACAGTTACCGGAACGCTTCAGTCGGTTGGTCAAAGCGGGATGGGGACAGCTCCGCCCGCGAAAGAATAATATAGTTCCAGACTGATCGTACTTCCGGGTTCTACGGGGAAATATAGTGCGGTTTGCGGGATGAATCTCCAGTTATAGAGGACGCGGGCTTCCACGTTGCGGCCGATGGGAATTCCCGCTACATAACGGATTCGGCCGGCAGGCCCGAAGCCGACAAGACCCGTGGATTCAAGCGCTTGGCGAATCGTAATTCCCGGGTAAAAAGGAATGTAATTCCTATAGTTGACCCACGGGAATGCAAATCCCCCCGATATATAGACGGTAATGAATCTAGGGCGAGGGAACGGCGGCGGATATGGCGGCGGATATGGTGGCGGGAACGGCGGTGGATATGGCGGCGGGAACGGCGGTGGATATGGCGGCGGGAACGGCGGTGGATATGGTGGCGGGAACGGCGGTCCTGGTGGCGGTGGTGGCGGGAACGGCGGTCCTGGTGGCGGTGGTGGCGGGAACGGCGGTCCTGGTGGTCCTGGCGGCGATGGCGGCGGGAACGGCGGTCCTGGTGGTCCTGGTGGTCCTGGTGGTCCTGGTGGTCCTGGCGGCGATGGCGGCGGTGGCGGGAACGGTCCCGGAAACATTCCTCTTCCTTGTTCACTCGGTTCCCCTAATACTTCCTCCGACAATTCGCGTTCTTGCGGGAACACCCACCATGGAATCGGGCGCGTCATGTATGACGCTTGTACTTCATTCTGATTTTGATGCAAATGCACGACATCGCCTTTTGCCGATTCTTTTTTATTTTTGCCGGTAGCGGATTTAGGTTGGATTTGAGTAGCTGAAGCTTGACGGGAAGAGAGCTTGGCTTTCGTTGGTTTGCGCAACAGCGGTCTGGCTTCCGCCGACCGTAATTTCGGCATCGTCGTTCCTCCTTTGCCCATGGGCATTTAACGGCTAATGCAGGATATGCGCCCACCCGGGTTCAGGTGCCATTCAGTCTCCTCCCCCAAACAAGCGGCGAAGTTAAAAAAACGCAAAAAATGTGTGCTTTTGTGAAAAGACGGCAAATGCCAGTCCCTCTATGATGAAAGTGGGAAAGCTACAGATCAGGTATAGCGACCGACCCGCGACGCCAAAGGCGCGCTAAATCGGATCGCACTGGGAGTGACGACCGGCCCGCGACGCCAAAGGCGCGCTAAATCGGATCGCACTGGGAGTGACGACCGACGAGCGACGCTAAAGGCGCGCTAAATCGGATCGCACTGGCAAAGGAGGCTTTTTCGATGAAAAAACCGCTTTTACTGATCGTATATGGTATGGTTACGGGTTTATTTGTGCTGTTTATCTGGTACTTTGGCATTCGCGAGGAGAAGCAGGATGATTGGAATGAGAACCCTATCGGCTTAATGGGAGATATTGAAGAGAGATATGTAATGGTCACATTTCAGTCGGGGCTGGATTACTGGAAAAGCATCATGAAGGGATTCGAGGACGCCGCACAGCTGCTGAACGTTTCCGTTGAATTCCGTGGAGCGACCCAGTATGATGCTAATGAAGAAATCACGGTCCTTGAACAAGTCATTGCCAAGAAACCCGCAGGAATAGCCGTCACCGCAATCAATCCGGATGCATTGATCGGAACGATCGACAAGGCGATTAAAGCAGGCATACCGATTGTACTGTTCGATTCAGATTCACCTGAGAGCAAGGCGTACTCTTTCTTGGGGACAGATAACTACAATGCGGGCGTGCAAGCAGCCCGTGAATTTGGCAGGCTGCTCGGCGGACGGGGGAAAGCGGCGGTGATCACCCAACCAAACCAGCTGAATCATGAGGAGCGAACCAAAGGGTTCACTGAAACAATAAAAAAGGATTTTCCGGACATCGTAATCGTAATGATTGCCGATGGAAAAGGAAACATTCAACAATCGGAGAATGTGGCTGCAACCATCTTGCAGCAGTATCCGGACCTGGACGGTTTCTTCGCAACGCAAGCGAACGGCGGAGTTGGTATCGGACAAGCGCTTAAGGAATTAAACTTAGCGGGTAATAAAGTCGTCATTGGATTCGACACCGACAAAGGAACGTTGGATATGGTCAAGGATGGAACGATCAACGCGACAATCGCTCAAGGAACTTGGAATATGGGTTATTGGTCGCTGCTTGAGTTGTTTCACCATCATCATGATTTGGTACAGCCGGATAGCGAGGATATTTATGGCGCCCATCCTCTTCCTCCGTTTGTCGATACCGGAGTGACGATCGTAAATCAAGAAAACGTAGAAAATTATTACGCTAAATGAGCTGGTTTCGGGGAGGTTCGCGTATGCATCCGTTTGAAAGCCGGGAAGGGCGTTCGTTTTTTCGACGATTGCTGCCCAAAAACTTGCCCATTCGATATAAATTGCTTGTTCATTTTTTGCTGATTACGATTTTGCCATCGTTAGTGCTTGGCGTTCTGACCGATTGGGTTGTCAATCGGATCATTGAAAGGCAAATGAACGAGAATACGCTTCAGTTAATCGCGAAGGTCAATCGATCGCTCGAATTTTATGTCGGGAACGTGCAGAACACCACCTATCTGATTTCCTATAATCCGCAAATTCGCGAGTTCCTCTATCAGGAGAAGCCTGATCAAGCGGCCCGCGATGAGGCTTTGGAGTTTATGAGAGGGTTCCCGACGCTTCAGACCGAAATAGCGGGTATTATGGTTGTGAACTCGCAAGGGGAATACTTGAGTAACGACATGTATTCGCGCTCTACGGCCAAAGATTTGACCCTGGAGCAATGGTATCAGGAAGCGGTCGCAGGGAAAGGGATCTTCAAAGTGATCGGCCACCCCTACGGACGTAACGTTACCACCCATGCCAACTATAAAGATAGCGAAGTCGTATCCGCCGTACGGGCTATTATCGATCCGGAGACCCAGAAGGTAATGGGCGTCGTGCTGATCGATTTGAAGCTTAGGGTCATTGTCGAGACGGCTCAAGATGTCCGTTTGGGGAAAACCGGTCTGCTGATGGTCATGGACGAGAAGGGGGACCCCGTCTATGTACCCAAGCAGCTCGGCTTTCAGTCCATTCCGTTAATGTGGCTGAAAGGGCAGCCCTCCGGACAATTCGTTGAGACGATCAACGGACGAGAGCTTCAGTTTATTTTCCGCAAATCATCCTTCACCAACTGGTCGACCATTGGGGTGTTTTCCACGGAAGAGGCCGCTCCCGAGGTGCGTCAAATCCGCCTTTACGTCGGGACCTTCGTCTTTGTTGTCTGTTTACTGGGAATTACGGCGTCCTTTGCTTTATCCCATGGGATCTCACGGCCCATTCATCGATTAATGGCATTCATGCAACGAGCGGAATCCGGAGATTTAACGACCCGTTATTGGGGTGACGGGATGGATGAAGTCGGGATGCTCGGACGAAGCTACAACAGCATGTTGACCAAAATTAGCGATTTGCTCCAACTGACGGAAAAACAGGAGAAGCAGAAGCGGGAGGCGGAGCTGCGTATTCTTCAAGCTCAGATCAAGCCGCATTTCCTGTACAACACGCTGGATACGATTCATTGGATGGCCCGCAAGCAGGGTGCGGAGGACGTGTCGGAAATGGTAGAGGCGTTATCGAAGCTATTCCGGATCGGTTTGAGTAAAGGAAATGAGTTTATTCCGCTCGCGGAGGAGTTCGACCATATTCGGAGCTATTTGCAAATCCAGAAGCTGCGCTACAAAGATAAGCTGAAATACACGCTGGATCTCGATCCGCAAATTTCGCATATTCTCGTGCTTAAGGTCATTCTGCAGCCTATTGTCGAGAATGCAATCTACCACGGTATTAAAGAACGGCGGGGTCCAGGTCACATTATCGTAAAAGGAACGCTTCAGGAAAATCGGATCCACTTGTCCGTAAGCGACGATGGGGTAGGTATCAATGAAGAGACTTTGGCCCGGATGCGGGAGCGATTGAACGATCCAATGAATGTCCAGATGGAAACGGCCGGTTCCGGTTATGGACTGGCTAATGTGCAAGCAAGGATGAAGTTGACCTATGGAACTACGGATTGCGGCATTTCCATCGACAGCAAGCCGGGAATCGGAACCGTCGTATCGCTTACCTATCCGATCTATACAGAGGAGTGATAGTCATGCGGCCATCCATGTGGAAAGTCATTATCGCCGACGATGAACCCATAATACGCGAAGGTCTTCGAGAAGCAGTCGATTGGCATGCTCTGGGATTGGAAGTTATTGCGGAAGCGGAGGACGGGGAAGAAGCGCTGGAGCTTGCGATCCGGCACGAGGCAGATATTATGCTGGTTGATCTTAATATGCCGATTAAGAATGGTCTAACGCTGATCCAAGATATCAAGCAGCAGCTTCCGGGTTGCCGAATCGTAATCGTTACCGGCCATGACGAATTCAATTATGCCCAGCAAGCCGTACACCTCGGAGTGGATGAATATATTCTGAAGCCGGCCAATCCGGCGCATTTGACCGAGGTGCTGCGCAGGATCAAGGTCCAACTGGAACAAGCCGAAGAACAGGAAAAGCATATCGAGCACGCCTCCCGCCAAATTCGCAAAAACATTCCGCTGCTGCGTGAACGGTTTTGCAACGAATGGATTGAAGATGCAATCAGCAAGCAAGAGGTGTTGGAGCAATTACGGTTCCTTGACTTGCCGGATACTCCACCTACTCTAGTCGGTATCATCCGCTGGCCGGAGATTGATCTGGGGCAATCCGTACGATCGGAGCGGGACCGCCAACTCATGCTCTTCGCAATCGAGAATATCGCGGAAGAGATTATTTCTCCCCACGCGCATGTTCTCTTTCGGGAACCGCTCGGATTTATTTGTGCAATTGTATGGGGAACGACGGATGTTGCCTTGTTCACGACGATCGAGCTAGCCGTAACACAGTACCTCAAGCTGCAGGTAATCGTTCAAGCCGAACCGGTCGAGAAGGGTCTAGACGGAGTTGCCGCAGCCTATCGCAAAGCGCGCGGGGGGGTGTACAAAGAAGCTTCCATTTCTCCGCTTGTGCGGAGGGCAAGACAATATTTGCGCGATCATTACGACGATCCGATGCTTTCCTTGGAAGGTACGTCCAAAGCAATCGGGGTGTCTTCCGTCTATTTAAGCCGCTTATTCAAACAGGAGTTGGGAATTACTTTCGTAACGCTGTTGACCCAGATTCGAATTTCCAAATCCGTTCAGCTGCTCAGTTCGACGAACCGCAGCATTGCAGATATCGCTGAAGCCGTCGGCTACGACTCGCAGCATTATTTCAGCACGACATTCAAAAAAACGGTAGGCGTATCCCCGATCCGCTATCGAAAAGGCGAACCTTTCGAGGAGGAGTGAACGCACGCCAAAGAAAACGCATTCGAACATGACAGAAAGCCTTGCCCCACCCATTCGTTGGAGCAGGGTTTTTGCCATGCTGTCAATCCAGCGTATGCTTCTGCTTATTTGGAATAAAATGAAAGGTTTGTTTTTTGCAAAAAGTTGTCTATTTAGTCGAAAGACCAGTAACCCTCCCCCATGTTAAATTCAATGTAGTTAAAGATGAAAGGGGAGTTTTACTTGAAAAAATATTCGATAATCGCACTTATGCTTGCATTCGTACTTGTATTGGCTGCATGCGGTAACAAAGAGAACACCAATAGCGGCAATGCTGCAGAAGGCGGCAATGCTGCCGGTGGAGACAAAGGAACGATCGGTATCGCCATGCCGACGAAATCTTCCGAGCGTTGGGTTAACGACGGGGCTAACATGGTAAAAGAATTCGAAGCGCTTGGATACGGCACCGACCTCCAATACGGAGAAGACGTCATTGAAAACCAAGTAAACCAGATTGAGAACATGATTACCAAAGGCGTGAAGCTGCTTGTTATCGCTTCCATCGACGGCGAATCTTTGACCGATGTGCTGCAAAAAGCCGCGGATGCCAAAATTCCCGTTATCGCGTATGACCGTTTGATCAAAAAATCCGAACACGTCAGCTATTATGCGACGTTCGATAACTTTAAAGTCGGCGTGCTGCAAGCTTCCTACATTGAAGAGAAGCTTGGTCTCAAAGACGGCAAAGGACCTTTCAACATCGAGTTGTTCGCAGGTTCTCCGGACGACAACAATGCTTACTTCTTCTTCGACGGGGCAATGAGCGTGTTGAAGCCTTATCTCGACAGCGGCAAGCTGGTTGTCAAAAGCGGCCAAACGAAGTTCGATCAGGTCGCAACCCTGCGTTGGGATGGCGGCGTAGCCCAATCCCGTATGGACAACTTGGTTTCAGCTAATTACTCTTCCGCTAATGTCGACGCAGTCCTGTCGCCTTACGACGGGATCACGATCGGAATCCTGTCCTCGCTTAAAGGCGTAGGCTACGGTTCCGCCGACAAGCCGCTGCCGGTTACTTCCGGTCAAGATGCAGAGCTCGCTTCGATTAAATCGATCATTGCCGGCGAGCAAACTTCTACCGTATTCAAAGATACCCGCGAGCTTGCGAAAGTAGCTGTAAATATGGCTGATGCCGTACTGTCCGGCAAGAAGCCTGAAATCAATGATGAGAAAACCTACGATAACGGAGTGAAGATTGTTCCTTCCTACCTGCTCGTTCCGGTTTCCGTTGATAAATCCAACTACAAAGAAATTGTGGTCGACAGCGGTTACTTCACCGAAGACGAACTGAAATAAGAACTGTACCGCCACACAACCAACAAGGAACAAAGCCGAATGATTTAGTGATGGCCGGCATCCGGCCGTCACTGAATCATTTCTACTTTCAAACGAAGGCCGGGTGATATAATGGCAGACTATATCTTGGAAATGCGCAATATAACCAAGACATTCCCCGGCGTCAAAGCGCTAGCGGATGTCAACCTTAAAGTCAAGGAAGGCGAAGTACACGCCCTGTGCGGCGAGAACGGAGCCGGTAAATCAACCTTGATGAAAGTACTGAGCGGAGTATACCCCCATGGAACGTATGAAGGGGATATTTTGTACAAAGATCAGGTTTGTGAATTCAAGGATATTAAGCAAAGCGAAAATCTAGGTATCGTTATTATTCACCAGGAGCTTGCGCTTATCCCTTATCTTTCAATCGCTGAAAACATTTTTCTCGGAAATGAACAACAAAGCAGAGGCATTATCAATTGGAACGATACGATCGTTCGGACCAGAGAACTGCTCCATACGGTAGGCTTGAACGAAAATCCGAACACGCTGATTACCAACCTGGGAGTCGGCAAGCAACAACTCGTGGAAATCGCCAAAGCGCTATCCAAAGAAGTAAAGCTGCTCATCCTGGATGAGCCCACAGCCGCATTGAACGAAGAGGACAGCGAAAATTTGCTCAAATTGATTCTTCAACTGAAGAAGCAAGGTATTTCGTCCATCATAATCTCCCATAAGCTGAATGAAATCGCCAAAGTGGCGGATTCGATTACGATTTTACGAGACGGGAAAACGATTGAAACGTTGGACATGCAGGGTGATGAAGTAACCGAGGACCGCATCATCAAAGGGATGGTTGGCCGGGATTTAACGAATCGTTATCCCGATCGGACACCTGAGATTGGAGAGACGATCTTTGAGGTTAACGATTGGAATGTCTATCATCCCCAGCATCTTGACCGCAAAGTCATCGACAACGTTCATTTTCATATTCGCAAGGGTGAAATCGTCGGGATTGCCGGACTGATGGGTTCCGGACGCACGGAATTGGCCATGAGCATATTCGGTCGTTCCTATGGCCGCAACATTAGCGGGCAAATCAAGAAAGACGGCAAAGAAGTCCATTTCAAGGATATTAGCGCAGCGATCGACAACGGCGTGGCTTACGTAACGGAAGACCGCAAGCATTATGGCTTGATCCTGATGGATGATATTAAACGGAACATATCATTGGCGAGCTTAAACAAAATTTCGCGCAGATCGGTCGTTAACGAGAACGAAGAAGTGATCGTAGCCGAGACGTACCGTAAGAAAATGAACATCAAAACACCGAGCGTTTTGCAGAAAACGGGCAATTTGAGCGGTGGAAACCAGCAAAAGGTCGTACTGAGCAAGTGGATTTTCTCCGAACCGGATATTCTCATTCTGGATGAGCCGACAAGAGGAATCGATGTCGGAGCCAAGTATGAGATTTATACGATTATTAATCAATTGGCTTCCGAAGGCAAAGGCGTGCTGATCATATCCTCGGAGCTGCCGGAAATTCTCGGAATGTGCGACCGCGTCTACATCATGAGCGAAGGACGGATGACCGGGGAAGTATTGCGAGAAAATGCTACTCAAGAAACGCTCATGAAATATATGACGAAGAGCAAGGGGGAATAACGAATGGCAATCATGAAAAACCTATTCAAAAACAACGTTAGGCAGTACGGCATGATCTTGGCCCTTGTGGTCATCACGGTGCTGTTTCAAGTGAGGTCCGACGGGATTTTACTTCAGCCTTTGAACATCACGAACATCCTTCAGCAATACGGCTTTATTCTTGTTCTTGCGATCGGGATGGTCATGGTCATCATCACCGGACATATCGACCTGTCGGTTGGATCAATCGCCGCTTTAGTAGGAGCACTATCCGCTATTATGATGGTTGATTATAATATGCCTTATTATGTTGTCATCGTGTTATCGCTCCTATTAGGAGCATTGGCTGGCGCATGGCAAGGTTTCTGGATTGCTTATTTGAAGATTCCGTCCTTTATCGTCACCTTATCGGGGATGATGCTGTTTAGGGGATTGACATCGGTCATTCTAGATGGGAAATCGATTTCTCCGTTTCCAAAAGAGTTTCAGAAAATGGGTTCCGGATTTTTGCCGGACATCGATGGAAGCTCTTCGATCCACATGCTGACGATCATCATCGGTGTGTTCCTATCCATCGTTACCATCATTCAGGAATTCAGAGACCGCCGCACGCAGCAGAAATACGAGTTCGAGGTGCTGCCTTATCCGTGGTTTATAGCCAAGCTGGTTGCGATTACAGCGGTTATAAACTTGTTCACTTATGTCCTCGCTACGTATAAAGGAGTACCGTCAATTCTCATTATTTTATTCGTCCTCGTTGTCGCGTACAGCTTCGTTATGAAGAAAACCGTCATGGGCCGTCATACTTACGCGCTTGGCGGCAATGAAAAAGCGGCATTGCTGTCCGGTGTCAAAACAAAACGGGTGACGTTCTGGGTATTCGTGAATATGGGCGCCTTATCCGCACTGTCCGGTTTGATCTACGCCGCGCGTCTGAACGCGGCAACGCCTAAAGCGGGTGTCAATTTCGAGCTCGACGCCATCGCGGCTGCATTTATCGGAGGCGCATCCGCATCCGGAGGGATCGGGACCATTATGGGAGCGATCATCGGCGGTTTGGTTATGGCCGTCATGAACAACGGGATGTCCCTCATTGGAGTCAGCGTCAATTGGCAGCTAGTCATTAAAGGCCTCGTTCTGCTGCTCGCGGTCGGATTCGATATTTACAACAAGAACAAATCGGCTTAAGAAGGTTTTAATAATCATGATCATGCCCCCCTTAGAATGGACATTGGATAAACCCTTGGGTTTCCGATGACTTCTAAGGGGGTATTTTATTAAATTTCAGAAAATGAAAGTGAATTTTCGGATGATATCTTAACTTGTCGGATTTTAGAAAGGCCAGACAAGCGATACAATAAAAATGTAAGCGCTTTATGAAGATGAATATAATGAAAAGGGGCGATGATCAAATGTTTAAACGATTTGCAAAAAAAGGATTATTGAGCGTGACGTTACTTGCACTTATTTTGTCGGCTGCTGCATGCGGGGGCGGGGGGGACAGGAACAATAATGCTGCTGACAGTTCAAGCACAAACTCACCTAAGAACTCCGCTAATGAAACGGCGACAACAGAAAGGCTTGTAGAACTATCATTGTGGACTATCTGGGTAAACGATGAAAGCAAGCCGCAATTAGATCAAATTAAAGCATTTGAAGAGTCACATCCTAATATTAAGATTAATATGGAAGCTTTTCCTCACGACCAATACAAAGTAAAAGTAAAAACATCTGCTGCCGGTAAACAATTGCCAGATATTTATCAAGTATGGCCGGGAGCGGAATTGGAACCTTTAGTTAATGCCGGTGTTATTGCGCCAATTGACGATATCATCGACAATTGGAAGGACAAAATCATTCCTGCAGATTTGTTGACTGCTTATGCGATTGATGGGAAGCAATATGCAGTACCAGGTAATCAGAACTACACTCACACCATTTATTATGACAAAGACCAAGTAGCTCAAGCAGGATTTAACGAATTTCCAACAACCTATGCTGACTTTAAAACACTAATTTCGAAATTGAATGAGAATAAGGTAACTCCAATTGTTCTTGGAAACAAAGGACAATGGGTACTTCAATCGTGCTATATCTCTACGATTGGCGACCGTTTTACAGGGGCAAATTTCTTGGCTGATGCATTAAGCGGGAAAAAACAATTTACTGACCCTCAATTTGTTAAGGGATTATCCGTTATTGAAGAATTGGCTAAAATGAACGCATTTAATTCAGATATGAACAGTATCGATAACAATCAGCAACGTGATGTATTCCTTCAAGGGAAAGCTGCAATGTTTATTGAGGGTTCATGGGCTATTGGAGATATAACCGCAAAATCCCCTGCAGATAAGAATATTGGTATTGCATTCTTCCCAAGTGTGGAAGGTGGAGATGGAAAGCCTAATGCGGTTTCTTCCGTTGTTGGTACTGGTTTGGGGATTAATAGTAATTTGACAGGCGAGGAAAAAGCGGCTGCTGAGGAATTTATGAAATTTTTCTACAATGAAGATTTCTATAAACACATGATGCAGCAAGGTGTCGTTGTTCCGGCTAATGTTGCAACGCCAGATGATATTCCAGTTCTATTCAAAGAGTTTGTAAGCAAAGCTCAGAACACTTCATTCGCTCCAGTATATGATGCAGTTCTTCCTGCGAAACTGACTGATACCATTAATAATGGTTTGCAAGCTTTAACATTTGGCGCAGTTACACCAGAACAATTAGCTGAAGATATGCAAAAAGCAAATAAATAATTAAATGGAACTATGAGAATCAAAGAGTTCAGTCTCTTTGATTCTCATTTTCCAAAGGGGTTGAATTCTATCCATATATTAAATCGAAAAAAATGGACGATCATGCTGGGAATGTTGCCTGCATTACTAATATACTCGTTATTTAGCATTTTTCCGATTTTTAATTCCTTCTATTATTCTTTCATGGATTGGGATGGGCTCGGTAAAATGACTTTTATTGGTTTGGATAACTTCAAAGAAATATTGACGGATCGTATTTTTTGGAAGGGCGCTTATAATAATTTACTTATTTTACTTGCTTCTGTATTTGGTCAAGTTCCCATTGCTTTGTTTGTGGCACTGTTATTAAGCAGCAAAATTAAAGGCTTGAAATTTTTTAGATCAGTTGGATTTCTGCCTGTTGTTATTTCAACCGTTATCATTTCCATTGTATGGAACATGGTTTTTAATTATGATAGCGGGTTGCTAAATCAATTATTTAGAATGATTGGTTTGGAGAATATTGTACATAATTGGTTAGGTGATCCTAAGACGGCAATTTACGCTGTGTGTTTCACTGTGATCTGGCAATACATTGGATTGTATCTCATTATCTTTTTGGCAGCCCTTCAAAATATATCCGGTGAAATTTATGAAGCTGCTGAACTTGATGGAGCAAGGGGAATGCAGAGTACGTGGTATATTACGATTCCCATGCTTAAACCGACCATTCTAGTTAGTGTGATGCTATGTATTAGCGGAAGTTTGAAAACATTTGATCTCATCTATGTTATGACGCATGGCGGACCTTATCACGCTACAGAGGTAATGGCTTTATATATGTATAATCAAACCTTTTCGTCACTTAGATATGGATATGGCAGTGCCGTATCTCTACTCATTTTCATTTTTAGTTTCGCTTTAATAATAATTGTTAATAAATTGTTGAAGCCAAAAAACATAGAGGGGTGAAGATTATATGAAAATAACAACAAAGACGTTTATTTATTTCATGCTCATTTGTTATGCTTTCGTAAATATTTACCCCATTTTTTGGATGATTATGAACTCTGTAAAAACAAACCAGGAAGTGGCTCTTCATCCTTTTGCATTTCCAAGGGGAGTTGAAATTAGCAACTATGTGTATGCCTGGAAGAGTGCGAAGTTGGGTTTAGCATTTATGAATAGCAGCGTTATTGCAATTATTTCCACAGTAGCTACTGTGTTTTTAGGCGCATTGATTTCTTTCTTCTTAGCTCGCTTCTATTTTAGAGGGAAAGCCATTATTTATTCCTATTTGATGTTTGGCATGTTAATCCCCATTCAAGCCACACTAGTTCCGATATTTCTATTGGAAAATAATTTAGGCATTATGAATAGTCAAATTTCATTGTTTTTTCCATATGTAGCTTTTAGCTTACCTATTACTGTTTTTATATTGGTTAGCTTTATGAGTGCATTTCATCGAGATATTGAAGAATCTGCAATTATTGATGGTTGCGGCATATTTCAAATGTTTAGGTCTGTTATACTGCCAATGACCCGCCCAGCACTAGCGACGGTCATCATATTGGTGTTTATCGGAAACTGGAACGAATTTGTCTTTGCATTAGTATTGGTTAATGATTCTGGATTAAAGACACTTCCTCTAGCAATTTCTACTTTAGTAGGTCAGTTTACTACAAATGTAAGTGCGCAAATGGCAGGCATGGCCATTGCTCTGATTCCGACGATTATTATGTACTTGTTTTTACAAAATCAATTGGTTAAAGGCATGACAGCCGGTGCAGTAAAGGGTTAATAAATTAATAACCTAAAGTGAATGTCTGGGTCGCTGATTTAGGGTTATGATATAATGAGAAAAAAACAAGGGTCCGATGCATATGAATGGGTTTCGTTTGTTGTCCATCAGCTTGAAATGGAAATTTGTGATTGTCTTTTTGCTTTTTGTTACGATCCCAACTACTTTGTTCGGCATTCTCGTTGTCAAACAGACCACGCAAATATTAAATAAAGAAGCGATGGAGTCAACGAACCGAATTTTGAATACGGTCGAGCAAAATGTGACATCCATTTTGAATAATATTAATGATATATCGACATATAGCATATTCAGCAAAGATGTCAAGGATTTATTATATTATTCAGCAGGTGAACAACAGTACAGTTACAATGAATTAGTAAAAATTAAAGAACAAGTAATAGGATATTATACCTTTCATTTGATGTCAAAAACATACATACATTCAATCTCGCTTATATATGATAACGATTCCATTTTAGATGTAGGACTACCTGTGTCAGGGGATGAAGGGCAATGGTCTAAGAAAGCTAAACAATTACAAGGCGGAACCTTGTGGTCTGAACCCTATGAAATGGAAGGCTCATGGAAGGGTAAGGAAAAATTAATTTCACTTGTCCGTGAAATAAAAGATACAGGCAACCTCCTTAATACCATTGGAGAAATACGAATCAGGTTATCGGAAAAGAATTTATATCGTATCATTTCAAGCTGGCAAAGTGACAATCTGGGGTCCATTTTTATTATTAATGATGATGGGAAAGTCATCGTTCATCAGGATGAAAAGCTATTAGGTCAACCGTACCCTGATCCTGAATTTATGGATAAAGTATCATTGTTGGAGCAAGATTCTACTGGTTTTAAGTATAAGTTGGAAGAAAATGAATATATGGTTGTTTCTAAAAAGATCAAGGGCGTAAATTGGCATTTGGTTACCATGATCGATAAAGCAATAATGACCAATGAAGTCGGGAAAGTAAAATCCTCTTATAGTTGGCTTATTATGGCTTTGCTTTTTTTGGGTATCATAGCACTGTCTGGATTCTATTTTACCATCGTTCGCCCAATTACAGATCTCATTCGTGAAACGAAAAAAGTAGAGCACGGTGATTTTTCCGCAAGTGTCAACGTGCGCTTTGGCGATGAGGTTGGAATCCTGGGTAAAAAGTTTAATAAGATGGTCAATACAATTGAGAATTTAATAGAGACAAAATACAAGCTGGAGTTAATGCACAAAGAGTCGGAGCTAAAAGCATTACAGGCCCAAATCAATCCACATTTTTTATATAATACCTTGGACACGATTCGTTGGACGGCGCGCATAGAGAAAGCAGCGAAAACAAGTAGATTAATTGAAATCCTTTCACGATTTTTCCGAATCGGCTTAAGTGGCGGAAGTGTGAAGATAACTTTGAAAGATGAATTGGTGTATACCAGAAGCTATTTAGAGTTGCAGCAAGAACGAATAGGCCCTGAGTTAAAATTTTCCATCTTAACGGAAGAATCGATTGAGCATTTAATCGTTCTAAAGCAAATACTGCAACCTTTAGTTGAAAACAGTATTGTTCATGGTTTTGAACATATGGTTGGAGAAAAATGGATACAAATCAGATGTTATACGAATGATAATGAGTTGTATATTGATGTAATGGATAATGGAAGAGGATTCAATTCGGACTTTTCAAAGAGTTTTGGGACAAATATGATATTTGATGGTCAAAGGTATGCTTTGAATAATATTAGAGAACGGTTATTTATCATTTTTGGGAAGGAATATGGCTTGGAACTTATAGATCATCAAGGTCAGGGAGCCTGGTTGCGTATTCGTTTACCTTTAAATCAGTTGTCAAGAAGTTCAATTGATCGGAGAGTTGAATGATGAGGTTGCTGATTGTTGATGATGAAGCTATTATTCGAAAAGGATTATGTGAGACCATTGCTTGGGACGAATTGCAGGTAGAAGTTATAGGTGAAGCAAGCAATGGACAAGAGGCTATAGAATTATTGCGAAAATCACAGGTTGATCTCGTACTTACCGATATTAGAATGCCTGTTATGGATGGTTTAGAATTAGTTGAGAGGATAAAAAAGGAAGGTATCCACACTCATGTCATTATGATTAGTGGTTATGATGATTTTGAATATGCCGTCCAAGCTATGCGGCTTGGGGTAAAAGATTATTTACTTAAACCTGTAGATATTGAAGAGTTAATCGGAATTGTGAAGAAGGTGTACATTGAAACCATAAAATTTGAACAGGACAGCTTCTCTCGGTGGCTCTTGCATGAAATGATTGGTACTTCAGATGTGAATGATTTTGCGGCTATGAATTGTCTTTTTTCAAAAAACAAGCCTTATCGAGTCGTATGTAGCCAGTTATCTGATTACTCCGTGCTGATGGGTACTAAAACATCCGATGAAATGAAAAAAATGGGCCAACAGATGAAAGAGAATATCGACTCTTGTCTCACGAAAGCGGGGTTTGAATGCACTTCCGTCTTCATCCATCCTAATAAATTGATTACTATTCTTTTTATAGGAGAATTCAAGCCTTATTCTTTAGTTTTAGAAAAGTTATTGGAACTAAATCAACATTGGAGCGGTTCTAATAAACCGTTTTTCGCGATAAGCCAACAATATTCGCATATTGAAGAGATGAAGAGCGCATATTTACAAGCATCATCCATTATGGAATTACCTATTATTTATCAGTCACCCGTCGTCTATTATAGTCCCCCTCAAGACAATTCAAGGCCGCCTGTAGTTTACCCCCTAACACAAATAGGTAGATTGTTGAGTTATTATTTGGAGAAAAACAGGGAAGGGATAATTGAATTAGTTGAACAAATTTTTAAAGAATTTATTGTAAATGGGTTTAAATATTCAGAAGTATCTTCGATCTGCAAGAAAATCATTACGATTCTAGAAATCAGATTGAAGGAACTAGGAAAATCGATAACGATCAAGCTTCAATTTCATGAATCACCGGATTTGCTTATTTACAATTCTCACCAGCAGATCCAGGCGCTTTTTATTGAAGATTTATCTATTCTTTATGTGCACATATCTAAACAAAGCGATTTGAGCAAACATAATACCATCATGGAAAAAGCGAAGTTGTACATTATGAAACATTTATTTGAAAATATAAAAGCCACAGATGTTGCGGAATATATTCATGTGAGGCCCAATTATTTCAGCCATATTTTCAAACAAGATATCGGAAAAAACTTCAATGAATATGTAAATGAATTAAGAGTGGAGAAAGCGAAGGAGTTATTGATAGCTACAGAAGAGAAAGTGTTTGAAATTGCTGAAAAAGTAGGGTTCAACGATTATAAACATTTTGTTTATGTATTTAAAAAAATTGCAGGGGTAACTCCGACGATATATCGAGAAAATCAATAAAAGGAACTCGACAATGAATAGGACGATAGTCCTCCGTATTTGAATCATGAATTCGAGAGAGCGTTGTAATTATTTAGGTTACAACGAAAGTGAAAAAAAGCTTGGTTAAGAGATTGTTTTCTCGCGGATAAACTTTGCAGACAATTGCCGCAAAGTAACCAGTTAACTTGTTTTCCATCGCCGATTGGGCTTCGATCATCGTCGCTACTTAGTTAATCGATTAAACTAAATTGGATACAATCAGACTATATTTTCAAAAAAAATGTTCTTGTAATCGCTTTATTTTCGTCATATAATGACCTCATAAGGTTAAGCGTTTAACAAGAAATACACGAAGAAATTATCTAACGAAATTTACTCGAAGCAGGTGACGATCATGAAACGCATTACGATTCGGGACGTGTCGGAAAAAGCCGGCGTCTCGACCGCAGCGGTGTCCTATGTACTGAACGGCCGCGCAGGAAAGGTGTCGCCCGAGACCGTGCTGAAAGTACGTCGCGCCGCAGAGGAACTCAATTATATTCCGGATTTTTCCGCAAGGAGCCTGGTTAACAACAAATCAAAACTGATTGGTGTCGTCATTCCTCAGACGGAAGATCGAAAACAGCTGCTGCTGCAGAACCCCTTCTACTCGGAATTAATCTGCGGAATCGAAGCGCGTCTTCGGAAATCCGGCTATCACATGATCCTCTCCGGAGTGGAGAAGGGAGAAGGCTATCTCGACATTTCGATGCAGCGGAACCTTGATGGGGCGATCATCACGGGAATATACCAGGAGAGCTTTTACGAGGATTTGAAGAAGGTAAAGCTCCCTATCGTGCTCATAGACAGCTACATTTACGACAGTTACTTTCATGTTGTAGGCATCGACGATGAACTGGGCGGCTATATGGCGACGAAGCACTTCATCGACAACGGCCACACGAACATCGCATTGGTTACGGGATTGATTCGGAAGGACGGCGTCGTGGAGAAGCGGTTTCTGGGTTATAAGAGGGCGCTTAAAGAAGCAGGGCTGTTTTATAATCCGGACTATGTGTTCGAGCATTCCGTAACTTACGAATACGGGCAGGAAGCGGGTCGATCGATCGCGGCTAAGCACCCGGAAATTACCGCTGTCTTCGCCACGAGCGATTTAATGGCCATGGGCGTCATGCGAGGGGTGCGTGACGAGAACAAGCATGTGCCGGAGCATGTGTCGGTCATCGGGTTCGACGACATAACCATTGCCCGCATGTGTACGCCGCCGCTCACGACGATTATGCAAGATACAATTGCCAGAGGGATAACGGCTGCGGAACGTTTACTTGCGGCGATCGAGAATACGGGCGAAGGGCTTCCGGCGGAGCCTACTGTAATGCCGCTTGTGCTAGTCGAGCGAGATTCGGTACGCAAGCTGCCATGACGATTTCCATTTGCGTTCATTCTGTTGGGAGGTGATCGGGTAGGAAGAACGTCAATGAATGATATAGGCATGAACCGAAAAACCAGAAGCTAACATTCAATAAGGAGAGGGTTCGTATGTTGAAGAAAAGCGGGGCTGTCCTGCTGCTAGCCATCATAATGATCATCAGCGCATGCGGTTCAAATAACGGAGGCAACGCCGAAAGTTCCGCGCCGGCATCATCGGTTTCTCCGTCGCCGTCCGAGTCGCCGTCCGGGTCCCCGTCGGAATCCGCGTCGCCATCGAAGGATCCGGTCACGATCAAGCTCATGATGTATACCGCGAACGGGCAAGAGAATACGCTCAAAGGAATAGTAGATGCGTTCCAAGCGGCGAACACCGACGTCAAGGTGGATTACGAAGTCGTCCCTTACGCAGACTACGACACGAAGCTGAATACGCTACTTGCCAGCGGGAGCGAGCCTGATCTGTTCGAAGTTGGCTACGAGAACTTCAGAACGTACGCTTCCAAGGAATTGCTGCTCGACTTGACTCCGACTATTGCGGCAGACGCAGCGTTCAAACCGGAGATCTACAAGAAGTTGGCTTATGACGCCTTCAACTATAACGGCAAGCAAATGGGTGTTACGCATAGCTTCTCCGACGTCGTGCTGTTCTACAACAAAGATTTGTTCGACGCGAAAGGGTTGAAATATCCGGACGCTTCCTGGACATGGAAAGAAGAGTTGGAGACGGCCCAGAAGCTGACCGATGCCAAGAGCGGCGTGTGGGGTACTTACGCTCCGTTTCAGTTTTATGAGTTCTACAAGACGATAGCGCAGAACGGCGGCGGAGTGTTCGACGCCGACGGCAAACCCACGGTGAACAGCCCAGCTAACGTGGAAGCGCTTCAATGGATGATCGACAAAGCAAGCAAATACAAAGTGTCTCCCGCATTGAACGATGATACTTTCAATCAACCGGATGCCGACTTGAACGCTTTCAAAGAAGGTAATCTGGCGATGGCTCGCTTCGGTATCTGGAACTTCAACGGATTCAAGGAAGCGCCTTTCAAATGGGATATCGCGCTCGAACCAGGCAAGACGCAGAAATCGCACCATTTCTTCGCGGACGGTCTTGTTGCCTCCAAGAATACGAAAAACTCCGAAGCGGCTTGGAGATTCATGAAGTTTATCTCCAGCGACCCTGCTGCAGTTAGCTTGCGCATCGCCGCGGGTTGGAGCGTGCCGGCCGTTGCGGATGAAGCCGTAATGGACGCTTATTACAAACAAACGCCTCCGGATTCGAAGAAAGTCGTCTCGGAAGCGCTGGATTCGCTTGTATTGCCGCCTGTAGGTCCTAAGCCCGAGAAGTGGAACGAGTTGAAGGCCGCGGTAGGGGATGAACTGGATAAAGCGAAATTCGAAAAAGTTACGGCACAAGAGGCACTCGACGCCGCGCAGAAGAAAGTCGAGGAACTGCTGAGCAAATAACGCGTCCGTATCCGATTTATCCAGCTTTTAACATACTATGGCGGTACCGGGGTCTTGTAAGAGTACGAAACCGGTTCCGGCATAGGGTGAAAGCAGCGGGACATTTGTATTCGCGTACAACTGTCCCCGCTTTCTTATTTTATAGCTATGCCGAATATTCGTATAGGGAAACATTAGTAACAAAGTTAACCGTTTAAGGAAAGGAAAATGAGTATGGTTGGACAGCGTAAGTGGAACCGCCGAATTGCCGCTATCGTATTCTTGCTTCCCGCACTTCTCGGGTTAATGGCGTTCCAGCTGCTGCCGATGGCTTCCTCCGTAATCATCAGCTTCTCCGATTGGGATCTGCTTAGCAAATGGACCCATATTCATTTCATCGGCTGGAACAACTACGCGGAGGTATTCAAAGACGAGAAATCTTATACGTCTATTAAGAACGTATTTATATTCCTAATCGGCTACATGCCGCTAATAACAGCGCTAGGTACGTTTATCGCGGTCTTGCTCAATCGGAAAATAAGAGGCATTAAATTTTATCGCGCCGCGGTGTTTATTCCGGTAATCACTTCATGGGTTGCCGTCTCGATCGTGTGGCGGTGGCTGCTGAACGGGCAGAGCGGATTGATCAATTATTTACTGTCGCAGGTCGGCATCCAAGGCCCGATATGGTTGCAGGATGACCATTGGGCGATGGTCGCTATCATAGCCGTAACGATATGGAAAGATATCGGATTCGTCACCATTATTCTGCTTGCGGGCTTGCAGGATATTTCCGAAGATTACTACGAGGCAGCGGATTTGGACGGAGCATCGGCCTGGAACAAATTAAGGCTGATTACGATTCCGATGTTATCGCCAACGTTGTTTTTTATCATAACGATATCGCTTATCAACTCGTTCCAATTGTTCGATCAGGTTCTGATCATGACCAACGGCGGACCGGCGGGAGCCACAAGTACTATTGTTGAGCAAGTGTACAAGAACGCGTTCCAATTTAATAAAATGGGCTTTGCCGCGGCGCAGTCATGGGTGCTCTTTATCATCATTTTCACGGTGACGATGATTTTGCAACGGCTTCAGCGGAGGTGGGTCGTCTATGAGAGATAGAAGGTTGACGCTCAAGAACGTCCTGACGCATCTGTTCCTCATCGTCGCTTCCGTGACGCTCGTATTTCCATTCATATGGATGGTATCCGGAGCCTTCAAAGGTAAGCTGGAGGCCGTGAAGATGCCGCCGCAACTGTTGCCATCCCATTGGAATTTCGATAATTTCAAGCAAATTGAGCAGTTTTTCCCTTTGTACCGGTTTCTGTTCAACAGCGTGGTCGTAGCTATCGCGACAACGGTCATACAGCTGCTCATCTGCGCAATGGCCGCATACGTCTTCGCCAAGATCCCTTTCAAGGGCCGTCAAGCTATCTTTATCGTGTTCCTTACGACGATGATGATTCCAAGCCAGGTGACGCTGGTGCCGCTCTTTATCCTCTTCTCGCAAACGGATCTCATCGATACGTATGCGGGGCTTATATTGCCGGGGATATTCAGCGCATACGGCACGTTTCTAATGAGGCAGAACATCATGACGATACCGAACGAATTGCTCGAGGCGGCTTTCATGGACGGCGCTTCCTATTACCGGGTATTCAAGAGCGTCATCCTGCCTCTCGTCAAACCGACGCTTGCCGCTTTGACCATCTTCGCCTTCATGAGTTCATGGAACAACTTCCTGTGGCCGCTGATCGCGACTAACAGCAAGGAACTGATGACGTTGCCGCTGGGTCTCAGCAAGTTGCAAGGCAAGTGGTCGACGGAATGGAATATTCTCATGGCAGGCAACGTGGTCAGCTTCATCCCGATATTCATCGTTTATCTCTTTGCGCAGCGTTACTTTATTAAAGGGATGACAATGACCGGAATTAAATAACATGTCCGCGAGCGCGGTCTAGCTGGAGGAATTGAGATGAAGGAAGTACGCCTAGGATTAATTGGTCTAGGAGGTATGGCAAACGTTCACGCCGAGCAGATTGAGCAGATTACGGGAGCGTCTATTACCGCCGTCTGCGATCGGGACGGCGATAAAGTATCGGAGTGGGGGAGCAAGCTCGGGATTGGGATGAGCTCGCGCTATTCCGATCCTGAGGATTTAATTAAAAATGCCGACGTTGACGCCGTTCTATCCATTACCCCGAATAATGTCCATTATGAAATCATTCGTCTATGTTTGATCCATGGCAAGCCCATCATGACGGAAAAGCCTTTTACCCGGACCTATGCCGAGGCGAAATCATTGCTGGAGCTTTCCGAGACCCACAATACGACATGCATGGTCGGCTTTTCTTACCGGTACACCCCGTCGTTCCGAATGGCGAGGGAAATGATCAAGAGCGGCAAAATCGGCACCGTCCGGCATGTGTTCCTGCAGTATTTGCAGCAATGGGGAGGACCGCTGTTCGATACCAAGATGAATTGGCGCATGGATCGGTCAATAACGGGTACAGGAGCTTTAGGCGATCTAGGTTCACATATGGTGGATGCCGCCCGGTTCCTGGTCGGGGAGCCGGTTGAAATGTCCGCGTTGATGAGCTCGTTGATTACGGAGCGCGCGGATCCCGTAACAGGGAACCCGGTTAAGGTGGATATCGATGATTTTGCCGCTTTCGTCGCGGTGTTGGAGCAAGGCATACCGGCTGTTTTCCAAACCTCCCGGAACGCCTATGGCAGCCAGAATCAGTTCGAGATTTCCGTATACGGCGACACGGGATCGCTTCGGATGGGATGGGAATACGGAGACACGCTGCATTGGGTGCATCCTAACGAAGACGGCAGTCAGGTGAGAGAAGAGATTTACGTGCCGGAGGAGTACCGGTTGAAGCAAATGCAGGATTTCGTCGATTTGGTTCGGGGAACCGTACGGGAAGAAACGGCAACGCTGCGGGACGGGTATTTGAACCAACGCGCGTTGGAAGCGGTAGAGCAAGCCCATTTGGCCGGAAAAACGGTTTCGGTAGCAGCTGTCGGCACGACGCCGGAATCATTAGAGGTGAAACGATGAGCGGCAATGCGAGAATTAGAGTGACGATATGGAATGAGTTTCGCCATGAGCGTAACAATCCGGTAGTGGCTACGGTTTACCCAGACGGCATCCATCGAGCGTTGCAAAACGGATTGGAACCTTTCGGATTCGATGTTAGTACCGCTACGCTGGACGAACCGCAGCATGGTCTTACCGAAGATATATTGAACGGTACGGACGTTCTGATTTGGTGGGGCCACCAAGCCCATGACGAAGTCGACGATGGGATCGTTCAACGGGTACAGGAACGCGTGCTGCAGGGGATGGGATTGATCGTTCTGCACTCCGGGCACTATTCCAAAATATTCAAAAAGCTCATGGGCACGTCTTGCGCGCTGAAGTGGCGGGAAGCGGACGAGAAGGAGCGCCTCTGGATCGTGAAACCGACTCATCCGATCGCTGCTGGATTGCCGGAGTACATTGAACTGGACCAGGAAGAAATGTACGGGGAATTTTTCGATATTCCCGACCCGGACGAGCTTGTGCTGGTTAGTTGGTTCGAAGGCGGTGAGGTATTCCGCAGCGGCGTCACTTACAGCCGCGGGCAAGGGAAAATCTTCTATTTCCGCCCGGGGCATGAAACGTACCCGACGTATTACCGGGAACACATTGTACGGATCATCGCGAACGCGGTCAAGTGGGCGGCAAGCGAACGGGGATCCGCACCCTTCTACGGCAACGCTAAACCTCTGGAAACCATTCGGAAAACCCGGTCCTAGCGATCGGGTTTTCGCTGTGGAAGCAGCCGATTTCTTTCTCGAGCCAAACTGGGTTAAAATAGAAGAAACGAAATGAAGACGGCAAACGAACGGAGGATGCGAGTGAGCATCGCGATGATCGGTTGGATGGTCGGAGGGCTGGGAGCGGCGGCGACGGGAAGTGCTGCGGCAGCCTTATACGGATTAACGGTTAAGGCCCAACGGCCGCGCCTTATACCTAACGAGGTTAAACCGCCGGTTCCCTATGAAACGGTAGAGTGGCAAAGCGGCGGAAAGACGGTGCGAGGATGGTTTCTCTCTCAAGCTGATGCCGACAATCCTGTTCCCGGACCCGTTATTATCATCGCCCACGGATGGGGCTCCAACCGTTCGCACGTGCTCCGGTATGCACTTCCTCTATATGAAGAAGGTTATTCGATTCTGATGTACGACGCTCGCAGCCATGGAGAAAGCGAATATTACAAAACGCCGACGGGCTTGCAGTTTCGGGACGATCTATTGGCGGCTTTAGATTGGCTGGGTACGCGCTTGGAAGCGGATCCTGCGCGCATAGGCGTACTAGGGCATTCCCTAGGCGCGTTCGGGGCAGTACTCGCGCTTGATGCCAAGGCTCAGATTGCCGCGCTCGTAACGGACTCGATGCCCGTGCGGTTTGCCACTATGATCGGCGCTGAACTAAGGCGGAGGAAACTCCCTCAATTTCCTCTGGCGCAATTACTGCCGAGGATGATGGTATGGCGCAGCAGAATTCCGCGGGCGACCATGAAACGCGCGAATCCGGCGAGAATATTGACTGACAACGCACGTAACCGTCAAATTCCGGTAATGCTGGTACACTCCCGCAAAGACGGATTCATACCGCACACGGAGCTTAACCATGTCTTATCCCGCGCTCCGGATTTACCCCACCTGTTCGTTGACGTTGAAGGCCACAGCGCCTCGGACCGCGACCCCGCATTCTGGCCGGCGGTCAAATCTTTCTTTCGAAACCAACTATAAAAAAAGTAGGCTTGCGGCAACGAGCCGCAAGCCTCAAGGTATAATATTGAAAAGGGGGGTCATGTATGTATTGTAACCCCCCTACATGAAGAGAAGATGAATGGGATATTACTGTTCGGTTACAAAAGTGAAAGCGGTGTCATTCCTCTTCAGCTTCTCATGTCAGATATTCGGAACGTAAGGCCACTTTTTACGCTTACAGCGCTGCATGGTGAGGAATTTCGAGCTGTAAGGCCACTTTTTACGCTTACAGGTTCTTGAAAGGGCAGAAGCAATGCCGACACCTCTCAGCAGTAACTGTTAATGCAAAAAAAGGAGGCTCGCGGCAACGGGCCGCAAGCCTCAAAGTCTATATTTCAAAGGGGGGTCATGTATGTATCTTAACCCCTGAACATGAAGAGAAGATGAAAGGGATATTACGTTCTGATTACAATGATTCGGATGATAGTTTCGGAAAGTCTTCAGTTCACGATCATTAATCGATTCTAAAGCCCCTAAAATAAAAAAAGTGATTACTCACTTGACGGTAAAGGGGTCTTGGATTATATTGATATTATTAAAAAGCGAGTAATTACTCACTTATTTTCTAGGGGAGTGAATGACATGGCGCAGGAAAAAGAAATATGCATCCAAACCCGCGACGTCTTCCGCAAGTTCGACGACAAGGAAGTTCTCCACGGCATTAATCTCGATGTCGGCAAAAGTGAGATTTTCGGTTTGCTCGGACCCTCGGGTTCCGGCAAAACGACGTTTGTTAAAATGATCGCCGGTATCGACGAAGCGACTAGCGGGCGGATAGACGTGTTGGGAACTCCAATGCCAAAGCTTGAGATGATGAATCGTATCGGCTACATGGCTCAATCCGACGCCATGTATACGGAGCTAACGGCAAAAGAAAACCTGGAGTTCTTCGGTTCCCTTTTCGGCCTACGCGGTGACAAAATGAAGAAACGGATGCAGGAGGTTATGGAGCTTGTCAACTTAACCGATCATATGAAGCGCTCCGTCGGCACTTACTCGGGCGGCATGAAACGCCGTTTATCTCTGGCCATCGCGCTTATGCATGAACCGGAAGTGCTCATTCTCGATGAACCGACCGTCGGTATCGATCCCGTCCTTCGGAAATCCATCTGGGACGAGTTTGCGAATCTCAGTAAAAAAGGAACGACGATAATGGTTACTACCCACGTAATGGACGAAGCCGAAAAATGCCACCGTCTCGGCATGGTTCGCGATGGAAGCTTGATCGCCGTCGGAACCCCGGAAGCGCTGAAAGAGGAAACCGGCAGCTCCAATATCGAAGAAGCATTCCTGTTCTACGGAGGTGTCCGCGCATGAGAATTCGAGCCCTTATCATCCGAATTGTACGCCAATTCATTCATGACAAGCGATCCTTGGCGTTATTGATCGGTGCTCCGCTCTTGGTCTTATCCCTCATGTACTTAGTATTTAACGGCGACACTTATCAACCTAAACTCGGTACGCTGCAGATTCCGGAACCCATTACACAGAGCTTGAGTACAAACGACGCCGACGTGACAGCCTTCAACTCGGCGGACGAAGCGGAAGCCGCTCTCGCCGATCGAGAAATAGACGCGATTATCCGGCTTGACGGCGCCGTTCCTCATGTGAAGCTGGAAGGCAGCGATCCTGCTAAAAGCCGTTCCGTCATGATGCTGATTCAGAAAGCCATGCAAGAACAGGCTCCCGCGCTTAATCAGGCCGCCAAACCTCCTTCTCCAGTCTTCGACTATTTGCACGGTACCGCAGACATGACTTCTTTCGACAACTTCGGTCCCGTATTGATTGGATTGTTTGCCTTCTTCTTCGTTTTCCTTATTGCCGGCGTCTCCTTCCTGAAGGAGCGCACCAGCGGAACGTTGGAGCGTCTCTTGGCTACTCCGCTGCGCCGCTGGGAAATCGTTGTCGGCTATATGGCAGGCTTCGGTATTTTCACAAGTCTCCAGGCGGTCCTAATCGCGGGATATACAATCGGAGCGTTGGGAAGCTTGATGGTAGGCTCCTTTTGGTTCGTGCTTCTGATTATGCTGCTCTTGTCCATGACGGCGCTTAGCTTCGGCACATTCTTGTCCGCCTTCGCCAACTCGGAATTCCAGATGATTCAATTTATTCCACTCGTAATAGTGCCGCAGGTATTTTTCTCTGGTCTTTTCGATCTCGACAGCATGTCACCCTGGTTGAGTTGGCTCGCCCACATTACACCGCTTAAATACGGTGCCGATGCTCTCCGGAACGTGATGATCCGCGGCGAAGGCTGGAATTCCATCGCTCTTGATGTTTACGTTTTGCTTGGCCTGTCCCTGATCTTCATGTCGGCGAATGTGCTCGCGTTGCGCAAGCATCGGAAAATATAGTAATCTAATTTAATACGATTCATGAGCAATTGAAAGGGGAAACGCCTCGATGTCGGATAAGCAGGAACAATGGCTGATGGACCTTATCCGGTTGTCCGAGGGGGATGACCAGAAGAAAACGGATAAGCAGGCCAGGATTTTGGAGGCTGCCATCGAAATCTTCTCGGAAAAAGGCTTCGCCGCCACATCCACCAGCGAAATCGCGCAGAAGGCCGGTGTCGCGGAAGGTACGATTTTCCGGCACTATAAGACAAAGAAGGATCTCTTGCTATCGATCGCCGGACCGATTGCGATCAAGATGGTTGCTCCTTTTCTCATGCGTGATTTTGCCAAGCTGCTTGATCTTCCCTATAACCAGGCCGACGAGTTCTTTCGGGCTATTGCCCGGGACAGAATCGTATTTGCGCGTAAAAATACAAAGCTTATCAGAATTCTTTTCCATGAGGTGCCCTTTCAACCGGAGCTGATGGAACAGGTTAAAAGCTTGGTGACGAATGTTGTGGTAAACCGTATCGAAAAGGTTATCAAACATTTTCAGGAGCAAGGGCAGATTATCGAGGCGCCGCCTTGGCGTATCATGCGTTCCGCCGCCAGCCTATTCATTGGCATGATCATTTTTCATGTGTTTCTAATGCCGGAATTTCCCTTCGACGAGGAAGAGGAAATCGACCGTACTTTGGACATACTCATGAACGGGATCACAAGACGGACGTGACGGCTGCTCTTTGTTTTCACTTGCCGTTCGGATGCCGCTGCACCACCGTTCAGGAAGCTTCGAGGGGCCATAGGTCGAATATTGTGAGGATAACAGCATAAAAGGCCGGCCGCAGGGCGTTCATACGCTCGTTAGCGGCCTTTTTACGTTTTTGATGACAAAAAAAGGAGGCTCGCAGCAACGGGCTGCGAGCCTCAAAATTTATATTTCAAAGGGGGGTCATGTATGTATCTTAACCATTAAACATGAAGAGAAGATGAAAGGCATATTACGATTTTATTACAAAGAGAGAAATAAGCCCGCACGGCATGCTTATTGATGAGAAAAAATAAAGTTCTAGCCGCGAGGCGGAATCTGGAGGAAGCCGGAGGCAAGAATACGAAAGTCGGGGAAATTGCTGGACAAGTCTGCCAGGCCCAGCGGGGTGGAACGCCGGTATTTTTGCTCTCGTAAGAACCCAGTCCGAAAAGGTGGTTATACCCGTAGCGTGTAGAGAGTTGTGATTCTATTTTACATGAAAAGGACTGTAAAACATTTGGATATTAATACAAAATATAAGCCATGCGAGGGAAATCGGCGCATGGCTTTCATTATTATATGTATTATTAATATGAAAACTAATTGCCGGGCAGTTGGATGCCACGCCAACTGCTTACATCGCATTGGCCATATTCATTATCACCGACAGCAACCATCGTGCCGTCCGATTTAAGGCCGAGAGTATGAGCGCAACCCGCCGCAACCGCCACAATATCGCGCCAGCCACTTACATTGCATTGTCCATGCTCATTCCAACCCACAGCCGCCACAGTACCGTCCGATTTAAGGCCGATTGTATGATTACTACCCGCCGCTATCGCCACAATACCGCGCCAGCCGCTTACATCGCATTGGTCACGCTTATTCCAACCCACAGCCGCCACCGTGCCGTCCGATTTAAGCCCGACGGTATGAAGGTAACCCGCCGCTGCCGCCACTATGTCGCGCCAGCCGCTTACATTGCATTGGCCATACCGATTATTACCCACAATCGTCACCGTGCCGTCCGATTTAAGCCCGACGGTATGCCAGTCACCCGCCGCTACCGCCACCATATCACGCCAGCCGCTTACATTGCATTGGCCTTCATTATTTCGACCCACAGCCACCACCGTGCCATCCGATTTAAGCCCGACGGTACGACGCCAACCCGCCGCTACCGCCACCATATCGCGCCAGCCGCTTACATCGCATTGGTCATGCTTATTCCAACCCACAGCCGCCACCGTGCCGTCCGATTTAAGCCCGATTGTATGAGCATTACCCGTGTTCGTCGCCATA
>FWWL01000740.1_pt1 | contig 87265 bp, 79 predicted proteins | sample 2228331 | NCBI WGS metagenome assembly FWWL01 (sample SAMEA103939775, study PRJEB20133) | metagenome | reverse complement strand
GGCGCCGCTCCCGGGGCCGCCCCCGCCGCGGCCCCGCCTCCCGCCCCTCCGGGCGGGCTCGGCGCGGTCAGCGGGTTCACCAGGCGGCACGTGACCGTGAACGAGAAGCCCAGCTGAGTCCCCTGCAGAAAGCTGGATACCTGGTCTCCTCCGGCGCCCTGCTGCCCCGCCGCTCCCGTCCTGTACCCGGGCACCCCGGAGAACGACACGGACGAGAACAGATGCTTCGCCCGGTAGAGATTCATCAGATAGCGCCCCGCGTCCACGATGCTGGGCGCCCAGCCGTCGATGGTGAGCGTCGACCGGTCCTCGGAGAGCGCCACCCGGCCGTAGGTAATCCTCCTGTAGGTATATTTCGCAAGCTCCTCGAGGATGGGGATGATGGCCACATTGTAGTCCATCGTCTCCTCGATGAACTTGATGCGGGCCTGGATGGGCCCCACCTCGCTGCGCAGGTTGGACGCCTCGGACTTCAGGCGCTCCACCTCCTGCGCCACGGGCTCGACGCGGGCCAGCTCCTCGTTCGCGCTGTTGATGCGCACGATGAAGAGGAACATCGCTGCGAGCATCCCCGCCACGACCAGAACGAAAAGCCCGATGAACGCCTTGAAAAGAGCCCTGACCTTCTGCTGTTCGAAGTAGGACGGAGGGATGAGGTTGATCGAAATCATCAGCCCTCACCTCCCGCATAGTCCCGCAGGGCAAGACCGGTGCAGATGGAGAACACCGGGGCTATCTCCGCCAGGAACTCCGGAGAGTAGCGCTTCGAGGCCAGCGGCAGATGGCTCAGCGGATCGCCCACCACGACGGGCATCCCCAGAGCCTGCTCGAGATACCCGGCCAGCCCGGGGAGCTTCGCGACTCCTCCGCACAGCACCAGCACCTCCGCCGGCGCAGGGTTGCGCGAGGCGTAGTAGTCGAGCGACCTGCTCAGCTCTGAAGCCAGGTCCACCAGCACCGGAGCGATGGCCGCGCCCACCGCGGCGCTGCGGTCCCCCTGTTGAGCGTCCCCGGCGCCGGGCGCAGCCGCGGGTTCCGGCTCCACCTCCTCCAGGTCGAACACGGGCTCCGCAGGCTCCTCCTCCTGCCCGATGGGTTCGTCCAGGTCGAAGATGCTCTTCGGCGGGGCCGGCTCCTCCTCTTCGTCCAGAGAGAACGGAGCCTGGGGAGACGCCGGCACGAAATCGTCGCCCAGATCGAAGCCGATGGGAGGAGGGACTCCCGGGGCCTCCTCCGGACCCGGTTCCGGGGCGGGCGGCTCGGGGATGACAAAGGGACTCTGAAAGCCTCCCGCAGCGAACGGGCTCTCCCCGCCTATCTGCGTCTCCTCCTCGGGCTGCGTCGCAGGCCGGGACAGCGCCTCCAGCGCCTCCAGGTCCACCGAGCCCTGTTCGCGGAGCATCTGGTCCGCGGCATCCTCGTCCACGCTCAGGGCTTCGGAGATCGCGCGAGCCAGATTCTGCCCCCCGATGGGGATGCTGCGGGGGAAGACCAGCTCCAGGTTGTCGTAGATGCAGACCTGCGTCGTCTGCCAGCCGATATCTGCGACGGCCACCGTCTTTTTGTCCTGAAGCCCCGGGACGTTGTAGATGAGGGAGCGCGGAAGCGCCAGAGGCTCCACCTCGATGGCGAGGGGCTTGAGCTTCGCTCCGAGCACCGTCTCCATATGCTTCCTGACCACATCCTCCTGACAGACGGCCAGAAGCACCTCCATGGTCTGGTCGTCACCGGAGGGGGACGGGCGGCTCAACGGATGGAAGTCCATCACCACCTCGCTGGAAGGAAACGGGATGTGGCGCTCCACCTCCCACTTCATGGTCTCCTTCAGCTCTTCGCGCGTCATCCGGGGGACTTCGATGATGCGCACCACCACGGTGGACTGGCCGGCCACGGAGCTTACGGTGTTCTTCGCCGAGATGCCTCCGCCCGAGAACAGGCGTTTGATGGCATCGCTGACCGCCGCCGTGTCCAGGATGACGTCATCGACGATGGCCCCCTGCGGAGTGGGCTCGTAACCGATGCCGGTCACCGTCGGCCCGGTCTTTCCCGGCCGGACCTCCACCGCCTTTATCCAACGCGAACCGATATCGAGGCCGATCACAGGCCCTGCGGCCTTCCGCTTCTTAGCCAATGTCCATCCTTGATGTCAGATTCACCGCGGCGCACCCGTATCCCGGCACAAGGTATGATAGTAACACCCGCCCCGACCGGTGTCAACGCGCCCCGACCTTCTTGTGCAAGGGCGCCCGGAAATCCTCCCGCGCGCCCGGTTTTTCACCGTCCGGCTGTCACTGCCGGGTGACCGCGCGAAGAGGCGGGCTGAGCGTCTGATAGTACAGGTCCGTCGCCCCGGCCCTGGTGCTGGTCCAGAACACCCAGATGAGCGACGGCTTGTACAGCGGGTCCGACGGCTGCCGCAAGCCGTCCGGGTCGGCGAAGGCGAACACCTGGCCCTCGTTGACCATGGAATCCACCGGCATCGCCGTGTCGCCCTTCTCCACCAGCCAACTGAGCGGGACATACGGCGGGGTGCTGCGTCCCTCCGGCTCGATGTAGGTGTTGCCGTCAGACGACCGGTACTGGACCCAGATGTTCGCGTTCTCCGCCTGCTCCGTGAACAGGATGCGGTTGTTGGCCCAGTCGAACTCCCACGGGCCGGTATACGCCCCTGCTCCGCCGTCGTTCACGACAAGGCTGGTGGGAGTCCCGTCAGCCTCCAAGGCCACCGGCCGTCTGAGCTGGATGCCCAGGCGCATCGTCCGGTAGTGGATGGCGTTGCCGGGAAGCGCGCCCTGGCCCGAGCGCCAGAACAGCCACAGCCGGTCATACGACAGAGGCCCCCCGAAGTTCGCCGGGAAGACGCTCCGGTCCACATTGTGGAGCGGCCGCAGAGTCTTCTCCATAAAGGCGAACGGTGCCGTCGCCGCCTGAGTCCCGCTGCTGAGGACCCAGCTCTGGGGCGTGTAGTCCGCCACCACCCGGTCCCGCACGGGAAGGGGCTTCTCGAACCTCACCGTGCCAGCGGACGCGTCCAGCACCACGCGCCCGTAGCGGTCCGCAAAGGCCTGGCTGACACGCGATGTGTCGTATACCACCAGCCCGGTCTCATCGTCCACCTGGCGCGGCGCGTCGCTGATGACATCCGGCCCGGCGAACGTGTTCGCCGAAGGGTCCCATCTCCACACCGCGATGACCGGATGCTCCGCCGTACTGGAGCCCGTCGGCCGCCGCCACGCCAGATGGGCGCTTCGATAGAGTCCGATGGAGCCGGTATCGCGGACCAGCTCCTCGTTGAAGACGCGGGCCAGCGGCTGGATGGAGAGGGAGCTGCCAGACACCCTGTAGCGCGACAGCAGAAGCGACGGGTTGCCGCGGCCGCGCACGATACCGCTGTAGATGACATCCACGCAGTCCATCAGCTGAGGCGCGCCCGGGTTCATGGGGTCGGGGGAGCGCAATCCGGGACGGAAGATGCCCACAGGCTCCGCGGCGGCCGTCACCGACGCCGGGATGACCAGCTGCGCATCCGCGCTCCACGCGTTCGGAGCCCCGGAGTTGCCGTTCACCGTATAGAACAGCCGGTACTGCCCGCCGAGGCTGGAATGCCAGAAGACGAACAGCCGCGGTCCGCGCACCAGGATCCGCGGCGAGAGCTTCGGCGTCGTGTAGTCCTGCGACGGGATGGTCCGGATGCTGCCGGGGTCCAGCAGGCCCTGCGAATCGGCGCGAGCATAGAACAGCCTGTGCTCCGTGCGCACCGGCGCCCCCGGTGAAGTGACCTTGTCCACCTGCCCCGTGAAGACGAACCAGGTCTCTCCCGACAGGATATCCTGCCCCACGCTGGGGCTGGTGAACTTGGCGGACGCGGGAACGATGGTCCCGGGCAGTCCGTCCGGCGCTCCAGGGAACAGCGAAGCCAGCTGCGCGGGCTGGGGCCAGGCCGAGCCGCCGTCCACCGGAGTCCACCACCGTGCCGGACCGCCGGAGGGGATCTGCGGGACGAAACCTCCGCTGTTCGGGTCGAACTGCAGCACCGAGCGGAAGATGCGCCACGGCTGACCCGGCGTGGTGTCCGTCTCCCGGTTGCTCGTCCACACCAGGGCGAGAGGACCGGTGTTCACCGCCCCGGGCGGGCCGCTCCACACGCGATAGGCGGCCGGCTGGGCGTTGCCCCACCTGGGTGCGGCGGGGTCCGGCACATCGATGTTGGGAAGCGACCCTTCCGTCACCCCGCCGGTCAGGCGTCCCTCACGGACGGTTACGGTGAGCGTCATCGACGGGGAGGTCACCGGGTTCGCGATGTTCATCCCGTCCGGCCTGCGCGCCACGATCGGCACCACCTGCGAGTAGGTGCCGGAAGGCGTCCCGATGGGCACCCGCACCGAGATGAGCGGAAGCACCGGCGACGGCACCTGGGTCCCGGGCGGGCTGCTGTTGACCAGCGCCTCGTACTGATACTGGTCCGGGAGCGTCAGGGTCGTGGGGCCGAGCGCTCCCACCAGCGGCTTGGACAGGACGTAGTTGTAGCCGTTCAACGACAACGGCAGGGAGTTCGGCGCCGCCCCGTGATACTGCGGGTCGAGCGAGGACACGATGTTGAACGCGGACAGTCCGAACCCTTCGCCCGGGTCCAGTGCCCCGTTGTTGTTGAAGTCCAGAGCCTGCACCTGCTCGCTGAACAGATGCCGCAGCTGAGGCGGTACCCAGGGCGCCTGCACCGTGTTCAGGATGCGCAGGTCCACCAGGTTCACATTGCCGTCGTTGCGGATGCTGAACGACCGGAACAGCGATGAGGACGGGAATCCCGAGAACGGGATGAACTCGTCCGCCGGAGCCGAGATGCCGAACCCGACCGGCCGCTTGCCGAGGTCCACCGTGCGCTCTTCGGCATACATATTGAAATCCGGCAGCACCTCCACCGCATAGAACCACTCGCGGTACACCTCGGAGCCGTCCAGCGGACGCCCCGTCACCCGCTCGTCCGCCAGGTCCAGCTGACCCGCCACGGTGCCTCTGGCGTTCGCGTCCACCCAGGCGCGCACGCGGGTACGGTAGGGCGCCGAGCCGGGCGGCTGATACTTCGGGACCTCGGTGACCAGTTCCAGCGGGTCCGGAGTCACCCATCGCGAATCCGGCGGACCGGTGTCGGGCCCGCTGGTGGGCAGCAGCGAGGCCGCTCCGCGGGTAGGGTCCGCCCCGTCCAGCTTCTTGCTGACCAGCAGGCTCGTGGCTGGCAGGTCCGGGTAGTATTTGCTGCTGTTGATGAATCCGGGCGTGGCGCTGGTCTCCCAGGGAAGCTGGAAGAGCGGCGGCCCGGGGAAGCGCATCTCGTTGCGCCCCACCCTCAGGCTGTTGATGAGCGACTGCGGGTTGTTGGGGCGCGTGTAGCCCAAAAGGCTGCGGTCCGCCAGATACACCAACTCGGGCCGGCTGTTTGCTCCGTGGCGCGCCGGGTCGGTCCGCACGACCGGGATGGCGTTGGCGGGGACGACACCCGTGGACTCGTCATACATCCCGTTGAACCGCGTCCCGTAGTCGTCCCTTCCCGGCTGGAAGGGCCTGCCGGCCACCCCCTTCCACCCCGGCCCCACGAACCCGATGGACGGGATAGAGATGGCAAGCGGGTTGTTGATGGTGAACAGACGCGGAGGCGTCGTCCTGCGGGCGGGGTCGATGCTGCTGATGTCGTTGTCCTTCGGGACCGCGGCGGTGAGGGTGCGTCCCCGCTGCCCCTGCTGGCCCTGGGTCTGCAGCTGGCCCGTGATTGTGTACGAAGCCCCGGGCGTCATCAGCTTGGTGGCGTCCAGCACCCAGGCGAACTTCGCATAGTAGACGGTGCCTGTCTGCCCGTCGACCTCCACCGGCTTGGAATACTGCGCGCTGGCGGTCTGGGTGGCGGTCAGGAGCGCTCCGGCCTCGCTGCCCTGCCCCGCATTCTGCATCCGGAAGCTGATGCGCGCGTTGCGGTTCTCGAACGTCCAGGCCAGCACGTAGATGGTCTCGCCCCACTCGAACGCCTGGGGCGGGGTGCCGCGCGGGTGCCTGTTCGTCCGTCCCTCGGAGTAGACTCCGCTCCGGTCGAAGTAGCCTTCCGGATCGTTGTAGTCCTCCTGGCTGACCACCTCCAGGTCGAAATAGGCGCTCCCGCCGCTCTGGCTGTCATCGTATTCCTGCCCGGGAGGCTGCGACGGGATGCTGGGGTCCCCGATGGGCCATCCGGCGCCTCCGTTGGCGCGGCTGATGAACGCATACAGCCGGCCGTCATCGCCGCCGACATACGCCCAGTGGTCCGAGACGGCGGGCGACGAGAACACGGCGTCCGCCAGCGTGTTCCATCCCCACACCTCCGGGGAGCCGGTGTCCAGAGACATCCCGACGAAGATGCCGGTCTGCGTCCCGAAGTACGCCGCCTCCGGCACGGTGCCGTCCCGCGTCACCGTCGCCGCGGAAGAGTAGATGGAACCCGGCGCCTGCAGCTTCACCTGCTGGGTGGGCCCGCTCATCGGGACGCGGTGCAGGAAGCCGTCGGCCGAACCGATGACCACGTAGGGCGTGCCGCCGACGATGGCCTTCGCGGGCGAGCTGTAGCGGAAGGCGCCCGCCGTGGGAGCCGGACTTCCGGAAGGCGGAGTCCAGCCCGGCGCCGTGGGATACGGCCATCCGTCCGCCACCTTGCCGGACGCCTTCTCCACCTTGTAGAGCCGCCCGCGGGAGGTGGCGAAGTAGACGAAGCTGCCGTCCACCATCGGGCTTGCCGTCACCGCGCCGATGTCCGTGATGTCGGTGTCGTCCTGCGCCTTCAGCCCCTGCCAGCCCACCGTGGGAGAGGAGCTTCCGATGGCCTCCAGCATCCCGACCCGGCCCGTGACCGAGCCGTAGAACAGCCGGCTGCCATCGATAGCAACCGTACAGGCCATCCCGCCAAGGGACTCGGCATCCATCTCGGAAGCGGAGCGCCGCGTGGCGGGGAAGATCCAGCGCATCCGTGTCGAACCGTCCCCGCTGCCCGTGGCGTCAAGCGCGATGATGCGTCCGGCCGAGTTGGCGGAGAAGATGCGGTCCACCGTCCCTCCCAGCGACGCCGCCGTCGGCGCGGTGTATCCGAACGGTCCCAGGTGCTCGGGGATGACCCGGATGGCGTCCGCCACGACCTGCCGTGTCTTGGCCGGATTGCAGGCGGAGCCGGTGGCCCTCGAGGTCAGGGTGACTTTGATGACCCCGTTCTTCGGAAGGAACGCCGTGCCGCCCACCCGGACCCAGCGCCCCCCGTTGGTGCCGGGCAGACAGTCGCACGCCGGAGCGTCCGAGCGCTCGCAGACGTTCTGGTTGACCTGGACGATGGTCTCGCCCGAATCCCACTCCACGCGGTAACGCGCCGCCGTCAGCCTCTCCTCGTCCGGGCGCACGGCGGGAATCCACGCGTAGACGTTGTGGTAATACTGGTCCAGGTCCTTGAATTCGTAGGTGATGCTGTGGGTGTCGGCCCCACTGGTGGCCGGCGCCGCCAGATATCCCTGTCCGAAGAAGTCGTCGCCCGTGACCGCCACCGGGGTGAATCCGGACGACGAGACATCCGTAGAACTGTCGTCCAGTGTCTTGCCCGGCCCCACCCACCGGAGGTCGCCCGTTATGGCATTGAGGGCGTAGATCTGGCCATCGTCCGCCCCGACGAAGACCGTCCGGCCGGCGGACGTGTTCACAACCAGAGGCGACGAATACACGCCTCCCGCGACGGGGCCCTCGATGGGCGAGCGGCGGTCCGCCGGAGGGCGCGGATACTCCCAGAGCGGACGGTTCAACACCGTGTTGGACGGATTGCCCTGCCGTCCGGGGCCGGCCTCCGCGTCCACGCAGACGATGCGTCCGAAGGTCACCTCACCGCCGGTCTCTCCGTCCACGCTGCGCCCGGCCGGGTCGCGGTCCACCACCCCGAACACGACTCCCTTGCGCGCCCCGTAAGGAAGCCCCGAGGCCGAGAAGACTGCGGGAGAGCTGTAGATGGAGCCGAGGTCCTGCACGATGCGGATGGCATCCGCGGCCACGAAGCGCCCCCTGTCCACATACTCGAAGCCGCTGTCGGGTTCTCCGGGAATGGGGATGGAGATCTGCTGGCGCGCTTCCGAGACGTTCGATACTTCGATGTAGCTCGAGCTGTCCAGCAGGTAGGAGCGCGAGCCCAGCTGCACCCACTGTCCCCCCGAACCCTGGTTGATGGTCTCCCGGGAGACCGTCCCGTCCGCCTCGCGGATGGTGTAGGTGACGTGCGACGAGTTCGTCACTCCGGCCGTCGAGGACGGGAACCAGACATACACCAGATACCGCTGAGGGGAAGGCAGTCCGTCCAGGTCGGGCAGCCAGCGCGCGGTGGTCTTCGGGACGCCGGTGGAGTCCGGAGTCCAGACGGGGGCCAGGTAGTAGCCTTCGTCGTAGGCGTTCGGCGCAGGTTCGGACAGGGAGGAGGAGTGCACCCATCCCACTCCCTTCTGGAAGCGGGGCGGTGACGCGGACTCGTCCGCCTCGTCCACCACCTGCTCCATCCACCGGCTCTCCACCAGGGGCCACGGGTAGGTCCAGACGAGCTCGAGCCCCGCCAGCCCCGGGCTCTGCGAGCCGGTCGGGTCCGGATAGGCGAATCCCGTGTTCGCCGGGTCCCGGTGACGCTTCTGCCAGTCGTCCGCCGAGACGCGCGCGAGGGCAAGCGTCAGCGCCGCAAAGGCCAGCGCCAGGATGACGGCGCCGGACCGCACGGCGCTCCGCGGCTTATCTGCGGTCAACAAACGTCGGCTGCTCGACAAGGTAGCTACCTCGGATTTCCTGACGAAGACCCTGCACTCCCGGAGCGATCTCATAGCTCACCACCGCCGGAGCGCTCCAGTATATCCCGGACGGCTCCGCGAGCGGGTTTCCGCGGTCGTCGCGATTGTCCACCTCGAAAACCTCTCCCCGGAACTCGTTCCCGCCGGAGCCGATGCCGCTGTAGGAGTTGCTGATCAGGATGCGCCCGTTCGGGAGCACTTTCGCGGAGGTGGCGCGCAGAGGCACGCCGGTGCCGGTCAGGACGGTCCCCTCGACAGTGCGCCGCGGAAGCAGGTTCTGATACGCGTCCGTCGTCAGGCGCCAGACCGTGACGAACGGACCATCCGGACCGGCCTGCGTGAACTCCCACACGCCGGCGCCGTCGCAAAGGATGCTGTTCACCCCGCCCGCCGTCCAGTAGCGCTCGAAATAGCGCGGGTTCGCCATCCGGCGGGTGACTCCCCCGTCCGTGAACACGTTGGTGGCCCAGGAGATGCGGCCGGGCCTGTAGGTCCAGACGGCGACTCCGTCAGCGCCGTAGCTCACATCACCGTAGTCCAGCCGCACGACCGCCCCTCCGCGGGCGTCCTCCACGCGGACCGCGGCGGCCGGGTCTTCCACGGAATAGTTGGAGACCGCGGCCCAGACATCCACCGGACCGGCAGGGCCGCCGCGCGGGAACACCTGAGCCGTCTGGAACCGGAGCAGGCGCCCTTCGGAGCGGGTGGCGCTCACCCAGTTCAACACCGTCGGGGGCTGCTGGCCCGGCCCGATGGCATCCTCCGGACGGTTGGAGATCGGCAGAGGCCGTCCGGACGTATCGAACCGGACGATGAGGTCCAGCACCCGGAAGTTGTCCCGGTCCGCCACCAGGTAGTGGTACACCAGCGCCGGGACGCCCAGGAGCGGGTCCACCTGGATGCCCGACCAGACCCGCACGTCCGTCGGAGACGCCAGCTTCAGCGGCTCTCCCGAAGGAAGCAGGCGCAGCGGGTCCACGAAGGAGGTTATCTCCCACACCACCTGCCCCGCCCGGTCCATCCGGACGATGCGGTTGTTGCCCGTGTCGCAGACCACCAGGTCGTTGGAATCCACCATCCGCACCGCGGCCGGCCGGCTGAAGGGCGTCCTCTTCACGGACATCCCCGTGGCCGTGACCGGGTCGCGCCCGTGCAGACCCAGCTGCGTTGTGGAGTTCACCGACCACACCGCCCCGGCTCCCGCATCCACCTCGAGGATGCGGTTGCTGTCCGCGATGATGGTGCCGGGCGAATCGAAGACGTAGACTCCCGCCTGCCCCGAGAGCGCCAGCAGCCCGCCCGCTCCCGCGATGGGGTTCGTGAGAGGCGCGCCTCCGTCGATGAGTTCCTGCCAGACCACATCCCGCGAACTGTTCCGCCAGTCCGTCTCGCTCATGTAGTTCGGCTTCACGCCGAACACCTGCTTCCCGCGGTCGGGGGTGGCGCTGGCGCGCACGGCGTAGACCATCCCCTCGGACGTGGTGAAATAGACATACTCTCCCAGCACACTCGCGGGGGAAGGCCGGCCGGTTGCGCGATTGGCGGGGGTGTAGATGCCCGCGCCGGGCGGCAGCGTGTCGGGCCGGTAGGCGACGAAATACCACCTCAGGTTGCTGAAGCGGTCCATCTGGACGGGCACTTCCACATCCCCCACCCAGACGCGCACCGGGATGCCCGCGAACAGCGGCCGCTTCTCCGGCCCCATCAGGAAGTTGGGGTCGTCGAAGTTGCTGATGGTGATGGTGCCGCGGCCGCGGTCGATGGCATAGTCTTTGACCAGCGCCGCCTCCTCGCGCGGAGTCCGGACGGTCCCCAGCTCCGTGAACGGGTTCGGCTGCCAGATGCGCACGGGCAGCAGATTGCCCTGCTGGTCGCGATACTCCACACCCGGCGGCAGGTCCACGCGGAACTCCCACTTCCGGGCGAAGGCGAACAGCGCCACCGCCGGTGCCCCTCCGGCGTCGCGGCCAATGGCCGTCACATAGACCCCGTCATCCGTCACCGCGGGGGGCCCGACCGCCTCGAACTGGTCCAGCGGGATGCCCGTCCCGGAAGACGATGAATCCAGCGTGTAATCGAACGCCGGGTAGAACCGGTCCGTCATCAGGGGGTCGGCGGTGTTCAGCACGCTGCGGAACCAGAAGTGCCAGTCCGCGATATGCTGGGGGACGCTCTGGCGGTTCTGCAGCAGGTTGAAGCGCGGCCCGAACTCCTGAACGGCCGTCAGCTGCGAGCCGTTGTTCCTCGTCCCGAGCACATACAGCGTCCCGTCGGGACCCATCGCCACCGTCGAGCTTCCGACCGTGTTCCACGCCTGCACGTTCGAGCCCGCCTGCGGGTCCGGCTTGGGCGAGTAGATGCTGCGCGGGGACAGGTCCTGTCCGGTCGTCGCGAGCGCCATATTCCGCGACATCTGGTAATCGCCGTAGACCGGCGTGGCCGCGTTCACTCCCGACGGAGGATTCGACAGCACGAACTGGCCCTTGGCGGTGGGCGTGCCCACCGCCGTCGTCAGGTCCTGACAGGCCCCGCTGCCCAGCACCGCCCAGAGACGGAACGGACTGTCGTTCACGGTGCGGGAGTTGTTGTAGCGGGTGGCGACGATGTTGCCGCCCAGCCTGGCCAGGGGCTCGTTGCGCACGCTGAAGATGGCGGAGAAGATGCGGTCGCTGGGCTGCACCGTGACCCCCGTGGTGCCCGCCAGCCAGTACGCCATCAGGTCCATCGCCTTGGTCCCGATGTCCTGCGTCCATCCCACGGTCGGAGAGGACGGACGCGGCACGATGCCGTAAGGCGTGGTCATGTTCCCCGGGATGTTCCAGAGCTCGCCGGTGGACAGGTCAAGGCAATACAGGTATCCGTTGCCGCCCGGCGCGTAGACGATGCCGTTGTGGTAGGTGGGCGACGGGACCTCTCCGCCCCCTCCCCAGCCCGGGACGGACATGATCTCCTGGAATCCGGGCTGGCTGCCGAGAGGCCGCGGGAACGCGGGCGCCACCAGGACCCTTCCGCCGGAGTTCATCACCATCACCACGTCCACGCCCGCCGGGAACGGTCCGCCGCCCGGCCACGAGAACACGCTCGGGCCCGAGATATTCCCTCCCGCGCTTGCCGACCAGAGCAGGTCGAACGGCGCGCCGTTCGCGAAATCCGGAACGCCGTCGTCCGGGTTGCCGTCGTTGTCCAGGTCCTGCTGCGGGACCCCGTCCAGCGCATACAGCACCCCGTCAGCCCCTGAATGGAACACCACACCCTTGTAGATGACGGCCGCCGCCCCGGGAGCCGCCGCCACGGGGAAGCTCCAGCGCTTGACCAGCGGCGCCCCGGGCCCCTGCGAGGACGACGAAGAGTGGGCGGCGTTGGCATAGGTGGTGGTGTAGTTGGAAGCCCACGCCACCACGTTGTAAGCGAACTTCAGGTCTCCCGTCGAGGCCAGGTCGGGCCGCGACCCGAACGCGGCGCGAACGATGTTGGCGCCGATGTTGTTCGCCGTCAGGATGATATGCCCCGAGCCGTACCGCCCGGCCGCGATCTGAGGCAGCCCCCCGCCGTTGAGGACCACCGGCGCGAACACCGCCGGGAACGGCATCCCGTTGTTGCCGTCCGACGCCACCCCCCCGCTGAGGTTCGCCCCCAGCGAGTTGATCTCGGGCTGGATCAGCCAGTACGGATAGCTCAGCAGCGCGTGATGGCGATGGATGACGTTCGCCGGCTGACGCGGCTGAGGCTGGAAGTTCACCTCGTCCAGGAAGAACCCCGTCCCGCACTGTCCCGCCGTGAACGGGTTGGCGGCTCCGCCTCCCCAGTCGATCCAGAGCTGAGCTCCGGAGTCCACCAGCTTGCGCAGCAATTCCCGGTCGTCGGGGGTCAGCTCGGCCTTCACCCCCGCGGGAAGGTGCAGATACACCACATCGAACTGAAGCAGGCGCGAGAGGGTCACCTCGCTCAGTTTGACATCCCAGTAGCAGGGCATGTCCTTCGTGACCACCTGCCCCACCGTCAGCGGCAGGGGGGTGTCCGAGTAGCGCGCCGCGATCTCCGGGGTGACGACGGCGGGGGCGAGCGGGTTGACGAACGTCCAGCCGGCAGGCTTCAGGTCCAGCCGCTGCTCCAGGACGTGGAACAGACCGGCGTTCCACTGGCGGGAGCGGTAGCCCGGCGAAACGGGCCCTGCCGCGGGGTCGCTGTTCGGGTCCACCCCGGGCAGCAGCAGGTTGCAGGCGCGGATGACCCGCAGGCTCTCGGAATAGATGTAGGCGCCGCGCGCCGGAGCGCCCGCCGCCAGGACGGCGGCGGTCATTCCCGCCACAAGTATGCTCAGACAGCCAGAACGCATCGGACTACGCCATTCCCACGCCGCCCCGCAGGGCGGCACATCCGCTGCGGGCGCCGACCGGCTTCACGAGCCGGGGACCCGCCTCTTCTTCTTGGAAAGACTCCCCGCAGCCGGTCTTTGTTCGGCCGGCCGCACCGGCTCAGCTGCTCAACCGCCCCACGTAGATGAGGTCCGGCGAGACCGGAAGCCGCGGCGTCACCGGGAGCGCCCGCCCGTACGCGTCACGCCGGATGGGCGTGCCGTCCGGCCGCACCGGGAAGCCGAGCAGCGGGTCATAGACGAACGTCACGCCGTCCTCCGGATGGGCGGTGCGCTCGTTGCTGGAACCGTACCGGACCGGGATGTTGCTCCATTTCCGCATCCATTCGTCCACGAGCGCAGGCGGCGGCGGCAGATTCTCCGCAACCGCCCCGTCGAACGTGATTTTGATGTCCAGAGGCTCGCCGTGGAACGGAAAGGCCGGATCCTTGATGTCGGGAGGCCGGGCGGGCGCGGCGGGGTTGTCCGCCGGGTTGCTGTTGAACCAGGGGCCGGGGATGATGAACAGGCTCCCGTCCTGGGCATAGCACAGGGCCTGGATGTTCACGTCCATCGGCACCACGGCGATGGCTTCCAGCAGATAATCTCCGCGCGACTGCTCCAGACCGGTCTGGTGCAGGCCGATCTCGATGCGGTTCCACTGTCCCGCCGTCCCGAACAGGCCGGGCGCCCCGCCGAAGTCGAGAGGGAACACCTGCCCCTCGAAGATGGGGCCGTACTGCGTCTCGGTGCTGGGCATCAGATAGTTGGGCGCCCCGCCGAAGTCGTAGGGCGCGCCATTGATGAACAGATTGATGCTCGCCGTGGCCCCCGACGACGCGTGCCGGATGAACAGGTGCGACGGCCCCCCGCCCCACACCGGGTAAGCCGACGGCTGGCGCAGGGCGTTCCGGTCATACCAATAGCCCAGCGACAGGTCCGCCACGAAGTTGGACGCCGGGCTGGTGGTCACCCGGTAGGCGTAGGGCGGCCGCCCCCCTCCCGGCACCGACTCGAACAGCGCCGTGGTCAGCGGCGGCAGGCTCAGGAACTGCGTGGTGTTCAGCACGATGTGCCGCCGGGCCAGCAGGCTGATGGCCGATGTGGCCGGGTCCTGCTTCAGGATGCTACCCTCGATGTAGATGATCTCATTGGAGACCACCGTCAGCTGGCGGTCCGCCGCCACCATTCCCGCGATCCGGATGTTGCCCTCCGCAAAGATGACCCCGTTGCGCGGATAGGGCAGCGTGATGGTCGGCCCCAGCCCCGGCTGCGGCACCAGGTTGTTCGCGGCCGCGTCGTAGGTGTGCCAGACATATTTCTGCCCGCGCCGGACGGCATCCGTCCGGGTGATGGTGAGCGTCTCGTCCGGATTGATGCGTATGACCACTCCTGGCGGCACATAGAAGGCGCCCTTCCAGGAGCCCCGGTTGTTGGGCGTGACCCACTCGTCCATCAGGGTCTGCGCGCCGCCGAACACGGAGCTCCCATCCTGCTGCACATCCCGCCGGTTGTCTATGTAGAGCCCGTCTCCGTATCCGTACTGCGCGCTGTTGACGAAACGTCCGCCGTTCAGCCGCGCGGAGAACCCGGAATACAGCGTCAATCTGCGGTAGCGCGAGACTCCCGAGGACGGGTCCTCCTGGTCCACAAGCGGGGGCTCCAGTCTCTTGACAGCGCGGCCGAACCCGGCGACATCGGGCCGGTCCACCCCGTCGCGATACAGCCCCTGGAACGTCGTGAAATCCGGATTCAGGTCCCCGCCCCGGCGCGTGGGCTCCGCTCTCCCCTCCAGCACTCCGTTGTTGAACACGAGCACTTCGGCATCGGGTCCGGACTCCAGGATCTCTCCGGCAACCTCCACCCGGTCCACCGGCAGCCTGGCGCCGTTCTGGGACGTCACACTCCGCAGATAGACCTCGTTCCGCCCCCTCCAGACCAGGTTCCCGTTCACCCGGATGGGGCCGGTCCTCTCCTGTCCGATGATGGTGCCTCCCCAGACGAGCGGCTTGGGACCGAACGCCTTGCCCAGGGAGATGGCCTCCGTCCGCTTGCTCCGGTTCGTGACGAAGCGCGCGTAGTCGGTGATGCCGATGGGCTTGTAGGCCGTCAGCTCATGCCTCAGCCGGACCGGGCCGGTGTTTGCGTACGTGGTGGGGTCGGGCAGTCCGCTCCCCTGGAAGTTGGAGTCCACGAATCCCGCGCGCCCGATGGACTCGATCTTGATATACCGGGACATCGGGTCGGAGGGGTCCGGATTGTAGCTCACGCGGATAAGGAAGCGCCCGTTGCCGCTCGTGAAGCTGGTGAACCCTCCCGTCGGACCGCCCGTCGCGGAGGGGACGGGCTCGTACGGCTGCAGCCACTGGATGTCCGGATGCCTGGAGTTCGCGGCGGGGTCCAGATTGGCGGGCTCGGGACGCCAGTCCGCCCCGTCGTCGCTGTAGGTCAGCATGCTGTCCGCATACCGGATGCCCGCCTCCGCCATCTGGCGGGCAATCAGCACGTCTCCGGAACGCACGGCCGCGGACAGGTTCCGGGTGACCAGCGTCACGAAGATGGTGCCGATGAACATCACGATGAACATCACGGACAGTGCGATGATGAGCGACTGCCCGCGGTTCGACCGCACCATCTCTCCGGCCGGCGTCCTCCTGAGCTTCTGTGACACGATGCCCATCCTACCTGTGGAAGTTCCGAATCACGACATTGCTGGAAAGCTGCAGCACGCTCAGCTTCCCGCGGTCATCGTAGAGCCGGTATCCCACCTGCACCGACATCACGTTCTTCGTGGTGTAATCCACGCTCAAGACGTCCCCCGAATCGGGGTCGAACCCCTGGTTGTTCTGGAAATCGAACCGCACCTCCACGTTCGCCGCCGGGCCGCCGTCGATGTCGCGCTCCGGCATGGCGGGGGAAGGCAGAGAGTAGAAGAAGATGGTGCCCGTCCGGTAGTCGATGCGATACTGGTTGGGACCCGGGTCGTCCGTCAGGAACGACACCCGCGTATACAGCACCGGCTTGCCGTAGCCCGGACCCACCCGCCAGTCGGGGCCGGTGACCCGCTCCGAGCCGGGCACGATGCGCGCACCCGGCATGTCGGCCTTCAATCCGGCGAAGCGGTTCAGCGTGACGGAGCGCACCCCCGCCCCCTGCGATTCCATGCTGTCGTAATAGGCCTGGTTGATGAGGGCGGGCTCGAACACGTCAGCCCCGTATTGCGTCAAGGCCTCGCTCGGGAAGGCGAACGTCACCTCTCCCCGGTTCGGGTCCACATCGAACATGAACTCCGGAGAACCCGGGCCGATCTGGCGGGTCGTCTGCCAGGCGGTGATGTCGAACACCGGCTCGCTCCGCCCGGCGCGGTAGATGTAGACGTGGCCGCTTCCCGGGTCCCGCCGCGTGAAGAAGACCACGGTCGCCCCCTCGCGGAACACGCGGACCTCGTAATCCGGAGCCCACTGTCCCGCCGTGGCCCGGTAGACCGTGGGCGGCGAGTCCGGTTCTCCGAACTCGCGGCGCCCGGTGTCCGTGGGGGTGAGCACATCGTTCGTCACGGCGTTCGGCACGAACCGCACCGAGCTGAACACGCTGACCGGCTCCCCGTTCGCATCGTATTCCACCCGCACCAGGTCTAGGTTGCTGGCAGGCCCCACGATGTGGGACACGCGGCGCCAGTTCTCCGAGAACGTGCGGCCGTTCGGCGCCTGGTTCTGGTTGTAGAAGAAGTCGGGCCTCAGCAGGCCGCTCTCGCCCCCCGAGTCATCGATGAGGTTCTCGTCGTAGGGCGAGAACTCGGCGCGATACAGCACGAACGTGTTCTCCACGTCCGTGGCCAGGGCGCGCCGGTCCTCGTGGACGTTTGCATAAGGCCGGGACGGGTCCTTGAGTCCGACGAAGTAGCGCACCATCATCCCGTCCGGCTCGATGGGATGCAGCACCCGGGCTTCCACATCGTCATTGCCGCCGGCCGGCTGGTGCTGCGCCGGGCACGCCGGCCAGGCCAGGCGGCCCCGGTCGTAGTCGCGCGGGACGCCCGCCGGATGGTTGGGAGAGTTGCAGTGCATCACCATCCGGGGAAGGACCAGGTCCACCCGCGCGTGCGGCACCTTGAAGACCCGGCCCTTGACGGGAATGTCGATAGCCTGCCCGGTGTTGTCGTAGACGAAGACCGCGCTCTGCAGCTCCCGGGTCAGCTGCTCCAGAGCCTGACGCCCGGACTCCTGCGACAGCACCGTGGCCTGAGCCCTGCGCGTGATATTGAAGCTCTGGACCATCGGGGTCACCAGCAGCGTCGTGAGGATGGCCGTGATGGCCAGCACCACCAGGACCTCGATGAGGGTGAATCCGCCCCTGCGCCGGCTTCCGGATAGCCTGAATCCCGATGCCGCCGTCATCGCCGTCACCTACCCCGCCGCCAGTCTGCGCGTCAGTTCGCCGTCCAGGTCGTAGAACTGGAACTTCGGCACCACACGGCCCTCGCTGTCGCGCCGGGTCGTCTCGCTCCACATCACGCGCACCTTGAAGGAGAGTCCCCGGATGGCCCGCACGTATTCCGGCGTCTTCGACGGGATGAGCCAGGCCCGCTGGCCGTCCGGCGAAGCCACGGCGCGGGCCACTTCGCCGATGATGAGCCTCTCCCGGCCGTTCTCCACCGTGACGTAGTCGATGGAGAACGACTTCCCCACCTCGCTGCGGTTCAGCACGATGCGGTCCGCGGCGCGGTTGTGGAAATACTCCCGGAACGACACATCGTTGTCGTTCTGCGGGGTATAGCGCTCGTATGCCTTGCGGTACTGCACCTGCCACTCTCCCTCGCAGCGGTAGTAGACCCGCAGCGTCCGGCCGGCCGAGGGAACGAGCGCGCTTCCTATGGTGATCTGCTCGGGCACTTCGATGATGCCGTTCCGATGGTCCACCGTCAGGACGCTGGAGGGGATGTACTGCCCGGTCGCCTCGTCCACCACCAGCAGGTCTTCAGGGTGGTTCGGGGTGATGCCCGTGTAGGGAGAGCCGTCGTCGTTGATGGTGACGCCGATCTGCTTGATGTCCTTCAGAGTGGTGCGCAGCCGGTAAGGCGGGAGCGGCGGCACCTGCAGGGTCTCGCTGATGATGGACCAGTCGTAGACCGTGTAGTCCACGTGCGCGGTCAGGTCCACCACGCCCTGAGGAGTGTTCTCCTTGAAGGAGTAGCCCCGCGGATTGAAGGCGATGCGCCCCGTCAGGCTGTCGACGATCTTGTACTGATACGGGTCGTCGGGCGACCAGTCCGCGCCGGCATCCAGCAGCCGGAACGCTCGGGAGGCCTGATCGCTCCGGTCGTCCAGACCGGCGAAGCCCTCCACGTTTCGCACCGGGACGCCTCCGGCCGTGATGTCCAGCCACCCCGCTCCGGGCGGGACGACGAGGTCCTCCCCGGTCACCGTGCGCAGGGTCCGCTCGTCCTCCGTCTCGATCCAGTAGGAATACGTGATGGAGAAGATGCGCTCGTAGTTCGCGGCCCGGAAGCAGATGCGGGCGTTGTCATAATCGATGGCGTACTGCGTCTGGCGAAGCCAGCGCCACGGTTCGCTGTCCGCGTCATCGGACTCCATGATGCGCCGCTGCAGCCGGGCCGAGTAAACGGAGTCCACCGAGGAGACGGGAGCGAAGAGCAGCTCATGCACGGAGCCGATGACCCGTCCCGTGGTCCGGGCCTCCAGCACCGGCGCCGGGATGCGCACCGTCTCTCCCACGATCTGCCGGATGTTGGGAGAACTGGCGTCATTCGGAATCCCCGGAGGAGCGGTGGAGGCCGTGGTGATGCCGAGCGGCAAGTTCTGCCCCCTCGCCCTGAGCCGCTCGAACTCTCCCTCCGCCAGACGCGACGCGAGCGTGATGTTCTCGCTGCGCTTCATCACCACGAAGCCGCCCGAGAACATCCTGGCCACCGAAAGGATGCCGATCACCAGGATGACCAGCGTGGTCAGGATCTCGATGAGCGAGGTCCCTTTCCGGTTTTGAAGGCGTCCCAGGATCATGTGCTCGACTCGCTTGCGCCCGGCGCTCCTCCGCATCGGCGGGAAGAGACCCCTTAGAGCTTCGGCTTCACGGTGTACGGATAGTTCCAGGGCGACCCATCCGGCATCAGCTGGTCCGAGGCGATGCGGTCCACGTGCCCGTCAAGGAACAGCACCAAGTCGTGCGCCCCGGCCCGCGGACGCTGGTCGCCTCCCCGGTGATACGAGCACCAGGTCACCACCGTGTTGTCCGGCGGGCTCCGGAACTTGAGCTGACGCTCGAACGCGTCCTCCCGCGCGGTGGGTTCGTTCAGGGGAACGTCCGCCGGAGTGTTGGCCCAGGAGAGCGTATACCGGGGCTGCGGGGTATTCCCCGTGTAGGCCAGCATCTGCACATCGTAGCTGTCATACGAATACAGACGGGCTCCCGCAGGCCGGTCCAGCCCGATGAGCGACTGCCCCGCCAGAGGGTCCGGCACGGTCGCGGCCGGGTCCGTGAACCGGTTGTCGGGGCAGGTGAACACCTTCGCCGTAGAGACATACTCCCGGCTGAACAGGGTCCCGTTCCGGATGGAGTCCACTGGCACCCCGTTCTCCGCGAAGCCCAGCAGGACGGCCGGATAGCGCCCGTTGTCGTTCTTGAACAGCTTGAGCGCCCGGTGGATCTCCTGCATGTTGGTGATGCACTGCGTCTCACGGGCCTTCTTCCGCGCCGTGCCCATCACCGGGAAGATAAGCGCCGCGAGGATGCCGATGATGGCGATGACCGTGAGAAGCTCGATGATGCTGAACCCAGCCCTGCCGATTTTGCTCATCCGGACTCTCCTGCCCTTTGACGCCCCTTCCGGCGCGAAATCAGGCCCTGACGCCTGCTCTGCAGGCTCCTGCTCCGCGGGAGGAGGCTATATCATTGACTTCCGTCCTGACGGCGGTGTTCCCTTCAGCGCAGCCCGGCGTATCCCAGCCACCAGTCCACGATCTGCGGCCCGAAGAAGACCATCACCACCGCCCCGGTGACCAGCATCGGGCCGAACGGGATCTCGTCGAAGCGCCTCTTCTGTCCCAGCGCCATCAGGATGATGCCCGCCACGGCTCCTATCCCGGCGGCAAGGAAGAAGGAGATGATGCCGTAAGCAGCTCCGATGTTCGCCCCGATGGCCGCCGTCAGCTTGACGTCCCCTCCCCCCATCGCCTCCTTCCTGAACAGCGACTCTCCGAAGATGCCCACCACGAGCACCAGCGCCCCGTACGCGAAGAAGCCCACCAGCGAATGCGGCAGAGGCACCTCCAGCCCCCCGGTGAACGGCATCGGAAGCCACAGGAAGTCGCGCCACGGGAACTCCCGGAGCCCGGTCACCAGCCCGGCGACGTCGGCGATGAACCCAACCGCCGCCCCGAATATCCAGAGCTGGTCCGGGATGATGTAGTGCTCCAGGTCGATGGCGAAGACCGCGATCAGCGCCGAGATGAGGAGGGCGAACTGGAAGAACTCCAGGCTCCACCCGAACCGGTAGAACAGGGCCACCCACATCAGCCCCGTCCCCGCCTCCACCACCAGGTAGCGCGGCGAGATGCGGGCCGAGCACTTCCGGCACCTGCCCCGGTACAGCAGCCAGGTGAGGATGGGGATGTTGTCCCACGGCTTCAGGATGTATCCGCAGGACGGGCAGTGCGAAGGCGGCCGCACGATGGACTCGTCCCTCGGCAGCCGCCATATCAGCACATTCAGAAAACTACCGACAACAGCTCCGTAGACGAACGCTATCGCCGCGGAGAGCTCGTGGGGCAAGACTCACTCGCCTCCACCGCCGCCGGCGCCGCCGCCCTCCCCGCCCGACAGAGCGGTGATGACGGAGACGAGCGGAAGGAAGATGGAGATGACGATGAACCCGACCGCGAACCCCAGGAACACGATCAGCACCGGTTCGATGGCCGAGGTCAGACTGTCCAGCGCGGCATCCACCTCAGCCTCGTAGAAGTCCGCCACCTTCGCCAGCATCGGGTCCAGAGCGCCCGACTCCTCCCCAATGGTGATCATCTGGACCACCATCGGCGGAAACAGCTTGCTCTTCTGAAGGGGGTCTCCGATGCGGTCTCCCTCGCGGATGCGGGCCCTCGCGTTGAGGATGGCCTCGGAGATGATCTCGTTGGACACCGTCCCGGCCACCGTCTCCATCGCCGAGAGGATGGGAACGCCGCTGGCGAGCAGGGTGCCCAGCGTCCGGGCGAAGCGCGCCAGAGCGATCTTGTGGTTCAGCTTTCCGAACACAGGGGCCTTCAGCTTGAACCGGTCGTAGGAGCGTCTCCCCACATCCGTCTTCACGAACGCCCGGAACGCCACCATGAAGATGACGAGCCCCAGCACCGCGAAGTACCACTTCTGGGTCAGGAAGTTGCTGAAGCCCATCAGGATGGTGGTGGGCAGCGGGAACTCCGTGACGCCCAGGTCCTTGAACAGGTCCATGAACTTCGGCAGGATGAAGGTCACCAGGCCGATGACGATGGAGACTGCCACCACCATCACGATGACCGGATAGGTCATCGCGGACTTCACCTTGCGCCGCAGCTCCTGGTCCTTCTCCAGGAACGTGGACAGGCGCTGGAGGCTCTCCTCCAGCACTCCGCCCACCTCTCCCGCGTTCACCAGACCGATGAACAGGTTGCTGAAGGTGTTGGGATACTTCGCGAGCGCGCGGGAGAGGCTCTGCCCGGCTTCCACCTCGCTCTGGATGTCCGCGATCATCCGCTTGAACTTGGGATTGACCGTCTGCTCCTGCAGGACGCTGAGACAGCGCACGAGCGAGACGCCGGCGTCGATCATCGTGGAGAACTGGCGGCAGAAGATGGAAAGCTCGTTGAGCTTGATCTTGACGTTGCTGGTGGCCGCCTTCTTCTTCGCTTTGGTCTGCTTGACCTCGAGGACCCGCAGCCCCTGATTAGTCAGGCGCCGGCGGAGGATGTCCTCGTTCTCGGCGTCGGAGGTGCCTTTCCTGCGCGCCCCCGAGGCATCCTCGAAAGTGTATTCAAAGGTCGGCATCTCTCATGCCCCCCGTCCCGCGGGCGACCCGCCCGGTCCGGCCGTCTGCGGCGACTCGATCATCCGCTTCAGCTCGTCCGGGTTCATCGCCCGGGTGACCGCATCGTCATAGGTGATGATGCCCTGCAGATACAGGTCCCGCAGGTGCTGGTCCATGGTCTGCATCCCGAACTGGGCGCCGGTCTGGATGGCCGACGGGATCTGATGGCTCTTGGCCTCGCGGATGAGGTTGCGGATGGCAGGCGTGGCGATCATGATCTCCATCGCGCACACCCTCCCCTTCATCCCCCGCCTGGGAAGAAGCTGCTGGCAGATGACCGCCTCCAGGTTGTTGGACAGCTGGAACCGGATCTGCTCCTGCTGCCCCGGCGGAAACACGTCCACCATGCGGTCCACGGTCTGCGCGGCGCTGTTGGTATGCAGGGTGGCGAACACCAGGTGGCCGGTCTCGGCGCAGGTGATGGCGATCTGGATGGTCTCCAGGTCCCGCATCTCCCCCACCAGGATGACATCCGGGTCCTCCCGGAGGCTCGCGCGGAGCGCGTTGTTGAACGCGCGCGTGTCCGTGCCCACCTCACGCTGGTTGATGATGCTGTACCTGTGCTCGTGCAGATACTCGATGGGGTCCTCGATGGTGATGATGTGCAGGCTCTGCTCCGAGTTGATCTGTCCGATCATCGCCGCCAGCGTGGTGGACTTCCCGGACCCGGTCGGGCCCGTCACCAGGATGAGCCCCCTCGGCTTGCGGGTCAGGGTCTCCAGGACGCGCGGCAGCCCCAGGTCCTTCAGTGTGGGGATGCGCACCGGGATGGTCCGGAACGCGGACGCCACAGCCCCCTTGTCCCGGTAGACATTCAGGCGGAAGCGCGAAAGGTCCCGAACGGAGTAGGAGCAGTCCAGCTCCAGGTCCTCCTCGAACCGGCGGATCTGTTCGTCCGTCAGGATGTCGTAGACGATCCGCTGCGACTCAGGGGGGGTCAGCTTCGTGAACGGCAAAGGCTGAAGCTGTCCGTCGACCCGGACGATGGGCGGGACCCCCACGCAAAGATGCAGGTCGCTCGCTCCGCGCGCCACCATCGCCCGCAGAAGCTCGTCGACGTGGGTGTCCTCTATCTTCTGGACATTGCCCTTCTGCTGCTGCGCCGCAGCAGCCTTCATCTCCTCGCTGACCGTTCCGGTTGCGCCTGACAAGTGGTTCCTCCTCCCGGAAGTGATGCTGCCGAAAGAACCGCCGCTCCCGAAGGAGCGGCGTGCGGTGAGAACTTCAGGAAACGCCGGCCGTGAACACGACCCTCATGACTTCTTCGGCGGTGGTGATGCCCTCCAGCACCTTGACCAGGCCGTCCTCCCGCAGCTCCAGCATCCCGTTCGCCTTGGCCGCCTCTCTCAGGTCGCTGAGAGGAGCGCGGCGGACGATGAGGTCCTGTATCTCGTCGTTGACCTCCATCAGCGAATAGATGCCCAGCCTTCCGCGGAATCCGCTCTGGCGGCAGTTGTCGCAGCCGGCGCCGCGCCACAGCGTGACCTTGCGCACCCCCCGGAGCTCCTCCGCCTTCTCCTCTCCGAGGATCCGCACCATCTCGGCCTGGTTCTCCGGATGATACCCGAACCGGCGCAGGTCCTCGACGTCCACTTCGTAGGACTCCCGGCACTTCGGGCAGATGCGCCGCGCCAAGCGCTGGGCGAGACATCCGATGACGGTCGCGGAGATAAGGTAGGGCTCCACGCCCATGTCCACCATACGGGTGACGGCCGACGGCGCGTCGTTGGTGTGCAGTGTGGACAGCACCAGGTGCCCTGTCAGAGCCGCCTCGATGGCGATCTCCGCAGTCTCCAGGTCGCGCATCTCACCGACCATGATGATGTCCGGGTCCTGGCGCAGGAACGCGCGCAGGGCGGAAGCGAACGTCAGGCCCGCCTTCTTGTGCACCTGCACCTGCGAGATGCCGTCCAGCTGATACTCCACCGGGTCCTCGATGGTGATGATGTTGCGGTCCACCGAGTTGATCTTGTGGAGCACGGAATACTGGGTGGTGGTCTTGCCGCTTCCCGTCGGCCCGGTGGTCAGGAACATCCCGTTCGGCTGGCTGATGAGCTCCTCCACCCGCGCCTGGGTATGAGGCAGGAAGCCGAGCTTGGCCAGACCGATGAGGACGTTCGTCTTGTCCAGGATGCGCATGACGATCTTCTCACCGTAGATGGTGGGAAGACAGCTCACGCGCAGGTCGTAATCCTTCCCGTCGGCGCGGATGGGGATGGCGCCGTCCTGGGGGATGCGCCGCTCCGCGATGTTCATGTTGGCCATGATCTTCAGGCGGGAGATGAGCGGCGCCTGGATGTATTTGGGGACGGTCATCGTCTCGTGGAGCACGCCGTCCACGCGGTAGCGGACGCGCACACCGCGCCGTTCCGGCTCCACGTGGATGTCGCTGGCGCCGTCCTTGATGGCCTGCAGGATGATGGAGTGCGCGATCTTGATGATGGGCGCTTCTTCGGACTGCTTGGCCAGCGCGTCCGCATCCTCGTCCTCTCCGGCGACATCCTGCTCTCCGCCGTACTGCGCGATGGCCTCGCGGATGGATGCGGTGCCCGAAAGCTGCGTCGCGCCCGGCGTCGGGACGACGGCGGTGGACTCGCCGCCCCCGCCCGGAGCCTCCGTCCCGTTGCCTCCCCCGTAGGCCTTGCTCAGCGCGTTGGTGATATCGTCGGAGGCGGCGATGAACGGCTTGATCTGAAGGCCCTTCGCGGCCGTGCGGAGGTCGTCCATGGCCACGATGTCGTCCGGGTCGGCCATCGCGATGAGCAGTTGGTTGCCCATCTTGCCGAAAGGAACGACATTGTGCCGCTTGGCAAGCCGCTCCGGGATGATATTGACTGCGCTCGGATCGATGCGGGTGTTGGCGAGGCTGACGAACGGGATGCCGCGCTCCTCGGCGCGCGCCTCCGCCACCTCGGCCTCGCTGGCCATCTCCAGATCCACAAGGATGCGGCCCAGGTCCGCCCCCCGGGTGGCTCGCGCAGCTTCACGGGCCTGCTGCAGCTGCTGCTCCGTGATGGCCCCCTTGGAGAGAAGGATGTCTCCAAGATCCTTGCGAGTCATTACCATGATCTGCTCATTACCTCTCAGACCGGTCTTTCCCTAGCACCGGCTGCCGGAGTCCCGGCGCCCGGCCGGGAACTCAAGGATTATACCATACCGCCCCCGCCCCGCGCCCCCGCGCCGGGCGGGCATGGCCCGTCCAGAAACAGGTCACGGCTCTCCCCGGAGCCCTTCCAGCACCGCCGCCTCCATCACATCCAGCGGCGGTTCGACTCCGGTCCAGAGCCTGAAAGAATATGCTCCCTGATGCACCAGCATCCGCACCCCGTTGACGGGCCGGGCTCCCGCGGCCCTGGCATCCGCCAGCAGACGGGTCTCGGGCGGGTTGTAGACCAGGTCGTAAACGACCTGTCCGGCCCTCATCCAGTCCGGCTCGAGCGGGCTGACCCCTATATTCGGCGACATCCCCACGGAAGTGCAGTTCACGATCAGCTCCGCCTGCCGGCAGGCTTCCCGCAGAGCCCCGGGCTCCATCGGGATGACCGTCACGGAGCCGCTTTCCATCTCAGCGGCCAACCGCTCCGCCCGCTCCCTCGTCCGGTTCGCCAGCAGGATGCGGACTCCCCGCTCCGCCAGCGCAAAACAGATGGCCCGTCCCGAGCCGCCCGCGCCGAGCACCAGCGCCGTATCCGGCACCCCGCCGGCCTCCTCCAGCGAACTGAGGAACCCGGGCCCGTCAGTGGACTCGCCCATCAGCGAGCCGCCGTCCCACCAGAGCGTGTTCACCGAACCCACCCGGGCGGCGCCCTCCGAGAGGCCGTCCACCAGCGGGACCGCCTTCTCCTTGAGGGGGATGGTCAGATTCACCCCCAGGAATCTCATCGCCCTCACGCCCGCCACGGCATCGGGCAGGGCCTCCGGCTCCACACGGAACGGGACGTAGACCAGGTCAAGCCCGAGCGCCCTGATGGCCGCATTGTGCATCGCCGGCGAGAGGCTGTGCTCCACCGGACACCCGAACACCGCAAGCACGCAGGTCTTCCCCGTAAGACGCAGGGCGGATTCACTCATACTGACGCCTTCCCCATATCCTTTGTTCCGTGCGGCGAGCCGTCCCGGTCCCGGTAGAGACGCCCGCTTTCCGGGCTTTCTGCCTCCCGTCCGGGGCCCCCGGAAGCAGTGGCGGGAGGCCGGGATATCATATCTCCGGGGCCGCGGGCAGGATTCCCGGCGGGTCCCGCCAAAATGCTCCCCGGAGGCATTATGCGCAAACCGGACCGCGATACCTACTATATAGACATCGCCGATTCCGTCGCCCGGCGGTCCACCTGCCTGCGCCGGAGCTACGGCGCGGTCATCGTCAAGAACGACCGCATCGTCGCCACGGGCTTCAACGGAGCGCCCCGCGGGGTGGAAGACTCCCTGCAGGCGGGCTGGTGCCGACGCATCCGGGTGGCGAAGGGAGTGGACGGTCAGCGCGGGGGCTACCTGGCCTGCCGCTCCTCGCACGCGGAGATGAACGCCATCATCTCCGCCAGCATGGAGGAGATGACCGGCGCCACGCTCTACATCGCCGGGCGGGAGAAGGAGGAGCTGGTGGGCTTCGACGAGCAGGGATACCCGCTCAAGGAGCTGGAAGCCAGCTGGGAGGAGCTGCCCTACGCCCATGCCTCTCCATGCCAGTTGTGCGCCCGGATGATCCTGAACAGCGGCATCGAACGGGTGGTGTACCGGTGCCGGGACGGCTCGCTGACCTCGGTGGACCCGCGCGAATGGACCGTCAACACCGACATCCTCTTCTTCGGATGAACCGGCGGGAACCCGCCCCGCCCGGGCGGGCGTTGGATTGAGCGACAGGGTTCTATCTTCGAGCCGCATCGAGGAGGAGACGGTGCAGATTTCCGAGAGAATGGAATTTCCCGACAGACGTTCAGCATACGAGTTCCTTCAGCGGGAAGGCTTCAAGCTCTGGCAGTGGCTGGACCATACCAGCTGCGTGTGGTGGGGGCCGGCGCGGAGCCGGCTTTTCGCCCGCGAGATGGAGGATGGCCGCTGCATCATCGCTCCCCTGCCCTCCCTCGACTGGGCGAACATCGCCCGCAGCGAGGCGACGGTGGCCAACACAGCGGAAGCCAGACGGCTTCGGGAAGAGACGGTGCTGAGGTCCTGAGAGCTTCCGGGAACGGCGGCGACCCGCAGACTTTCCATCATGACATCGAGCAGGCGGCCGCGGAGAGGACTCCGCGGCCGCTTTCGTGCTGCCTGCTTCGGGGGATGTGAAGACTGCCGGAAGACTCAGTCCGCCGCCTGAGGAGCCGGCCCCGCCGAACCCGCTAACACCGAGCTCTTCCCGATGCCGACACCGGCCGAATGGGGCTCGCCCATCTCGAAGTCGGGATAGGCCAGGTTGCCGTGCTCGCCGATGTCCAGGCCCTCGATCTCCTCGGACTCGGTGACCCGCAGCCCCACGGTGGCCTTCAGGATGCCGAACAGGATGAGTCCCGCGATGACCGTGAAGGCGAAGACAGCCACCACACCGATGAACTGCGCCTTCAGCAGCCCGATGCCTCCGCCGAACAGCAGGCCGTTGCCCGTGGTGTCCGGGGCGAACTTGTCCTGCGCGAACAGGCCAAGGGCGAGCGTCCCGAACGCCCCGCAGACGCCGTGGACCGAGATGGCGCCGACCGGGTCGTCCACGTGGACCCTGTCGAAGAACAGGACCGCCAGCACCACCAGCACTCCCGCCCCGGCGCCGATGATGACGGCGCTCAGCGGGGAGACGAAGGCGCACGGGGCGGTGATGGCCACCAGTCCGGCAAGAACGCCGTTGAGGGTCATGGAGACGTCCGGCTTCTTGAAGATGGCCCAGCTGGTGACCATCGCCAGGATGGCGCCGGTGGCTGCGGCAAGGTTCGTGGTCATGGCGATGTGGGCGATGGACAGGTCCGCGGCCATCGTGCTTCCCGGGTTGAACCCGAACCAGCCCAGCCACAGGATGAACACGCCCAGGGCCGCCATCGGCAGGCTGTGGCCGGGGATGGCGTTCGATTTTCCGTCCTTGCGATACTTGCCGATGCGGGGACCCAGAAGGGCCGCCCCGACCAGGGCCATCCAGGCTCCGGTGGAATGGACGACCGTGGAACCCGCAAAGTCCCAGAAGCCCAGCTCCGCCAGCCAGCCGCCTCCCCAGATCCAGTGTCCGACCACAGGATAGATGAGTCCGGAGATGACCACACTGTAGATGAGGTAGGTGGAGAACTTTGTGCGCTCGGCCATGGCTCCCGAGACGATGGTCGCCGCCGTGGCCGCAAAGACCAGCTGGAACATGAACTTGGCCGGGAGCGGCACGCTGGTCCAGGAGAGGCTCTCGAAGGTCGCCTCGCTCGTCTCGATGACGAAGAACCCGCTCGTGCCGAAGTAGGGGTTTCCCGCCCCGAACATGATGCCGAAGCCGATGGCCCAGTAGGCCAGAGAGCCCAGGGAGAAGTCCATCAGGTTCTTCATCATGATGTTGTTGGCGTTCTTGGCGCGGGTCAGCCCGCTCTCCACGTAGGCGAATCCCGCCTGCATCCAGAACACCAGGAAAGCCGCCAGCATCACCCAGACGGTGTCCATTATCGCCTTGTTGTCCGCGATCTGCGCCGCCAGTTCCGCCGGTGTCACCTCTGCGGCAAATGCGCGGCCCGCCAGCCCGCCAAGGGCCAGCGCCGCACACGCTCCGATGTATCTCGCTGCTCTCCTCATACCGGTGTTGCGCTCCTGATTCTTGAAGTCCCCCGCCTGCTCACCCGGCGGGTGCTGCCGGAAACGACTGAGTCGAGCGGGTCATCTCTATTTTCTCCCCGCCGGTTTTCTCGTCCGTGACCGGGATGTTAAGATTCCATTTCGAGGGGGCGGCGTCCGCGGAGACATCCACCGGGACCTGATGATGCCGTATTGCCGGGAAGGGTCCATAATGCTGCTCGGAGCACTGCCGGTTTCCGCCAGCAGCACAGGAGGTTGGAGAACACTATCCAGCAAGTCGAAGGAGATACGATCGTGCCGGTCAATCCTGCCGAACTGGAACAGATGAGCGCTACAGAATTGTCCGAACTCATTGCAGTGGCCCGCGAGATCAAGAAGAAGAAAGCCACTCCGTCGGCCAAGATCAATGCATACGTCGACTCGGTGGCGGGCAACGTGCGCAGGACTCTGGAGGCGATAAAGAAGCTGCAGAATGCGGACGGCGTCGCCCCCAAAAAGTGGGAGGAAGTGGAATCGCACCTGCGCAAGCTTCAGCTCGATGTCTACAGGGAAGAGGCTGGGAAGGTGACCCTGCGGACGGACCGGCGCGGAGGCCGCCGGAAGAAGCAGTCCTGACGCTTTGCGTGTCCCGGCAGGCGGCTGGCGTCTGCCGGGACATCCCCGCAAGACCCGGCGCAGGCGCGCTGCGTCCGGAGCGGCCGTTGCGAGCCGCTCGCGCAATCGGATATTAGGAATCCGGAGGTCCGTCGCAGAAAGGCGGCCGGCGCTCCGCAATCCCCGATGAAGCTGCACGACATCCTTCGAGACTGCATCCTCGTCGCCGACGGGGCCATGGGCACGCTGCTGTCCGAGCGCGGCATCACCTTCGAACACTCCTACGACTACGCCTGCCTGACCCACCCGGCCGACGTGCTCGCCATCCACCGGGAATACATCGCGGCGGGGGCGGGGCTCATCGAGACGAACACCTACGGCGCGAACCGCTTCAAGCTGTCGCAGTTCGGGCTGGAGGAGCGCGTGGAGGAGATCAACCGCGCGGCCGTGCGGCTGGCGCGGGAGGCCGCGGACGGAAAGACCCTCGTCGCGGGAGCCGTGGGACCGGCAGGGAAGCCGCTCGCCCCGATCGGGCGCATCTCCCGCGAGGACGCGGATGCCTCCCTGCGGGAGCAGATATCGGTGCTCGCCGAGGAAGGGGTGGACGTCTTCCTGCTGGAGACGTTCGCCGACCTGGACGAGCTGGAGCTGGCGGTGAGAGCGGCCAGGGACGTCGCCCCTGGAATCCCGGTCATCGCGCACAAGACGTTCATCGAGGACGGGGAGACGCTGGAGGAGGGGCTGCCCGTCCGGGTGGCCGAGCGGCTCCGGGGACTGGGCGCGGACGTCATCGGCTCGAACTGCACGGTGGGCCCGCAGCGGATGCTCGGCATCGTCCGGCAGATGGCCTCGGTGGACGGGCTCAAGATCTGCGCCATGCCGACAGCCGGCCTTCCCCAGCTGGTGGGAGGGCGCATCCACTACGACCTGACCCCCGCCTACTTCGGGCATTACGGGCGTCTTCTGGCCGAAGCCGGGGCGGTCATCATCGGGGGATGCTGCGGGACCACGCCCGCGCACATCCGGGCGGTGGCCGAGGCGGTGCAGGGACTGAAGCCCGCGGCGGGAGGGCCGGCCGCGGTGCGCGAAGCTCCCCGGGAGGCGGTGCGGGAAGAGGTCGAGATAGACGAGCGCTCCAGCCTGGCGAAGAAGCTGGGGCGGAAGTACGTGGTGACGGTCGAACTGGACCTGCCGCGCGGAGCCGACATCTCGCGCGTGCTGCTGGGGGCTCAGAGCCTGAAGAACGCGGGCGCCGACTGCATCGACATTTCGGACGGGGCACGCGCGCGGCTGCGGATGAACCCGATGGCGGTCTCCCACCTCATCCAGGAGCGGGTGGGCATCGACGTGATGATGCACTTCTGCTGCCGCGACCGGAACCTGCTGGCCATCCAGGCCGACCTGCTCGGCTGCCACGCGCTCGGCCTCCGGAACATCCTGGCCATCACGGGCGACCCGGCGCAGATCGGGGACTACCCCACCGCGAGTTCCGTGTTCGACGTGGACTCCATCGGGCTGGTGCGCATCCTGAGCCTGTTCAACAGGGGCAGCGACTTGAGCGGCAACACCATCGTGGAGAAGACGCACTTCCTCATCGCGGTGGCGTACAACCCGCTGGCGCCCGACCAGGAGCTGGAGCGCGACCGGCTTGCGCGCAAGGTGGACGAGGGCGCTCAATGCGTCTACACGCAGCCCATCTTCGACGACAGGACTCTGGAGACGGCGGTGCAGGACGTGGGGCGCTACGGCCTTCCGCTGCTGGTGGGCATCCTTCCCCTGAGAAGCTCGCGGCACGCGGAGTTCATGCAGAACGAGGTGCCCGGCATCTCCATCCCCGAGGACATCCGCCGGACCATCGCCGGGCTCGCAGATGAGGATGCCCGGCGCTACGGCATCGAGACGGCGCAGGCCTTCCTAGCGCGGGCCCGGCACGTGACGCAGGGAGCCTATCTGATGCCGCCGTTCGGGAATCACGCCACGGCGGAAGCGGTCATGCAGGCGCTTCACTGAGACAATCCCCCACCGGACTGCGTCCCTGTGAGGGAACATCGGGAGACAGGAACGCACTGGACGCCATCGCAGAACTGAGACACGAGCTTTCCCGCTCCATCCTCGTGCTGGACGGAGCCATGGGCACATCCCTGGAAGCGCTCGGGCCTTCGCCCGCCGACTTCGGGGGCGAGGCGCGCTTCGGGTGCAACGAGGCGCTGAACCTCTATGCGCCGCATCTGGTGGAGCAGGTACACCGGTCGTTCATCGAGGCCGGGGCGCGCATCATCGAGACCAACAGCTTCAACGGCTCCCCGCTCGTGCTTGCGGAGTACGGGCTGGAATCCGAGACCGTGGAGGTGAACCGGCGCGCCGCCGAGATCGCCCGCGCGGCGGCCGAAAAGTCCGCGTCCGGGGGCAGGGTGTGGGTGGCCGGCTCCATCGGCCCCACCAACCGGGCCATCACGGTGACGGGGGGCGTCACCTTCGACGAACTGGTGGAATGCTACCGGCGGCAGGCCCTCGGCCTCCTGCTGGGAGGGGTGGACTACCTGCTTCTGGAGACCCAGCAGGACACGGTGAACGTCAAGGCGGCGCTGCTGGGGCTGGACCAGGCGCGGAAGGAGGCGGGGAGCGCGGCGCCCATCGCCGTCTCGGTGACCATCGAGATGAACGGCACCATGCTGGCCGGTCAGAACATCGAGGCGCTCTACTACACGCTGGCCGGACAGGACCTGCTGTATCTGGGGATGAACTGCGCCACCGGCCCGGACCTGATGACGGACCACATCCGCACGCTTGCGTCGGTCTGTCATCTGCCCGTAGCCTGCGTTCCGAACGCCGGGCTGCCGAACACGGAAGGCAGATATGACCAGGGACCGGAGGATTTCCGCGGCGCGTTCCGCCGTCTTGCGTCCCACGGATTCCTGAACCTCGCGGGCGGCTGCTGCGGGACGACCCCGGAGCACATCCGCGCCATTGCGGCGGTGGCGGCCGAATTCTCCCCGCGCACCCCGGCGCCCCGCCCTGTCCGCGCCGCGCTGGCAGGAGCGGAGCCGCTCCTGCTGGACGACATCACGCGCCCCATCTTCGTGGGCGAGCGGACCAACGTCATCGGGAGCCGCCAGTTCCGCCAGCTTATCGCGGAGGGGAAGTACGAGGCGGCGGCGGAGATCGGCAAGGAGCAGGTGGCCCGGGGGGCTCACGTGGTGGACGTCTGCACGGCGGACCCGGACCGCGACGAGAAGCAGGACATGCTGATGGTCCTGAACCCGCTTCTGCGCAAGGTCCGTGTGCCGGTGATGATCGACTCCACCGACCCGGACGTCATCCTGGCCGCCCTGCAGAGGATAGGCGGGAAGCCGGTCATCAACTCCGTCAATCTGGAAGAGGGCGAGAAGCGCTTCGAGCAGGTGTGCCCGATGGCCCGCCGTTACGGGGCGGCGCTGGTGGTGGGACTCATCGACGAGGACCGCGAGGCGGGGATGGCGGTGACACTGGAGCGGAAGGTGCAGATAGCCCGCCGCGCCTACGACCTGCTCACCGGGAAATACGACATCGACCCCGGCGAGATCATCTTCGACCCTCTGGTCTTCCCGGCGGGCACGGGCGACCCGAACTATCGCGGGGCCGCGAAGGCGACCGTCGAAGGGGTGCGGGCTCTGAAGGAGATGTTCCCGGAGTCGTTCACGGTGCTGGGCATCTCCAACGTCAGCTTCGGGCTTCCGCCGGCCGGGCGCGAGGTGCTGAACTCGGTGTTCCTGCACGAGAATGTGGAGGCCGGGCTGGACATGGCCATCGTGAACACGGCCGGCCTCAAGCGCTACGCCCAGCTGAGCGAGGACGAGATACGGCTGTCGCTGGACCTCATCTACGAGCGCACTCCGGATGCCGTGGCGGCGTTCGCGGCATTCTTCCGGGAGGCGCGCCTGCAGCATCGCGAGGACGAACTGGCCGCGCTCCCTGCGGAGGAGCGTGTGGCGCGGGCCGTTCTGGACGGCCGGCGCACCGGGCTCGAGGGCGCGCTGGACGAACTTCTGACCCGGATGTCCCCGATGGACATCATCAACGGACCGTTGATGAAGGGCATGGACGAGGTGGGGAAGCTGTTCGCGGACAACCGGATGATCGTGGCCGAGGTCCTGGAATCGGCGGAGGCGATGAAGTTCGCAGTGGACTATCTGCGCCAGTTCATGGAGCCGGGCTCCGCCGCAGCGACCAAGGGCCGGATGCTGCTGGCGACGGTCAAGGGGGACGTCCACGACATCGGCAAGAACCTGGTGGACATGATCCTGTCCAACAACGGCTACGAGGTCATCAACCTGGGCATCAAGGTGGCTCCGGAGACGCTGATAGAGGCCGCAAGGCAGCACCGTCCGGACTTCATCGGCCTCTCAGGGCTGCTGGTGCGCAGCGCTCAGATGATGGTGGTGACAGCCGAGGACCTGCGCGACGCCGGCATCGACTGTCCGCTGCTGGTGGGAGGGGCGGCGCTCACGAAGAACTTCACGCTGACGAAGATCGCTCCGAACTACAACGGGCCCGTCTTCTACTGCGGGGAGGCGATGCACGGGCTTCAGACCGCGAACAGGCTGATGGACGAGGTCGAGCGGCCCGCTCTTCTGGCGGAACTGGAGCGCGACCTGGAGCGGGCCCGCGCGGGTGCGGCGGATGCCGGGGCGGCAGAGGACACCCCGCCGCCGGCGCCCGGCGGATGGAAGGCCACCGATGTGCCGGAGCCTCCCGATCTGGACGAGCACGTGGAGCACGGCATCCCGCTCGAAGAAGTGCTTCCCCTCCTGAACCGCGTGATGCTGTTCGGGAAGTACCTGGGGCTGCGCAACACCGCCCGGGCGCTGGAGGACCCGGACGATGCGCGGGCGCAGGAGCTGAAGGCGCAGGTGGAGGCGGTCATCGAGGAGGCGGCCCGGATGGGCGTGCTGCGTCCCCGGGCGCTCTGGCGGTGGTTCCCCGCCTTCGGCGAGGGTGACTGCATCGTCATCCTCGACCCGCAGACCCGCACTGAGGTGGTGCGGTGGGAGTTCCCGCGGCAGAAGAAGGAGCCCTTCGCGTGCGCGGCGGACTGGCTGCGTCCCCGGGAGCAGGGGGGCGACCATCTGGGGCTGTTCGTGACCACTGCCGGACCCGACCCGGCGCCGGTGGTGGAGCGGTGGAAGACGGAAGGAAGGCTGCTGGCCTCGCACATCCTGTCTTCGGTGGCCATCGAACTGGCGGAAGCCACCGCAGAATGGGTGCATCGCAGGATGCGCGCGGACTGGGGATTCCCCGACCCTCCCGGTTTCACCCAGGCAGACCTTTTCAAGACGAGGTACCGGGGGATACGCCTGAGCTTCGGGTATCCGGCCTGCCCGCGCATCGAGGACCAGCAGGACCTGTTCCGCCTTCTGAGGCCGGAGGGGAAGGTGGGGGTCATCCTGACGGAGGGGTGCATGATGCAGCCGGAGTCTTCCGTGTCCGCGCTGGTATTCCACCATCCCGAGGGTCACTATTTCTCCCCGTGAGCCGGCGGGAGTGGTTGATACTTGACTAATCCGGTATAATAAGTCTGCATTCAGCCCGGAACCGCTCTCCGGGCCTTTCGAGGAGACGCTTTCCGACAGGCGATGCCGCAGTCATACGACGTGACCATACAGAAGATCATCCGCGAGACCCCGGAAGTGAAGACCTTCCGGCTGGGACCGGTGCCAGAGGAGTTCGACTTCGACCCGGGCCAGTTCGTGACCATCGCCTGCGACATCCCCGGAGACCGCCGCATCCGCCGGGCTTACAGCATCGCCAACCCTCCCACCCGGAAGGGATATGTGGACGTCACCATCCGGAAGATGGACGAGGGCCGGCTGTCACGCTATCTGTGCGACCACGCCGAGGAGGGCATGCCGCTCCAGATGATGGGGCCCTACGGCAAGTTCGTGTTCCGGGAAGGGATGGCGGACCGGCTGGTGCTGGTCGGAGCCGGGAGCGGAGTGGTCCCGCTGATGTGCATGGTGCGCTATGCGCGCGACCGGAACCTGGACATCGAGCTCACGCTCCTCTACAGCTCCAAGACCTGGGACCACGTCATCTACCGGGACGAGCTGGAGGGGCTGCACGAGGAGCTGGGGACGCTCAGGGTGATGCACACCCTGACGCGGGTGAACGGTCACGAGTGGCACGGCTTCCGGGGACGCATCAGCAAGCAGATGCTGGAGGAATGCGTGCCGAAGGAGGCTGTGGCGGAGGCGCTGTATTACGTCTGCGGACCGCCGCAGATGGTGGACACGACAGTCGCCTATCTGAAGGAGATCGGGGCGCCTGCGGACAGGATACGGGTGGAGAAATACGACTGAGACCGCTCCGGCGAGACCACCGCGGGCACCGGGAGAGCCCCGGACGCGGTCCGGTATTAATACCTGACTTTTTGAAAATCAGTTGCACTTTCCGCGCCGCTCTGATAGACTCAGAGACGGGTAGCCTCTGAATGGAAGGAGTGGGGAGCGACACGTTCCTCCCACAAGCCGGTTATCCGGCGCAGCCTGCGCCGGTGCGGGCGTCTCCCGGTCAAAGGAAGCCCTCCCGAATGAAGAGTCCTCGCACGCGGGAAGCCTTCGCGGCGCCCCGATGGCGTTGCCTCTTCGCACAGAGTGATTCACAGACTGACAGGCTAAGGAGAGGTATCCGCATGAGATTACGAAAAGCCAGTTGGGCGATGGCGCTTCTCGCGGCGGCCGTGATGGCCGCTCCGGCAGGAGCGCAGGTGCTGTCCAACTCCCTTCCCTCCGGGATGACGCCGGCCGAGTTCGCGGCGCTGGTGTGGAGCCCGAGCCAGTTGGTGTTGGGACTGGACAACTTCAACAACACCAAGTTCACCGCGAGCGTGAGCTACGCCATCGGCTCGATCGCCGCCAGCCCGGGCGACTACGCCTACTTCTACGAAGTTACGGCTCAGTCGTTCGCGCTGCCCGGTGACAGCATCGGCCGCGTGACGCTGAACTTCGACAGCTCGCTGGTGAAGACGGTGGGCCCGGTGGTGCAGTTCGGGCAGTACGAGAACGGCGGCGTGGGCGCCAACAGCCTGGTGGCCGGCCCCATCACCCCGTTGAAGCTGTCCTGGGACGCCACACCCAACGGGAACGGCCTGTTTGCGGGCGAGACCACCTATCTCTGGCTGGTCAGCACGTATCCGGGCGGCATCCCCGTCTCGATGCAGCTGATCGACGGAGGCGTCGGGACGGCGCGCGTCGTTGCTCCGGCCCCCGAGCCGGTGTCGATGGTGCTGGCCGGTCTGGGTCTGACCGCCGTCGCGGGTCTGCGGCGCCGCCGCTGATTCCCGGCTGAAGCGTTTCATCGGCTTCCGAAAGCTCCCCGCCGGCATCCCCGGCGGGGAGCTTCCTTTTTGCCACTCCCCATCCGGAAACAGGTATTTATACCTGATTATCGCCCGTCCCCTTGCATTCTGTGCGGTCCGGCGTTAAAGTCAGCGTACGCGGGGCAGTGTGCGGGGCAAGGAAGCCCGTCAGACTGCGGGCAGCACGCTGCGGCCCGCCGGATCGATGGATCCTGAGGCGACTTCGTCACCCGCCGCCGGAGGTCCGGCAAGTCTTCCGGCTGCCGGCCCGGGCGGCGCGGTTAAGGCGTTAGGGATGGAGGGAACGTCTATGAAGACCGGGCTGAGGATCTTTGCACTGTCCGCGGTCGCGGCAGTGCTGGTGGCAGGCTCCGCCGCAGGTCAGGTGACGACGAACTCGTTGCCGGCCGGATTCACGGTGGCGGACTTCGCCGCCCTGTCGTTCAGTCCCGAGCAGGTGGTGCTGGGGCTGGACAACTTCAACAACACCATCTTCACAGCCGGGGTCAGCTACGCCGTCGCCACGGCGGCGGGGGCCCCGGGCGACTACTTCTACTGGTACCGGGTGAACCCCAAGAGCTTCGTGCTTCCGGCTGACAACATCGGGAGGATAACTGTCAACCTGAACACTGCTCTGGTCAAGACGGTGGGACCGGTGCTCCAGTTCGGGCAGTACGAGAACAACGGCGTCGGACCGCTGAGCCTGGTGGCGCAGGGGGTGACTCCCCTGAAGATCAGCTGGGACGCGACGCCGGGCGGAGACGGGCTGTTTGCGGGTGAGACGTCCTATCTGTGGGTCGTGTCCACGTGGCCGCCCGCGGCCCGGGTCTCGATGCAGCTCATCGACGGAGGCGTCGCCACGGCTCACGTGCCGGCGCCCATCCCGGAGCCGCTCTCGATGACGATGGCCGGTCTGGGACTGGCGGCCATTGGCGCGCTCCGCCGAAGGGCCTGAAGCGCTTCCGCAAAGGAGAAATGACCCGCGGCCCGGACCTCTCCCCGAGGTCCGGGCCGCTCCCTTTGCAGCGGCGCCCGGCGGCCGGGCTCACACGAACGTGATATCCGGGACGGCGGGGATGAGGCCCTTTGCGGCGGCCCGCGTCAGCAGCTCCACCACGGCTTTCCGACCTCTTTCGCCGTAGTCCAGCGTCAGGTCGTTCACATACATGCCGACAAACCGGTCGGCCCTCTCCAGCCCCATCCCCCTGCCGAACTGCTCCGCGTAGCGCATCGCGACCTCCCGGTGCGTCAGGGCATAACGGATGGACTGACGCAGCAATTCGGTCAGGCGGCGCTGGTCCTCCGGCGGCACGTCCCTCCGGACCGCGTTGCCGCCGAGGGGAAGCGGCAGGCCGGTCTGCTCCAGCCACTCCTCCCCCAGGTCCACCAGTTTGACCAGCCCCTCGTCCTCGTAGGTCAGCTGTCCCTCGTGGATGATGAGCCCGGCGTCGGCCTCCCCGGCCTTGACCCGGTCGATGATCTCGTCGAAGGGGCAGACGATATGGCGGCACTCCGGGTGAAAAAGCTTCAGCGCGAGGAACGCCGTGGTGCGCTCGCCCGGGACGGCCACGGTCATCTCCTCCAGCGGGGACTCCGCCCGGCCGGGAGGAGCCACCAGGACGGGACCGTATCCGTCGCCCATGCTGGCCCCGCAGGACATCAGCGCATAGCGGTCCGCAAGGTAGGCGTAGGCGTGGATGGAGACCGCCGTGACCTCGTACGCGCCCTCTTCCGCCCGGCGGTTCAGCGTCTCGATGTCCGCCAGCACGAACCGAAGCTCGAAGCCGGGCGTCGGGATCTTCCCGTGCGTCAGCGCCCAGAACATGAACGCGTCGTCGGAATCCGGGCTGTGGGCGATGGTGATGATCCTGTCGGGCATTTCCTCGTGTTCTCTCCTGGGACAGGCGGGATGGCGGCCGCTCCTCCGCGTTATGTTGACCGATTTGCGGACGGATGGCACGACCGGACGGCCGTCATCATTCCACCACGCTTCCCGGAAGCGGGGCGGCGGTCACTTCCGCCCTCCCCTCCTCCCAGACCGCCTGCAGCGGTTCGTTCTGCAGCAGGGTCTGACGCCGCACATAGCCCAGAGCGCAGACCTCCCCCGTCCATTCGTTCCTTCCGGACGACGTGACACGTCCGACCTCGCGGCCGTCCGAGACCAGGCTTGCGCCCGGGGGCGGAACGACGCCCGAGGGCACCCTCAGCCTCTGTAGGTAGCGGTTGACGTGGCCGCGGAAATGGATGCGCGAGACCACCTCCTGCCCCGGATAGCACTTGCTGAAGCAGAGCGCCTTCTTCTGCCCGGCTTCGATGGGTATGACCGACCCGTCGATGTCCACTCCCCAGGCGGGAACACCGGCCTCGATGCGCAGCACGCGCAGCGTCTCGAGCCCGCAAGGCACCGCGCCCGCATCGACCAGCGAGTCCCACACGGCCGGCGCGCCATCAGCCGGCACGAACAGCCAGAACCCGCCCGCGCAGGTCTCGGGATACCCGGCCCCCATCGCGGCAGGCTCCGGCACCTCCAGGATTTCCCCTTCCGCCGGAAGAGTCCCCAGACCGGCTCCGGTCCACACGGACGCGGCCTCCGGCCCCTGCAGGCTCAGCAGGACGAGATGGTCCGTGACATCCTGAAGGGTCACCCGCGAGCGCAGACGCATCTCCTGGAGCATCCGAAGCACGTCGCCCTGTGCGAAGGGCGCAGTGTCCAGCAGCACGCGACCGCTCAGACGGAACAGCCGGAGGTCGGCGCGGTAGCGCCCGCGGGCATCAAGAATGGCGGCGGGGCACCAGCGTCCCTCCGGAAGGCCGGCCACGTCTGCGGAGACCACCCCGTTCAGGAAGGAGACCGCGTCATCGCCGGTCACCTGGAGCCGGCCCCTGAGCGACAGGTCGAAGAGCGCCGCCCGCTCCCCCGCGGCCCGGAACTCCTCTGCGGGAGCGCGGTAGCGGCGGGGAAACTCCCTTCCCTCCACCTGCCCCATCGTGGCGCCGGCGCTGCGGTGTCTTGCGGCCAGAGCCGTCACGTCCTTCCCTCCCGCCGGGACCGGGCTACTCGATGCCCTGCGCGGCCAGCCAACGCTCCGCCTCGATGGCCGCCTGGCAGCCCGTCCCGGCCGCCGTCACCGCCTGACGGTAGACGTGGTCCGCCACATCTCCGGCGGCATACACCCCCTCGATGGCGGTCCGCACGCCGTCCACCTTGAGATAGCCGGCCTCGTCCGTCTCGAGCTGTCCGGAGAACAGGGCGGTGTTGGGGGTGTGGCCGATGGCGATGAACACGCCCCCGCAGTCCAGACGGCTCCTGTCCCCTGTCTTCACGTTGCGAAGCGTCACCCCGGTGACGCGCCCGGCCTCCACGTCGTGGATCTCGTCCACCACGGAGTCCCAGACGAAGCGGATCTTCGGGTTGTCGAAGGCCCTCTGCTGCATGATGCGGGAGGCGCGGAGCTGGTCGCGGCGATGCACGACGGTCACAGTGGTCGCGAACTTCGTGAGGAAGAGCGCCTCCTCCATGGCCGTGTCGCCGCCCCCAACCACCACGACATCCTGGTCGCGGAAGAAGAAGCCGTCGCAGGTGGCGCACGCGGAGACTCCCCGCCCCATCAGGCGCGCCTCGGACTCCAGGCCGAGCCAGCGCGCGGACGCTCCGGTGGCGATGATGAGGGAGTGCGTGGAGATGACCGTCCCGTCCTCCAGCCCCACCCGGAACGGGCGGCTCTGCAGGTCCACGGACTTCGCGTCCCCGGTCACCACTTCCGCGCCGAACCGTTCGGCCTGACGGCGCATGATGTCCATCAGTTCCGGTCCGGTGATGCCGTGCTCGAACCCCGGGTAGTTCTCCACCTCCGTGGTGATGGTCAGCTGGCCTCCCGGCGTGCTTCCGGCGACCACAAGCGGCTGAAGGTCGGCCCGGGCGGCGTAGATGGCTGCCGTGAGACCGGCCGGGCCCGTGCCCAGGATGGTGACTTTGCGAACGCTGTCCTGCATGGTGCTCCTTCCCCGTCCTCAGACTCGGGCGCGCCGACGGCTGTCGCGCCCGGGGCATTTTGCCACCGGCACCCGGCGGATGCAACCGGGCGTCACCAACCACCGGGCCGGGGGCGCAAGCGTCCGGCCACCCCCCGACGCAGTACGGCAGGCCGGGCGGGTCGGGGGGTCTGCAGGCAGCGCTTCCCCTGTGCTGAAGGGCCTGCCGGCGCAGTTGACACGATATCGGAAAGAAACCTATAATCCCCGCGGCTTCCTGCCGGGCTGCGGGCGCCGGACGGCTCCCCACCGCTGAACGGCTGCCTTCTCCGCCGCGGCAAGACCCTGTTTCGATTCATTTCCATCCCTGCGACGACGGCACGCTCCCGGGCGGGACGCGCCTTGTGCGCCGGGGACCAGGAAGGAGAGGACTGAATCATTGCTTAGACTCTGCAGAACACTGAGCGCGGTCTTTGCGCTGGGGCTCCTGGCAGTGTTGACGGCCACCCCGGCCCTGGCTGCAGAGGCCATCGAGCTTCCCCCGTTCAGCGAACTGAGCATCGTCATGCCGGTCGTGGTGCTGGTGTTCATCGTCGCTATCATCGGGCTGCTGTTCGGTCTCTGGTGGTATCTGTCGATATCGAAGGAAGACCCGGGCAGCACCGGGATGGTCCAGGTATCGCTGGCGGTCCAGGAAGGCGCGTGGGCCTATCTGAAGAAGCAGATGGCCACGATGATATGGTTTGTCATCATCATCTTCATCGCGCTGATCATCCTCTACAAGGACAATCCGCTCTACAACGTCGAAGGCGTCGCCATCCCGCTTTACATCGGCGTGGCCATCGCGTTCGTGCTGGGCGTGGCGGCATCCTACACCGCTGGGCTGGTGGGGATGATGATGGCGGTCAGGGCGAACTGCCGTGTGGCGCACGCCGCGCTGAGCAGCTACCGGCACGCCCTGTATGTGGCGTTCCGCTCGGGCTCGGTGTCCGGGATGGCCACGGTGGGGCTCGGTCTGCTGGGCGCCTGCATCATCTTCTTCATCTTCGGCAACCAGTCGATGAAGGTGCTGGTGGGGTTCGGCTTCGGCGGATGTCTCGCGGCGCTGTTCATGAGGATAGGCGGCGGCATCTACACCAAGGCTGCCGACGTGGGCGCCGACCTGGTGGGCAAGGTCGAGAAGAACATCCCCGAGGATGACCCGCGCAACGCCGCCACCATCGCGGACAATGTGGGCGACAACGTCGGAGACTGCGCCGGTATGGCCGCCGACGTGTTCGAGAGCTACGAGGTCACCCTGGTGGCCGCAATCATCCTGGGCGCGGCCGCGATGCACGTGGTGGGCGGAGGCGCGGCTGTGCTGGCGCTCGTGGTCTACCCGCTGCTCATCCGCGCGGTGGGCGTGGTGGCGAGCATCATCGGCATCTACAGTGTTCGCGGGTCGGACGACCTCTCGATGGACCCGATGCGGCCGATCAGCTTCGGCTTCTGGGTGGCCGCCATCCTGGCCATCCTGGGATTCTTCGGGGTGTCCTGGTATGTGTTCCACATCCAGCCCATCACGACGGTGGACGGGGTGCATCTCGAGTGGTGGCGGTTCGCGCTGGCGAACCTGGTGGGTGTGGTGCTGGCGCTGGTCATCGAGCGGCTGACGGAGTACTTCACCTCCACCCATCATAAACCGGTCACCGAAGCCGCCAAGCAGGCCCGGACAGGCCCCGCGACCGTCATCCTGAGCGGATTCGCCTCCGGACTGGAGTCGTCGGTGTGGGCCATCTCGGCCATCGCGCTGAGCATGATCTGTTCGTCCCTGCTGTTCGCGGGCATCCCTGAGATGGCGGCCTACGGAGTGGCGCTGGCGGGTCTGGGACTGCTGTCCACCACCGGGTTCATGCTGGCCATGGACACCTACGGACCCATCTCGGACAACGCGAACGGCATCTTCGAGATGTCCGGCGCGCTGAAGGACGTGGGCGCCGAGAGCAACGCGCACAAGATCGTTGCGAAGCTGGACGCCGTGGGAAACACCACGAAGGCCCTGACCAAGGGGCTGGCCATCGCCACCGCCGTTCTGGCGGCCACGGCGCTGTATGGCAGCTACATGGCCGACACCGGGCTCACCGCCATCCGGGTCAACCTGACCAATGTGTTCGTGGGACTGCTGATCGGAGGAGCGGTGCCGTTCCTGTTCAGCTCGTTCGCCATCAATGCCGTGAGCCGCGCAGCCTTCCAGCTGGTGGAGGAGGTGCGGCGGCAGTTCCGTGAGATCAAGGGCATCATGGACTACGACCCGCGGAGCGGCTCCGACGAAGGAAAGCCGGACTATCAGCGGTGCGTGTCCATCTGCACCGCGGCGGCCCAGAAGGAGCTGCTCAGCCCCGCCGTCCTTGCGGTGGCCGCGCCGGTGATGGTGGCGTTCGCGCTGGGCTTCGAAGCCCTGGGCGGGTTCCTGGCAGGGGCCATCCTCTCCGGCCAGCTGCTGGCGGTTCTGCTCTCCAACGCCGGCGGTCTCTGGGACAACGCCAAGAAGAAGGTCGAGGACGGGATGTTCGGCGGGAAGGGGACCGACGAGCACAAGGCCACCGTTGTGGGCGACACCGTGGGAGACCCCTTCAAGGACACGGCCGGTCCCGCGCTGAACCCGCTCATCAAGGTGATGAACCTGGTGGCTCTGCTCATCGCTCCCATCGCTCTGGACGATATGAGCAACGGAGCCCGCGCCGCTGTGGCGATTGTGGCTGTCCTGGCTCTGGCCGGAGCGACGCTGTGGAGCAAGCGCGGGGGCATCGAGGAAGCCGCCTGACAATGGCCGAACGCCGGGCCGCCCGAAGGCCGGTCCCGGCCCTGGATCTGAAGGGGACCCGCTCTCCGGAGCGGGTCCCCTTTCTGTTGAATCCGGCGGGATGTGTGGAACAACGTCAACGCGGAGGCACGGAGGCCGACCGCACGACTCGCACGACGGAGGTGTGGCCACACCATGATCAACGTTGCGATCCTCACCGTGAACGGGGCCGCCGCTGAAGGACTGGCATACGATACCAGCGGCCCGGCCATCCGGGACTGCCTGCCGCCGGAGACCTTCTCCGTCAAGCAGCACCAGGTGGTGCCGGAGGACAGGGGGCTCATCTCGGCGGTGGTCGAGAAGTGGTGCAAGCCCGAGTCCGACATCCAGCTCGTCATCACCACGGGCGGCACGGGCATCGCCAGCACCGACGTGACCCCCGATGCGCTTGCCGGCATCCTGCAGATCATGATCCCGGGCATCCCGGAGGCCATCCGTCAGGCGGGGACGCAGAAGAGCCCCCGCGCGATGCTGAGCCGCGGAGTGGCCGGCATCCGCAACCGCACGCTGGTGGTGAGCGTGCAGGGCAACCCCGACTTCGCCCGGCAGGCCATGCAGGTCATCCTGCCCGCCCTGAAGCACGCCGTGGCCACCATCACCGCCGACGCGGCGTAGCAGCGCCTCTCCGGCCGCTCGCACCTGAGCCGGGGAACGGATACACTGTAGCGCATCCCGGGCGGCGCCCGAGCGCGCCCGGGGCAGGAGGACTGCCGCAGTGGAAGTCCGGGGAGTGGACTTTATCGCCTACAGCGTCGAGGACCTCGAGCGCGCCATCCGCTTCTACCGGGAGAACCTGGGACTTCCCGAGCCCTTCCGGGTGGAGGGGGTGTACGCGGAGTTCGATGTGGGAGGGACGGCCTTCGGGCTGTTCCGGGGAGATGAGCGCCAACCTTCCGGCACGATCGCGTTCAATGTGCCCCGCATCGCCGACGCCGTGGCGGAGCTGAAAGCGAAGGGGCTCGAGCCGGCGTGGGAGGAGGAGACCCCCGTCTGCCGGATGGCCGGGTTCGTGGATTCGGAGGGTAACCCGTTCATGCTCCACGAGACCCCGAAAGTGTGAGCATCTTTCACCCGAACCGGCGAAGCCGCAGGCTGTTCGCCACGACGGACACCGAACTGGCGGCCATCGCGACGGCTGCGACCATCGGGTCGAGCTTCCAGCCGAAGAACGGATGGAATGCTCCCGCCGCCAGCGGGATGGCCGCCGTGTTGTAGACGAAGGCGAAGAACAGGTTCTGCCTGATGACGCGCAGCGTCGCCCGGGCCAGACGGATGGCGTAGACGAGCCCGTCCAGACTGGCACCCACCAGCGTGATGTCGGAGGCCTCCTTCGCCACGTCTGCTCCGGCGCCGATGGCGATGCCCACGTCGGCCTGCGCCAGCGCGGGCGCATCGTTCACCCCGTCTCCCGCCATCGCGACGGTGTGGCCGCGCTCCTGCAGCTCGCGGACGTGGTCCGCCTTCGTGCCGGGAGAAGCTTCGGCCAGGACACCCTCGATGCCGGCTTCGGCGGCGATTCGCTCCGCCGCCAGGCGGTTGTCGCCGGTCGCCAGAAGCACCCGGAAGCCCATCGCTTTGAGGCTCCGGACGGCTGAACGCGCTTCCGGCCTCAGGGCATCTGACAGACCGAACACGGCGCAGACCGCACCGTCGATGGCGGCAAGGAGCGGAGTGCGTCCCTCGGCCGCGAGAGCGTCCACCCGGTTTCTCGCCTCTTCCGTGGGGATGCCGCTCCCGGAGATGAAGCGCAGGCTCCCGACCAGCACCTCGCGCCCCTCCACGCGCGCGACGACGCCTCCCCCGGCCACGCTCCGGAACTCTTCAGGGTCGGGGACGGAGAGCCCCTCGGACACGGCTCTTTCCACGATGGCCCTCCCGAGCGGATGTTCGGAGCGCTTTTCGGCGCCGGCGGCCAGACGCAGGACCCGGTCCCGGTCGCCCGTGGACTGGATGTCGGTCAGTTCCGGCCTTCCCGTGGTGAGGGTGCCGGTCTTGTCGAGCAGCACGACGTCGATGCGGCCGCTGCGCTCCAGCACCTCGCCGCCTTTGATGAGAACTCCTCGCTCGGCTCCCCGCCCCACTCCTGCGACGATGGCGGCCGGAGTGGCAAGCCCCAGCGCGCATGGGCAGGCGATGATGAGCACCGAGACGAACGACGTGAGCGCCATCGCGCCGCGCGACCCCTCCGGCCCGAACAGCAGCCAGGCGGCCGCCGACGCCACGGCCACCAAAACGACCGCCGGGACGAACACGGCGCTGATGCGGTCGGCCAGACGCTGGACCCGGGCTTTTCCCGACTGCGCCTCACGCACCAGCCGGACGATCTGCTGCAGCGCCGTCTCGTCCCCCACCCTGTTGGCGCGCATGGTGAACGCGCCCTGGCAGTTCATCGTGCCGCCCAGCACATCGTCTCCCTCCCCTCGCTCCACGGGAAGCGGCTCCCCGGTCATCAGGGACTCGTCGATGGAGGATGCGCCGGACACGATGACGCCGTCCACCGGGACCCTCTCGCCGGGCCGCACCAGCAGCAGGTCGCCCGGCGACACGCGGTCCACGGGGATGCGCACCTCCTCCCCGTCACGCAGCAGGCACGCCGTCTGCGGCTGGAGGTCCATCAGCGCGCGCACGGCTTCCGAGGCCCTCCCCCTCGCCTTCGCCTCCAGCGCCCGCCCCAGCAGGATGACGGTGGTGATGACGGCCGCGGTCTCGAAGTAGGTGTGGGGGGCGTGCGCGTCGCCGCGGAGCGCCCAGGCCAGAAGGATGGCGGCGCTGTAGAGGAATGCCGCGAGAGTCCCGACGGAGATGAGCGTGTTCATGTCGGCGCTTCGACGGCGCACGGAAGCCAGCGCGCCCCGGTGGAACTCCAGCCCGGCCCCGAACACGACGGGCGCGCTGAGCATCAGGGAGAGCCACCGGCCCGGCGTCCAGTCCATGAAGAACATCTCGAGGACGAAGACGGGGAGCGTCAGAGCGGCCGCCAGCCGAAGCCGCGCCCGCAGCGACCCCGCCTCCTCTGCGTCCTCGCCGCCCGGGAGGCTCAGGTCGCCCCGCTCGACGGAAGCCTCATAGCCTGCCGCGCGGACGGCGGCGGCAAGGTCTTCTCCGGACGAGACCGACGAATCGACGCTGACGGACGCGGTCCGCGTGGTGAGGTTCACGGCCGCCCGGGACACCCCCGGCACCGCCAGCAGCGCCTTCTCCACCCGCGCGACGCAGGAGGCACAGTGCATCCCCGTGATGCGGAGGGAGATGATCTCACGCCCGGGCGGAGCCCCGCCGGGACCGCCGCCGGGCGAAGAGGCCTGGTTCCTCCGGGGCGGGGCCGCTCCCAGCATTTCCACAGGCTGAGGAGCGCCCGAGGCTCGAGGGAGTCCGGCCCCTGCGCGGGAGGATTCGAAGCGCTGCCTGCAGTCCTCGGAACAGAAATAGAAGGTCTGGCCGTCCACCCGGGAGCTTGCGGCCGCGGTCTCCGGAGCGACCTCCATTCCGCATACAGGATCCAGAGCCATGGCGGGAAGCCTCCTTGCCGGCCGGGGTCAGGCGCCCCGGGGCTTCAGCTCCGGGTGAAGAACATCCTGACCGCCACGATAACGAGCACGAGAGCGAAGGCCCTGCGGAGCACATCATCCGGCAGCGCCACCGCCCGGGTGGCGCCGAAGTAGCTTCCGATGAAGATGCCCGCGGCGAGCACCAGGGCGCCCGGGACTACCACGCTCCCGTCCTTCCAGTAAGTATAGGCTCCGATAAGACCGACCGGCAGGGCGAAGACGGCAAGCGAAGTCCCCTGCGCCTGATGCTGGCTCAGGCCAAGGATGAAAACGAGCGCCGGGACGATGATGACTCCCCCGCCGATGCCGAAAAACCCGGAAAGCACTCCCGCCGCAAGCCCGACGATGGCGTAGACAGCCAGGCCCTGCCAGTACTCCAAGGAACCGTCTCCTCTCCCGGTCAGTCCTCCCCTCCTCCCGGCCGGTCTTCCGCCTGAAGCCCGGCCATCTCCTCGAAAACGCGATACACCGCCGAATAATCGTCCCGCCCCCAGCCTGCCGCGCTGGCCGCCTCGAAGAGCTGGCTCTGGATTGCCAGGAGCGGCAGCGAAAGACCGGCTTCCGCCCCCGCCTGACGGGCCAGCCTGATGTCCTTGATGAGGTTGTCCACGAAGAAGTTCGCGCTCCAGTCCCTCTCCAGGATCTGGCGCGACTTGCTGGCGTACATCGGGGCCCCCAGGGCCGAGCTCTGGATGACCTCCAGGAACACGCACGGGTCCAGACCATGCTTCTGAGCAAACACCAGAGACTGGCTCAGCGTGGTGATCATCCCGGCGATCATCATATTGCACGCAAGCTTCAGAGCCGCCGGAGCCCCCGGCTCGCGCAGGCGCCAGACCTTCCTGCCCAGCGCCTCCAGAGCCGGCATCGCCGCCGAGATGGCCTCGTCCGCCCCTCCCGCAAAGATGAGAAGCTCACCGGAAGCCACCTGCTTGCGGCTGCCCAGCACGGGAGCGTGCACGAACCTGCGTCCGGCAGCGTCGAAGGCGGCGTGGATCTCCCTGGCGCAGGCAGGCGAGACGGTGCTGGTGTCGCAGTGGACCGCCCCCGCCCCGAGACCGGACAGAGTGCCCGCCGGTCCCAGCGTCACCTCCCGAAGGGCAGCATCGTCAAGCACGCTGGAGACGACGATATCCGCAGCGGCCGCCGCCCCGGCGGGACTCCCGGCCACAGAGACGCCCGCGGCCCGGAACGGCTCCGTCTTCTCCGCGCTCCGGTTCCAGACGCACAGTCCAAATCCTGCCTCCCGGAGCCTCCACGCGATGGGCGCCCCCATCGTCCCGAGTCCGATGACGGCAATGGTCATATCATGCTACCTCTGCTCATATTAGAGTGAAAGCCGGCCCTGCCGCAACCCCGCTTCCGTGAGGCCGACTCCCGCGCAGGCACGGGCCGAAAGGGCCTCCCCGGATGCGGGAAGGCCCTGGAAAAGCAGTCGGCGCTCAGTGAGCCGCCGCCTACCAGCGCGTGCGCACCCGGTAGGTGACCTTCGCCTCTCCCCGCGCGGCGACATCCACCACGAAGTTCAGTGTGCGCGCATCCGGCGACGTCCACTTGTGGCTGCTCTCCAGCACCTCCCAGTCGCCGGACACATGCTCCACCACCGTCACCTGCACGGGCTTCTCCTGGTGGTTGCGAAGCGTCACCTCGAAGGTCTCCTCCACCACCCGGTCCGAGATGCGGGAGAACTTCGTGCGCTTGCGTTCACCCACGATATCGAACGCGTCTCCCACGTAGAGCCGGATCGTCTCCTCCACCGGGGTGTGGTCGATGGAGTCCTCCCCGACGAACTGCTGGTTGCCCCGGGAGTCCTTCTTGTAGACACGGACGACCCCCTTCGGGAGCGGCAGCCCCAGGCCCGCCTCCTTCGAGTTGCGCACCTCGATGACGACGTTGACCTTGCGGTAGCTGCCGGTGTCGTACTGCTCACCCGGCCGCCATCCCGGCGACCGCCACCACCACTGGTCGCGGGCGCCGTCGTAGTAGTATCTCTTCGTCGCCTTCACGCCGGCCGACTCCAGCAGCGAGACCTGCTTGGTCTCCCGGTCCAGCACGTCGGTGGGCCGCTGGAGCGTGTACAGGTGGTAGTCGAAGAACTGCTCTTCCTGGAACTGGGGCGCTCCGGCGACGGCGCGGGCCATCACGGCCTCCGCCATCACAACTCCTTTGTCCTGGCTGACCCTCCGGACGTCCCCGGCCACCAGCTGGAGGGTGGCGTTGCGGTAGGAGGCTCCCGAGTTGTTCGTCAGGGTCACCCAGCCCTGCAGGTCCAGGGCGCTGTCATCGGCCGACACCGCCGCCACGTAGTCGGCGGACCAGTTCAGGCCGCGCGCCAGATAGGAGATCTCGGTCTCGTGCACCCCGGCGCGGCTCGACTCGACAAGCCAGAGCAGCCGCGGCCTGGAGATGAGCCCCTCGGGCAGTTCGGCCAGCTCCACCTGTCCGGAGGCGTTCAGCACCAGGCCACTGGCCGTCCGGATGACCAGCGAAGCCGGCGACGCCGCGCGCGCCCCTCCCGGAGTCTCGCGCCCCGGGCGGGAGGTGTCCCAGGTGACGGGATTTAGCAGTGTGCCCTCCACCACCTCGCCGGACTCGGGATGGCGCACCACCACCCTCTTTCCGACGCTCTTGTTCAGCACCGCGACCGGGTCCAGCAGGTCGTACTGGTAGTTCTGCTCCAGGATGCGCACGGCATCCGGAGCCGTGAGGCTCACGAAGTGCACCGTCTCGGGCTGGATGAGCGCGGCGACATCGTCGATGACCACGGTGTTGCGGCCTTCGCTGAGCTGCACGCTTCGCACGTGCCGGACCAGCCCGAAGTCCTGATTGTAGATGGTCAGCTGCATGGGACTGCCTTTCTCCTCCGCACACCGGCCGCCCGGCGCGCCGGGGCCGGCTGCCAGCACGGCGACAGCGGCCAGAAGCTGCAGATGGACGACAGCACGAGAAGACATCGGGTATTCCCTCCTCAAGGTGCGACGGTGTGCGGCGGGAGCCGCACCGTCACATCTGACTCCCTTCCTCCCCCTTCCCTTCAAATCCTGCCGGAACGATTTTCCTCCGGATGGCATAAAATACGCCCGCAAGGGGAACAATCCCCATGCGAAATTCATTGACAATAGTGGACTCAAATGTCATAATATGCACGGGCTGAAATCGGCCGGACGGACTCCGTCAGCAAGACTGTGCGGCGCCGGCCGCCAGCCCGGCGGGTGACCTGTTTCCAGTGAATCATCATTCATTCCAAATTCACAGCCCGGCGCTGCCGCTTTCCCGGACCGCAGAATGCGGCGCTGAGCGAGCGGCACAGACCGGGCGGAGGTGAGCAACATTGGCTAAGACGGTAGGAATCGATCTGGGGACCACCAACTCGGTGGTGGCGGTGATGGAAGGCGGCGAGCCGACGGTCATCCCCAACGCCGAAGGGTCCCGCCTGACACCCAGCGTGGTGGGCTTCACCAAGACCGGCGAGCGGCTGGTCGGCACTCAGGCTAAAAGGCAGGCCATCGTGAACCCGGAGCGCACCATCATCTCCATCAAGCGGAAGATGGGGACGACGGAGCGCATCACGATCGACGACCGCCAGTACAGTCCGGAAGAGATCTCCAGCATGATCCTTCAGAAGCTGAAGAGGGACGCGGAGGCGTATCTGGGCGACACGGTGGACAGCGCGGTCATCACGGTGCCGGCCTACTTCAACGACGCCCAGCGCACCGCCACCAAGAACGCGGGAGAGATCGCCGGGCTGAAGGTGCTGCGCATCATCAACGAGCCCACGGCGGCGGCGCTGGCCTACGGGCTGGACAAGAAGTCCAACGAGACCATCCTGGTGTGGGACCTGGGTGGAGGGACGTTCGACGTCTCCATCCTTGAGGTGGGCGACGGGGTGTTCGAGGTCAAGAGCACCCACGGCGACACGCACCTCGGCGGCGACGACTGGGACGAGCGGATCGTGGACTATGTGGCCGCGGAGTTCAAGAAGGAGCACGGCATCGACCTGAAGCAGGACCGCCAGGCCCTGCAGCGTCTGCGGGAGGCGGCGGAGAAGGCCAAGATAGAGCTCTCGAACGTCGTGCAGACGAACATCAACCTGCCCTTCATCACCGCGGACGCGAACGGCCCGAAGCACCTGGACGTCACTCTGACGCGCGCGAAGTTCGAGGAGCTCACGCGCGACCTGCTGGAGCGCTGCGTGGAGCCCTACAAGCAGGCGATCGCCGATGCCGGCCTGAAGGAGGGCGACATCGACGAAGTCATCCTGGTGGGCGGAAGCACCCGGATGCCGATGGTGCAGGAGCTGGTGAAGAAGCTCTCAGGGAAGGAGCCGCACCGCGGAGTGAACCCTGACGAGGTGGTGGCGGTCGGCGCGGCCATCCAGGCAGGCGTGCTGGCCGGCGAGGTGAAGGACGTGGTGCTGCTGGACGTGACGCCGCTGTCGCTCGGCATCGAGACTCTGGGCGGCGTGTTCACGAAGCTCATCCCGAGGAACACCACCATCCCGACCCGCAAGTCCGAGATCTTCACCACGGCGGCGGACGGGCAGACCGAGGTGACCGTGCACGTGCTGCAGGGTGAGCGCGAGATGGCGCGGGACAACAAGAGCCTGGGGATGTTCCACCTGACCGGAATACCGCCCGCGCCGCGCGGGGTGCCGCAGATCGAGGTGACCTTCGATCTGGACGCCAACGGCATCCTGCACGCCAGCGCGAAGGACCGGGCGTCCGGGCGGGAGCAGAGCATCACCATCACCGGCTCCAGCAACCTGAGCAAGGACGACATCGAGAGGATGGTCCGCGACGCCGAGCAGTACGCGGAGCAGGACCGCAAAGCCCGGGAGGAGGCGGAAGAGCGCAACAAGGCCGAGCAGCTGGCCTATTCCGCCGAGAAGACGCTGAAGGACCTGGGCGACAACGCTCCGCCCGCGGAGCGCGAGGCGGCTCAGGCGGCCATCGACCGCCTGCGGGATGCGCTGAAAGGCAGCGACATCGAGCAGATACGGCGGGCCGCCGACGAGCTGCGCGAGGCCACCTACAAGCTGAGCGAACTGCTCTATAAGCAGGCGGCTGCCTCCGGCGGTGCGGAAGCCGGCGCGACGGCCACCGCCGAGTCCGGAACGGGCGGCGAGGAAGTCATCGACGCGGAATACAAGGAGGAGAACTGAACTCCGGCCGGTCCCCGGCGGGGGACCGGCGCTGAGGAGGTGAACGGAGGATGAGAATGGACATCAGACGTTGGGACCCTTTCCGCGACCTGACCGAACTGCAGGAAGGGATGGATCAGATGTTCGACGCCCTGCGCAAGAGGTTCGGCGGCAGGGAGCAGCCCGTCGCGGCGAGCTGGACGCCTCCGTGCGACGTCTATGAGGACGACAGCCAGATCGTCGTGATGATGGAGCTGCCGGGCATCCGGATGGAGGACATCGACCTGGAGGTCACGGCTGACGCGCTGACGGTCCACGGCGAAAGGCCGTGGGAGGCGGGCGAAGGCCGGGAGTGGCTGCGCGTGGAGCGGCCTTACGGGAAGTTCTCGAGGTCGTTCTCCATCAGCGTGCCGGTCCAGGTGCAGGATGTCCGGGCCACATACAAGGACGGCGTGCTGACTGTGACGCTTCCGAAGTCCGAGACGGTGAAGCCGAAGAAGATCGACGTGCAGGCCGGCTGACGGGCCGGCAGCCGGGGAGCGGGAGGCCGCTCCCCGGGCATCTCCACGACTCGAAGCGGTGAAGATGGAGCAGACGGGCGAAGATGGCGGTTGACTATTACGAGGTTCTGGGCGTTCCGCGCAACGCGACCGAGAAGGAGATCAAGGCCGCCTACCGCAAGCTGGCCCGCAAGCTCCATCCGGACGTCAATCCTGGAAACAAGCAGGCCGAGGAGCGCTTCAAGCAGATCAGCGAAGCCTACGAGGTGCTAAAGGACCCGGAAAAGCGGGCCGCTTACGACAGGTTCGGAGCCAACTGGCAGCAGTGGCAGCAGGCGCAGCAGCGCGGGCACGCCACGACGGCCGACTTCGACCCGAGCGAGTTCCACTTCGACTTCGGAGGAGGCGCGTCGGACTTCGGCTCCGACTTCGGGAGCATCTTCGAGACCATCTTCGGACGGGGGGCCGGCTTCGACGTGCGGTCCGGCCGGGTGGACCTGGGAGGATTCACGACCGCCCCGCCGCGCGGGCTGGAAGCCGACGTGGAGATATCGCTGGAGGAGGCGTACTCCGGGACGCAGCGCCAGATCCGCGTGGCGGGCCGGCCGTTGACCGTGAACATCCCGAAAGGGGTGGACACGGGCTCCAGAGTGCGTCTTCCCGGCGGAGCGAAGGGAGCCGACGGACGGGCGCAGGACGTGTATCTGAACATCACCGTCCGCCCGCACCCGGTCTTCAAGCGGCAGGGGGACAACCTGCTGGTGGACGTGCAGGTGCCGTACTACATCGCGGCCCTGGGCGGGGACGTGTATGTCCCGACCCTGACGGGACGGGTCAAGATGAAGGTCCCGGCGGGGGTGCAGGCGGGCCAGTCTCTGAGGCTGGCCGGAAAGGGAATGCCGAAGCTCAAGGGCGACGGCGCGGGGGACCTGCTGGCGCGGGTGGTCATCACGGTCCCGAAGCAGCTCTCGCCGAAGGAGCGCGAGCTACTGATGCAGATAGCAGCCGAGAAGCGCTGAGCGCCGGGACGGCGGAAAGGGACGCTGACCTGTGGGAAGAGGAGGTGATGCAGACGGTGAGACAGCCCGAACGCAGAAAAGATGAGCCCGTGTATATGATCGGGATAGCGGCTCGCCTGTGCAAGATGCATCCTCAAACGCTGAGGATGTACGAGCGGCTGGGCCTCGTGCGTCCCGCGCGCCGCAACGGGCGTAACAGGCTTTACTCCGAGAACGACCTGGCCCGGCTCCAGCAGATCCACCGCCTGACCCAGGACCTGGGGGTGAACCTGGCAGGCGTGGAGGTCATCCTGGACCTGCTGGAGCGCATGGAGCGAATGAAGACCGAGTTCGAGGCCGAGATCCAGCGCCTGCGCAGGATGCTGGAAGAGCGCTCCTGAGCTCCTTCGCGCCGCGCCGCTTCGCACTCCCCTGCCCCGAGTCCCCCCGAGCCCACTCCTGTGCCGCAGGCCGGCGCGCGTTGCCTGAGCCGGGACCTGCGGATATAATGCCGTTTTTGCAGGCACAGAGTTCGACAGCAGGAGAAGTTCGGGGACGGCAATGGAGATCCGCATCGGCATCGCAGGCGCAACAGGATACGCTGGCGCCGAACTGGTGCGTCTGCTGTCCACCCACCCTTCCGCCCGCATCACTCTGCTTAGCAGCGAATCGAGCGACGGGGCGCTGCTGTCCTCCATCTATCCGAACCTGAAGGGCGCGGCGGACATCGAGCTTGAGCCTTTCGACTCCGCCCGCGCGACCGAAGTGTGCGACGTGGTGTTCCTGGCGCGGGGGAACGGCTGGGCCATGCAGCACGCCCGCGAACTGCTGGAAGGCGGCTGCCGGGTCATAGACATAGCGGCCGACTTCCGCCTGTCGGACCCCGGACTCTGGAAGGAGTACTACGGGGTGGACCATACCGCCACGGACCTGCTGGCGGAGGCGGTCTACGGGCTCCCGGAACTCCACGCGGAGGCCATCAGCAGAGCCCGGCTGGTGGCCAATCCGGGCTGCTATCCCACCTCGGCCATCCTGGCGCTGGCCCCCGCGGTGGCGGGCCAGTGGGTGGACCCTTCGGGCATCGTGGTCTCCAGCGCGTCGGGAGTCTCCGGCGCGGGACGTTCCCGGAACGAGACGCCGTATCTGTTCTCGGAGATGGAGGGGAACTTCCGCGCCTACAACGTGGCGAAGCACCGGCACACTCCGGAGATGGAGCAGGAGTTGTCCCGGCTGGCCGGAGAGCCCGTGAAGGTCACCTTCACGCCCCACCTGGCCCCGATGGTCCGCGGCATCCACACGACCGCGTACGCGGACCTTGCGGACATCTCGGACGGAGACGCCATCCTGCAGGCATATCAGGATTTCTATCAGGATGCGCCCTTCGTCGATGTGTGCGCCGGGGGCGAGCTGCCCGCCACCAAGCAGGTGACAGGGTCGAACGTGTGCCGCATCGGGGTCTCGGTGCTTCATCGCACCGGGAAGCTGGTGGTCACGTCGGTCATCGACAATCTGGTGAAAGGAGCCGCCGGACAGGCCGTGCAGAACATGAACCTGATGTTCGGCCTGGACCAGACCACGGGCCTGCAGGCTCCGGCGCTGTATCCCTGACGATGGCGGCGCCATTCTCCTTCGAGCCGTTCGACCGGGGCCGCATCATCCCCGGCTCCGTCACCGCGCCACTCGGGTTCCGGGCTGCGGGATGGAGGTGCGGCATCAAACCGAGCGGGCGCGAGGACCTGGCCCTTCTGGTCAGCGACCGGCCCTGCGCGGCCGCTGGAGTGTTCACCACGAACCGGGTGCGGGCGGCGTGTGTGGACATCACCCGTGAACGCCTCTCGGACGGGACGGCGCAGGCGCTGGTGTGCAACAGCGGGAACGCCAACTGCTATACGGGAGAGCAGGGATGGCGGGATGCCCTCGAGATGTGCACCCTGGCGGCGCGCGCGCTGGGACTCCCGGAGGAGATGGTGGCCGGAGCATCCACCGGGGTCATCGGCCAGAGGCTCCCGATGGAGCTTCTTCGCGCGGGCATACCCGAAGCCGTCAGAAGGCTCTCCGCGGACGGCGGGCCGGACTTCGCAAGGGCCATCATGACCACGGACACGGTGCCGAAGGAGGTCGCCTGCGAAGTGGAGCTGTCCGGAGGCAAGGTGCGCATCGGGATGGCGGCCAAGGGCAGCGGGATGATACAGCCTCTTCTGGCCACGATGTTCTGCTTCATCACCACGGACGCGTCCATCCCGGCCCCGGAACTGCGGGACTTGCTGAGCGAGGCCGTGGCACAGTCCTTCAACCGTGTGACGGTGGACGGAGACTCGAGCACCAACGACATGGTGCTTGTGTTTGCGAACGGGGCGAGCGGCGTGTCGCCGGCGGCGCAGGACCGGGAAGCGCTGAGGGACACGTTCTTCTGGATGTGCCGCCAGATGGCCCGGGCCATTGCCGCGGACGGCGAGGGAGCGACAAAGCTGGTGGAGGTCCGGGTGACGGGAGCCGCGACGGACGCTGATGCAGAGCTGGCCGCACGGACCATAGCCAACTCGCCTCTGGTGAAGACGGCGCTCTTCGGACGCGACCCCAACTGGGGGCGCATCCTGGCGGCGGCCGGGCGCTCGGGCGCGGCGGTGGAGCAGGAGAGGATGTCGCTCGTCATCAACGGCCGGTGCATCGTGCACTGCGGCGAGCCGCAGAGCCTGTCGGCGGAGGAGCGGCAGGAGCTGCTGGGACCGGCCGGCGTGACCCTGGAGCTCGACCTGGGGCTGGGACAGGGGGAGGCCCGCGTGTGGACGTGCGACCTCTCCTACGACTACGTCCGCATCAATGCGGAGTACCATACGTGAGCTGAGCGGGGGAACGATGTCGCTGCAGTATACTGAGGAACAGGCCAGCATCCTTGTCGAAGCGCTCCCCTACATCCGGCGCTATTACGGCAAGACCATCGTCATCAAGTACGGCGGCGCGGCGATGGTGGACGACCGGCTGAAGGAGGGAGTCTGTCAGGACGTGGTGCTGATGCACTACGTCGGGATGCGGCCCGTTCTGGTGCACGGGGGAGGCCCGGAGGTCAGCGAGGTGATGCGCAGGCTGGGAAAGGAGCCTTCCTTCGTCAACGGGCTGCGGGTGACGGACGCGGAGACGATGGAGATCGTGGAGATGGTGCTCGCGGGCAAGACGAACAAGAGCATCGTGGGCGCCATCAACCGCCAGGGAGGAAAGGCTGTGGGGCTGTCGGGACGCGACGCGGACCTCCTCGTGGCGGACAAAGCCGAGGCGGAGGTGGACCTGGGCTTCGTGGGAAGGGTCCGGCAGGTGAACCCGGGCATCCTGGAGACGCTGGCCGCGGGCGGCTACATCCCGGTCATCTCGACCGTGGCCTGCGGCCCGGAGGGCGAATCCTACAACGTCAATGCGGACAGCGCGGCCGGAGAGCTGGCGGCGCGGCTTCGCGCCGAGAAGCTCATCCTGATGACGGACGTGCCCGGCATCCTGCGCGATGTGGAGGATGCGGACAGCCTGATCACCGCCATGACGGCCCGGGAAGCCGAGGAGATAGTGCGCAGCGGAAGGGCCTCCCGGGGGATGATCCCGAAGATCGAGGCGTGCGTGGCCGCGGTGCGCGGCGGCGTGGAACGCGCTCACATCATCGACGGGAGACGTCCAAGGGCCCTGCTGATGGAGGTCTTCACGGACACCGGCATCGGGACGATGATAACGGCCTGAAGAGGGGGACGACTCAATGCCGACGGAAGTACGGGTGAACACTCTGGAGGAGACGCAGGAGATTTACGCGCGGTGCGTGATGAGCACGTACGCCCGGTTCCCGGTGGTCTTCGAGCGCGGGGAGGGGCCGTATCTCTGGAGCACGGAGGGGCGCCGGTATCTGGATTTCCTGGCGGGAATCGCCGTGAACTCCACGGGACACTGCCATCCCGGGGTCGTCGAGGCCATCCGGGAGCAGGCCGCCCGTCTCATCCACGTCAGCAACCTGTATCATATCAGCCAGCAGGCGGAGCTGGCGGAGACGCTGTGCCGCCTGTCCGGGATGGAGAAGGCGTTCTTCGCCAACAGCGGGGCAGAGGCCAACGAGGCGGCCATCAAGATAGCCCGGAAGCTGGGACGCTCCATCCGGGAGGACAAGACCGGGCTGGTGGGCGCGGAAGGCTCCTTCCACGGACGGACGCTCGGCACGCTGTCGCTGACGGGCCAGGAGAAGTATCAGAAGCCGTACGAGCCGCTGGTGCCGGACTGCACCATCGTGCCCTGGAACGACATTGCGGCGCTGGAGTCCGCGGTGAGCGAGCGCACCTGCGCCATCCTCCTCGAGCCCATCCAGGGAGAAGGCGGGGTGCGCCCGGCCGACCCTGAGTATCTCCGCGCCGCCCGGGCGCTGGCCGACCGGCACGACGCCCTGCTCATCTTCGACGAAGTGCAGACGGGCTGCGGCCGGACGGGCACCTTCTTCGCGTTTCAGGGGTATGGCGTGACGCCGGACATCCTGACGGTGGCCAAGGCGATGGGGGGCGGATTCCCCATCGGCGGCTGCCTTGCGCGCGGGCGCGCGGCGGAGGTCTTCCAGCCGGGCGACCACGGGACCACCTACGGCGGCGGGCCGCTCGCGTGCGCGGCGGCGCTCGCCGCGCTCCGGGCCATCGAAGAGGAGCATCTGACGGACAACGCCCGGGAGACGGGCCGCCTGCTGGAGGATGGTCTGCGCAGCTTGAAGCCGTCCTGCGGAGTCCGCGAGGTGCGCGGCAGGGGATTGATGCTGGCGATGGTGCTGGAAAAACCGGTCGCCCGGGACGTCCTGAACGCCGCGTTCGCGGAAGGGCTGCTCATCAACGCCATCGGCGCGGATATCCTGAGATTCCTTCCGCCGCTTGTCATCAACGAAGAACACGTCGGCGAATGCCTGGAACTGCTGAAGCGGGCGTTCGCACGGATCGGAGCATAGCCAGTTGCACACATCGGATTCCATCCAGAGCGCCCGCTCGGTGCTGAAGGGGCGCAGCCTGCTGAAGATGTCGGACCTCTCGCAGGACGAACTGCGCACGGTCCTGCTACAGGCGGGCCGTCTCAAGCGGGTCTCCGCGGAGAGTCCCCTCACGCCGCTCCTCGAGGGAAAGACTCTGGCGCTCATCTTCGAGAAGCCCAGCCTGCGCACGCGGGTGACGTTCGAGGTCGCCATGACCAGGCTGGGAGGCCGCAGCACCTACCTTGCGCCCGCTGACATCCAGCTGGGGAAGCGCGAGTCGGTGGAGGATGTGTCCCGGAGCCTTTCGCGCTGGGTGGACGGCATCGCCGCCCGCACGTTCGCGCACGACACGGTCGTCAGACTGGCGGAGAGCGGGTCCATCCCCGTGGTGAACGCCCTCTCCGACCTGGAGCACCCCTGCCAGGCGCTGGCGGACCTGCTGACCATCGCCGAGCACCGGTGCGGCACCACGGAGGAGCCGGACTTCTCGTCTGTGAGGCTGGCGTTCGTGGGAGACGGCAACAATGTGGCCAACAGCCTGCTGGTGGCCAGCGCCATCGTGGGGATGAGCATGACGGCCGCCTGCCCGGAAGGCTACTGGCCGGACGAGGGCATCCTGGAGGAGGCCCACGCCATCGCCGCCGGGACCGGGGCGCAGATCCGGGTGACGGCCGACCTCCGGGAGGCGGTCGATGGTGCGGATGTCGTATATACCGACGTGTGGACCAGCATGGGCCAGGAGGAGGAGCGGGAAGCCCGGCTTGAGGCGTTCCGCGGATGGAGCGTGACACCGGAGCTGATGAGTCTGGCGAAGCCGGACGCCATCGTGATGCACTGCCTGCCCGCCCACCGCGGAGAGGAGATATCCGCCGAGGTCATAGACGGGCCGCAGTCGGTGGTGTTCGACCAGGCGGAGAACCGCCTCCACGCCCAGATGGGGCTCCTGTCGTTCCTGCTCTAGCTGGCGCGCCGGCCCGCAGGGGGCATTCCGAAGACAAGGCACTGAGGAGAGATTCTTGAAGACTGTCGTTCTGGTATATTCGGGAGGTCTGGATACCTCCGTGTGCATCCCGATGATGCGCGAGGACTACGGCTTCGAGCGCGTCGTCACTGTCACCGTGGATGTCGGACAGCCGGCGGAGGATATCCGTGTGGCGGAGGAGAAGGCGCGAGCCCTCGGCACGGAGCACTACACCGTGGACGCCAAGGAGGAGTTCGCCCGCGACTACTGCTTCCGCGCGGTGAAGGCGAACGGGGACTATGAAGGCTACCCGCTCAGCACGTCCATCGCCCGCCCGCTGATCGCGGAGAAGGCGGTGGAGGTGGCGAAGAGGCTGTCGGCCCACGCGTTCTGCCACGGCTGCACCGGGAAGGGCAACGACCAGTTCCGCATCGAATTCGTGATGCGCACACTGGCCCCCGAGATGGACATCATCGCCCCGATGCGCGAGAAGAACCTGACCCGCAGCGAGGAGATAGAATACGCCAGGAAGAAGGGCGTGCCCATCTCCCAGTCGGTGGAGAAGATCTGGAGCATCGACGAGAACCTGTGGGGAAGGTCCATCGAAGGCGGCCGGCTGGAAGAGCCGGACTTCCCGCCCCCCGAGGAGATATTCCAGTGGACCGTGAACCCGCAGGATGCACCCGACCAGCCGGCGGACATCGTCATCGGGTTCGAGGAAGGGGTCCCGGTGTCGCTGGACGGGGCGCGGATGGGCCCGCTGGAACTTATCCGGACGGTGCACAAGGTGGCCGGGGAGAACGGAGTGGGCCGGATAGACATCATGGAGGACCGGATGCTGGGGCTGAAGGTCCGCGAGAACTATGAGTGTCCGGCCGCAGTGGTGCTGGTGACGGCGCACCGGGCGCTGGAGGCGCTGGTGGCCACCCGCCGGGAGCTTGCGTTCAAGCAGTCCGTGGACCGTGTGTGGGCGGACCTGGCCTACGAAGGTCTGTGGTACGACCCGCTCAAGGACGACCTGGAAGCGTTCATCGACCGTGTGAACTCCCGGGTCACCGGAGAGGTGATGGTCCGGCTGTACCGCGGGAGCTGCACCGTGACGGGCCGCCGCAGCCCGCTGGCCCTGTATTCGGAGGACCTGGCATCCTTCGACTCCAAGACCTTCGACCAGAAGGAGATGGAGGGGATGGTGAAGGTGCACGGTCTGCAGGCCCGGATGTATCACCTGGTCCGCGGGACGCACGGCCGGGACGCCTGAGGTCAGCCTCGCAGGGAGCCTCTCAGATGGCGAAGAAAGCGTGGGCCGGGCGGTTCCAGAAGCAGACGGACCCGGTGGTGGAGGAGTTCACGGCGTCCATCCACGTCGACAGCCGTCTCGCCGACGCGGACATCCGGGGAAGCATCGCGCACGCCCGGATGCTGGCCGCCTGCGGCATCATCCCCGAGGAGGACGCCCGGCTCATCATCCGGGGGCTGGAGGAGCTTGCGGAAGACTTCCGCGCCGGGACCGTGGAGCTGGACCCGGCCTGCGAGGACATCCACATGCTGGTGGAGCGCCGTCTGTTCGAGCGCATCGGCCCGGCGGCGGGCAGGCTCCACACCGCGCGCAGCCGCAACGACCAGGTTGCGCTGGACCTCAGGCTCTGGTGCCGGGACGCCGCCGGACGGCTGGACGGCTCGCTGGCCGCCTTGCAGGAGCGGCTCCTGTCTCTGGCCACGCAGCACATCGAGACCCTGCTCCCCGGATACACGCATCTTCAGCGCGCTCAGCCGGTGACCCTGGGGCACCATCTGCTGGCATACTTCTGGATGCTGGAGCGAGACCGCAGCCGGCTGGAAGACTGGCGCCGGAGGAGCAATGTCTGCCCCCTCGGAGCCGCGGCGATGGCTGGGACATCCCTGCCTGTGGACCGCGAGATGACCGCCCGCGAACTGGGGTTCGATGCTCCGGCGCCCAACTCGATGGACGCGGTGAGCGACCGGGACTTCGCGCTGGAGATGGCGTTCATCTGCTCCGTGGTGATGACCCATCTCTCCCGTCTTGCGGAGGAGGCGGTCATCTGGTCGAGCGCGGAGTTCGGATTCCTGGAGCTGGACGACTCCGTGGCCACCGGCTCCTCCATCATGCCGCAGAAGAAGAACCCGGACGTCGCCGAACTGACCCGCGCGAAGACGGGCCGGGTGCATGGAGCCCTGGTGGCGCTGCTGACCATCCTGAAAGGCCTGCCACTCACCTACATGCGGGACCTGCAGGAGGACAAGCCTCCTCTGTTCGACGCGGTGGACAACACCATCGCCTGCCTGAGAGCGATGGAGCGGCTGCTGGCGGCGAGCGAGTTCCGGGAGGAGAGGATGGCGGAGGCGGCCGACGACGGCTTCTCCACCGCCACCGACCTTGCGGAGCATATGGTGCGCCGGGGAGTCCCGTTCCGCGAGGCTCACGAGGTGGTGGGGAATCTGGTCCGGCAGTGCCTGGATGAGGGAAGGCGGCTGGACTCCCTGTCGGCAGAGGAGCTTTCCCGAGCGCATCCCGCACTGGGAGCGGGCGCCCGCGAGGTCCTCAGCGCCCGGGCGAGCCTCCGCGCGCGCAGCCACACCGGCGGGTGCGCTCCCGACGCGGTGCGGGAGCAGCTCAGGCAGGCACGCGAGGCGTTCGAGCGGCGCCGTCAGGACTCCGCCGGCTAGCGCGGACGGCCGCGGATGATGACGATGGACGTGTCGTCGGTCATCCGGTTCTCGGTGTAGCGCATCCGGGCGGTGACGATGACATCCAGCAGTTCCTGAGCGGTCCGGCCCGCGTTCTTCCTGAGCAGCGCCCTCACCCTCTCGATGCCGAAGGGACCCCGGCGGAAGCGGCCTTCCGTGAGCCCGTCGGTGTACAGGACCAGCGTGTCCCTGGGACCGAACCGGCACTCCTTCAGCTGGAATGCCGCGTCCTCCTGCACCCCCAGCAGCAGTCCGTCCGCCCTCAGGAGGTCTGTGCGGCCGCTGCCCCCGCGCAACAGGACGGGAGGCTCGTGCCCGGCCAGCGCGTAGGAAAGCACCCCGCGCGCGACGTCGAACACCCCGTAGAAGACGCTGATGAACATCTCCGCGTCGGCTTCGGCGCAGATGAGCTGATTGAGCCGGTGAAGAACCTCCGCCGGGCAGAGGGATTCGCGGGCATAGGCGCGAAGCGCGTGCTTGCCCACCACCGTGTAGGCGGCGGCCCGAACGCTGGAGCCCGAGACGTCCGCCATCACGACGCCGAGCCGGTCCCGGTCCAGCGGGATGAAGTCGTAGTAGTCGCCCCCCACCTCGTGCTCCGGGATGAGGCGATGCGCGATCTCCAGCCCTTCGAACCGCACCGGCCCGGTGTTCAGCATGGACTCCTGCATCACCGACGCGATGGCCCGCTGCCGGTTGTAGGTGCGCGCGTTCTGGATGGCCACCCCGGCCAGGCTGCCAAACTGCTCCAGCAGTTCGTCGGAGTCGGGATCGGGCGGCTGGTCCGCCCGTGGCTCGATGACGGCCACGGCAACCCGGTGCCCGCGGTGCCGGAACGGGACCGCATACCACTCCCCCGCTTCCAGAGCCGCGGCCAGAGAGCATCCCGGCTCCTGCCGCAGCTCCCGGCCGCGGACCAGACGGTTGAGCCTGGCGGCGGCCAGCGCCATCTCCCCGGCAAGCTGGCGGCGCGCCTCCGGGCGGGACGGGTCGCCCCCGCTGCGCGCGGCGAAGCGGACGCGGTCGTTGATGGGGTCGTAGTAGAACAGCCACGCCGAGGCCGCACGGACCAGATTGCGCGCCTGCACCGCGATCTGCTCCGACACCACCCCCAGGTCCAGCATCGAGGTGACCGTCTTTCCCACCTCGATGAGAGTGGACAGCTGCAGCGAGCGGCGCTTCATCTCCTGATGCAGGCGCATCCGCTCGATGGCGATGGCGAGCTGATTGGCCACCGTCTCCAGCAGTTCCGACTGGCGCTCCGTGAATTGCGGCTGCCCCACGATGCGCGCAAGATTCAGCACGCCGATGAGCCGGTCCCGCGTGCGCAGCGGGATGCTCAGCGCGGAGGCTATCTCGCGGCGCGGGTGCAGCGCCTGGAAGCGCAGGTCGTCCTCCACGCTGTGGAGCAGCAGCGGCTTCTGATGCTGAGCCACCCATCCCGCGATGCCCTCGCCGATGGCCTGGCTCATGGACTTCACCAGATTCTGAGGCAGACCGCGCGCCGCTGCGACGGTGAGACGGCGGGTCTTGTGGTCGAACAGCATCAACGACCCGATGCTCGCCTCCACTCCGCGCATGCTGATGCGCAGGGCGGACTCCGCGAGCTCGGTCAGCGAGGTGGAGCTGATGATGGCATCGCTCAGCTCGTTGAAGAACCGCAGGTCCCCCAGCCTCTGTCCCGCCGCCTCCGCGTCCTCCTCCCTCGACTCCCTCGGGACGATCACCCATCCCGGCCCGCGCGCCATCAGAGACTCGGCCACGGCCTTGGCGATCTCCCACAGCAGCTCCATATCCCCGATGGTGAACGTGCGCGGCTGCACGGTCAGCGCAAGCAGCGCGCCGGCCGGATTCTCGCCGATGAGGATGGGGGCGCACAGCGAAGAGCTGAATCCCGCGCTGCACAGCGACCCCAGCGCGTCACGCGCGTCGGCCGCCAGGTCGGGGACGCAGAGCAGCTCGCTGGACTCCATCGCCGCCCGGGCTATCCCCTCGCCCAGGCACAGTCCCGAGACGGGAGGGTCCGGAGGAGTGTGAGTGGCGGCGACGGTGGCGAGCTTCTGCCCGTTGAGCTCCCGCAGAACGAGCTCCGCCGCGTCGACGTGGAGCAGGGTCTCCACGAAGTCCAGCGCGGCCTTGAAGCCCTCAGCCGGGTCCTGAGAGGCGAGCGACCGGGCCAGGCTCGAGGTCTCCAGGATGAGCCGCCGGCCCCCTTCGTCACCGGAGCCTTCGCCGGGAATCAGGATATCTTCGTCCAAAGCCGAGTCCTCCGAATCAGAAGAAGGACCGCATCGCCACCGCGCCCGGAGCCGCCGTACGAGACCGGCTCACAGCATGCGGCATTTGAGTATAACTCTCCAGGACCCCCGAATTCAAGTATTTCTAACAGGTTCGCGCAGGAGTTTTGCGAGGACGTGTCAGCCCGCCGCGGCGATGATGGCGTCGAGCAGCCGGTCCGGCCCGTTGCGCACGCAGTCGTCCGCCGGCAGACCCGTGAGCTCCTCCGCCTCGCGGATGGCCCGCTCGGCATCGCCCGGACTCAGGTCGTAAGTGTTCAGGGCGATGGCCGTCACCTTCGTGGGGAAGAGAGGAGCGCACACTGCCTCGTGATACGCCACCACCTCGTTCAGAGGCGGAATGGCGATGCCGTAGCCGCGTACCTCGGGACGCGAAGACTGGTGGCAGAGCACCATCTGCTTCGGCGCTGTCCCGTGAATGAGTCCCATCGTGACGCCCGAATACCCGGGGTGATACAGCGACCCCTGCCCCTCCACGAAGACCCAGGACGACTCCCGGCACGCCTCCAGCACGATGCGCTCCGCTGCCCCCGCGATGAAATCCGCCACGCAGGCGTCCACCGCGATGCCCCGCCCCCAGATCATGATCCCCGTCTGTCCGGTGGCCACGAAGTCCGCCGCCAGCCCCCGCTTCCTGGCTCCGCGCGTCAGCTCCAGCGAGACCGACATCTTCCCGACGCAGCAGTCGGTCCCCACCGTCAGCACCGTCTGCTCGGGCACCGAACGGCAAAGCCCCTCGGCGACAGGCAGCCCCTCAGGAGGCCTCCGCACATCGGCGATGACGCACCCGTGCCGCTCCGCCACAAAGGCGATTTCCGGGTCGTCGTTCAGGAACGCGTGCAGCCCTGAGATGACATCCAGTCCGCATTCCAGCGCGTTCACGATGACCTGGCGCCACTCCGCCGGCAGCGACCCTCCACGCGGGGCGATGCCGATGGCCAGAGTCTGGGGCTCGAAGGCAAGCGCTTCCTGCAGCGAGGCGACCACGGGGATGTCCCTTCCCACGCCGATGACATCCGCAGCGGTCCGGCCCGCGTGCTGGCTGTCTATCACCGCGACCGTGCGGCAGCGGCCATAGCGGATGATGCCGACGGCCGTCTTGGCGCCCTCGATATCGAAGGCGCCCTCCGCCAGTATGACCACCCTGTCGAAGCGCACATCGCGTCCCGAGGAACCGGGAAGGCGTCTCCTGTCGCTCACTTGCGTCCCCCTGCGATACAGACTGCGAGACAGAAAAGCTCCGGCCCTCCTCCGGGAGGGCGCCGGAGCGACGCCGGACCAGCCACCTGAAGCCGGCGGTCTATCCCCGCCGGATGCAGACCAGAGAAGAACGGTACCTGGGCGAGTCCAGCGGGTCCACCCCCACCCCGCCGCGCGAGGAGCTGGCGTGGATGAACATCCCGTTGCCGACATAGATGCCGGTATGGTCCACCGGACCGCCCTTGCAGTTGAAGTACAGCCGGTCGCCCGGCTGCAGGTCGCGGACATCCACCAGCTGCCCCACCAGCGCCTGCTCCCGCGCCGTCCGGGGAAGGCTGCGCCCCATCATCTCCCACACCACCTTCACGAACCCGGAGCAGTCCATCCCCGAGCGCGAAGCGCCGCCCCACACATACGGGACACCGCTGAACGTGTAGGCCAGACGGACCGCCTCCACTCCGGAGGGGTCTCCCGCCGCGTCCGAGATCACCTTCAGGTCGCTGATGCGCAGGTCGGACGCGGGCACCCAGCCGGTGCTTCCATCCGACATCAGCACTCCGTACCAGCTGCCGCTGGTGTTCACCACAGCCAACGGGGTCCCCCGGGACACACTGAACAGCAGAGGCCCCCGCGGGGAGCGGGAGCGGCGGATGTGGGAGGTCTCCACCTCGACAAAGCCCACCCGCCCGATGGGAGTGCCGGCCCTGCCGCTGCGCGAACTCACTCCCCGATACGGCAACCTGGCCGAGGACCGGTCCTGCGAAGGAGCGCTGACGGCGGGGGGTTCGGGCGCGGCCTGCCCGGCCGGGTCGAGCTTGAGTTCCAGCACCTGCTCCGCGCCGGACGAGCCCTGCATCACCAGCAGACAGAGAAGGACTCCCCCGCACAGGCGCCGGGCGCGCCAAAGGCTGTCTCTGACGGATAACACCATGGCGAAACGGCTGCAGTGCAGATTGCGGGGAGGCGCCGACCTCCCCGCAATATCCATTATCGGCAGGACGGGCGGGCAACTTTCGCCCGCCACCGGCCCATCAGCGCTTGGAGAACTGGAACGCCCTGCGCGCCCGCTTGAGACCGTACTTCTTGCGCTCCTTGACGCGCGGGTCGCGGGTCAGGAACCCCAGCTTGCGAAGCACCGGACGGTATTCTGCGCTGACCTCCAGCAGGGCCCGGGCGATGCCGTGCTTCAGAGCTCCGGCCTGCCCGGCGATGCCGCCGCCCAGGCACCGGGCCGTCACATTGAACTGGCCCTGCGTCCCCGTGACCTCGAACGGCTGCCGCACCAGAATCTCCAGCGCGCGCCGCCCGACATACTCGGAGAGATCCCGTCCGTTCACCGTGATAGTGCCGTCACCCGGCGTCAGCCACACCTTGGCGGTGGCGTTCTTCCGGCGTCCCGTGGCGTAGTATCTGAGTTCCTCCAACCGGAATCCTCCTAAACGACTTCCACCTTGACCGGCTGCTGAGCCTCATGCGGATGCTCAGGACCGGCATACACCTTGAGCTTGCGGAACATGGCCGCCCCCAGCTTGTTGTGCGGCAGCATGCCCCGGACCACCCGCTCCACATACTTCTCGGGCTGCTTCTCCAGGAACTCCGCGCGGGTCCTGCTCTTCAGCCCGCCCGGGTACTGCGAATGCCTGTACACCCGCTCAGCCCCTTTGCGGCCCGTCAGCGCCACACGGGCGGCGTTGGTGATGATGACGAAGTCCCCGCAGTCCACGTGAGGGGAAAAGTCCACCTTGTATTTCCCGCGCAGATACTTCGCCGCCTCGGCAGCCAAGCGGCCGGCCGGCACGCCGGCGGCATCGATCCATATCCAGCGTCGAACGACTTCAGCGGGTTTTGCGCTTTTCGTTATCATTGATCCTGTCCGTCCGTACTGCGAGGCGAACCTTCCCGCCCCGCTATCGACTCAGTATTCGACCTCCACCAGGCACAACCCCTGCGGAGGCGCCACCGGGAACAGGGGAGCATTCGCCCCCGTCCTCAGCGCATCGGCGACATCCTGCGGCGAGGCCCGTCCGAGCCCCACCTGCACCAGCGCTCCCACGATGCCGCGCGCCATATGCCTCAGGAACGCATTGGCCGTGAGCCGGATTCGCACCGTCTCACCGTGCCTGACCACCTCCACCCCCCGCATCTCGCGAAGGGCGGAGCGCCCGCGCTCCGGAGTCCCGAACGCGCCGAAATGGTGCGTACCCTTCAGCGCTCGCGCCGCCGCCTCCATCGCGCCCGCATCGAGCGGCAGCGGCAAATGCCACACGAACCGCCATTCCAGCGCGCGCCGCGGCCCGGCGTCCCGCACGGTGTATTCATAGGTCCGCCACTTCGCATCGTAGCGGGCGTGAAACGCGTCCTGCGCCTGCTCGATGCTCCGGACCGCGATATCCGGCGGAAGGCTCCTGTCCAGCGCCGCACGGAGGCGCTCGAGCGGCAGGTCCGGCCCGGGACGGAAGTTCACCACCTGTCCCGTCGCGTGCACCCCGGCATCGGTCCGTCCGGCTCCCACGACCCGCACGTCCCGGCCCGCCAGGCTCCGGAGGACGCGCTCCAGCTCTCCCTGCACCGTCCGGCAGTCGGGCTGCTTCTGGAACCCCAGAAAGCCGGACCCGTCATATTCGATGAGCGCCCTGACATTGGGGCCCGGCGGCCGCCGCGCATCCTCGCTCATCGCCGTCGAGCGCCCGCCAGGGGGCGCTTTCAGTCCTTTATCAGCTCCAGGCGGACCATCATCGCGCAGTCGCCCCTGCGCGGACCCAGCTTCGTGATGCGGGTGTAGCCGCCGTTCCGGTCGCGATACCTCGGCGCCACCTCGTCCACCACGCGCTTGACGAGCGTCTCGTCCGGCAGCACGCGGCGCACCAGGCGTCTGGCATGCAGGTCGCCCCTCTTGGCCGTCGTGATGGTCTTCTCCACCAGCGGCCGCACATCTTTGGCGCGCGCTTCAGTCGTCTCGATGGAATCGTGAGAGAACACCGCGCGCATCAGGGCCCGCAGCAGAGCCTTCCGCTGGTCGCCGGGGAGCCCGAACTTTCTTCCCGCCACCCTGTGCCTCATTCACTGTCCTCCGTTCCGTCCCCATCCTCGGACGCTTCCGTCGCGCCCATCAGCTCTTCGATCTCCGGCTCCTCCTCGTCGTCGGGATACTCGACCACTTCGCCCGCCGGTCCCTTCTTCAGACTCAGGCCGAAGCTCGCCAGCTTCTCCTTCACCTCGTTCAGCGACTTCTTCCCGAAGTTGCGTATCTGCATCAGGTCGCCCTCGGTCCGCTGCACCAGCTCGCCGATGGTCATGATGTTGGCCTTCTTCAGGCAGTTGTAGGTGCGCACCGAGAAGTCCAGCTCCTCGATGCGGGCATCCGGCGGACCCACTCTGAAGCCTTCGGACTCGCCTCCGAGACCCAGGTCCGCGCGCGCCCGCCGGTTGAAGTCGAAGAACAGGCGGATCTGGCGGTCCAAGATGGCGGCCGCCACGCTCACCGCCTCGCTCGGCGAGATGGTCCCGTTGGTGGTCACCTCCAGAGTCAGGCGCTCATAGTCCGTCTGGTGGCCCACCCGCGTCGCCTCGACGATATAGTTCACGTGCCGCACCGGGGAGAACACACTGCCCACCGGAATGACCCCGATGGTGGACTTCAGATGCTCGTGCTTCTCGGGCAGGACGAACCCCTTCCCCCGCTCCACGGTCATCTCCATGGAGAACGAGGTGGTCGCGTCGGCCAGCTCGCAGATATAGGCCTCCGGGTTCACCACGGTGACCTCCGGCGGGCACTGGATGTCCGCCGCCGTCACGGTCCCCGGCCCCTTCTTCTCGATGCGCAGCACCACCGGGCCCGCGGGCTCCTCGGAGCCGTTGGAAGGCGGCGCCATCTTCACGAACACCTCGCGCAGGTTCAGGATGAGCTCCGTGGTGTCCTCGCGCACGCCGGGAATCGTCGAGAACTCGTGCAGCACCCCGTCGATCTTGATGGACGTGATGGCCGCCCCCGGGATGCTCGACAGCAGGACCCTCCGGAGCGCGTTGCCGATGGTCGTCCCGAACCCGCGCTCCTGCGGCTCCACCACGAACTTCCCGTAGGTGTCGGTCTCCTCGACGATCTGGATTTTCGGTGTCACAGTCTCCATAGATTCGCTCTACCTGCCTCAGACTCCCCCGGTCCTCCCGGCCGCGCCGGCGCCCCCACACAAGATGATCGCCCCTTCTGCCCCGGCCTTCTGAAGCGCTTCGCTCGTCAGAGCCCTGCGGGACAGCGGGGCGGACATCCCTCCCCGGCTGCGCTTAGCGGGAGTAGAACTCGACGATCAGCGCCTCCTGAACGTCCGTGTTGATCTCGTCGCGCTGCGGCGCGCTCAACACCTCACCGGCATAGGCCGCAGCGTCCAGCTTCAACCACGGCGGGACGGAGCCGGTGCTCGCCGCCTTCATCGCGTCCTGTAGCGGCTGCATCTTCCGGCTCTCTTCGACCACATCCACCCGGTCTCCGGGCCGCAGCTGGAACGAAGGGATATGCACCTTGCGCCCGTTCACGCGGATGTGCCCGTGGCTCACGAACTGCCTGGCCTGCAGACGGGACGCCGCGAACCCCAGCCGGAACACCACGTTGTCCAGCCGCATCTCCAGAAGCTGCAGCAGGTTCTCTCCGGTGACTCCCCTGCGCCGCTCGGCCTCGCGCACGTACAGGCGGAACTGCTTCTCGCGCAGCCCGTATATCCTGCGCAGCTTCTGCTTCTCGCGCAGCTGCTGCCCGTAGTCGGACAGCTTGGAAGGCCGTCCTCTTCCGTGCTGACCCGGAGGGAACGGCTGCTCAGGCCGGGAGAACGGGCACTTCTTCGAGTAGCAGCGGTATCCCTTCAGATAGAGCTTCGTGCCCTCTCGGCGGCACTGCCTGCAAACTGGTTCGCCGGTCGATGCCATGGACTGTTCCTTTTACACTCTCCTGCGCTTGGGCGGTCTGCACCCGTTGTGCGGCACGGGCGTGACGTCCTTGATGAGGCTCACCTCCAGACCGGTGGCCTGGAGACTGCGGATGGCCGTCTCACGTCCCGAACCGGGACCGCGCACATACACATCCACCTTGCGCATCCCGTGCTCCATGGCTCTCCGGGCCGCTATCTCCGAGGCCATCTGCGCCGCGAACGGCGTGCCCTTCTTCGTGCCCTTGAAGCCCACCGTGCCCGCGCTGGCCCATGAGATGGTGTTGCCCTGGGTGTCCGTGATGGTCACGATGGTGTTGTTGAACGTGCTCTTGATGTGAGCCACGCCCTGCGCTATGTTCTTCTTCTCCCGGGGCTTTCCTCGCCCGCCGGTCGTCGGTTTTCTCGCCATACTTGCCGATATCGCTCCTGGACTGCTTCCGGACTCCGGCTCAGGTCCCTGGCTGCCAACCAGCAGGGTCCCGTCCGGACTTTACCGCTTCTTCCTCTTCGCGCCCACCGTCCTGCGCGGACCCTTGCGCATGCGGGCATTGGTCTTGGTGCGCTGCCCGCGCACGGGAAGCCCCCGCCGGTGGCGGATGCCCCTGTAGGCGCCGATCTCGCTCAGTCTGCGGATATCCATCGCGACCTGCCGCCGCAGGTCGCCTTCCACGCGATACTCCCGCTCTAGGACCTCACGGAGCCGGCTGATCTCACCTTCCGTCAGGTCCTTCACACGCGTATCCGGCGAGACGCCGGCTGCGGCCAGGACCTTTCGGCTGGTGGTCAGCCCCACCCCGTAGATATAGGTGAGAGCGTATTCCACTCTCTTGTCTCGCGGGAGATCTACGCCTGCAATACGTGCCAAAGACCTTCTCCTCCAGTGGAACCTGCGGCCTAGCCCTGCCGCTGCTTATGCTTCGGGTTCTTGCAGATGACCCTCACCACGCCCTCGCGGCGGATGACCTTGCACTTTTCGCAAATCTTTTTGACTGATGCCCGGACTTTCATCTGTATCCGTCGAAACTCCGCTTTATTGGAACAACCTGCCCATTATACCCCGATTGCCCGGCGGTCGCACCTGAAAGCGGCCCCCCGGCGCGCTCCGCGGCAGAACTGCCCGCAGGGCCCGCCTATTTGTAGCGCCAGATGATGCGGCCCCTGGTCAGGTCGTAGGGCGACAGCTCCACCAGGACCCGGTCTCCCGGAAGGATCTTGATGAAGCTCATCCGGATCTTGCCCGACACATGAGCAAGCACCGTATGCCCGTTCGGGATCTCCACCCGGAACATCGCATTGGGCAGAGTCTCCACGACCTTACCTTCCACCTGGATGGACTGCTCTTTCGCCATCCTGTCCAGCCTGCCTCCCCGGGCGCCTCTCAGGGCTCCGTCAGAACCTTCGGCCCATCCTCGCAGATGGCCACCGTATGCTCGAAATGCGCGGACAGCTTTCCGTCCGCAGTCACCACCGTCCACCTGTCCGGCAGAGATGTGACCCTGTGCGTCCCTTCGTTGACCATCGGCTCGATGGCCAGCGTCATCCCGCTCGCCAGACGCAGCCCCGTCCCCGGCCGCCCGAAGTTCGGCACCTGCGGGTCCTCGTGGAGCTCGCGGCCGATGCCGTGCCCCACCAGTTCCCGGACCACGGAATAGCCGTGCTTCTCCACATAGGCCTGCACCGCGCCGCCGATGTCGTGCAGGTGCCCCCCCGGGCGCGCCATCTCGATGCCCAGCATCAGCGCCTCCCGCGTCACCCGCAGAAGCCGCTCCGCCTGCGGAGAGATCTTCCCCACAGGCACCGTGACGGCGGCATCCCCGTGGAACCCGTCCAGCTTCACCCCCAGGTCGATGCTGGCGATGTCCCCCTCCTCCAGCACCCGCCTGTCCGGGATGCCGTGCACCACCTGCTCGTTGATGGACAGGCAGATGGATTTCGGATACCCCCGGTATCCCTTGAACGAAGGCGTCCCGCCGGCTTCCCGGACCAGCCTCTCCGCAAGCCGGTCCAGCTCCTCGCCGGTGGTCTTCCCGGGGCGGATAGAGTCTGCCAGCTCCTGCAGCGTGCGGGCCACGACCCGCCCCGCCCGCCGCATCTTTTCTATCTCATCCGGCGACTTGATGCGTACCAACGCCCGCGCGCCTGATGAGCGCTTCTTTCACCAGACCGAACACCTCCGACGGAGTCCCCGACGCCTCGATGCTCTCCAGCAGCCCCGCCTTGCGATAATGCTCCGTCAGGGCCGACGTCTTTGCAGCATATTCGCGCAGCCGCTCCCGGATCGCTTCCGGACGGTCGTCCTCGCGCTGCCGGACCTCTCCCCCGCAGGCATCGCAGACGCCCTCCTGCCGGGGCGGACGGTTCTCCACGTGATAGGTAGCCCCGCACGAGGCGCACACCCGCCGCCCGGACAGCCTGGAGATAAGCAGCTCCTCATCGGCCATCAGGTCCACCACCGCCGTGACCGGACGGCCCAGTCCCTCCAGCAGCCTCTCCAGCGCCTCCGCCTGAGCGATCGTCCGCGGGAACCCGTCCAGCAGGAAGCCCTCGCGCGTGTCGTCGCGCTTCAGGCGCTCTTCCACCATCCCGATGACGATCTCGTCCGGCACCAGAGCGCCGGCCGCCATGTATTCGCGGGCCACCTTCCCGAGCTCCGTGCCCGTCGCAACGGCCTCCCGGAACATGTCTCCGGTGGAGATGTGCGCAATGCCGAACTCGGAAGCGATCTTTTCGGCCTGAGTCCCTTTCCCCACCCCGGGAGGCCCGAGCAATATCACCTGCATAAAGCCGACCGACCAGTCCTCTCCGCGTCCTCCGCTACTTGATGAACCCTTCGTAGTGCCGCATCACCAGCTGCGCCTCGATGGCCTGCATCGTCTCCAGCGCCACGCCCACCAGGATGAGCAGCGACGTTCCACCCACCAGACCGAACGTGGTCACCCCCGTGAGGACCGGCGTCCAGTACGGCAGCAGCGCGATAAGCCCCAGGAAGATCGCTCCCGCCAGAGTGATGCGCGTCATGACACGGTCCAGATACTCCGTGGTGGGCTTGCCGGGACGGATCCCCGGGATGTAGCTGCCCCACTTCTTCAGGTTGTCCGAGACATCCTGGACGTTGAACGTCACCGCCGTGTAGAAGTAGGTGAACAGCACCACCAGCCCGAAGTACATCACTCCCCCGAGGACACGCCCCGGCTCGATGAACTCGGCCACGCGGCGCGCCCCCTGTCCGAACCAGCTGTCTCCCCCGAATTGCGCGATGGTCTGCGGGAACAGCTGGATGGAGATGGCGAAGATGATGGGAATGACGCCCGCCGAGTTCACCCGCAGCGGCAGATAGCTGCTGGTGCCGCTGGTCATCCGGTTCCCGATGACGCGCTTGACGTGCTGGATGGGGATGCGCCTCTGCGCCATCTGCACGGCCACAATGGCCGCCACAGTCGCCACCAGCACGATGAGGAGCAGGACGATGTTGTCCAGCCCGATGGACCCGGCCCGGTACAGCTTGACCGTGGAGCTGATCTGCATCGGCAGGCTCGCCACGATGCCCAGGAAGATGATAAGCGACACGCCGTTGCCCAGGCCCTTGTCCGTGATCATCTCACCCAGCCACATCAGGAACGCCGTGCCCGCTACCAGCACGATGATGATCTGGATCATCTGGAACCAGTTGGCGGTCAGGATGCCCGACGAGCGCAGCAGCGTGTTCACGCCGGCCGCCTGGACCACGGCCAGAACGGCCGTCAGATACCGCGTGTACTGCGCGATCTGCTTGCGGCCGCTCTCCCCTTCCTTCTGGAGCTGCTCCAGGTAGGGCACCGCCATCACCAGGAGCGACATGATGATGCTCGCGTTGATGTAGGGCATGATGCCCATCGCAAAGATGGTGAACTTGCGGAAGGCGCCGCCCGAGAACGCATCCAGCAGTCCGAACGCCCCGCCCGTGGCGAACAGCTGCTCCATCTTGTCGTGGTCGATGCCCGGGATGGGGATGTGCAGGCCCACCACGTAGACCGCGAACATCCCGAACATGAACAGGATGCGGTTCTTGAGGTCGGAGATCTTTGCGGCAGCGGCGATCTTGGACAGCATTTACGCTTCTCCGGTGTCGTCCGCGGCCCCGGGAGCGTCCCCGGTGGAGGCTTCCTCCGCCGGCTCCGCCGAAGCTTCAGAAGCTTCCTGCCCCGGCTCCTCCACGGAGGCCGGAGGCTCGGCCGCAATGGCCCGCTCCTGACCGCCCGCTCCAATGACGATGGCCTGTCCGCCCGCGCCCTCGATCTTCTGGACGGCGCTCTTGGAGAAGCAGGTGGCCTTGACGACCAGCTTCTTGCTCAGCTCGCCCTTGCCGAGTATCTTCACACCGTCGCGCAGCTTGCGGATGATGCGCTTCTCCAGAAGCACATCCGGGGTGACTTCGGCGCCGGAGTCGAAGACCTCCAGCCGTCCCACGTTCACCTCGTTCAGGTCCCGCCGGAAGACGTTCTTAAATCCCCGCAGACGCGGCAGCCGGCGATGAAGCGGCGTCTGGCCTCCCTCGAAGCCCGGCCTGGTCTGGCCGCGGGCCTTGTCGCCCTTCGTCCCCCGCCCGCAGGTCTTGCCCTGCCCGGCGGAGATGCCGCGTCCCACTCGCTTTCGCCTGCGCCGCGAACCCGGCGCGGGTGACAGGTCATGAATATCCACTTACGACGACTCCTTGGCGTCCGCCAGCTCTTCCACTTCCACCAGATGCCCCACCTTCCGGAGCATCCCGCGGATGACGGGCGTATCCGCCTGCACCACTTCCTCGTTCAGCTTTTTCAACCCCAGGGCCCGCACCGTCCGGCCCTGGTCTCTGGCGTATCCGATAGGGCTCTTCTTAAGCCTGATCCGCAGCATCGCTGTCTCCAGAAACCTCCACTTCGGCCGCCGCAGGCTCGCCCCCGGCGATGTCCTCCGCCTCGCGGGCGGCCATCTCACGCACGAGCCACGGCACCATCTCCTCGACCGGCACTCCCCTGGCCTCGCTGACCTCCTCGGCCCGCTTGAACTGCTTCAGGCACTCCAGAGTGGCCCAGGCGGTATTGATGGGGTTGCGCGAACCCAGAGATTTGGCCAGCACATCCTTGACCCCCGCAAGCTCCAGGATGGGGCGGACCGCGCCGCCCGCGACCACCCCCGTTCCCGGCGAAGCCGGCTTGAGCAGCACCTGGCTGGAGCCCCAGTGGGCAAGCGCCTCGTGCGGGATGGTGCTTCCCGCCAGCGGGACGAACATGATGTTCTTCTTGGCCGCCTCGACCCCTTTCCGGATGGCATCCGGGATGGCGCGGGCCTTGCCCAGCCCCACTCCCACGTGGCCGTTGCGGTCTCCCACCGCGACCAGCGCGTTCCAGCTGAGCGTGCGCCCTCCTTTGTGAGTCTTCTGCACCTTGTTGGTGCGGATGACATCCTCTTCCAGGTTCAGGGTATCCGGATTGATCTTGGGCATAAGGCCTGTGACTCCTAGAACTTCAGTCCCGCCTCGCGGGCCGCGTCGGCAAGGCTCTTGACCCTGCCGTGATACTTGTAGCCGCCGCGGTCGAACCGCACCGCCTCGATCCCGGCGCTCTTCGCCCGCTCCGCGATGAGCCGTCCCACCACCTTCGCCCCCTCGACGTTGCCCCCATCGACCTGCCCCCGCAGGTCCTTCTCCAGAGAAGAGGCGCTCACCAGCGTCCGCTGGGACGTATCGTCGATGATCTGGGCGTAGATGTGGTTCAGACTGCGGTACACGTTCAGCCGCGGGCGCTCCGGGTCTCCGGACACCTTCTTGCGCACCCTTCTGTGCCTTCGCAGCCTTTTGACAACCTTCTCGTCCATCAACAACCTCTGACTATCTCACGCCGTGCGCGCGTCCCCGTGCAGGGACGGGCAGCATCACTTGCCGGCGGCCTTCCCGGCCTTTCCGGCCTTGCGGCGGATGTACTCGCCCCGGTAGCGTATCCCCTTGCCTTTGTACGGCTCGGGGGGCCTGATCTTGCGGATCTCGGCCGCCTGCTGCCCCACGACCTCCTTGTCGATGCCCCGCACGATGATGACCGGCTCGCGGGTGCCGTGCTCCTGGCCCACCTCGAACTCGATGCCGGGCTTCGGCTCGACGACCACCGGGTGGGAATAGCCCACCTGAACGACCAGCTTCTTCCCGTCCAGCTGTGCGCGATACCCCACCCCGCCGATGACCAGGGCTTTCTCGTATCCCTTGCTCACCCCTTCCACCATATTGGCCAGCAGGGTGCGCGTCAGCCCGTGCATCGACCGGTGCTCGCGCTCGTCCGACGACCGGGAGACCGTTATCTCGCTGTCGCCGACATCGATCTTCAGATGCGGCCAGAGCTTGCGGCTGAGCTTGCCCTTCGGGCCCTCGACGAGGACATCGTTCCCTTCCTGCACGCTCACCTTCACCCCGGCCGGCTTCGGTATCGGCTTCAGTCCTATCCGTGACATCTCTGATGACTCTCCTCGAAACGGCAGGCGCGCTTACCAGACCTGACAGATGACCTCGCCGCCGATCCCCTTCTCGCGCGCGGCAGCGTCCGTCATCACGCCCTGCGACGTGGACACGATGGCGATGCCCAGCCCCTTCAGCACGCGAGGCAGCTCTCTCGCGGGCTTGTAGACCCGGATTCCGGGCTTGGACACCCGCTTGAGACCCGTGATGACCCTCTTGCGGCGCGGCCCGAGATATTTCAGGTACACGCGCGTCATCGGAGGCCAGCTGTCCGGGATGCGCTCGTATCCCCGGATGAACCCCTGCTCCTTCAGGATGCGGAGAATCTCGTCGCAGAACCTCGACGCCGGGACCTTCGTCTCCTCGTGAAGCGCCTGATTCGCATTGCGTATCCGCGTCAGGACATCAGCAACAGGATCAGTGACAGGCATCTCTAGCGCTCCCTACCAGCTCGCCTTGCGCACGCCCGGGATGAGCCCCCGGTGCGCCATCTCGCGGAAGCAGATCCTGCACAGTCCGAAGCGGCGGATATAGCCGCGCGGACGCCCGCACATGCTGCAGCGGTTGTAGCCCCGCACCTTGAACTTGGGCTTTCTCTTCGCCTTTTCGATCAGACACTGCTTCGCCAAAAGCTCTCGCTCCTGTAATCGTCCTTTTCCAAGAACCCCCGCTCAGGCCCGACGCCATCCGGACGCCCGGGCCCGCCCGCGGAACCGCAGACTACTCCTCGGCGGCCGCCCGCTTCTTCGCCTCCTCGACGATCTGCTGCTGCAGATGCGGCGGCACCTCCTCGTAGTGACTGAACTCCGTCTTGAACGAGCCGCGCCCGCGCGCGATCGACTTCAGGTCGATGGCGTAGCGCTGCATCTCGGCCAGAGGCACCTGCGCGCGCACCAGCTGCCGCCCGTTCCCGATCGGCTCCATCCCCTGGATGCGGCCCCTCTTGCCGTTCAGGTCGCCGATGACGTCCCCCATGAACTCCTCGGGGACGTTGATCTCCACGTTCAGGATGGGCTCCAAGATGACAGGGTCGACCTTGTCCGCGGCGGCGTGCAGGGCGTTGATACCCGCCTGCTTGAACGCCATTTCCGAGGAATCCACAGGATGGAAGGACCCGTCGTAGACGATGGCCCGGACATCCACCACCGGATATCCCGCCACGAGGCCCCGCTCCATCGCCTCCCGGATCCCCTTCTCCACCGCGGGGATATACTGGCGCGGGATCGCGCCGCCCACGATGTTATCCACAAACTCGAACCCGCCGCCACGCTCCAGAGGCTGGAACTCCACCCAGCAGTCTCCGAACTGCCCGCGGCCGCCCGTCTGCTTCTTGTGGCGGCCCTGCACCTTCGCCGAGGCCCGGATGGTCTCCTTGTAAGGGATGCGGGGAGTCGACGACTCCACCTCCACCCCGAACTTGCGCTTCAGCCGGTCGATGACGATCTCGACGTGCGTCTCGCCCAGCCCGCTGATGAGCGTCTGGCCGGTCTCGGGGTCCCGGTGATACCTGAACGTCGGGTCCTCCTCCGCCAGCTTCGCCAGCGCGGGACCCAGCTTGTCCTCGTCCGCCTTGCTCTTTGCCGAGATTGCCAGCGAGAACACCGGCTCCGGGAAGGCGATGGGGTCGAAGATGACGCCCGCCGCCCGGTCGCACAGCGTGTCGCCGGTCACGGTATCCTGAAGCTTGGCCACCGCCCCGATGTCCCCGGCGCCGATCTCGCTCGTCGCAATCTGCTGCTTGCCCTTCAGGAAGTACAGCTGCCCGATGCGCTCGTCGTGGTCGCGCGTCGCGTTCCATACGTGCGAGTCCGACGTGATGGAGCCGCTGACGACCCGGAAATAGGTCAGCTTGCCCACGTACGGGTCCGCCGTGCTCTTGAACACCAGCGCCGAGAACGCCGGGTCCGACGCGGAGCGCTTGATGCGCGCGTCGCCGCCCAGCTGCCGCCCCTCCCTCGGAGGGGCCTCGGCCGCCGACGGGAACTCCGCGGCGATGAGGTCCAGAAGGGGCTCGGCTCCGATGCCCTTCGTCGCGGAAGCCACGAACACCGGCACCAGCTTGCCCGCCTTGATGCCCGCGTGCGTGCCTTCCACAATCTCCTCGTCCGTCAGCGTGCCCTCCGCGAAATACTTCTCGATGAGCTCGTCGCTGCCTTCGGCGGCAGCCTCCACCAGAGCCTCCCGCAGCGCGGACGCCTCGTCCTGGAGGTCGGCGGGCACCTCCCCCTCGGACATCTTGCCGTCCTTCCAGGTGTAGGCCTTCATATGCACGATGTCCACCAGCCCCTGGAAGGAATCCTCACGGCCGATGGGCAGCTGCAGCGCCACCACCCGGTTCCCGAACTTCTGCCGCAGCGCGTTCAGCACCGCGTGGAAGTCCGCGTTCTCGCGGTCCATCTTGTTGACCAGGAAGGCCCGGGCCTGGCAGGCCTCCGCGAAGTCCCAGCCCGTCTCGGTGCCCACCTCCACACCGCCCACCGCATCCACCAGGATGAGCGCAGCCTCGCACACCGCCGCCGCTCCCGCGACGTCGCCCACGAAATCGAGGTAGCCCGGAGTATCCACCAGGTTGACCTTCACCTTGCCCCACTCCAGCGGCGCAATCGCCGTGGAGACGGACATCTTCCGCTGGACCTCGTCCGGGTCATAGTCGCAGGTGGCCGTCCCGTCGTCCACCCGTCCCAGCCGGTCTATCGCGCCGGCCTTGAAAAGCAGAAGCTCCGCCAGCGAGGTCTTGCCGGCCCCTCTCTGGCCCATCAGGGCGATATTGCGGATCGAATCGGCAGTGTGTTTGGCCATCCTCTACTCGCTAAACCTCCCGGAACGGACATCCGAGGGCCTTCAGCAGCGCCCTGCCCTCTTCATCCGTCTTTGCAGTGGTCACCACCGCCACGTTCAGTCCCCTGATGCGGTCGATCTTGTCGTAATCGATCTCAGGGAACACCAGCTGCTCCCGCAGCCCCATCGCGAAGTTGCCGCGGCCGTCGAACGAATCCGGCGGCACTCCCCCGAAGTCGCGCACTCTGGGCAGCGCCACGTGGAACAGCTTGTCGAGAAAGTCGTACATCCGGTCTCCGCGCAGCGTCACGCGGCACCCGACGCGCATCCCGGCGCGCACCTTGAAGTTGGAGATGGACTTGCGCGCCACCGTGACGACGGGCTTCTGGCCGGTGATGACCGTCATGTCCGCCACCGCCCCGTCCAGGATCTTGGGGTCCTGGATGGCCTGCCCGACGCCCATGTTCACCACCACCTTGACCAGGCGCGGGACGCAGTTCGGGTTCTTGTAGCCGAACTGCTCCATCAGCCGGGGAGCGATCTCCTCCCGGTAGCGCACCTTCAGGCGCGGCGGCTCGGCGCGGGGGGCCTGCCGGGCCACCCCGGCCGGCGCTTTCGGCCCGCCCTCAGCCTCGCCCTTGCCCTTCGTCTTGGCCTTCGTCTGGGGCGCCGGCTGCTTTGTCGTCTGCTTGCCCTTAGACATCGTCGATGAACTCTCCGGACTTCTTGCTCACCCGCGCCCGCCGGCCGTCAGCCGTCAATCCCATCCCGATGCGGGTCGGCTTGCCGGAATGCGGGTCGATCAGCATCACCTTGCTGCGGTGAAGCGGTCCCGGCCGCTCGATGCGCCCGGTCTGCGTCTGCGGCATCGCCCGGGTCGGCTTCCGCGGTCTCTGGTGGCGCACCTGCGTGTCGACGCCGTCCACGTAGACGTAGCCCCTCTCGGTGTCCACGTCCACGATCTTGCCGCGCTTGCCCCGGTCCTTGCCGGCCAGGACGACGACCTCGTCGCCCTTCTTCAGCCGCAGCTTACCCGTGAACTTCTCCTGCTTCTTACGCATGGTCGTATTCTCTTCAGGCTCCCGCTCGCCTCACAGCACCTCGGGCGCCAGCGAAATGATGCGCATGTAGTTCTTCTCGCGCAGCTCGCGCGCCACCGGCCCGAAGATCCGCGTCCCGCGCGGCTCCCCGGCATTGTTGATGAGGACCGCCGCGTTGTCGTCGAACTTCAGGGTGGAGCCGTCGGGCCGCCGGATGGGATGGTGCGTGCGGACCACCACCGCCTTCACCACGTCGCCCTTCTTGACGGCCGCCCCGGGAGCCGCCTGCTTCACCGCGCACACGATGGTGTCTCCGACCTGCGCGTATTTTCCGGCGCTGCCCTTCAGCACGCGGATGCACATGATCTCCCGCGCTCCCGAGTTGTCCGCCGCCCTCAGTCTGGTATACTGCTGGATCATCTCCCGTCAGTCCCCCGTCCGCTACTTCGCCTTCTCGACGATTCGGACCAGCCGCCAGCGCTTCTCGCGCGACAGCGGGCGGCACTCCATGATCTCCACGGTGTCGCCGATGCCGCACTCGTTGTTCTCGTCGTGCGCCTTGAACCGCGCATTGCGCCGCATGATCTTCCCGTAGAGCGGGTGCCGGACGAGCTGCTGAATTTCGACCACGATGGTCTTGTCCATCTTGTCGCTCACCACCACGCCCTGACGGACCTTCCTGCGCCCGCGCGTCTTTGTGGACTCAGCCATCCTCAACTCGCCTCCCGCGCCTTCCGGCGCTCGGTGCGCTCCTGCAGCAGCCGGGCGATCTGTTTGCGCGCCTCGCGGATGCGGTGCGGCTTCTCCAGCTGCTTGGTGGCCCGCTGATACCGCAGATGGAAGAGCTCCTTGCGTGCCTCCTCCAGCTGCTTGTCCAGCTCGGCGTCCGACGCTTCTCGGACAGTCTTACGCAACTCCGCCTTCTTCAAGGATCTCTCCCAGCTCCTGTTTCTTGATAAACCGCGTCCTGATGGGCAGCTTGTGGGCCGCCAGCCGCATGGCCTCGCGAGCCATCGGCTCGGCCACCCCGCTCATCTCGAACAGGATGCGGCCCGGCTTGACCACCGCCACCCAGGACTCCGGCGCGCCCTTCCCGCTGCCCATCCGGGTCTCGGCGGGCTTCTTGGTCACGGGCTTGTCCGGGAAGATGCGGATCCACACCTGGCCGCCTCTCTTGACGTGGCGCGTCATCGCCACGCGGGCCGCCTCGATCTGGTTGTTGGTCATCCAGCACGGCTCCAGCGCCTGCAGGGCATACTCCCCGAAGTTTATCTCCGTGCCCGCATTGCTCTTGTGGGCCATCGACCCCCGCTGGTGCTTGCGATGCTTGACCTTCTTGGGCATCAACATGGCTCAGACTCCTCCGTCCCGGCCCGTCCGGCCGCGCGGCCGGCGCCCGTCCTCAGCCCGGCGCTCTCCCTCGGCGCGCTGTCCGCCGTGCCACTCCGGCTCCGGCCTCACGCCGTCCTTCAGGATGTCGCCCCGGTAGATCCACACCTTCACGCCGATGTGCCCGTAGGTGGTGCGGGCCTCGGCGAAACCGTAATCGATATCCGCGCGCAGGGTGTGAAGCGGGATCTTCCCCTGCTTGTCGTTCTCCACGCGGGCCATCTCCGCGCCGCCGAGCCTCCCGGCCACCCGGATCTTGATGCCCTTGGCCCCCAGACGCATCGCCCGGAGCACCGCCTGGCGCATCGCGCGCTTGTAGGCCACCCGGCGCTCGATCTGCCCGGCGATATTCTCCGCCACAAGCTGAGCGTCCAGGTCCGGCACCCGCACCTCGGAGACCGACACGTGCACCGGACGCTTCGTCAGGACCTGCAGCCGGGACTGAAGCTCGTCGATGCCCTTTCCGCCGCGCCCGATGATGATGCCAGGCTTCCCGGTGTGCAGCGTGACCCGCACGCGGTTCGCCGCGCGCTCGATCTCGACGCGGGAGATGCCCGCCTGGCCCAGCCGCCGCTTCACATAGCGGCGAATTTCAGCGTCTTCCTTCAGGTATTCCGGGAACTCCCGGTCGGCATACCACTTGCTGTCCCAATCGCGGATGATGCCGATCCGCAGCCCGATCGGATGTATCTTCTGACCCAACTAGCTGTCTCCCCTGTCCCTGGACCCGGACTCTCCCTCGCCCGCGTCCTCCGCCGACCCGGCTTCGGCCGCCTGAGCATCTCCGGCCGAAGCGGACTCTCCGGACTGCGGCTGGCCGGTCTCCTCCACCGCCGCATGCTCCGCAGCCGGCTGCTCCTCCGCCGCAGCCGCGGGCTCCTCGACCTGAGGCGCCGCCTGCACGGCCTCCTCCTTCGCCTTCGCCCTGCGGCCGCGCTGCTTCGGCTCCGCCTGCTCCTCGCCGCGCTTGCGCCTGGCCTTGGCCTCCGCCCGCGTCACGGTGTGCGCCAGCCGCCTCGCCGACGGCCTGGGCTCCGCTTCCTCGACGATGACGGTGATGTGGCTCGTCCGCTTCAGGATGCGGTAGGCCCGTCCCATCGCCCGCGGCTGAAAGCGCTTCAGCGAAGGCCCCTGGTCCGCGAACGCGCCCTTCACCTTCAGCGAGTCCCGGCTGATGTGCAGGTTCGCCTCGGCGTTCGCCGCCGCGGAGTTCACCAGCTTCTCCACCACCCGGGCCGCCCGGTTCGGGACCGCCTTCAGGATGGCGACCGCATCGTCCACGTACCGTCCCCGCACCAGGTCCAGCACCAGCCTCGCCTTGCGCGGCGACATCAGCACGTAGGATGCTCTTGCGCGTGTCAGCCTTGCCATATCGCTGTCTTCCAGATCGCCTTTCTGCAGGCGCGCCGCACGCCCGCGGACATCCACGGAGCGGCGCGCCTCGGTTCAAAGCACTACTTCAGATGCGTCGAGCGCTCCGAGCGGCCCGCGTGTCCCCGGTAGGTCCGCGTCAGCACGAACTCGCCCAGCTTGTGCCCCACCATGTTCTCGGTGATGAACACGGGCACGTGCTTGCGCCCGTCGTGCACCGCGAGCGTATGCCCGATCATGCTCGGAAAGATCGTCGAGCGCCGGGACCAGGTCTTGATGATCTTCTTCTCCCGGCGGGCATTCATCTCGTCGATCTTCTTCAGCAGCTTGGGGTCCGCATACGGACCTTTCTTCAGAGAACGTGACATAGAACGCTACTTCAGCCTCTCGTCAGCCCGGCTACCTGGTGTTCCGTCGCCGGACGATCATCCTGTCCGACTGCTTCTTCCCGCGGGTCTTCCGGCCCAGAGCCGGCTTGCCCCACGGCGAAACGGGATGCTTCCGTCCAACGGGGCTCTTGCCCTCGCCGCCGCCGTGCGGGTGGTCCCTCGGATTCATGACGACGCCGCGCACGTGCGGCCTCTTGCCCATCCACCGTTTGCGCCCGGCCTTGCCCAGCGAGATGTTCTCGTGGTCCACGTTGCCCACCATCCCCAGGGTGGCCCGGCAGTCGATGTGCACCAGCCGCATCTCCCCGGAGGGCATCCGCAGCTGAGCGTAGTTCCCTTCGCGGGCCATCAGCTGGGCGCCCGCCCCGGCCGTCCGCACCATCTGACCTCCCCGCCCGGGCTTCAGCTCCACATTGTGGATGACCGACCCGATCGGGATCTTCGAGATGGGCAGCGCATTCCCGACCCGCGGCTCCGCGTCCGGGCCGCTCATCACCGTGGCTCCCACGGTCAGCCCGACGGGGGCCAGGATGTAGCGCTTCTCGCCGTCGCGATAATGGATGAGCGCGATGCGCGCGGAGCGGTTCGGGTCGTACTCGATGGCCGCGACCTTGCCCGGCACGCCGTCCTTGTCGCGCTTGAAATCTATGACCCGGTACTGCCTGGGATGACCGCCGCCCCGGAAGCGCGCCGTGATGCGCCCCTGATTGTTGCGTCCGCCGCTGCTCTTCAGCGGCTTCAGCAGCGACTTCTCGGGCTTCGTCCTGGTGACATCGTCGAAGGCGGAGACGGTCATGAACCTGCGCCCCGGCGATGTCGGCTTGAACTGTTTCAGCGCCATCTCCTGCTACGCCCTTTCAAAGAGATCGATCTTGCTGCCCGGCGCAAGGGTGACGATGGCCTTCTTCCAGTCGGGCGTCTTCCCCTGGGAGCGCCCGCGCCGCCGCATCTTCCCCTTCACGTTCAGGGTGTTGACCTTGTCCACCTTGACGTTGAAGATCGCCTCGATAGCCTGCCGGATCTCTATCTTGTTCGCATCCGGAGCCACCACGAAGGTGTACTTCCCCTGCCCCGTCCCGTCGATGCTCTTCTCCGTGACGTGCGGGTTCCTGATGATGACATACGGGTCTCTCATCCGGCCCAGACCTCCTGCATCTTCTCCAGAGCGGCGCGGGTGAAGACAAGCCGCCCGCCGCCGGCCACGTCCTCGACGGACAGGTCCAGAGCCCGCCGGACCTGCACTCCCGGGATGTTGCGCACCGACTTCAGCACGACCTCGTCGCGCTCCGGCAGCACCACCGTGGCCTTCCCGTCCACGCCCATGGCGTCCAGCAGCAGCGCCGCCCGGCGCGTCGAGATCTCGGGCAGCTGGAAATCCTCGATGACGAGCACCTCGCCCGCGTCCGCCTTCAGCGTCAGCGCGGACCGCAGGGCCCCCAGGCGCATCCGCCGGGGCATCCGCTGCGTATAATCCCGGGGATGCGGACCGAAGACGATGCCGCCCTTGGCATAGTGAGGAGCCCGGATGCTGCCCTGACGGGCCCGCCCGGTCCCCTTCTGGCGGTAGGGCTTCCGTCCACCGCCCGACACCTCGGCGCGGGTGCGGGTGTCCGACGTGCCCTGCCTCTGAGCGTTGCGCTCCGCCACCAGCTTCTGATGGACGAGGCTGACCTTCGCATCCACCCCGAACAGCCCGTCGGAGAGCTCGACCGTCCCCGACTGGCGTCCCTGGGCATCGAAGAGAGGAGCAGACGCCATTTATCCGGCTCCTTTCCCGGCCTTCAGCCGCCTGATGGTGAGCAGCCCGCCGTTCGCGCCGGGCACCGGCCCCTTGAGCAGGAGCAGCGAGCGCTCCGGGTCCACCCCGAAGACCTTCACGCTGCGGACCGTGACCCGCTCGCCGCCCATCCGTCCCGGGCGCTTCACGCCCTTGAACGTGCGCGCCGGGTCCGTGGCGCCGCCGGACTGCGGCTTTCGGTGGATCATGGACCCGTGCGTCATATCCGCACCGTGGAAATGCCACCGCTTCACCGCCCCGGCAAAACCCTTGCCCTTGCTGGTCCCCGTCACAGCCAGCACATCGCCCTCCGCGAACTGCTCCACGGTGAGCTGCTGCCCGACCGCGATATCCTCATCCGCCGGGACCCGGAACTCGCGCAGGTATTTCACCGGCTCGACCCCGGCCTTCGCCAGGTGACCGGCCTGCGGCCTGTTCAGCCCGTGGCGCTTGAGCGGCTGCTTCGGCTTCCTGCCGGCCAGCGGCTTGCGCAGCCGCGCCGGAACCCCACCGACCTGCACCGCGCTGTAGCCGTCGCGCTCCACCGTCTTCCGCTGGACCACGACGCACGGCTCGGCCTTCACGACGGTCACGGGCACAAGCGTCCCGTTCGCGTCGTAGAGGCTCGTCATACCGATCTTGGTTCCCAGGATACAGGCATCCATATCTACAACTTGATCTCGATGTTCACGCCGCTCGGAAGGTCCAGCCTCATCAGAGCGTCGATGGTCTTGGGCCCCGGATTGAGGATGTCGATGAGCCTCTTGTGCGTGCAGAGCTGGAAGTGCTCCATCGACTCCTTGTCGATGTTCGGCCCGCGGTTCACACAGAATATCTCCTTCTTGGTGGGAAGGAGGACCGGCCCCGATATCCGGGCCCCCGTCCGCCGCACGGTCTCAACGATCCGCTCGGCGGACTGGTCGAGCACCTTGTGATCGAACGCCTTCAGGCGTATTCTGACCTTGTCCCTTCGCATCGTATCTCAGTCCCTCTGCATCACCCGCCGGGTGCGGCTCAACCTACTCGATGATCTTGGAGACGACTCCGGCGCCGACGGTGTGGCCGCCCTCCCGGATCGCGAACCGGAGA
>FWWL01000737.1_pt1 | contig 87404 bp, 75 predicted proteins | sample 2228331 | NCBI WGS metagenome assembly FWWL01 (sample SAMEA103939775, study PRJEB20133) | metagenome | reverse complement strand
AGCCGGCAGCGCCGGGATCCGCACGGTCGCTGGTGCGGGAACGGGGGTGAGCGCGGGCGCAGGCGTGGGGGCGGGGCGCGATGCCGTTGCGGGAGCGGGCGCGCTCGCCACCGCCTCGGCCCTGCTCTCGCCCGCGTCCTTGCCGTCGATCCGCGTGCCGAACACGCCAGCCCCTGCCAGCGCCGGGATCGCCGCCGCGACGCAACCCGACAGCGACGATCCTGCCAACAGCAGCAGCGGCAGGGCCAGAAACCTCTTATCCATCACGCCGTCTCCCTCTCCCGAACGGTGCGGAACTCGATCTTCTTGTCATAGGGCGCGCCCAGCACGATGCGGTTCACGAACACGCCCGCCAGATGGATCTGATCGGGATCGAGCGCGCCTGCGGGCACCACTTCCTCGACCTCGACCACGCAGACCTTCCCGCAGGTCGCCGCGGGCAGGTTGAAATTGCGTGCGGTCTTGCGAAACACGACATTGCCGGTCTCGTCGGCCTTCCACGCCTTGACGATCGCGAGGTCGGCAAAGATCCCGTGCTCAAGGATATAGGTCTGCATCACCCCGTCACGGTCGGGGAAGTCCTTGTGTTCCTTGCCCTTGGCAACTTCGGTGCCGACGCCGGTGCGGGTGTAGAAGCCGGGAATGCCCGCCCCGCCAGCGCGCATCCGTTCGGCCAGCGTGCCCTGCGGGCAGAACTCCACCTCCAGCTCGCCCGCGAGATACTGCCGCTCGAACTCCTTGTTCTCGCCGACATAGGAGCTGATCATCTTCTTCACCTGCCGCGTGCGCAGCAGCTTGCCGATGCCCTCGTTGTCGATCCCGGCATTATTGCTGGCGAAGGTGAGGCCTTTCACACCGCTGTCACGAATCGCGTCCAGCAGCCGCTCGGGCAGGCCGCACAGGCCGAAGCCCCCCGCGGCGATCAGCATGTCATCGCGGAGCACGCCGGCAAGCGCGCTGGCGGCGTCGGGGTAGAGCTTGGTCATGGGGCCTCGCTGCCTCGTATGGTGTCACGCAAGAGCGACCCCGGCGGGCGGGGTCGCGCAAGTGATTAGAGCGTTACGGGGGCGCTGTCACGCCCGCGCGGCATCCGAGTCGAACCGACTTTCATGTTGCGGTGCACAAAGCCGACTCGGCCAAAGTTCTGCCCAAGGTTTAGGCGGATGCCGCTATTTTGAGCAGTAATTTGCAAGCTTTCGCACAAAACTGCACATAATCCGTCCTCAGTTGCGTTCTTTGCAACCACGTCCGTATCTTTCGCACTTGCACAATCGCGCAAATTGGGCCATTTAGAACCTGCCTTTCAGGCATCCTCTCCCAAACTTTTCAAGCCCGGCACGCGTTGCCGGGCTTTTTTCTTGTCTGCCTGCCGCAGCCAAGGGGGCCGGGCTTTTTTCTTGCCTACCTGCCGCAGCCAAGGGGGCCGGGCTTTTTTCTTGCCCGGTAGCGCTGTCGCCTTCCGGCCCCGGCCCGCCTTGCGCCGCGGGCGGCCGTTCGCGCGTCTGGGTTCGAGGACCGATTGCATTCGAAAGCCGCTGTTCCTAGCTATCGGGTTGACACCCGTTGCACAGGAATCCCCAATGGCCGACGCCGAAACCGACACTCCGATCCGCACCGTGCGCCTGCAGGTCGCGCCTGCCCGGCAGGAAGAATCGGGGGCCGGCATCGCCCGCATCCCGCGCTCCGCCTTCCAGAAGCTCGGCATTACCGAAGGCGACGTGGTCGAAATCCGCGGCAAGCGCGTCACCGCCGCAATCGCAATGGCCGCCTATCCCGAGGATGACGCGCTCGACGTGGTGCGCCTCGACGGCCTCCAGCGCGGCAATGCGCAAGGCGGCTCGGGCGAGCATGTCGAAATCGCCCGTGGCGAATCGCGCCCCGCCACCCGCGTGGTCTTTGCCCCCGCCCAGCGCGAGATGCGGCTGCAGGGGCCGACGCAGGCGCTGAAGCGCAACTTCTTCCAGCGCCCGCTGGTCGCCGGAGACCTGGTCGCCACCACCGGCCAGCAGCCGGTGCAGAACATGCCCGCCGACGTGCGCCAGCTGCTGCGCGCGCCGGCCTACGCGCTCACCCAGATCCGCCTCACCGTCGCCTCGACCAGCCCCAAGGGCATCGTCCACATCGACGAGAACACCGAGGTCGAGCTGCGCGCCGAGTTCGAGGAGCCGCGCGATGGCCGCGCCGTCGTCAACTACGACGATGTCGGCGGGATGGAGGAGACCATCCGTCAGCTGCGCGAAATGGTGGAACTGCCGCTGCGCTATCCCGAACTGTTCATCCGCCTCGGCGTGGAGCCGCCCAAGGGCGTGCTGCTCCACGGCCCGCCGGGCACCGGCAAGACCCGCCTCGCGCAGGCGGTCGCCAATGAAAGCGACGCGGAATTCTTCATCATCAACGGCCCGGAAATCATGGGCTCGGGCTATGGCGAATCGGAAAAGCGCCTGCGCGAAGTCTTCGAGGAAGCCAGCCGTGCCGCGCCCGCGATCATCTTCATCGACGAGATCGATTCGATCGCGCCCAAGCGCACGCAGGTGCCGGGCGAGGCGGAAAAGCGCCTCGTCGCCCAGCTGCTCACCCTGATGGACGGGCTGGAGAAGCGCGCCAATCTCGTCGTCATCGCCGCCACCAACCGCCCCGATGCCATTGACGAAGCGCTGCGCCGCCCGGGCCGCTTCGACCGCGAGATCGTGATCGGCGTCCCCGACCAGCGCGGGCGGCGCGAAATCCTGAGCATCCACACCCGCGGGATGCCGCTCGAACACGCTGTCGATCTCGACGAGCTGGCACGCGTCACCCACGGCTTCGTCGGCGCCGATATCGCCGCGCTCGCCCGCGAGGCCGCGATCGAAGCCGTGCGCCGGATCATGCCGCGCCTCGATCTCGACGAGCGCACCGTGCCGCCCGAGGTGCTCGAGGACCTGTGCGTCACCCGCGAGGATTTCCTCAGCGCATTGAAGCGCGTCCAGCCCTCGGCGATGCGCGAGGTGATGGTGCAGGTGCCCAATGTCGCATGGGACGACATCGGCGGCGCGGGCGAGGCGATCGACAAGCTGAAAGAGGGGATCGAGCTGCCGCTCAAGAACCCCGACGCCTTCCGCCGCCTCGGCATCCGTCCGGCCAAGGGCTTCCTGCTCTACGGCCCGCCGGGAACGGGCAAGACCCTGCTCGCCAAGGCGGTTGCCAAGGAAGCGGAAGCAAACTTCATCTCGATGAAGTCCTCCGACCTCCTCTCCAAATGGTATGGCGAGAGCGAGCAGCAGATCGCCCGCCTCTTCGCGCGTGCCCGTGCGGTCGCGCCTTGCGTGGTGTTCATCGACGAGATCGACAGCCTCGTGCCCGCGCGCGGCTCAGGGCAGGGCGAACCGCAGGTGACCGGCCGCGTGGTCAACACCATCCTCGCCGAAATGGACGGGCTGGAGGAGCTGCAATCGGTGGTCGTGGTCGGCGCAACCAACCGCCCGACGCTGGTCGACCCCGCGCTGCTGCGTCCGGGCCGGTTCGACGAGCTGGTCTATGTCGGCACTCCCGACAAGCCGGGCCGCGAGCACATCCTGGGCATTCACACCGCCAAGATGCCGCTCGCCGATGATGTCGACCTCGGTGCCATCGCGGCGGAGACCGAGCGCTTTACCGGCGCCGATCTGGAGGACGTGGTGCGCCGCGCGGGTCTGGCCGCGCTGCGCCGGGTGGGCGGCGAGGTGAGCGCGGTCGAGCGCCGCGATTTCGATGCCGCGCTCAAGGATTCGCGCGCGACCGTGACGGTCGAGATGGAGGACGAATACAAGAAGATGCGCGGCGAGCTGAAGAAGCGCGCCGCCGCGGTGCAGCCGATCGGCTTCATTTCGCCCGACATGCTCACCCCGACGCGCGAGAAGAAGCACGATTGACCGGCGCTCAGCCCCCTTCGCCGCCCAGCTGCTGAAGCGCGGCGGCGGAGGGGTCGCCGCTTGACCCGCCCCTTGCGAGCGGGCCGGAGAGCACGCGCCCCCGCACGATCGCCTCGGGCATGGTTTCTGCGAGCCACACGATCATCGCCTCGCGCACATCGCAGCGCAGGTCGAACAGCGTGGGCGAATCCTTGGCGGTCATCAGCAGCCGGATTTCGACCGCATCGCGCGAAAGGTCGGTGACCTGCATGTGCTTCACCCGCCCGTCCCAGCGCGGATTGGCGGTGATCACCTCCAGCGCCTTTTCGCGGATCGGATCGAGCCGGGTGGCGGGATCGACATAGAGGAACACGGTACCCATCAGCCGGGCGGTGGTCTTGGTCCAGTTCTGGAAAATCTCGTCGAGGAACTTGGTGGTCGGCACCACCAGCCGGCGCTCGTCCCAGACCTTGACGATCACATAGGTGGTGCGGATGTCCTCGATCACGCCCCACTCCCCGCCGATCACGACCACATCGCCGATGCGGATCGGCTCGGTCAGCGCCATCTGGATGCCCGCGATCAGCGACTTGAGCGCAGGCTGCGCCGCCGCCCCCACCGCGAGCGCGGCAAGGCCGGCCGAGGCCATCAGCGTCACCCCCACCTCGCGCACGCCGGGGATCGACAGCAGCACCAGCGACAGCGTGACGAAGATGATGATGAAGGTCGCGATCCGCCCGAGGATGCGCAGCCGCGTCTGGCGGCGGCGGGCGCGCAGATTATCCTCCGCCGCCAAGTCGAGCCGCACTTCGACCGCTCTCACCCAGGCGCGCACGATCGCCAGCGCGATCCAGCCGACCAGCACGGGCACCACGAAGCCCGCCAGCCGCTCCCACAGCGCGGCAAGCAGCGGCGAGGCCTGCGCCGCCAGCGCGAGCGCGGCGGCGACCATCGCCCACTTCACCGGACGGCCGAGCGATTGCAGCACCAGATCGTCCGCCTCGTTTTCGCTCTGGCGCGACAGGCGGGTGAGGATGCCGAACAGCACCCGGTGGATGACGAGCGCCGCTACCACGGCGGCGCTCGCGATCAGCGCGACCGAGCCGGCCTCCTGCCAGTCGATCCTCACCTCGGGCATGGCGCGGTTCAGGACATCGATCATGGCGCGGACTTAGGGCAGCGCCGCCGCTGCCTCAACCGCCGGCTGGTCGGCCCGCCCCTAATGCGCCGCGTCCCAGCTCGCCCCGGTGCCGATATCGACGCCGAGCGGCACGGTCAGTTCGACTGCGGGGAGCGCGGCTTCGGCCATCACCTTGCGGATGATCGGGGTGGCGGCCTCAATCCGCTCCTCGGGCAGTTCGAACACGAGTTCGTCATGCACCTGCAACAGCATCCGCACGTCGTCGAGCCCTGCCTCGGCCAGCGCCGGGAGCATTCGCGCCATCGCGCGCTTGATGATGTCGGCGCTGGTGCCCTGAATCGGCGCGTTGATCGCGGCGCGCTCGCTCCCCTGCCGTTCGGCCTGATTCTTGGAATTGATCCGTGGGAACCACGTCTTGCGGCCGAACAGCGTCTCGGAATAGCCCTTGGCCCGCACGCTCTCGAGCGTTTCGTGGATGTAGCGCTGGATGCCGGGGAAGCGCTGGAAATAGGTGTCGATCATCGCCTGCGCCTCGTCCGGCTCGACCTCCAGCCGGCCCGCGAGACCCCAGCGTGAGATGCCGTAGAGGATCGCGAAATTGATCGTCTTGGCCCGCGCGCGGGTGTCGCGGGTGACCTCGCCGAACATCTCGCGCGCGGTGCGGGCGTGGATGTCCTCGCCCTCGGCAAAGGCCTCCTTGAGGCTTTCGACATCGGCCATGTGGGCGGCCAGCCGCAGTTCGATCTGCGAATAGTCCGCCGCGAGCAGCACATTGCCCTCTTCGGGCACGAAGGCCTCGCGGATTTGCCGACCGATCGCGGTGCGGATCGGGATGTTCTGCAGGTTCGGGTCGGTCGAGGACAAGCGCCCGGTCTGCGCGCCGACGAGGCTGTAGCTGGTGTGCACGCGCCCGGTATCGGGGTTGATCGCCTCTTGCAGCGCATCGGTATAGGTCGATTTGAGTTTCGCCAGCTGGCGCCATTCCAGCACCTTGCTGGCGATGGGCCGGGCAGCCTCATCCTTGGCGAGGTTTTCGAGCACCGACTGGTCGGTCGAATATTGCCCGCTCTTGCCCTTCTTGCCGCCCTTGAATCCCATCTTGTCGAACAGGATGTCGCCCAATTGCTTGGGGCTGCCGACGGTGAACTCCTGCCCGGCGATGGCATGGATCTCGCCTTCGAGCCGGGCGATTTCGTGCGAGAATTCCTCCGACAGCTTGGCCAGCCGCGCGCGATCGACCCTGATGCCTTCGCGCTCCATCCCGGCGACCACCGAAATCAGCGGGCGGTCGACCCGCTCATAGACCCGCGTGCCGCCCTCGACCGCGAGGCGCGGTTTCAGCAGCGCATGGAGCCGCCAGGTCACGTCGGCATCCTCGGCGGCATAGGCGGTGGCGCGGTCGAGTGGCACTTCGTTGAAGCCGATCGCCTTCTTGCCGGTGCCGCACAGGTCCTTGAACGGGATCGGGGTGTGGCCGAGATGGCGCTGCGAGAGCTCGTCCATCCCGTGACCGCCGCCCATCCCGTCCTCGCCGCGCCCGGCGTCGAGATCGAAGCTGATCACCATCGTATCGTCGATGGGCGCCACCATGATTCCGGCCCGCGCCAGCACGTTGAGATCATACTTGCCGTTTTGGAAGATCTTGAGGACGGCCTCATCCTCCAGCAGCGGCTTCAGCGCGGCGATGGCGTCCTTCATCGGCACCTGCGCGGGCTTTTCGGCGAACATGTCGCTGCCGCCGTGACCAAGCGGGATATAGCAGGCATCGTTCGGCCCCAGCGCAAGGCTGACACCCACCAGATCGGCGCGGATCGCATCCAATGAGGTGGTTTCGGTATCGACCGCCACCGCCTGCGCCGAACGGGCGCGGGCGACCCAGGCTTCGAGGCGCTCCATCGTCTGCACGGTCTCGTAGGCCGAATGGTCGATTGCGGGCATTTCGGGCAGGGGCTGGCGGTTGCCTTCGTCGCCGCCCTTGCCGATCGCTCCGGCGGTGGTCGGCTTGGGCGGATTGAGATCGGTGGTGCGCGAGGGGCTCCCCGCGCCGCTGTCCAGCCGCCGCAGCAGCGAAGTGAAGCCGTGCTGCTCGAGGAAAGCGGCCAGCGGTTCGGGCGGGACGGGGCCGAGCTTCATCTCGTCCAAGGGCTGAGGGAGGTCGCAATCCTCCTTCAGCGTCACCAGTACCTTGGAGAGTTCCGCATCCTTGCGCCCTTCGATCAGCCGCTCCTTCAGCTTGCTCGCCTTCATCTCGGGCGCGGCGTCGAGCGCGGCGGTGAGCGAGCCGTGTTCGGCAATCAGCTTGCTCGCGGTCTTGGGCCCGATGCCGTAGATCCCCGGCACGTTGTCGACGCTGTCGCCCATCAGCGCCAGCACATCGCCGACCAGTTCGGGGCCGACGCCGAATTTCTCCTCGACCTCCTCCAGCCAGATGCGCTGGTTCTTCATCGTGTCGAGCATGTCGATCTTGGCGCCGTCGACCTCGCCGATCAGCTGCATCAGGTCCTTGTCGGAACTGACGATGGTGACATCCCACCCCTGCTCCTGCGCACGGCGGGCATAGGTGGCGATGAGGTCATCCGCCTCCAGCCCGGGCACCTCGATGCAGGGCAGGCTGAAGGCGCGGGTGGCGTCGCGGATCAGCGGGAATTGCGGCACCAGATCCTCGGGCGGTTCGGGCCGGTTGGCCTTGTATTGATCGTAGATCTCGTTGCGGAAGCTCTCCGACCCGGCATCGAGGATGACCGCAAGATGGGTCGGCCCGTCCGCCGCGTCGAGATCGGCGGCGAGCTTCCACAGCATCGTGGTGTAGCCATAGACCGCGCCCACGGGCGTGCCCTCCGGATTGGTCAGCGGCGGCAGGCGGTGATAGGCCCGGAAGATATAGGACGAGCCATCGACGAGATAGAGGTGCTGCTTTTCGGCCATAGGGGTCTGCTAGCACCCGGCGTGGCCGGCGGGTAGAGCCTAGACGCAAGCACGGCACGTCTGCGTGTTGCCGCGTGGAATATGGCAAAAAAGAGGCGCAATTGCGGCGCTCTGCCTTATTTCGCTTGTCGAAGCCCTCTTATGGCCCTATTTGGGGGGGGAACCGGGCGTCGATGCGACCGGTCTCGGCGTGACCCGCAAAGGGCGCGTCCCAATCGCAGATCAGGGAGTTTCATCATGCGCAAGATCATCCTCGCCGCCGCCATCGCCACCTCGGCTCTCGGCCTCGCCGCTTGCAGCGAGACCACCGAAACCGAAGCCGAAGAAACCGTTGACGCGATGGAAGCCGATGCCGACGCCGCTGGCGAAACCGTCGAAGCGAACACTGCCGAAGCTGCGGCCGATGTCGAAGCTGCGGCCGACGAAGCTGCCGACACCGCGGTGAAGACCACCGACGAAATCGGCGACGCGGCTGAAGCTGCTGCTGCCGACGTGGAAGCCGCTGCCGAGTAATCGCGCGCGGCCCTGCTGGTCAGGCAGGAACAGCAAAGAAGGGCGGCTCCCGCAAAGGGGCCGCCCTTTTTGCTGTCCGGTTATGGGTAAGAGGCCTCAGCCCCCCGTCGGGTAGGGCGCATTGGCCCAGTTGCGCGTGGGGTTCAGCTGCGCGCGCACGGCAAAGCCGTCATACAGTGCGCGGGCGATGGCGGCGATCCGGTCCTGCCGCGCCAGCTTGGTGCCCTGCCCGGTGACATAGATCGCCACCGCAATCACGCGGCCATCGGGACATTCGATCAGGCCGATATCGCTTGAGGTGTTGAACAGCGATCCGGTCTTGTGGCTGACCCGCGCTTCGAGCGGGATATAGGCCGGGATACGGTTCTTGCCGGTGACCGTGCGGCTCATCGCGCCGAGGATCACGCGGCGGCTTTCGTCCGACAGGAAATCGCCGCGATAGAGCCCGGCGAGCAGGCGCACCATCGCGCGCGGGGTGGCGGCATCGCGGCTGTCGATATGGGTGACGGGATTGAATTCGCCATCGTCGCGCACCAGTGTGGCGATGTCGCGGTTGATCGAGAATTCGCCGATCCCCTGCCGCCGCACCCAGCTGTTGACCACTTCGGGTCCGCCCACGGCGGCGAGCAGCGCGTCGGTCGCGGGGTTGGAGGAGCGGGTGATCATGATCTCGATCAGGTCGATCGCCGGCATCGTCTGCCCGGCGCGCACCGGCGCCTTGGGCGAGGAATACTTGGCCGATCGCACCGGCAGCATCAGCGGGAACTCGCTGGTCAGCGAAAAGCGCCCCTGTTCGACCATCGACATATAGGTCGCCGCGACCGCGACCTTGCTGGTCGAGGCCATCGGGAAGAGCTGGTCGCCCAGCACCATGATCTCTTCACCCGTGGCAAGGTCGATCGCGGCCACCCCGATGCGGCCCTGGGCGGAATCGGCCAGTTCGCGGATGCGCTGTTCGAAATTGCCCGCATAGAGCGCCTCGAAGCTGGGCGGCTGGCGCACTTCGGTGCCGAAGGTGGCCTCGAAACTGTCCTGAACGTCATCGGCATTCGCCGCTGCCGGGCTGCTCGCCATCGCCGCGAAGGAGGCCAGAAGCCCGGTGAAGACGGCGAGAAAGCGGGGGCGTGTCATTGGGACAAGCTACTCCAACAGGGTTTCCAGGGGCTTAACGATGGACTTATTCACGCCCGATTCGGCGCGGCAAGCCTTCGTTCTGGCGCATGCGACGAAAGGTGCGCCGCGTAAGACAGAGCAGTTTACGCGCCATGATGCGGCTGCTCGACCGGGGTGTGAGGTTCGTCGAAAGGCGTCTTGCCCCGCCGTCTCGCCCCTTGACTGCGCGGCGCACTGCGGCAGGTTGGCGGCCAAGCATTGATCCAAGGGGACTTTCATGACCGATACCGCCGCCGCGCGCACCGCGCTTGCCGCCCTGCTGCTGTCCGCCTCCAGCATCGCCCACGCGCAAAGCGCCCAGATCGTCCAGCCGGGCGCGCCCGGGCAGGCGACCAGAACGCTCACCGCCGAGCAAGCCGTGAAGCTGGCACAGGCAAGCTATACCGCGTCGGACGTGGCCTTCATGCAGGCGATGATCGTGCACCACACGCAGGCGCTCGACATGGCGAAGCTGGTGAAGGACCGCACCAATACCGAGGACTTGCTGACCATCGCGGGGCGGATCGAATCGAGCCAGGCCGATGAAATCGCCTTCATGAAGACCTGGCTGGCCGAGCGGGGCGAGCCGATCCAGGACCCGATGATGGCGGGCCACGGCGATCACATGCACCACATGATGAAGGGCATGGCCTCGCCCGAACAGATGGCCGCGCTCGCCGATGCCAAGGGCGTGGAATTCGACCGCCAGTTCCTCACCCTGATGATCGCCCATCACGATGGCGCGGTCGACATGGTCGAGGAATTGCTGCGCGAAGACGGCACGGCGGCCGATCCGGTGCTCTACCAGTTCGTCAACGACATCGACAAGGAACAGACCACCGAGATCGAGCGGATGGACAAGCTGCTCGCGGGCCTTTCGGGCGATCCGCGCACCGGCCTTGCGGCGGGCTTCGACAATGCGGGTGAGGCGATCTGGAACCTCACCAAGGTGACAAGCCTGCCCAAGCCCGCGGGCTTCTTCAACCCCGAGAACCCCGCCGATTTGCGCCCGCCGGTCCCGCCCAGGAAGGACAAAGAAGGCGCCAAGGACGAAGCCGCGCCCGCTCAAGCCGCGTCCGCCGAGGTCGCTGCCACGGCAACCGATGCGGCCACCCCCGAGCGCGAAGAGGAAGACCTCACCGAATTCGCCGAGCGCACGCCGCTGCTCGATTTCGCCAACACCGACATGGCCTTCTTCGGCGATGTGATGGTCGCGGGCTCCTACCACGGGTTCAACATCTACAAGCTGGGTGCGGACGGTGTGCCGGGGCTGATGAGCTCGGTCGTCTGCCCCGGCGGGCAGGGCGATGTCTCGGTGGTCGGCAACATCCTCGTCATGAGCGTCGAGCAGACCCGCGGTCGGGTCGATTGCGGGCTGGAGGGCGCGCCGGGCAAGGTCAACGAGGAGCGGTTCCGCGGCCTGCGCATCTTCGACATCTCCAACCTCGCCGCGCCGCGTCAGGTCGGGCAGGTGCAGACCTGCCGGGGCAGCCACACCCACTCGGTCGTCAGCGCCGACGATACGCGCCTGATCGTCTACAACTCCGGCACCGCCGGGGTGCGCGAAGCCGAGGAGCTGGCAGGCTGCATCGGCGAGATTCCGGGCGACAGCCGCACCGCGCTGTTCTCGATCGACGTGATCGAAATCCCGCTCGCCGATCCCTCGCAGGCGCGGATCGTCAAGAGCCCGCGGGTCTTCGCGGACGAGAGCACCGGCACCATCGCAGGCCTGTGGACCGGTGGCGATCACGGCGACGGCACGCAGCGCACCGCCCCGACCGATCAGTGCCACGACATCACCGTCTTCCCCGCGCTTAAGCTCGCCGCAGGTGCGTGTTCGGGCAACGGCATCCTGTTCGACATCGCCGACCCGCTGAACCCCAGGCGCATCGACGTCGTCACCGATACCACCTTTGCCTATTGGCACTCGGCGACCTTCAACAATGATGGCACCAAGGTGATCTTCACCGACGAGTGGGGCGGCGGCGGGCGGCCGCGCTGCAAGGCCTCCGACCCCAAGACCTGGGGCGCCAATGCGATCTACGACATTGTCGATGGCAAGCTGAAGTTCCGCGCCCACTACAAGATGCCCGCACCGCAGAGCGACAAGGAGAACTGCGTCGCGCACAATGGCTCGATCATCCCGGTGCCGGGCCGCGACCTGTTTGCGCAGGCATGGTATCAGGGCGGCCTTTCGGTGATGGACTTCACCGACAGCGCCAACCCGAAGGAGGTCGCCTATTTCGACCGCGGGCCGATCGACACCAAGCAGATGGTGCTGGGCGGCTACTGGTCGGTCTACTGGTATGACGGCTTCATCTACGGCACCGAGATCAGCCGCGGGATCGACGTTTTCGCCCTAAAGCCGAGCGATTTCCTGACCGAGGCCGAAATCGCCGCGGCCGCGGCGGCGAAGTATCAGGACAACCGCTTCAACCCCCAGACCCAGACCCGCGTGACTTGGGACGAGGGCGTGATCGAAGCGGCAGAGGCAAGCCGCAAGGGCGGCTGAGCCTCGCAACAGGGCTGTAGGGAAGGTGACGAAAGTTACAGCGTGTCACCTTCCCAACTTCGCCCATTCATTCGGAAAAACATTTCGTTGCGCTCAGATCCGCGCGCGGACGGACAAAGGTTTTCGCGCAGCGAACGCGTCCGCAGCTTCCAGGCCGCGCAGATCACGATGGGAAAGAGCCAGCCGCGAGACTGGCACAAGGGGCCGGAGTAGGAAAACGCCCGAGGCGCTGCACGGCAGAGCGGCAGCTTTGCGGGTATGCCGACGGAAAGCTGCCGTTCGGCTATCGACCCCGAAGCGGTCGTTCAACCGCCCGACGTCCCCAGATGACGCAATCTTTAGGCAAAAGCGCCTGAACCGTCTTGGTGAGGGTTTGCGCTTGGGTTGCGTCAATGGCCATTTGGATCATCGCGCCGCTGCCGTGATGGTCAGCTATGCAACCCGCAATCCTGCGCAGGAAGGGAGGCGGGGGCGCTGCTCACCGCGATGGTTTGGCAGCACCGGCCACGGGCTCAGCTTGCGCGCGGCCATCGGCTGCTCGCATAGATATCCCATACCTTCGCTTGGCCCGCCACAAGCGGCGAGAGGGGTCGCAGGAGATGACAATTCAGACGCATCGCTTTGCAAAGGTTTCGGAAAGGTGCGGATAAAATCACGATCTGCATTCAAGTTGACGACGGGGCCACTCGACTGTGACCCTCAAGATGGCAAATGCCGCTTGAACCCCACGCGCGCGCAAGCATTGTCGGGATGAACTGCGATGCGAAATCTACAATTTTCCAGTAACCCGAATCTTGTCCGGGACACCGCATGACGACGCTCAGGCTATGGGGCTGGATCGCTTGTGGCTGGTTGCTGGTTGCGCTTGCCTGGACGCCCGCATCGACGCTGGTGAATGTGCCCGAACCGGAAGCAATCGATTTTCTTCGGGTGCTGGCATACAACATCCTGCACTTCGGCACCTGGGCGCTGGTCACGCCGCTGCTGTTCAGGATGTGTCACCTCTGGCCGCTGCATGGGCACCGGGCGTTCGGCAATGCCGTCCTGCTGTTGTTGGCGGGCTTGCTGATCATCCCCGCGGTCACTGCGGTGCTGCCAATGCTGCAAGCCGCTGCGAACCTGATCGGTAGTGGTTCGATTGTGTCCGCATCCGATCTGGCGCAATTGGCACAGCGGGTTTTGATCACAAGCCTTTTTGCCGTGCCGACCTTCATCGCTGTGATTGCGATCGGCCAGACACTGGTATGGTCCCGCCGCGCCGAACGCCACGCGCAAGACGCCGCGGGCGCGGAACTGCGCGCGCTGCGGGCCGAGCTTAACCCGCACTTTCTGTTCAACACGCTGGGCTCGATCGCGCAACTGGCGCACCAGTCTCCGGCAAAGGCCGAGGGTGTAATTGCATCGCTGGCCGACGTGCTGCGAACCAGTCTGGCCGAAACCGACCACATCCAGACGCTGGCCGAAGCCGTTGGCGAGATCGAGGAGCATCTTGCGCTCTACCGCATGCTGCACGGCGACATCCGGTTCGAGCGCGTGATCCCCGATGACCTCTGGCGGCAAGCTGTTCCCACGCGCATGCTGTTGCCGCTGGTGGAGAACGCGATGACCCACGGCGCCTGCAACGAAAATGGTGTGCGCTGGCTGCGGCTTGAGGCGGCACGTCCGGACGCAGGCAAAGTTACGCTGGAACTGTCCAACCCCGCCCCGTCTGTCGCCGAGCCATCGCGAGGGCTCGGCTCGGGCATCGAAACCGCGCGGCGGCTGCTGGCGATCCATTGCGGCAAGGCTGCAAGGCTTGAGCATGATCGCAGCGGCGGTATCTTCCATGTCAGCATCAGTTTGCCCGCATGAAGGGGCTGCGGGCACTGGTGGTCGAGGATGTGCTGTTGATGCGCACCGCGCTGGTCGATGTGCTGCGCGCACGGCCCGCAATCGCGCGGGTCGACGCGGCCGATTGCGCCAAGGCGGCAAGCGCTTTGATGGCGCAGCATGCTTACGACATCGTTTTTCTCGACATTCACCTCCCCGATGGATTGGGTGTCGATCTGGGAGCGGCGGCGAAAGCGCAAGGCGTGCGATCGATCGTTTACTGTACGGCTGATGCCACATACGCGATCGAGGCGCTGCGGCAACAGGCGGCCGACTATCTCTTGAAACCGGTCACGCAAGCGGCAGTCGATCAGGCACTTGAACGGGCGATGCGGCGGATTTCGGACAGCCCCAGAACGCCGCAACCGCTAGCCGTCCGCGACGGGGCGCGTGTTCGCTACATCGTCCCCGACCTGATCGAACGGGTGGAGGCGGCCGGCCATTATCAATGCGTGTACGCACAGGGCGAGGTCCACCTGCTGCGCCAGTCCTCGGCGCAGATCGCCGAGCAGCTTGGCCCGGGATTTGTCCGCGTCCAACGCGCTACGATCGTTCGCGCTGCCGCGATACGGTCGCTCGAGACCGAACGCAGCGGCGATGGGACGCTGCATCTCGATAGCGGCGCCAAGGTGCGATTCAGCCGAACCTACCGCGCCGCAATCGAAGCGGCGCTCGGGCCCGGTTGACACGTCTCACGCCGCATCCGCCGCGTTTCGTGCTGTCCGGCCTGTGTTCATATATCGCCAGCGGCAATGGCCTCCGAACCAAATCAGGAGGCTTGAATGAACCCGTCTTTTCCCCGTGCCGCACAGTTTGCAGCCCTGGCCGCAATCCTTTCGCTCATGCCGCCCCAAGTGCAGGCAGACGAGCCGGTGCCCGGCGCGCAAAATCCGACGGTTGCTCCGCGCCTGCCTGCAGCGACCATGGCGATGGTCGGGGGCTACTGGTTCGATGGCACCCGGTTTGCCAAAGCGACCTGGTACAGCGTCGAGGGGAAATTTACCCGCAAGCGCCCGCGCCGCATCGACATCACGATCGATCTGGACGGGCGCTATGCCATGCCGCCGCTGGCCGAGGCGCATAACCACAACCTTCAGAACCGCTGGTCGGTGCGGCAGATGGCCGACGATTATCTGCGGCGCGGCATCTTCTACAACGCCCAGATGGCCGCACACAGCGACGATATTGCCGGTTTCCGCGATCTCTTGAACGCGCCCGGCGCGCCCGACACCCTGTTCGCCGAGGCAACCTTCTCCGCATCGAACGGCCACCCCATCGCGCTTGCTGTCGGCAACGCCCGCGCGAGCGGTTATCCGCTGACGCCGGCGGATCTGATCGACAAGGCTTTCTGGGCGGTCGACAGCGTCGCGGACGTGGAGACAAAGTGGGCGCAGGCGACCGCGGCACAGCCCAAGCTGGTAAAGATCATCCTCGTCGATGCCAATGACGAGGCAAGCCGCTTCGACCCGGTCAACGACGGCAAGACAGGCGTGCGGCCGGAATTGGTGCCCGAAATCGTTCGCCGTGCCCATGCGTCCGGCGCGCGCGTGGCGGCGCATGTCCAGACCGCCGATGACGCGCGCATCGCGGTGGAAGCCGGGGTCGATATCCTCGCGCACCTGCCGACCTCGACAAGCAAATACATTACCCTCGATGATCTGCGGCTCGATGATGCGACAATCGCGCAGATGGCGCGGCAGGGCACGATGGTGATCCCCACCTTCGAGGTCTATCGCCAGATCTGGCAGCGCAAGCCCGATCAGTGGGCGCGCATCGTCCCGGTCGTTCGCGACAATATGCGGCGCCTCGGCAACGTCGGTGTGCCGATCCTGACAGGCAGTGATCTGTGGGGCGGATCGGTGATCGACGAGATCAAGGCGCTGGTCGCAGCCGGCTTGATGACCCCTGCCGAGGCACTGCGGGCATCCTCGCACGTCACCGCGCGCGCGTTGTTCCCCGACCGCGCGATCGGCACCATCGCGGAAGGCGCTGAAACCAGTTTTATCGTGCTGGATCGCGATCCCAGCCGTGATCTGTCGGCGCTGGACAGGATCGAAATGGCGGTGAAGCAGGGCGAAGTGATCGCGCGATGAAGGTGCTGCTCGCGCTGGTCGCCTTGTGGGCCTGGTCAGTCCCGCAGAATACGCTGGCAAAAGAACGATCGTTCGTTCTGCCAAACGGGCTGCGGGTGACATTGGTCGAGGCACCGGACGCCTCGCGCGTTGCGATACTTGTCAACGTGGCGGCCGGCTCGGCCGACGAGCGAAGCGACCAGCGCGGCATCGCGCATCTGGCGGAACATGTGTTCGCGCGCGGCTTCACCTTGGGCGAACGCCATGCGCTGCAAGCTGCCGATCGGCACCGAAGCTTCGCTCGCTGGCATTGGCATGCAGGCTTTGGCGCACTGGTTCGGGCACTGGTACCGGCCGAGCAACATGGGAGTTGATCGTGGTCGCCCCGATGGCCCTGCGCCGGATGGAGCAGACCGTCCGCAAAACCTTCGATTCCCCCGGATCGCCCCGCATGTCGCGCGCGCAAGGGCCGTTCCGGGTTGAGGGCAACGACCAACCCGGCATCGTTTCAATCCAAGCCGACAAGGCATCTGTCACGCTGTACGGAGCAGCGCCTCACCTCTCGCATCCACACAGTGCTGCGCTGGAAGGCGCTGTGGCGAATGTGCAGAACGCCTTTTTCGCGGCGGTCCGCGCCCGCTACGGCGACGGTGCATCGGGCACAATCTGGTATCGGGCGTCGGACCGTGCCGGAAATATCGGAGCGCGAATTACGTTCCCGCAATTCTCGCCGCCGGCTGACGCTGGCATCTTCATCGCCAATTGGCTGTCAAATGTCACGATCGCCGATTACGATCCCTCCGCGTGGAGACCAAGCCCGCGGCCTGTGCCAGAAAGTGCCTTGGGGCAGGCATTTGCTAGGTTGCTGGGCGATCGTGAGCGTGGAGCACGGATCGCCGACACAAGGCCCGACGAAGCCGAGGCAGTCTTCGCAGTCTGGTTCAGGAGGCCTTTGCGCACTATCCTGACAGAACGAAAAGACGTCTCCGCAGACGCCGTATCGTTCGAACTCGGGTGCTGGCTTGCCAGCACGCGGCCCACGGTGCACCCCGACATGTCACGTGTCGTGATCGCGCAGGCTTCGGAAGAGGGCCTGCAATCCAGCCACTGCGGCGAGGACTTCTCGACCGGTTTCGAAAAAACGCTGCAGGAGCTTTTTCGCGAGCAGCTTGGCTGGACGTATTCGGTCACCAGAAACCTTGCCGGCCAAGGGGGGGACGGGGCAAATTTCTCGTTTCTCGTAGAAACCGGAAATGTCGATCGATTGGCGGCTGTATTGAAAGATATCCAACCCGGTGGAGTGATTAAACCATCTCAGCAATAGTCAGGGTAGCAATGCGCGGGGCGATGATATCTCGATGCTCCGATCAGTTGCCCTTCCGTTTTCCACCCACGACCGGCCATAAGCGGGACTGATCCGCGGTCCCGCAAGCAGCGTGGCGGCTTGGCCCGGCTCGCAGCAAATTCCTGCCGTTCGGGAATCGTCCCCAAAGTTGACGTTGTGGCGGCGCATGATTTCAGTGACGGATATCGCGCTTAATCTAAATGCTCAGACACGCCCGGAACGCCTTAGGTCGACGAGCCAATTTGGGGCTGCTCGCACGACGCACGTCTGCCCGCGCAACATCTCACAGCATCGCTTGCAAAGCCGGACTGAACCATTCATCGCCGCTTCGCGACACAAAACGCACTGCAAGGCCATGCTTGCGGGCCAGCGCCTGCGCGTGCGGCCAAGGCACCACGCCCAGCGCGGTCGCCCATGCATCGGCCACCATGCAAGCGGAATGCACAACGCTGACGGTGGTCGCGCCGTGGCGCACCGGCAGTCCATCGCGTGGGTTCAGCGTGTGGGCGCCGCGCAGGTAATCGCCGGAGGTGGCAATCGCCAGCTCGTGCAAGGCGATCCGGAGCGGCGGCAGACGGCAGGCCGGGGGGGATTCCATATCCACCCACCACGGATCGCCATCGGGCCGCATCCCGCGGCCACGGCATTCTCCGCCGATCTCCACCAGCGCATGATGCACGCCAAGATCGCTCAGCAGATCGGTGATCGCGTCCACAGCGTAGCCCTTGGCGATGCCGGACAGATCGAGCCACAGGCCGCCCGGCTGTGTGAGCGCCCGGGCGTCCGGATCATACCCCAATCGGCGCCATCCGCTGGCAGCCTGCGCTGTGCGGACGGCTGCTGCATCGGGTAATCCGGCGGCAGGGTTCGGGCCGAGGCCCCACAGATCGGTAAGGCGGCCGATCGCCGGATCAAAGGCCCCGGCGCTGTCTGCGGCAATCTGCAAGCCGCAGGCAATGACCGCGTTGAAATCATGCGGCAGTGGATGAACTGTCCCGGCGAGCGAATGGTTGAACAGGCTCAGCAGCGAATCTGCATCCCAATGGCTCATCTGGCGCACGATCGCCGCCAGCCTTGCGGTGATCCACCGTTCGAGTTCATCGCTTTCGATGCGCAGGCGGTGCGGCACCACCGCGCACACACGCCAGGTGGTGCCCATCGTGGTGCCGTCAAGCCGGACGGTCGGCGCGCCCGCATCGAGCGTTTCCAGCGCCGCTGCGTCAATGAAAGACGGCACGGCGATGCGCGGCGCAGCCTGCACCCCCGTCACGGCGCGAGCACTTCCAGCGTGGCGGTGTAGCTCATCCGCCGCTTGGTGGCCTTGGGATGGGCGACATTGGCATCGGTCAGCGCGGTGTTCATCCAGTAGAACCCGGCACCGGGCCAGTTGACCGTCAGCAGCCCATCGGCATCGGTGGTGAGCTTCATGCTCTGGTGATCGCTGCGATAGCGCCGCCCGCCCGCGATCACTTCGACTTCGAGCCCTGCGGCAGGTTTCCCATCGATCAGGAACCGGAATTGCCCCGGTTCATCCGATACCAGATCGGTGGGGAGTGTGACGGGCACGAATTCCAGCCCCTTGCCGGTGGGGGCGAACAGTGTTTCGGTGGGCTCACCGGCGGTTACGAAAAATTCGTTGCGGCCCAGAACCTCGGTCAGATCGAGGTTCGTCGCGCCTTCGGGCAGTTCATCGACAGTGGCGATGTTGCGCACCGGCGAGCCGGGGGCGGGCGCAGGGCCGCGCCGCCGCCCGACCGTCCACTTTTCGCCATCGAGCATGAAGCTGCCGGTCACCGCGCGGTTCTCCATGCCGATCCGCCAGGTGCCGGGCTTGTCGACCCGCACATCGAAGGTGGAACGGTAGCGCAGCCGGGCGGCATTCTCGATCGTGCCCATCGTCCCGTCAGGCGCCCACACCTTCACGTTTTCGGCCGGCAGTGCGGCATGATCCGCCTCGAACGGGGCGGTCGAGGCCCCGGCATCGACCGTGACCGACTGCCCGAGATCGGACAGCACCGTGTTGGATGGAAGTAGCCACGCATTATGCGCTGCTGCCGAGGTTGTCATGCCGAAAGCGGCGGCGAGCAGAATGGTCTTGCGGATCATGTCAGTCCCTTTCGATACGAGGTTCAGCGGGCAGCGATGGTGACGGCGCCAAGCTCGGTTTTTCCGGCAGCGCGCGCTTTGGGGGCAGGAATGGTCAGCGGCACCGATACCAGCTCGCGCCCACCGTCCTCGCGTGCGGCTTCGACGTGCAGGGTGTAGGCACCAGCCGCCAGAATGGCGGGCAGAGGAATGCGATAAGAGCCGGGAGCGCGGGTGGCACCGCTCACCCCGTCTGCCGGCATGTTCAGGCTGCGCCCGCCCTTGCGCCACCAGGTTCGCAAGTCGGCGAGCCACTTGGTGCCCGGTTCGGCCCCGCCCTTCTTGATGTCATACCACACCGCCAGCGTGCGTGCCTTGCCGCCTCCCGCGGGCTCAAGCCACACGGCAACATAGGGCTTGTGATATTCCGATACCTTCATTTGCGGGATCGTGACGGTCACGCTTTGCGCGGCGGCAATGGCAGGGGTGACGGCAACGCCGGCAGCCAGCAGGGCAGAGAATTTCATGACGCATTTCTCCTGAGAACGGGGGGCATCAGACATGCATGAAGAACAGGATCACGATGACCGGCACTGCAGTGCCAATTCCGACCAGCGGCCAGGTCGTCGGTCGTTTGCGGGCGTGCAATTGCAGCAGAAGCATCCCGGTGATGGTGAAGATGATCGCAGCGAACGCCAAAACGTCGATGAACCAAAACCACGCGGTCCCGGTGTTGCGGCCCTTGTGCAGATCGTTGAGGAACGACACCGCGCCGCGATCGGTCAGTTCGGCTTCGATCCGGCCGGTTGCGCGGTCGATGCTGGCCCAGGCATCGCGGCCCGGCCCGGGCACGGCGAGATAGACCTCATCGGCTGACCATTCTGCTTCGCGCTGGTCGGCGATGATCCCGGTTTCGGCTTCGATCTGGCGGGCGACCGGCGCAGGCAGCGGCGCGAGGCCGCCGTCCGCGCCCTTTTCCAAGGCAGCGCGCGCAGCAGGTGAAAGTTGTCCCGTCGCGATGCGCACCTCCGGCTCGGCGCTGATGCTGGATGCGTGGTTGAGGGTGATACCGGTGATGGAGAACACGAGAATTCCTGCCAGCGACACGGCAGCGCTGATCCAGTGCCAAGCGTAAAGCTGCTTCAGCCAGAACTGTCGCAGGGTCCCGCGCTTGCCCCGCGCGGCGGGACGCGCCGGTTCCGGCCGCGTGGCACGGGGTGCGGTCTGCGCCTTGGCTGAGGGTTGGCTGGCCATGGGTTGAACGACTCCTATGAAGGTGACAACCGCCCCTAACCTTTGTTGCGAATAAGTTGCAATAAAAATAATTTGCTGCCCTCCTTCAGCCTTGCACCCGGAGCTTTACCGCAACACGTTGAATTTCCGACACGCTGCGAAATCTTCAGAGAAACGCAACAAAGCGTTTGACTCTGCGAGTGACTCGCAATAGCGGCTCGACACTCTGGATCAGTGGATGAAAAGGGTCGAATGATGACAAACCAGTTTGTGCCGCGGATGTTGGCGCTCGGCTGTGTGGGGGCCGCTGCCTTTGCGCTTCCGGCTCAGGCGCAAACCCAGCCCGGAGATCCCGAGCCTGCGCGCAAGCTGGGCGGGGTCACCGTCACCGACACGGTGATCGAAGACAGCTACAAGCCCGAGGGTGTGAGCAATCCGCTCGTCACCCAGCCGCTGCGCGATACCCCGCGCACAGTCACCGTGCTCGACAAGAGCTTCCTGCAAGACAACCAGGCGGTCAGCTTCGCCGACGCGCTGCGCAATGTGCCGGGCATCACGCTGGGTGTTGGCGAAGGCGGTGCCGGATCGGGCGATTTCATCAATTTGCGCGGCTTCGATGCCAGCAACGATATCGCCATCGACGGTTTTGCCGACCGTCTTCAATACAGCCGCTCGGATGTGTTCAACCTTGAACAGATCGAGGTTTTCAAGGGCGCCAACACCGCCCTTTCGGGTGCTGGCGGTGCGGCCGGACAAATCAATCTCGTCACCAAGCGAGCGGTGGCCGACACTTTCGTCAACGCCGATGCGGGCGTAGGCAACCGCGATTGGCTGCGTGCGACCGCCGATGCCAATGTGCTGCTCGACGCGGACAAGGGCATAGCCGCGCGGATCAACCTGATGGTGCACGAACAGGGCATCGCCGGGCGCGACTTCGTGGGCCAGAAGCGTTTCGGTATCGCGCCCTCGCTCGCCTTTGGTCTCGATCAGGACACCACCGTCACCGCCAGTCTACAGTATCAGGAAGATGACAATCTCATCGACTATGGCATTCCCGTGCTGACGAACGGCACCGCGCCCAAATTCCCGCTCAGCAATTACTACGGCTGGCGCAATATCGACTTTGAAGATCAGGAACTGCTGATCGCCACGGTCACGCTCGATCACAGGATCAGCGACGTTGTCAGCCTGACCGGCGGAGTGCGCTGGGGCGAGGTGCGGCGCGAGGCTGTATGGTCGACCCCGCGTCCGACCAACCAGGCCAGCCTTCAGGCGGCTGTCAATGCGATCAATGCAGGCAACACCGCCGGTGCGACCTATGTCATCGGCGGTCCGCAGGGCCTAGGCCGGCTCAGCCGCAACGAATTGGCAGCCGCGCGCGCGGCTGTGGTGGTCGACTATCCGGTGCGCGAGGGCGGGATCGGCAATGCGCTGGTGATCGGGGCCGAGGTCAGCCGCGAAAGCCTGACCCGCGACACCATCTCCACCACCGGCCTTGCCGGAACGGCGCGCAACCTGTTCGCTCCCGATCCCGACTTTGCCGGTGCCATCACCCAATCGCGCACCTTCGGTCTGTTCGACAACAGCGCGGATCGGATCGCGATCTACGGCACCGACACGCTCAAGATCGGCGAAGCATTGCAGATCAATCTCGGCGGGCGTTACGAGCGCTTCGAGGTCGAACTGGGCGGGACGAATTATGCCTCCCTCACCGAGCGGGAATTCACCGAAGACCTCTTCAGCTGGCAGGCCGGACTAGTCTGGAAGCCGGCCGAGAACGCCAGCCTTTACGTTAGCTATTCCGATGCGCGCCAGCCGCAGACGCTTGCCGCCACAGCGACCGGCACGGTCACCACTGCCAACGCCGCGCTGCCTGCGCTCAATAACGAGAATTACGAAATCGGCGCGAAGGTCGATCTGATGGACGGCGGACTTGCGCTTACCGCGGCGCTGTTCCGCAACAGCCGCGTCAATCAGCCGATCACCGTCGATGGCGATATCGCGCTCACCGGTCGCCAGCGGGTGCAGGGGGTGGAACTGTCCGCGACCGGCAACATCACCGATGCCTGGCAGATCTTTGCCGCCTACACCTTCCTCGATTCCGAGATCCTGCGGGCGGCGACCGCATCAGCCTTCACCGAGGGTGAGGAGTTGGCCGGCACGCCCCGGCACAGCGGCACACTCTGGACCACCTACGACACGGGCATCGGTCTCAGGCTCGGCGGCGGCTTCAACTACGTGGGCGAATTCGCGACGCGCAATTCCAGCCTCACTGTCCCTGCCTGGCAGGCAGGCGACTACGTGCTTTTCAACGCGATGGCGGAATACAGCTTCACCGACACCGTCGCCTTGCAGGTTAATGCCAACAACCTCGCCGACGAGCGCTATCTCCAGCGCATCCGCGCCACCGACGGCTACGTGATCGCCGTGCCCGGCGAAGGGCGCACGGTGGTAGCGACGCTGCGGGTCGGTTTCTGATCCGCGATGGCCCCCGTCGGCATTCACAACCCGGCAGGCGGGGGCGGCGCGGGCTTCGGCGCTGCACGGCGCCCCAGCCTGCGCGGGTTGGTGCTGGCGGCGGCCGCCCATGCCGCGTTCCTGCCCCTGGCGCTGAGCCTGAGCCATCAGGCGGGCGCTCCGCAAGTGGAGCGGCTGGTGACGATGGACCTGTCCTCATCCGCGCCTCCTCCGCCGCCGCCAGCCTCGTCGGTCGAACAGCCGCCCGATCAGCCCGCCGAACCCCAGCAAACTGTCGCGATCTCCCCGCCTCCAGTGCCCTTCGAGTTCGCCAATGCAGCACTGGTGGTGCCAGAGAGAGCACTGCCTTCAACTCCAGCAATGAACGCTCCCGTTCCGGCCCCCGAGCACCCTTTGGCGGCAGGACCCTCCAGAGCGGCACCCTCGGCTTCGCCCGCGACGGTTTCGTCCGATGGTCTTGAGGCATCGCTTGTGGCCGGCGAACCGCCGCGCTACCCTCGCGAAAGCAGGCGCAAGAAGGAGCAGGGGACCGTCTCCCTGCTTGTCATCGTCTCCACGCAAGGACGCGTTGAGGCGATATCGGTCGCACGATCCAGCGGATCGGCCCGGCTTGATCAGGCCGCGCTCGAGGCGGTCAGCGACTGGCGCTGGCAGCCTCGGCGCATTGCAGGGCAACCGGTCAAGGTTCGCGGCATCGTGGAGATACCCTTCGTCCTCACCTCAGGCAGAAAAGGCCACGAACGTGCTGATTGCGATACCCCAAATCCTCGATGCGGCGCAGGTGACGATGCTGCGCGCGGTGATCGACGCGGCCGAGTGGACCGACGGGACCGTGACCTCAGGGATGCAGGCCCGGATGGTGAAGAACAACCTCCAATTGCCTGAAGACAGCGAAGCCGCGCGCAAGGCCGGCCAGATGGTGATGGCGGCCTTGCAGGGCAACCCGCAATTCATCGCCGCCGCCCTGCCGCACCGGCTCTATCCGCCGATGTTCAACAGCTACAGCGGCGGGCAGGCGTTCGGCAATCATGTCGACAATGCGCTGCGCGTGCGGTCTGGCACTGACTGGCGGGTGCGTGCTGATCTGTCGATGACGATCTTCCTCGAACCGCCTGAAGCCTACGACGGGGGCGAGCTGGTGATGGAGACCGATTTCGGACCGCAGCGGGTCAAGCTGGGTGCGGGCGACGGGGTGCTTTATCCCGCGTCATCGCTCCACCGGGTCGAGCCTGTAACGCGGGGACGGCGCATCGCCAGCTTCTTCTGGATCCAGTCGATGGTGCGCGATCCAACCATTCGCGGAAACCTGTATCAAATGGATCAGGCGATCCAGACGCTGGCGGCCAGGCTGGGACTGGATGATCCCTCGGTGATCGCGCTGACAGCAACCTATCACAATCTGCTGCGCCATACCGCCGACGCCTGATCGGCGTGGGTTGCCGGATATGGTCATGGCAACAGTCAGGCTATTCGACTGCGGCGGTAAAGATTGACCCCAAGAGCCGCCATTCGCTTAACCACCCAACTGCGGTCATAAGCGAGGCTAATGAGTGAGCCCAAAAGCTGACGTTCGGCTGATGATCGTGAATGATCAGCTTGGTTCGGGATCTGCCGATGCAGCAGCCTGATCGGACCGATGCATTCCCCATTTCGTCACCTGAGGATTGCCGCTATTCTGCGCGATAGGGCTCGCAGCCGATCCCATCGCCGTCGCCATCGAGGCGCTCCGAGAAGCCCGGCTCATGGCGATAAAGGGGCGCAACACCTTCTGCCCGGACCTCATTGCAACCCGAATGCGTGTACCCGGCGGGAAGCGCATCAAGGATCCCTTGCCGCTCCTTTGCAGCCTCCAGAGCATTCGCTCCAAAGGCAAGGCCAAGCCCTGAAGCGACGGCGATCAGACCGTAGCGCCCTGCGGTCTGCAGGGTCGTTTCGGACGCGGGCGAGGGACGCCTTTGAGGACGTCTGCCGGACCGCCATTGGGGTTAGGAACGAGCCATAGGATTGAATTACAATCCAAACCTCAAAGCTCGGTTAAGTGCGCGAGAAACCGGGTCGCGCAGATTCCGGTTACAGGCGCTGACAAAACTCGACGCTAATGCTGCCGATCACCGACGAAACCGAGCCTTGGCTTCCCACTCGTGAGATCTGTTCCGGACGCGATCCGTCCCGTTGCGTCCAAAGCTGTCCACGCGCCAAACGGAACGGCATTTGATCCTGTTTTGTTCTTTCCAACAGTGCGGCGTCGCACATAGCTTCTGATGGTCACTGAAGCTCATGCGGGGGTGTCGGGTTGAAGGAATGATCGTCGTGCGGCTCGCCGTACGACGGCCAACCCGCCACTCCGGAAGGGGACAACGGCGCCAGTGACAGAACCTTGAATGAAGAGGAATCTGTCATGTCGAATACCGAACTGATCACCTGCCAGGAGGTACTGCGCCTCACCGGCATCCGCAGCCGCTCCACCATCTGGAGGAAGATGCGAAAAGGGGGCTTCCCCCATCCCGTCGACATCGGCGGGGGCCGCATTCGCTGGCGCGCCGCTGACATCTCGGAATGGATCAATGCCCTTCCGCTGCGCCGCTACTGACCCCCTCGATTCGCGGGCAGTGGCCCGCAGAAAGCACCCCCACAATGTCCATTTATTCCATGTTGAAAGCCGCCTTGCGTGCGCAAGGCTGTATCCTTGCCCGCGTCCCAGAAGATGACGAACTGCACGCAGCCGAGCTTGTCGACCTCCTTTCTGAGGACAACGCAGACGGACGCGCGCAGCGCTTCGCTCTTGCGTCCTGGCTGACCTTTGGGGTACCGGATCGAGGCTGGCAAGGACGCGATGTTCGAGATCGCAGGCGTGCCGGAAAGGGTGATCGAAGCGCTAGGCCAGCGCACGGCTGCGATCGATGCGAGGCTTGCCGAGCGGAGTACGAGCCGGGAGGAAGCGAGCGCCGCCGAGAAGCAGATCGCGGCGCTCGATAGCCGCGAGGCTAAGAGCCATGCGGATCACAAGACCCTACGGGCAGAATGGCGTGCGACGGCAGAGGCAAAGGGCTTTGGCGAGGCGGCACAGGCCCGCGTGATCGCCAAGGCCGAAGAGCGGGCAAAGGCTGGCGAACTGGCGGCGACCCCTGAGATGCTCGCAGCGCGCGCTGTCGCCTGGGCTGCCGCCAAGCTGTCCGAGCGGCAGGCCGTGTTCCCGATCAGTACGCTGGCGCGTGAAGTGGGCGACTATGCCTTTGGCAGGCTCAGTCACAACGCCATCAGCGCTGCCATTGTCGAAGCAGGCGAGCGTGGCGCGCTGGTCCCGCGCGCCTTTCTCGACCGGCGCGGGGCCGAGTTTGCGGGGTTCACTACGCCCGTAGCAATAGCGACCGAGCAGACCATGCTGCGCCTCGAAGCCGCCGGGCGCGGCGTTACTGCGCCGCTGGCGTCGTCGCTCGCTGCTGCGCGGACGGTTGAGCGTGCCGCCCGGCAATCCGCGCGGACTGGCTTTGCTTGGACCGATAATCAGAAGCGCGCGACATCTGCTCGGCTTACATCACGTGAGGGCTGCCTTGATGGCGGTGATGTCGCGATTGACGGTATTGGTCTTCACGCCGTCCTTCATTCGCTGGGCGCGCCAGCGCTCCATATCGAGCGGCGAAATCGTCACCATCGACATGTTCAGAAACCTACTGAAGGAGACCTTCAGGCGCTTGATCGTCGCGGTAGCCGTTTTCTGATGCGCAGCAGCCCAATCCGCATAATGCTCGTCGATGAAGTCGCCAAAGGTCGAGACCTGCTTGCGCTTCTGGCGCTCGATGCGCGGGTCTGTTCCCGCCCAATAGGGGCCAAGTGCGTTTCTGGCGGCCTCAACAGCTTCGCTGTGACCCATACGGCTCAGCCGCCCGATCCGGATGCGCTTGCCGCGTTCGAACTCAAGGTACCATGTCTTGACGCCCGAAGGCTGCACCCGCAGCAGAAGACCATTCAGATTGGCATCGCGCAGCTCATAGGGCTTCGTCTTTGGTAGCGCCTGCTGAGCAATCTTGTTGTTCATCGATGGACCTGCGGGACGGGGGGCTGCGTCCGCATTCTAGCCGATCCGCAAGTGAAATGTAGGTGCAAAGTGGCCAAACGCAGTGCAACAAATGCGAACTTGTTGCAATATCGAAGAGGTGTTTTTATGTTTTAGTTCAGATATTTCATGTTCCAGCTTGTTCTGTTGCGATGCTGAAAGTGCGGCCATTTTTGTGCCCCCGAAGGCAGAGGTCACAGGTTCGAATCCTGTCGGGTGCGCCAGTCTCCGGACAATCATCAGGATCGGAGCATCCTGAAGACGCTCGCCCCTCTACCTGTATCGCAAGCGGCTATCCGGATTCGGGATCGTTGCGGCCGCAGGACGATCAGCAGCCGGCGAATGACCGGAGAAAAAAAGGCGGCCGCGCGCGGCGGCCGCCTCAGGTGGGGGGGCTGCCGCAGATCCGGTTGCTGCGGCGGCACCGGGTTCAATCCGTTATTCGGCCTCGGCGCCTCCGTCCGGCGCGGGCGCGGCGTTATCGGCGGCCGCGTTGTCGCTGGCGCTACCCGCCACCAGGGCGTTGCCCGACGCGCTGAATATGCCTGCGGGGAGGGTCCGCGTGACCTTGCCCTGCCTGACCACGATCTGCTCGACCTCACCGCGCCCATTGGCGACGATCTGCCGCACCTCGCCCAGCGAGGCGCCGTCGGGGGTCATCACCGGCATGCCGGGCGCGATGGTGGCCGCACCCTCGCCTGCTGCAGCAGCCGAACCGGCCACGGCCAGCAGCGGATTGGTGAGCGAAGCCGCGCCATTGCCCGCAGCAGAGCCGCTCGCATCGGTGCCGATCATGCCTGTGCCGGGGAGCGACGGCAGCGCCGGGGTCGGGGCGGCGGCGATGGCGCCGCGTGCCGTGCCGGCGGCGGTGCCCGCCGCATTGGTCGCCAAAGCGCGCGCCTCGCCAGCCGCGGGGGTCAGCGCGCCTGTCACGGCATCGGTTCCGATCAGCTGGGCATTGGCCGAGCCCTGTCCGCTTGCCGAGCCGCTGCCGTTCGCACTCGCCATCCCGCTCATGGGCGGCACCACGAGGTCGGCGAGGCTGGCGGTGGAGCCGGTGAGCGAGCCGCCTGCGCTGCGTTCGGCGTCAACCGTCCCGCGGCGCGCATCGACCGACTGGCGACCACGGGTCGAGCCTTCGCCGCGGGCCGTGCTGTCGATCGTCCCGCGCACAGTGCGGGTGGTGCTGTCGATAGTGCCGCCGAGCGTTCCGCCGATGGTCCCGCCGAGACCGCCGCCAAGGCCCCCGCCGCCCAGCAGCTGGGCCTGTGCGGTAGCAGGAAGGAGAGCGAGAACGCTGGCTGCGAGAATGCGCTTTTTCATATCCGTATCCTTTCGTCAGTTACAGCGAGCCGGTGTCATCGCTCGCTCGAAAGGAAAACGGGGGGGCCTTCGGATTTAATTCACGCCCGGCCAGAAAATTCTCTCACTTCCTGCCGCAGCCTTCGCACAGCAGCCCGCGGCCGAAGGTCGCGTCGGCGCCTTTCGGGCCGAGATCGCGCGATTCCGCATCGAGCATGGCGCGCCAGTTCCTGCCTGACGAGACGGCGGCGGCCAGCCGCGCGGCTGCCAGCGGGGTGGCGAAGCTGGTGCCACGCCACAGCTTGCCCCGCCCCTTCGCATCCAGCGCATAGACCTGCGCACCCGGAGCCGCATAATCGAGATGCAGCGCCCGTCCGGCCTCGATCAGCGCGCGGCCCTTGCGATCCGCGCCGGTGATGGCCAGCACGCCGTCATAGGAGGCGGGATAGGCGGGCGGCGCGGCAGGGCCATCATTGCCGACCGCTGCGACAACGATAATGCCGCGCGCGCGCGCCGCATTGATTGCGCGCTCGACCAGCGGATTGCGCGGGCCGACGAGGCTGATCGTCACCACCTTGCAACCGCTGGCAGAGAGCCAGCCGAGCGCCTTCGAGATCGCCAGCGCATTGCCGCCTGCCGGGTCCCGACCATAGACATCGGCCACCCGGACCGTCCGCACGCCGGCCGCGCGCAGCAGGCTCGCCACCGCGCTGCCGTGATCCGAGGGCAAGGGCGCACCCTGGGCAAATCCCTTGACCGCAGCCACCGCCACGAAGGTTCCCGGCGCGCCGTCGATGATGCCCACGGGCGCGTTGATCGGAGCGGACTGCGCGGCGGCCAGCGTTGCGGCCAGCGGGGCAGAGGCGGAAGCGACCGCAGGCACCGTTCCGGCAGCGAAGTGGAGATTGTCCGCGCTCAGTTCCAGCTCCGGCACCAGCTGGGCCGCGCGCGCCTGTGCCTGTGCGAGCGACTGGCCTGCCGGCACCCCGAGCCGCACGACTGCAATCCCGAGCCCCTCGATCCGCTCGCGGGCGAGCACTCGGAACCCCGATGCTTCGAGCTGTGCGACCTGTTCGGCTGTGGCCTCGATCGCCAGCAACTCACCCCGCCGGGACAGATCTCCGCGCGCATCGCGCTCGATCGCATCGCCGTTCTGGCGCAACAGGCGCGCCAGCGTCTGCTCGCGGATCCGCAGCAGCCGCCGCGCCTCGCGCGCGGTCAGGCGGTCGGCGGTCTCGAGCGTGTCGTCCACCGTGCCCGTGACATTGCCGACGCCCCCGCCCACATCCGGCACGCGCGGCAATTGCAGCTGCGCGGCGACCGGCGCGGCGGCCAGCGCCAGCACGGCGAGAATGGTGGGCAGCAGCGGACGCATCTCTGTTTCCTTCGATCAATTCGTCTTAAGCATGGATGAAACGAGCGCCGCCATCCGTTTCATCCGTCAGAAAGGCATAAAACGCTGTCCAGAAGCTTCGAACAGCAAGCGCTTGCGCTGCTGCCGCGGTTGCGGCGGTTCGCGATCGGCCTTGCCGGTTCGCCTGCCGATGGCGACGATCTGTGCCAGATGACCATAGAGCGCGCTCTCGCCCGCCGCGACCAGTGGCAGGAAGGAACCCGGCTCGACAGCTGGATGTACCGGATCATGCGCAACATCTTCATCGACGAGCGACGGGCGAGCACGCGCCGGGGCGAGACCTTCGTGGACGAGGAAGCGGGCTTTGCGGTAGGCGCGGATGGCGGCCAGGAAGCGCGGGTCGAACTGTCGATGGTCGACCGGGCGATGGCGCGCCTGCCCGCCGACCAGCGCGAGGCGGTGCTGCTGGTGATGGTCGAGGGCTATTCCTACAAGGAAGCGGCCGAGATCGTCGGCTGCCCGGTCGGCACGCTCAATTCGCGGCTGGTGCGCGGGCGCGACGCTCTTTTGGCACAGCTGGAGACAAGGCCATGAGCATTACCGAGGATGTTCTCGCCGCCTATGCGGACGGCGAACTCGACGGGGCCGAGAAGGAACGGGTCGCCGCGGCGATCGCCGCCGATCCGGCGCTGGCCGCCAAGGTCGCGGCGCACCGCGCGCTCAAGTCCCGGCTGGCCGCGCATTATGCGCCGCTTGCCGAACAGGCCGTCCCGCCGCATCTCGCCGCGCTGCTTGCCGGCGGGCAGGACAAGACCGAAGCATCGGGCGGCGAGGTGATCAGCCTCGCCGCCGCGCGCCAGAAACGCGGCTTCGTGCCGATACTGCGGCGTTGGGGGCCGATCGCGGGACCTGCCCTCGCCGCCTCGCTGGTGCTGGCGGTGCTGCAACCGTGGAACGGCGCGAGCCCGGCTGGCTATGCCGAACCGGCGCTGGCCGCCGCGCTCGACAGCCAGCTGGTCGCCACCCAGCCCGCCGATGCCGAGACCCGCGTCCTGCTCAGCTTCGAGCGCGGCAGCGGCGGATTGTGCCGCGCCTGGCGGGGCGGCAGCGAAGGCGGGATCGCCTGCCGCGACAACATCGGCTGGAAGATCGAACGGCAATTCGCGCTCGGCGAAAGCGCCGGGGGCGAGTTCCGCCAGGCCGGAAGCGAGGCCGATCTGCTCGCCGCCGCACAGGAGATGGCCGCAGGCGGCGCGCTCGATGCCGCAGCGGAAAAGGCGGCAAGCGAACGCGGCTGGAAGCCCTGAGGGCACGAAAAAGGGGCCGGCATCGCTGCCGGCCCGCTTGCTCAACCCATGCCCCGATCAGCGGCGCGCGCTGGTCTGCTCCACCGTCACCGTGCCCGCGCGATAGCCGCGTTCGGCCATTTCCTCGATGTAGTGGACGCGCTCCTTGCGCAGTTCGCGGGCATATTCCTCCCACGCGTCGCGCAGGTCCTCGATGTCGCTGGCGCGGTCGAGATCCGAGCGCAGTTCCTTCTGCGCTTCGGTGATGTCGATGCGGTAATCGAACCAGAGTGTGTTCTCGAGCCCTGCGATCGGCGTGTTGACAATCAGCTGTTCTTCTTCGCGAGCGACCCTCTCCTCGATCAGGCCCGAAATGGCGGCCTGGCCGGCCGAGGCAAGCAGGCCGAAGGTGATGGCGGCAGCAATCCTGAAAGACGTCATGGTGGTTCTCCGTGTCTGTGTCCCCCCGGCGCTGTGCGCGCCGGTCGGATGAGAAACGGATGGGGGTCGCGATTTAATTCAGGCGGTGTGCGGTCGATGCTCTCGTTCGCGAGGAGCGGCGGAGGCCTGCCGCCGTCACGAGATCAGTTCGCCCGCGCTACAGGCGGCAATCGCGCGCCTGATCGGGAATGGCCGGTTTGCTCGGTGGTTGTTTCTAGTCGCGGACAAAACCTGCGATCCCCGAAACCAGCCCTGCGGCCAATGGCAGGTCAGGCGCCTGATAGGCGGCCATGTTGTCGGAAAGCGTGTCCCCCGCAACGTCCTTCAGCACGTGATTGGCCATCGGCAGCATGATCAGCTTGGCCGCCGGATGGGCCGCCTTCAGACGCTCCGCATCGGCAACCGTGACCTGGATGTCCTTGCCGCCTTGCACGATCAGCACGGGGAGCCGCGCCTGTGCGACAAGCTCCGCCGGATCGAGCGAGAGGGTGCTGATAAGGTAGTCCTGCACGGCGGGGTCGAACAGCGGCGCGAGCGGCGGCGGCAGGGTGGTCACGTCGACGCGCCGGCCTGCCGTCAGCGCGTCAATCGCGGCGTCGGCTGCCTCCAGCAATGGCGCATTGGCGGGATTGGCGCGAAGCTGCGACTTGATCACATCGCCCAGCGGCCTGCCGGCTGCTGCCACCAGAACCACGCCGCACAGGTGCTCGACCTCCCGTGCCGCGGCCAGCGCCACCAGCCCTCCCTCGCTATGGCCGATCAGCCAGACGCAGCGGGCGCCCGTCTCGCTCCGGATCGATGTCACCCAGGCATTGGTGTCGGCGACGTAATCCGCCATCGTCACCGCGTTGGGATCGGGCACAGCGCTCGCACTGCCGAACATGCCGCGCTTGTCGATGCGCACCGTGGTGATGCCCTCTGCCGCCAGACCCTCAGCCAGCAGGCGATAGCTGGCCGCCCGCACGCCCAGCGGGTTGTTGCCATCCCTGTCGGTCGGCCCTGATGCCGCAATGATCAGAGCGACCGGTCCCTGCGGATCCGAACCGCGCAGGATCGTTCCCGACAGCGGGCCCTGCGGCCCTGCTGCCTCAAGGGGCATCCCATCCGGGCCGGGTTCGGCCTGGAGCGGAGCGCCCAGCAATGCGGCGCAGGCCAGCGCCGTGGCACATCTGATCATGTCCTGCTCCCTTGCCGCCACAACCACCAGCTGTAGACCACGGGGACCACCACCGCGACGCCGAGCAGCGCCATGAGAGCTGCCGCTCGCCAGGTGGTCGGCAATGGCGACAGGCCTGCCGCGATGATCAGGCCCCCGGCGCCCATCATCAGCTTGCCTCCGAGGCGGTGCGTGGCGATCCAATTGTCGGTATCGGCAAGAGTCCACGGCGTCCGGATGCCGACGAAGAAGCTCGGCCGCGATTTGGGCAGGCTGTTGCCGATCAGCACCAGCAGCGCGCCCAGCCCGACCTGAAGCAGATCGGGACCGAGCGCCCAGCCCAGGGCGGGTGCGGCAATCATGATCTGAACAAAGATCATCAGCAGCATCGTCCCGATCCACACCGATCGCAGCAGCGGTGCCGAGGCTTCAAGCCGCGCCTGCAAGGGCTCCATCCGGGGAATCGCTGCAAACAGCGCGCCCAAGAGGGCGGACAGGCCTGCCGGCCACAACAGGGCCGGGACTGCGGGCGCATAGCCATCCGCCTCGCCGGCGAGGTCCCAGTGGATCGGAAGCTCTGCCCCCTGATCGAGACCACTCGCCACCCACAGGCCAAACCCGGCCATCGCCGCTGCGATCCCGAGATGGGCGAAGAACAGGCCCCGCCAGGTCATGCCGTGTCTCCCGCCTTGCTTGAAAGGTTCGCCTCGCCGCTGCCGATCCCGACGCGCCCCATGAACCCGAGCAGCGCCTCTTCCAGCGTGGAGAGGTTGAACGTGTAGGTGATCGACCCGCCCCGGCTTTCGCCCTGGATCAGGCCCGCAGCCTTGAGCTTGGCGAAGTGGCCGGACATCGTGGGCTTCGAGACCGGGAAACAATCCGCGATCTCGCCCGCCGTCATGCCTCCGCGCTTGAGCATTTCAAGCACTTCGCGGCGGATGGGATGGGCCAGAGCGTCGAATATCTCAGTCATCGGTATTTAGCTAAATGCCGAAATGAACTTCGTCAACCTCGGTGTTGCCCGGCGACGAAGCGGCGGCGCGGGTCTGGACCCCCAGCCTCGGGTAAGCGCGGCGCGCTCTGGCGCGATGCTGCGGCGGCGGCTATGCCGGTGCCATGCCGCCAACCGTCGTGTTCGACAGTGACTGCGTTCTGTGCAGCCGATGGGTCCACCTGATCCTGCGGCACGAACGCGGCGAGGCGATCACCTTCGTGAGCGCGTGGTCCGGGCAGGGTCTCGCGCTCGCCGCGGCGCACGGGTTTTCGCGCGAGGATCTGGACGCGACCTATCTCTTCATCGACGGCGGGCGCGCTCTGGCGCGGTCCGATGCGGGGCTGGCACTGCTCGCCCGGATGCGCGTGCCGTGGCGGTTCCTGTCGTGGCTGCGGGTGGTGCCGCGCCCGCTGCGCGACCGGGTCTATGATCTGGTCGCCCGCAACCGCTATCGCTGGTTCGGCCGCGCCGACCGCTGCTTCGTGCCGCCGCCGGGCATGGCGGAGCGTTTCATCGACCGCGAATAGGGGTCAGGCCCGCCGCCCAGCCCGCTGCCAGGTGATCGGCAGGCCTCCACGCGGGCGCAGCGAAAAGCGCGGTTCGGGCACGACCTCGGCCGGCCCTGCCACCGGAACCCAGCGTTGCAGCAGGCTGGCAACGACAAGGCACACCTCCATCATCCCAAAGCCCTGCCCGATGCAAATGCGCGGGCCGTTGCCGAAGGGGAGGTAGGCCTTGGGCAGTGCTGCTCCGCTCTCAAGAAAGCGCGCCGGATCGAACCGCTCGGGCTCGGCAAACCAGCGCGGATCGCGGTGCAGGGCATAGGGGGTGATCTGCACCAGATCGCCCTTGCGGATGGTGAAGCCGGGCATGGCCACATCACGGGTCGCGCGGCGCAGGAACAGCGCATAGGCGGGGGGATAGAGCCGCAGCACCTCCATGATCACCGCGCGCAGCACCGGCAGGCGCGGCAGGTCTTCGGGCCGCGGGGGCGCGCCGTGCAGCACGGCAGCGAGCTCGCCTTCGAGGCGCGCGCGCCATTCGGGCGAGCGGACGAGGCAATGCGCCGCCCAGCCCAGCAGCGCGCCCGAGGTTTCGTGTCCCGCGATCAGCAGGCTCATCGCGTCATTGCGGATCGCAGTCCGGTCGCCCGCATGCTGTTCGGCCAGCATCGAGAGCAGGTCGCCCCGGTCACCCTCCGCCTCGGCCAGCCGCGCATCGACCAGCCGGCAGACGAAGGCGTCCATCACCCCCATCGCCCGACGCTTGCGGCGCTTGGCCGGCAGCGGCAGCCAATCAGGCAGCACCAGCGGCGCTGTGGATTCGCGGAAGGCGGTTTCCGAGAGGGTCTGGATCGCCGCCTCGATCACGTCGCCATCAGGCGGGGGCGGGCTGGAGAAGAAGGTGTCGGCGGCGATATCGAGCGTCAGGCGCGCCATCGCGGCGTCGGTCTCGATGGTGACCTCGCCCTCGGCACCGGCGCGCGCCGCCCATGCATCGCATAGCCGGTGGGCATGGCGCACAGCCTTTGCGCCGTAATCGGGCAGGCGCGGGCGGGCGAAGGCGGGCAGCACCTTGCGGCGGCGGGCACGCCATGCCTCGCCCTCGGCCAGCAGCATGTTCGCGCCGGTCCACTGCGCGACGACCTGCGTCAGTTTTTCGAAGCGGATAAAGCTCTGCCACTGGTGGACCAGCACGGTCTCGACGTCATCGGGGTGGAACAGCAGCCACGAGCGGTAGGGCCCGAGCCGCAGCCGCACCGCATCGCCGTGGCGGGCGCGCATCTCGGCATAGAAGGCGAGCTGGTCGCGATTAATCCGCATCAGGTGGCCGAGCCCGAGCGTCAGGGTCGGCGCACGGCGGCCCCGGCGCGCGGCTTCGGTAATCGTCATGCGGCCGGTTCGCTGCGATGCGACGGCGCTTCCCGTCCGCGCAGGTGGCGAAGCGGCAGCACGACCAGCAGCACCGCCGCACCCAACAGCGCGAAGGCGAAGTTGACATGGCCCAGCGCCTTGCCCAGCGCCGCAGCCCCGGTGAAGTCCCGCGCCTCGCACGGGCAGCGATAGACGAGCGCTGCGCCCGGTTGCGGCGCGAGGTCGAGGCCGACAGGATCGCGGCGTTGCAGCCATGCGGCGAGGGCGGCCTGCCACGACAGGTTCGGATCGAAGCCGAGCCGCGCCGCCTCGGGCACCCACGGCCGCCAGCGGGGGAGCCACTCAGGCACATTGGCGCGGTAGGTCGGCCAGCCTTCGGGAAAGCGCTGGAGCAGGTCGTTGCGGTGATGCCAGCGCACCATCCCGGCGACGAACACCCACGCCATCACCGCCGCCGAAGCGACCCAGATATTGCCGATCATCGCCCCGATCACGATCCAGCTCAAGGCCGAGGACAGCTGCATCGGATTGACGAGATAGGCGAACACGCCGCTGCGCACGAGCCGCTTGGTCGGATCGAGCGGGATCGGCGTGCCCTCACCATGCACGACGAACATCTGCACCGCCGAGAGGCCCAGCACGAAGCAGGCCCCCAGCAGCGGCAGGCCTGCGAGGATCAGCCACACGGGCCGTGCGCCGAGGTTCCAGCCGCCGCCCATCGCCAGCATGATCACCGAAGGCAGCACGTAAAAGGCGAGAAAGCCGTATCCCAGCGCCAGCAATGCCGCGCGCCATGCGAGATGCTCGCCGCGCGCGGTCCAGCGGGCGAGGTGGATCGCCGGAAGGTGCGCGGCGAGGAACACCAGCACGATCCCGGCAAACCAGAACGGCCCCGCCATCACCAGCGGATCGAGCGAGGAGAACACCATCCCGTGCAGGCCGAGGATGATCGGCAACACCAGGTAAAGCGGACGAACGCTCGGGAACAGGAAGGCCAGCACCGGGCCGAACAGGATCGCCCCGCCGATCCAGATGTCGGCCGGAAGTGCCATTACCATCAGCACCTCGCCGCCATAGCGCCACCACCCCGCGGCGATCGCCAGTTGGTGCGTGGCGAAGATCATCGCAAAGCCATAGAGAAAGGCGAACAGCCCGCCGACGATCACCCGCGGCTGATTGCGATGCCTTGCGCCCAGCCACAGCACCGCGGCGAGCGGCCCGAGAAACAGCGCCCAGCGCAGCGCCCACAACAATTCGCGCGGCAGGTCGATGTCGATCATGCCAGCACCGCCCGGACCACGGGATCGCGCAGGGGCTGCGGCAGGCGGGTCTCGAACAGCTCGACCAGCAGGAACACCACCGGCAGGCCGAGCGCGAGGTAGAGCGCCACCGGCGGCAGAAGGATGATCAGCGCCAGCTGGATGATCGTACCGAGCCGCATCAGCGCCCCCTCGCGCGATCGGGTCGCGGGCATGGCGAGCAGCAGGGCGGCAAGGATCGCGGGGAAGATCACCGCCAGCGGGAAGGCGAGCAGATGGTCGGGATCGCCCCCGGCCAGCGCGCTCGCCATGGTGGCAAACCGCGCCGCCACGCCCGCGCCGATCACCAGCGCGAGAGCCAGCCTGATGCGCCTGCGCAGCCTGAACATCACTTGCGGCAAGCCCCCCTGCTGGCGACCGCGATGCGCGCGGTGCCGGTCAACCCCTTGTCCTTTATCGCCTTAGCAGGCGCGGGTGAACAAAATCCGTCATCGCGGTTTCAATCGCGGCCGACATAGGCACTGCCCGTCAAGCGCCCCACCGCGCGCAGCAGCCGCGCCTCGGCGAGCATCACGTCGCTGCGGCTGCGCGCCACATCGAGCTCGGCAGCGCGCAGGCTCTGTTCGGCAAACAGCAGGTCGAGCGTCTCGCGCAGCCCGAGCTCATATTCCGCGCGCACCCCGCTGAGCGCGATTCCGGCGGATTGCAGCGCCTGCCGCCCGGCTGCAAGGCGCTGCCGCGCACCGCCGAGCGTCGCCCAGGCGCTGTCGGTCGCGCGGATCGCTTCGCGGCGCGCGGCATCGACGGCAAAGTTCTCCGCCCGCGCGCTCGCCTGCGCTTCGCGAATGCGTGAGGGGACGAGGCCGCCAGTCCCAAGCGGGATGCGCAGCGCGACACCCACCGTGCCGAAGCGCTCGGACTGCGCCCCGAAGCCGCCGCCGAAGCCAGACGACCGCCCACCGAGCGCCAGCAAGTCGAGGTTCGGCGCCCGCTCGGCCCGCGCCGCGCCGATCCGGGCCTGCGCGGCATCGGCCAGCGCGGCGCGTTCCCGCAGACGCGGGCTGCCCTCCTCGGCGATGGCGCGCGCGGTCGCGAGGTCGTGGGGCAAGACCGGGGACGCGGCACCATCCGGCTCCTCCAGCACGCTCGCCGCCTGACCGACCACCGCGAGATAATCGGCACGGGCCCGCCCCAGCGCCGCCTGCGCATCGGCCAGACTGCCCGCCACCCCGGCGCGCTGCGCTTCGAGCTGGGCGACATCGGTGAGCGTCGCCTGTCCGCTGTCGAACCTGACCTGCGCCTCCGCGACCTGCCGGTCGAGCCGCTCGATCCCGATCCGGGCGATCCGCTCGGCCTCCTGCGCGAAGAGGATGTCGGCATAGGCGGCCACCACCGCTTCGAGCACCGCGGCCTCGCGCTCGCGCAGCCGCTCGCGCCCGGCATCGACCTCGGCCTCGGCAGTGCGGATCGCCGCCGCAACGCGCCCGCCGGTCCACAGGGGGAGCCTGCCGGTCACGGTCACATCGCCGCGCTCGTCCGTGCCGGCCTGCAGGCCAGCGTCCAGCGCGACCGTCGGCCGCCCGCCGGCGCGCGCCTGCGCGGTGGTTTCGGCCAAGGCCTCCTGCCGGGCCGCGGCTTCGGCCAGTTCGGGGTTGGTCGCATAGGCATCGGCAATCGCCTGCGCGAGGGTCTGCGCCCCGGCGGGGGCCGCGAGGCACGCCGCCATCAGACCCACCATCGCAAGCCTAGTCATGGCGCAGCGCCTCCGCCGGCGCGATCCTGCTGGCGCGCAGCGAGTGAGCCAGCACCGTCAGCACCGCGATAGCGATGGCGAGCAGGCTGGCGGCGAGGAAGTATGCGGGCGAGAGCGCGATCCGCTCGGCAAAGCCCGACAGCCACTCGCGCATCGCCCACCATGCCAGCGGCCAGGCGATGACATTGGCGATCAGCACCGGGCGCAGGAATTGACCGATCAGCAGGCGGACAATCGCGCCCGAACTTGCGCCCAATGATTTGCGGATCCCGATCTCGCGCACCCGGCGCGCGGTGTTGAACGCCGCCAGCCCGTAGAGGCCGAGCGCGCCGACGATCACCGCCAGCACCGTGCCGAAGGCGAACAGGCGCGAGCGCTGGACATCGCCTTCGAGATAGGCCTCGTAGAGCAGCGCGTTGACCGCATTGCCCTCGAACGGAACCCCCGCGGCGCGTTGCTGCCAGACCGCCTCGATCCGCGGCAGCACCGCCTCCGCCGCGCCCGTGTGCCGCACCGTCAGGTTCGGCGCGAAATCGCCGTCATCGGCCAGCGCATAGGCGAAGGGCTTCACCGCCACGGTCGGGTCGGCGAAGTTGATATCCTCGATCACGCCGATGATCGCGAAGGTGCCGGCGGCCTTCAACTCCTTGCCCACCGCATCCTGCGGTGTCGCGAAGCCGAGCGCGGTCGCCGCCGCCCGGTTGATAAGGAGATTGCGCTTTGTCGCCGTGGCCGTGTCCGCGCCTTCGGCAACGGCCCTGTCCGGCGGGGACATGTCGGCAGGGAAGCGATCGGGATCGAACAGGCGCCCGGCGAGCAGGCGCACCCGGTAGACCTCGGCAAAGCTGCGCCCGACCGTCCCTTCGAGCAGGTCGATCTCCGCCGGAATATCGCCGCCCGATGACTTGCTGATGCTGAACGAGCCGCCGGTCGGCACCACGCCCGAAACCGCCGTGCCCGTCACGCCCGGCAGCGCTGCGATGGCGCGGCGGATCGCGCTGCGCTGGGCCGGGTCGAGATTGGGGTCGGCGAGGGAGGGAATCATGATCAGCCCCTCGCGCTCATAACCCAGATCGACCGATTGCAGGTGCCGCGCCTGTGCGAACAGGATCATGGTGCAGATCACCAGCGCGATGGCGAGCGCGAACTGGATCACCACCAGCGCGCTGCGCAGGATCGCGCCGCGCGCTCCGGTGCCGGGCGAGCGGTTGGAACTCAGCACCGCGGCAGGCTGGAAGCGGGAGAGCGCAAAGGCCGGGTAAGCCCCCGCGGCGACCCCCGTCACCACAATCACCGCCGCCAGCGGCACAAGGATGCCGCGCGCGCCGCCATATTCGACGGCCAGCGACAGCCCGCCCGCCGCGTTGACGAAGGGCAGCGCCAGTTCCGCCAGCGCCAGCCCGGCGATCCCGGCCAGCACCGCCGCCGCCAGCGCTTCGCCCAGGAAGCGGGCGACAAGGCTGGCGCGCGATGCGCCCACGACCTTGCGCAGCGCGACCTCGCGCGCCCTCAGATCGGCGCGGGCGGTGGCGAGATTGACATAGTTGATGATCGCAAGGCCGAGCGCGATCAGCCCCAATGCCCCCAGCGTTGCCACCACCAGCCCATCGCGCGGGTCTTTGAGGTGCAGCGAGGCCAGCGGCACAAGCGCCTCGGTCACTTTCATGAGGCTGTCCGGGCCTTGGAAACTGGGGTCGGGATGCCGCGCGTTGAAGCTCTTCAGATTGCGCTGCATCGCCGCTGCCGAAGCTTCGTCGGGAAACTTCAGGAAGGTGGTGACGCCGGTCGATCCGTCGAAGAAGGGATCCTGATTTGGCAGCAGCCGCGCCATCACCTGCGGGCGCCAGGTCATCGCCAGCGGCATATCCTCGATCACGGCGGCGACCCGGAGCACGCGCTCCTCGGTGCCGAGCACCAGCGTGATCGTCTGGCCGATCGGATCGCCGGGGCGCAGGTGCCGTGCCGCCGCGCTCCGCGTCAGCACGGCGCCGTCGGGCCGCGACAGCGCGACGGCGGTGTCTCCGGCGATCACGGGGATGGGGAAGAGATCGAACCAAGCCGGATCGACCAGACCGATATTCTCTTTCGCCGCCCGCCCGCGTGCCTTCACCGTAGTTTCCGCCGCGATCAGCCTTGCTCCCTTTGTGCCCGGATAATCGGCCTGGAGCAGGTCGATCATGTCGATGCGCGAGGGGATGACGACCGGCTCGGCCTCACCGAATTGCAGCTTGCGGTCGACCACCCAGATCGTCTCCGCGCCCGGCAAAACCCTGTCGAAGCTGGTTTCGAACCGCACGAACAGGAGCAGCACGAGGAAGACCGCGATCCCCAGCGCCAGCCCGCCCAGATTGATCAGCGCAAACCGGGGATGCCGGCTGAAAGAACGATAGAGGGTGGCTGCGATGTTCATGCGCTTGCTCCGGCTGGTGCGACGGGATCAGTCATGGCGCAGCGCCCATGCCGGGGTGGCCCGCGCCGCGCGCAGCGACTGGCCGAGCACCGTCACCCCCGCGATCAGCGCCGCCAGCAGCCCCGCCCCGACAAAGTAGAGCGGCGACAGCGCAATCGGATCGTCGAACCCCGCCAGCCAGCCTTGCATTACGACCCATGCCAGCGGCCATGCGATGAGGTTGGCGAGCACCACCGGCTGCAGGAACTGCCCGACCAGCAGCCGCACGATATCGCCGCGCGTCGCGCCGAGCGATTTGCGAATGCCGATTTCGCGCACCCGGCGCGCGGTGTTGAACGAAGCGAGGCCCCACAGCCCGACCATCCCGATCAGCACCGCGAGCCCGGCCCCGATCGCAAACAGACGCGCGGCGCGTTCGTCCTCGGCATATTGCTTGCGCAGGCTCTCCACGCCGGTCTCGGCCTCGAAGGGAAGCTCGCCCGCGACCCCGATCCACGCCTCGCGTGCGGCATCCATCGTCGCCTTGGGATCGCCGGTGAAGCGCAAGGTCAGCGGGCCGTAGCGGGGGTCCTGGTAATAGGTGTAATAGGTCGGATCGATCGGCTCGCGCGGGGAGAGGAAGCGCATGTCGTTGACCACGCCGACAATCGTCCACGGCGGCGCGCCGCGGCCGATCTGACGGCCGATCGCCTCGGCAGGGTCCGTGTAGCCCAGCGCGCGCAGCAGCAGCGTGTTGATCACGACATTGCGCGGGTCCTCGAATTCGCGGTCGCTTGCGTCGTCGCTGGCGAATTCATCCCCGAGGAAACGGCCTGCGAGGAGCCTCGCGCCGTAGGTTTCGAAGAATTGCGGCCCGATGGCGACCCGCCGCATCGACAGGGGCGGGCGGCCTTGCGCGGTGAAGGTGTCGACATTGTTCGTGCCGCTGCCGCCGGGCACATTGTCGCTCAGAGCGACCGAGCGCACCGAAGGAATTGCCGCCATCCGCGCGACGATGGCCCGGCGCTGTGCCTCGTCCTCGGCCCAGCTCATCGAGCGGATCAGCAGCAGGCCTTCGCGCTCGAAGCCGATGTCGGCGCTGCGCAGATGCCGGACCTGCGCGAACAGCACGCCCGTTCCGATCATGAAGGCAATCGCAAGCGCGAATTGCGCCGCCACCAGCGCCTGCCGCATCCGCGTCCCGGCCTGCCCGCCGCCCGGCGCCTTGGCCGAAGCGAGCACGCTGGCCGCGGGAAAGCGCGACAGCATGAAGGCCGGATAAGCCCCCGCCACCACCCCGATCACCAGCGCCAGCAGCGCCAGCGGCGCGATCACGCCCTGCGCGCCAAAATAGGTCAGCGTCAGCGTCAGGTCGCCCGCCGCATTGACGAAGGGCAGGGCGAGCTCGACCAGCGCCAGCCCGACCAGACCGGCCAGCGCCGCCGTGCCGATGGCTTCGCCCAAGAACTGCCGGATCAGCGCGCCGCGATCGGCCCCCACGACCTTGCGCATCGCCACTTCGCGGGCGCGCAAGGCGGCGCGGGCGGTGGCGAGGTTCACGTAATTGACGATGGCAATCAGCAGCGTGAGCGCGCCGACGATGGCGAGCGTCGCCACGGTCTGCCTGCGGCTGTCCGGCTCGCGCCCCTGCGGGGTCAGGTGCATCTCGGCAATCGGCAGCAGGTTGATGCCGATCTGCCGGCTGGCCTGTTCGCCGTAGGCGCTGAGCGCGCGCCGGTCGACGAAGGCATCCGTGCCGCGCTCGAACCGGGCGGCGTCCTCGGGGCTGGCAAAGCGCAGGAAGGTGTGGACCGACGTGCTGCCCCAGTTGCGCCACCACGGGCTGTCGATGTCATCGGGCAGGCGGGTCAGCATGGTGAAATCGAGCTCGCTGGCGGGCGGCAGATCCTCGAACACCCCGGCGATCCTGAGCCGCCGCGTCTCACCATCGATCGACACCGTCATGCTTTGGCCGACGGCTTCGGCGGTGCCGAAATAGCGCTCGGCAAGGCTGCGCGACACCAGCAGGTTCGCCGGATCGGCGAGCGCGCCGCGCCCTGTGCCCGCGACCATCGGCAGCGCGAAGACATCGAAGAAGCTTGCGTCCACGCGCTTCAGCGTCTCGGAGGCGGCCACGCCGTTTTCCATCACCGAAGCACTGACCGGCTCGATCCGCGTGCCGACGATGCCGGGAAAATCCTCGCGCAATTGCTCCAGCAGCCCGCCCATCGTCCAGTGATGGCGGCCGCTGAAGGGCTGATCGGGCACCCGCACATCGGTCTGCACCAGATAGACCTTGTCGTGACCCGGCAGCCACTTCTCGAAGCCGGTTTCGAAGCGAACGTAGAGGCCGAGCACGATGATCGTGGCAATGCCGATCGCAAGCCCACCGATATTGAGCGCCGCGTACACCCGGTGCCGCGTCAGCGACCGGTAGAGCGACAGGAACGCAAAGCCGTTCACAGCGCACGCATCGCCGAAGCGACGATCCGCCCGTCGAGCATGTCGATCCGGCGCTTGGCCATGTCGGCATGGCTGGGCGAGTGCGTCACCATCACGATGGTCGAACCGCTGTCATTGAGCGTGGTGAGGATGTTCATCACCTGCTCGCCGTTTGCGGTGTCGAGATTGCCGGTCGGCTCGTCGGCGAGGATCAGCTTGGGATCGCCGACGATGGCGCGCGCAATCGCGGCGCGCTGCTGCTGCCCGCCGGACAGCTGGTGCGGAAAGTGCCGGGCGCGGTGGGCGATGCCGATCCGGTCCATCGCCGCGGCGACCCGCGCCTTGCGGTCGCTCACGTCCTTGCGATAGGCGAGGCCCAGCGCGACATTCTCCTCGATGGTCAGCTCGTCGATCAGGTTGAAGCTCTGGAAAACGAAGCCGAGCGAGGCGGCGCGGAACTGCGCCAGCTCGCTCTCCGGCAATTGCGCCAGATCGCGCCCGCCGAACAGGTATTGGCCGGATGTGGGCCGGTCGATCGTGCCGAGCGTGTTGAGCAGCGTCGACTTGCCGCAGCCCGATGGCCCCATGATCGCCACGAACTCGCCCTCGGCAATGGCGAGATCGATCCCGGCCAGCGCGGTGGTCTCGACCTCATCCGAGCGGTAGCGTCGTTCGATCGCCTGCAATTCGATCATGGCATTGTTCCTCTTTGCGCCTAGCGGATGTTGAGCAGATCGCCTTCGACCTGCGAGAGATTGCTGGTGATGATGACCTCGCCCGGTTTGAGACCGACTAGGATTTCAACCTGGCGCGGGTTGCGCCGGCCCACTTCGATGCGGCGGCGGCGGGCCTGATCGCCATCGGCATCGAGCACGAACACGGAATTGCCGCCCTCGCTTAGCCAGCCACCCATCGGGACGACCACTGCGCGGGTCGCCGCGCCAAGCTGGATGCGGACATCGAGCGTCTGCCCGCGATTGAGCCGCGCGGCTGCGGGCCCGTCGAAGGCCAGCTCGACGCGGAAGCGGCCACCCGTGACGGTCGGCAGAACCTTGGCGACCACCAGCTTCGCGCCTTCCGCCGTCAGCCCGGTCTGGCCCGCACGCAAGCGGCCGAGGTAGAATTCGTCCACCTCGGCAACCAGCTTCCATTCGCTTTCGCTGTCGATCTGCCCGGCCGGATCGCCGGGGGCGAGGGTTTGCCCGGGTTGCAGCGTGAAGTTGGTCAGCCTGCCGCTGCGCGGCGCGCGGATTGTCAGCGCATCGAGGCTCGCCCGCAGCGCGCCCAGCGTGCCCTGCAACCGCCCGCGGGTCTGATCCAGCATCGCGGCTTGCGCTGCCGTGAAGCGGCTTTCGGAGGCCAGTCCGCGCTTCAGCTCCGCGACCCGGCCGCGCTGGAACTCGACCTCGGCGACATAGCGCTGGATCCCTGCGTCCGACAGGAACCCGCGCTCGTGCAACTGGCGGCGCGCGTCATATTCGCGCGTGGCCTCGACCAGATCGTACTGCGCCTGCGACAGCTGCGCCTGCCGGTCGGCCCGGCTGCGCGCGATGCCGAGGTTCTCGCTCGCGACCCCGCCCAGCTGGCTCGCGATCTGCGCCTCCTGCGTCATTACCTGCAGGCGCAGTTCGGGATTGGCGAGCTGCGCCAGCGGCTGCCCCTGCGTGACCAGCGCGCCATCCTCGACCAGCAGCGCCTCGACCTGCCCGCCGCTCATGACCCCAACCAGCGTCGTCACCGCCGGCGCCACCTCGGCACGCAGCGGCAGATAGTCCTCGAACCGGGCGAGCTCCACCGGGGCCGTCACGATGCTGTCGGCACCGATATCCGCCGATCCGCTCGCGGGAATGACCGACCACAGCGCCGCCCCCGTCAGCAGCACGGCGAGGGCAATCACGAAACCGCGCCGCAGCCACCACTTGCGGCGCGCAGGCGCGATGGCGCGGTCCATCCCGCCCCCCGGCGATGGAGGTGGTGGGGGCAGCGAAGAAAGATTTGCGTCTGAACCGGTTTCGTCCATCATGATCGCATGATCGCGCAATCGGGCCGAATATCCTAAACCTTTATGAATCAAGAACTTTCTGCCTCCGCTGCCGGGAGCGACCGTTCGGGTTCGGACAGACTGTCCGGTTCCGGACACACCGATCGCGCGTCAAGCGCCAAGGGGCGGGCGATCCTGCTGATCGACGACAACGACGATGTCGCGCGCGCGGTCGAAATCGCCTTCCGCATGGCCGGTCACTCTGTCGAGCGTGCGGCCACGGCACAGGATGCCTATTCGCGGCTGGCGCTGCGGCGCTACGATGCGATCATCCTCGATCTCAACTTCACGCCGGGCAAGACCGACGGGGCGGAGGGGCTGGCGTGTCTCGACCGCATTCTGGCGGAGGATCCGGGGGCCTGCGTGGTGCTGCTCACCGCGCATGGCGGCGTCCGCATCGCCGTCACCGCGATGCAGGCAGGCGCGCGCGATTTCGCCGTGAAGCCGTGGAGCAATGCCGATCTGGTCGCCAAGGTCGAGGCGGCGATGGCCCGCGCGTCCGTGGCGAGTGCCGGATCAGCACCCGCCGCAAGCATGGAAAGAGAGCATCGCACCGCACAACCCGCGAGCCTGCTGGGCGAATGTCCCGCCATCGCGGAACTGCGCGATCTGATCCACCGGATCGGCCCGACCGACGCGGGCGTTACCATCACCGGGCCATCGGGCAGCGGCAGGAGCCTCGTCGCTGCGGCGCTCCACGCCGCCTCGCCCCACGCAGCGCGCGGCGCGGTCGCGGTCGATCTGCGCGACGCCGCGCAATGGGAGCGCCTGCCTAAGACGCGCGGCACGCTGATCCTGCGCCACCCGGACCGGCTCGACGAGATCGCCCAGCAACGCTTGCTCGCCATGCTCCCGCAAACTGCGCGCCTCATCGCCATCGCCGATGATCCGGAGCGGATCGTCCCGGCGCTGCGGCGGCGAACCGCGGTGGTCGAGCTGGCGGTGCCGCCGCTCGCCGAGCGCGGCGAGGATGTGGTGCTGCTCGCCCGGCATTTTCTGCGCCTCGCGGCCGAGCGGCATGGCCGCCCGCTGCGCCCGCTTGGCGAAGGGGCGGAGGAGGCGATCCGGGCAGCGCACTGGCCCGACGAGGTGCGCGGTCTCGCGCTGGCGGCGGAACGGGCGGTGCTGCTCGCCGAAGGGGATAGGATCGGGCCCGAGGCCTTTGCCGCTCTCGCCCCGCCTGCCCCAAGCGCCGCGCCTGACCGCAACCCGGCGGCCCCGGCGAAATTCGACCTCGAGCAAACCGAAAAGGCGCTGATCCAGGCGGCGCTGCGCGAATATGGGCACAATATCAGCCACGCCGCGCAGGCATTGGGCCTCAGCCGGGCGAGCCTCTATCGCCGCATGGAACGTCATGGCCTCTGATCGCGGGGTGCGGGCGGTGGGGCTCGCGGCGGGCATGGCGCTCGGGGCCGTGGCCGCTGCGCTGGCGTGGCAGGCGAGCCTGTGGGGAGCCTTTACTCTGTCGCTGCTGGTGGCAGCGGGGTTCGCCGCGTCGCTTTGCGGGCAGGCGGCGCGCGCGGCGGTTGGAGCAGCACCGCTCGCCGACCCGGCCTCATCCGCGCAGCCCGCCGAAGCCGGGGCGCTGCTGCATCGCCTTTTGCTCGATGCGGCACCAACCCCGCTGATCGCGCTGCATCACGATCACGCCCGCGCGCTCAATCGCGCCGCGCGGCAGATGTTCGGCACCGACGCGCGCATCCTGCCGATCCCGCCCCCCCTTGCCGACGCGGCCGCGAGCCACCTCCATCACGAAGGTCGCCGCTGGCGGATCGACCGCGTGCGTGCGGACGGCGACCCGGCGGTTTCCGCCGTCATCGCGCTGGTCGATGTCGAGAGCGAGGCCAGCCTTGCCGAGGCCCGCGCCAGCGCCGAGCTGATCGACGTGCTGGGCCACGAACTGCTCAACGGCCTCGCCCCGATCGTCTCGCTCGCCGACAGCGCCGAGCGCGCCGCCGATGCCGAACCGGTCGATCTTGCCCTGCTGCGCGAGATCCTCGGCCCGCTCAAGCGGCGCGCCGAGGGGCTGGAGCGCTTTGCCCGCGCCTATCGCGAACTGGCGCGCCTGCCCGCGCCCACGCTCACCCGGTGGGATCTGGCGGAGTTCCTGCTTGACCTGCGGCAGGGCTTCGTCCGGCGCTGGCCGCAGATCGCCTTCACTATCGAAACGGAGGAGGTGACGGCGTGGCGGTTCGACCGCGATCAACTGTCGCAGGCGCTGTGGGCGCTGCTCCACAATGCGGCCGAGGCCGCCGGGCAGGGATCATCGCCGCGCGTCGACCTGTCATGTCGCCGCGAAGGCCAGCGCCTCGCGCTGGAGGTTGCCGACAGCGGCGGAGGGATCGTGCCCGGCAGCGCGGATCACATCTTCCGCCCGTTCCACACCACCAAGCCGGAAGGGTCGGGGATCGGCCTCTCGCTCGCCCGCCAGATTGCCCGCGCGCATGGCGGAACGGTCGAACTGGTCGCCGCCAACCCCACGCGGTTCCGGCTGACGCTGGCGTGACGCTGTCGCGCTGCAGCCTGCCCCTCGGCAAGGCGCCAGCCGCCTGAACGGCGCCCAGCCGGCATTGCAGCACCAGTCAGAGGCTGTCTTCGCTGAAGCTCGGGACGGGGGTGATCGGATCGGACAGGCGGATGCCGTCGAGAATCTGCGCGGTCCGGTCGCGCACGTCGAGCATCAGCGCGCGGGTGCGGCAGTCACCTTCCTCAAGGCAGTTCTTGCAGGTCTCGTGCGCGTAACGACTGGCGCAGGGCACCAGCGCGAGGCTGCCGCGCATATGGCGGATCAGATCGCCATAGGTGATGTCGATCGGCGCGATCGCCAGCCAATAGCCCCCGTCGCGCCCGCGCTGCGATTCGATCAGTCCCGCGCGGGCCAGTTCGGAAAGGATCACCGTCAGGAACTTGGCCGGGATCTTCTGCGCATCGGCAATCGCGGCGAGCTGCACCGGGCCTTCGCCATAGTGATCGGCAAGGTGCTGCATCGCGCGGATGGCATAGCGGGTCTTCTGGGACAGCATCGCCGCCTGTCTATCCGCCGCGCGGGCTGGGCGGTCAAGCGCCCTGCCTGCGCTCCCGGACGCTCAGCCCAGCGGCAGGTCGAGCGCCTGGGCCACGGCTGCGTGCCGGATCGCGCCGCCGGCGACGTTGAGCCCTTCGGCCAGGTGCGGATCTTCCGCCATCGCCGCTTCGGCCCCCATGTTCGCAAGCTTCATCACATAGGGCAGCGTCGCATTGCCAAGCGCGATGGTCGAGGTGCGCGCGACTGCGCCGGGCATGTTGGCGACGCAGTAGTGGATCACCCCGTCGACCGTGAAGACAGGATCCTCGTGAGTGGTGGCGTGGCTGGTTTCGAAGCAGCCGCCCTGATCGATGGCGATGTCGACCACGACCGTGCCCGGACGCATCGCAGCGATCATCTCACGCGTCACCAGCTTGGGGGCCGCCGCCCCCGGCACCAGCACCGCGCCGATCACCAGATCGGCCTCCGCCACAGCCTCGGCAATCGCGGCCGATTTCGAAAAGGCGGTGCGGATCGTGCTCCCAAAGCTCATGTCGAGCTCGGCGAGACGGCGGTGCGAAATGTCGAAGATGGTCACATCGGCGCGCAGGCCCACGGCCATCTGCGCCGCGTTCACTCCGGCGACCCCGCCGCCGAGGATCACCACCTTGCCCTTTTCCACCCCCGGCACGCCGCCCAGCAGCACGCCGCGACCGCCCTGGTGCTTTTCGAGATAATGCGCGCCGCACTGCACGCTCATCCGCCCGGCGACTTCGGACATGGGCTTGAGCAGCGGCAGCGAGCCGTCGGGCGCGGTCACGGTTTCATAGGCGATGCAGGTCGCGCCCGATGCCATCAGCCCCTCGGCCTGCGGCTTGTCGGCGGCGAGGTGGAGATAGGTGAACAGCAGATGGTGCGGGCGCAGCATGGCGATTTCGGAGGCCTGCGGCTCCTTGACCTTGACGATCATCTCCGCCGCTTCGAACACCGCCGCAGCATCGGGGAGAATGGTTGCGCCCGCCGCCTCATAGGCGCTGTCGGCAAAGTCCACGCCGCATCCGGCCCCGCTCTGCACCACCACCGCGTGACCCGCACGGGTCAGTTCGGCCACCGCCGCCGGGGTGAGGCCGACGCGATATTCGTTGTTCTTGATCTCGGTGGGGACGCCGACGCGCATGATGCTCTCTCCTGAAACTTTTATGCGCGCGAGTGTAACATATGGCCGCCGCACGATCTTGGCGTTGATCATGCGCGAAGGCGCGCTGTGCAGGATAATCTTGCGTCATGGGCTGATCGCGTGCAGTTTTTCCGCCCATGGACCGCATCGACCGAAAAATTCTCGAACTGCTTCGGCAAGATTCGCGGCTCACCGGCGAACAGCTGGGCGAGCGGGTCGGGCTCAGCCCCTCGGCGGCGCATCGGCGGGTGAAGGCGCTGGAGGAAAGCGGCGCGATCATCGGCTATCGCGCAAGGCTGTCGCGCAGCGCACGGGGCAATCCCTCGACCGTGTTCGTGCAGGTGACGCTGACCGATCAGCGGCAGGCGACGATGCAGGGCTTCGAGGCGGCGCTCGCGCGCACGCCGCAGGTGGCCGAGGCCTATCTGATGAGCGGGCCGTCGGACTATCTCATCAAGGTGCTGGTGCCCGACAGCGACAGCTATGAACGCATCCACCGCGAAATCCTCTCGGCCCTGCCCGGCGTGCAGCGGCTGGTGAGCCAGTTTACCATCCGCACGCTGGAAAGCGGCGAGTAGCGCTGCCCGCTGCCACCGCTGCGGCACAACCATGACAAATCGGCGACAGAACAATGACATGCGCTCGTCGCAAGAGCGATGGTTTTGGTCGCCTGCCCCTTGATTTTCGGACGCGATAGACGATCTGGCGAGTCCTGCCTGTTACAATTGCGGGACAAGATTGCGGTAGAAAGTTAGTTTTCCGACAGATATAGGACAGCCATGGCCACCCCGATCTACGAATTTGCGCATGTTCCGCGGGTGGACCCGGCACTGAAGGTGCGCGCCCGTACGCGGCGCGTGCGCGACGCGGGCCAGGCGCCCACCGTCGGCGTGATCTACAACCCGCGCAGCCACCGCAACCTCGGCGCGGATTTCGACTGCGGGCTGTGCCCCCATGTCCACATCGCCCAGCCGCGCGAGCGCGGGCAATTGCCGCTGGCGCTGAGCGAATTCGCCGAAAAGGGCATCGACCTGCTCGTCATCAACGGCGGTGACGGAACGGTGCGCGACGTGCTGACCTGCGGGCAGGCGATCTTCGGTGACGATTGGCCCGCGATCGCGGTGCTGCCCAAGGGCAAGACCAATGCGCTGACAGTCGATCTCGGCATCCCCGACGACTGGACCTTGCAGGACGCGATCGACGCGCTCGACCACGGCAGCCGCATTTGGCGCCGTCCCATGAAGGTGGCGCGCGCCGATGAGCCGGAGTCCCGCGTGGCGGGCTTCATCCTCGGCGCCGGGGCCTTCACCAAGGCGACCCAGGCCGGGCAAAGCGCGCACAAGCTGGGCGCGTTCGATTCGATGGTGGTGGCGGTCACCGGGGTATGGGCGCTGCTGCAATCGCTGTTCGCCGGGCGAGGCAATGCCTGGCGCAAGGGTGCGGCAATGCGCATCGGGCTCGGCGCGGCGGATGCACCGATGGCCCACAGCGGGCACGGTGATCCGGCGATGCGCCAGCTGCTGTTCGCCTCGACGCTGGAACGCCTGCCTGCGGGGATCAAGCCTTTCGGCGCGCTCAAGGCCGGGCTGAAGCTGGTGGCGGTCGATCAGATCTCGCGCCGCACCACCGCGCTCGTCCCGCTGGTGTTGATGAACAAGCTGCGCAGCTCCCTGCGCGAACGCGGCATCCACCAGCTCGCCGCGACGCAGTTCAGCCTCGACATCGACGATCAGTTCATCCTTGATGGTGAGGCCTTCCCGGCGGGCCATTACCGCATCGAGCAGGGGCCGGAGCTCGCCTTCGTAGCCCCATGAGCGGGAGCGCTGCGGCGCTGGCCGAACGGATAACCGAGCGCCTCGCCGCTCCCGTCGATCCCGCCGTCGCCGACTTCGCGCAGGCGCTGGCCGATGCGGCAGGCGCGCGGGCGGTGCTGTTCTACGGATCGAACCTGCGCACCGGATCGCTGGACGGGGTGCTCGATTTCTACGTCCTGCTGCCCGGCGACCGGGAAGCCGCGATCTGGCCGACCGTCTCCTATCACGAGCGTCTGCATGAGGGCACGGTGCTGCGCGCCAAGCTTGCCACCATGACCCTCGCGACCTTCGCCCGCGCGGCGAGCGGCGCTTTGACCGACACCACCATCTGGGCGCGCTTCGTCCAGCCTTCCGCGCTGATCTGGGCCGCGGACGAGGCCGCCCGCGCCGAAGTCGTCGCCTCGATCGCCGCCGCCGCCGTCACCGCCGCACGCCTCGCCGCCGCGCTCGGCCCGGTCAGCGGCACGGCCGAGGACTATTGGCGCGCGCTGTTCCGCGCGACCTACAGCGCCGAATTCCGGGTCGAGAAGCAGGGGCGCGAGAACGACATTCTCGCCGTCAACGCCGATCATTTTGCCGGGCTATTGCCGCTGGCGCTGGAGGCGGGCGGCATTCCCCCCGGCCTCCACGGCGCGATCCTCACCCCGCGGCTGATGCCGGGCGAGCGCGCGCGCATCATCGGCTGGTGGAAGCGCCGGCGGCGGATGGGCAAGCCGCTGAACCTGCTGCGCCTCGTCAAGGCCAGCACCACTTTCGAAGGCGCGGCGCGCTATGCCGCGTGGAAGATCGAGCGGCACACGGGGATGCCGGTCGAGCTGACGCCGTTCCGTGAACGCTGGCCGCTGCTGGCCGCGCCGCAGGTCTTGTGGGATCTGAGCCAGCACCGCCGCCGCCAGCGCAGCGGCGGGTAGCCCGGCTCACATCACATATACTGGACGTTGATCGTCATCCGGGTGACGCCCTGCCCGGCGTTGAAGCGCACCTTGTCGACCGAAGGCGGGCGCGGGACGAGGCCGAGAATCTTGCGGATGCCCGGATTGTTCGACATCCCCGCCCCATCCGACAGATCGGACTTGCGGTTGCCGTTGACGTCATGGTGCACCGCGATGGCGAAATCGCCTGTGGCGGGCAGCGGCACGCACACGGTCATGCTGCCCCGCTGGGGCTTGGCATCGACGCGCATGACGTAGCGCTTGCTCTCCAGCCAGTCGCTGCTGCGCGCAGGATAGGCGCGCACGAAGAGGTTGCCTTCGGTGGACTTCAGGCCGGTCACCGTCACGCGCACCGCCGGGCCCTTGCCCGCGGCGCACTGGCCCGGATCATTGCCCATGCTGCGCGCATAGGTGTAGCCCTGCGCGGCGAGCGGCGCGGCCACCATCGCACCGGCGAGCACCAGTCCTGCGCCAAGCACAGGCCAATCGGGAATGCGGAAAGAGAGCAGGCGGTTGGTCATGGCGATCTCGAAAATAGGAGGTAGGGTGCCGGGGCGCAAGCGGGTGCGCGCGATCGGGGCGGAGAGGTTTCAACCGTGCTTATGGGGCAATCCGCCTGAATTGCGGCTTAATTGACCCGGATAGGGGGCGGAGACGGTGGAAAAGCGCAAGAACGCGCCTTGTCGCCCGATTCGCGCCTCCCGTATGGCTGGCAAAGCGTCACGAAAGGGCCTTTCCCTCACCATGCCTGCTCCGCTGATCTCTCCCTCGATCCTTTCGGCCGATTTCGCGCGGCTGGGGGAGGAAGTGCGCGCGGTCGATGCGGCGGGCGCGGACTGGATCCATATCGACGTGATGGACGGGCATTTCGTGCCCAACATCACCATCGGGCCCGACGTGATCAAGGCGCTGCGCCCGCACAGCGCCAAGCCTTTCGATGTCCACCTGATGATTGCGCCGGTCGATCCCTATCTTCAGGCCTTTGCCGAAGCGGGGGCGGACATCATCACCGTTCACCCGGAAGCCGGGCCGCATATCCACCGCACGCTGCAGGCGATCAAGGCACTGGGCAAGAAGGCCGGCGTGGTGATCAACCCCGGCACGCCGGTCGAAGTGCTCGACAACCTGATGGACCTCGCCGACCTCATCCTCGTCATGAGCGTCAACCCCGGCTTCGGCGGGCAGAGCTTCATCCCCTCGCAATTGGACAAGATCGCGCGCATCCGCTCGATGATCACGCGCTCGGGCCGCCCCATCCATCTCGAAGTCGATGGCGGCGTGAATGCCGAAACCGCGCGGATGTGTGTGGAGGCCGGGGCCGATGTGCTGGTCGCAGGCTCGGCCACCTTCAAGGGCGGGCCGGAGCATTACGCCGCCAATATCGCGGGCCTGAAGGCGGCGCGCTGATGGCGACGCTGCTGCGCTCCCCCGCCGCCGCACGGGCCGAGGCGCTGGTGGAACGGGTCGCCGACGCGCCGCAACTGACGCTCGCCGAAGGGCAGGAGCCTGCCGCCGAACCCGCTGATGCCCTGCCGCCGCAGGAACCCTCGCGCGCGCTGGCGCTGACCGACGTGATCGCGCCGCGCAGCGGGCCGGGCGAGGCCTTGGTCAGGCTCGCCTATCGTATCGGCATCCCGGGGCACGCCATCGCCGCCCCCTTCCGCCGCCCGCAGGCGGTGCGGGTGCTGGCCACCGTGGAGAGCCCCAATCGCGGCGACCGCGCGGCAGGCACGGCCCTGCGCGCCGGGCACTTCCTGATCCACGGCGTGCGCCTGCCGATCGCCAGCTTCGATTTTTCGCTCTCGGCGCACCATGCCCCCGGCGTGGAACGGGTGGTGCATGGCTTCGGTTGGCTCGCCGATCTCGCCGCCAGCGCCAGCCGCGCCGACGGAGCCGCCGTGGCAGAGCGGATCGCGGCTCAGTGGCTCCACATCCACGGCACGCCGGGCAAGGGCCCCGCATGGGAGGCCGAGCTTGCGGGGCTGAGGTTGCTGGCATGGCTCGTCCACGCCCCGCTGATCCTGGGCGGCACTGACAAGACGCTGAAGTCGCGCCTGCTTGCCGCCATCGCCGCAACCGCCGGCTGGCTCGACAAGCGCGCACCCAGGGAGCCTGCCGGCTTCGGACAGGTCGCCGCCTGGGCGGGTGTCGTGGCGGCGGGGCTGCTGCTCCCTCACGGCAAGCCGCGGCGGCTGTTCGGCCAGGCGGGGCTGGTCAAGGCGCTGGGCGACATGGTGGGCGAGGATGGCGGCGTGCTGTCGCGCTGCCCCGCCGCGCAGCTCGACGCGATCCGGCTGCTGACCGATCTCATCGCCTGCTACGATGCCACCGACGTCACGCCGCCCCCGGCGCTTGGCGTCATGCGCGAGCTTCTGGTGCCGCCGCTGCTGGCGCTGCGGCACGGCGACGGCGCGCTCGGCAACTGGCAGGGGCAGGGGGCGATCGCTGCCGACCGGGTCAATGCCGTGATCGAGGCGAGCGGCGTGCGCACCCGTCCGCTCGCGCTGGCCGGGGCGTGGGGCTACCAGCGGATCAAGGCGGGCGACACGCTGCTGCAATTCGACACCGCCCCGCCGCCGCGCGCGAAGCACGCGCGCACCGGCTGCGCCTCCACCCTCGCCTTCGAGCTTTCGGACGGCCCGCAGCGGATCATCGTCAATTGCGGCGGCGCGGCGCTGGCGGGCGGTCAGGTGCCCGCGCGCATCGGGCAGGGCCTGCGCGCCACCGCCGCCTTCTCGACGCTGGTGCTCGACAACGCCAATTCCACCGCGGTCCAGCTCCACGGCCAGCTCGGCAAGGGGGTCGAGACGGTGGAGTTCGACCGTCGCCAGATCGCCCGCCCCGGCTTTCGCGAAGCAACCCGGATCGAGGCCGCGCATGATGGTTATGCCGGGCGCTTCGGCCTCACCCACCAGCGCATCCTGACCCTTTCGGGTGACGGCACCGAACTGGCGGGCGAGGACATCCTCGTCCCGGTCGGCAAGAGCGGCAAGCGCGGCAAGATCGGCTTTGCGCTGCGTTTCCACCTCGGACGCGGGGTCGAGGTGCAGCTGTCGCCCGACAAACGCGGCGCAAGCCTGCTGTTGCCCGACGGTCGGCTCTGGCAATTCCGGCTCGGCGGGGATAGGGGCGGCACCGGCGAGATCACCCTGTCTGCCGAGGACAGCCTGTGGGTCGACGGCGACGGCCGGCCCCATGCCACCGAGCAGCTGGTGATCGATGGACTGGCATTGCGCAGCGGGGGGCAATTCTCCTGGCGCTTCAGGAAGACAGGATAGATTCCATCATGGCGGACGGTGTGATCAAGCGGGCGCTGCTCTCAGTGTCCGACAAGAGCGGTTTGGCCGATCTGGGCCGCGCGTTGGCGGCGCGCGGCGTCGAGCTGGTGAGCACCGGCGGCACCGCCAAGGCGCTGCGCGAGGCGGGGCTCGACGTGAAGGACGTCTCCGACCTCACCGGCTTTCCCGAGATGATGGACGGGCGGGTGAAGACGCTCCACCCCACGGTCCACGGCGGCCTGCTGGCGCTGCGCGACAATCCCGAACACGTCGCGGCGATGGAGACCCACGGGATCGGCGCGATCGATCTGGTGGTGGTCAACCTCTACCCCTTCGAGGCTACGGTCGCGAAGGGTGCCGACCGCGCGGAAGTGATCGAGAATATCGACATCGGCGGGCCTTCGATGGTGCGCTCGGCGGCGAAGAATCACGGCTTCGTGACGATCCTCACCGATCCCGCCGACTACGCGACGCTGGTTGCGGAAATGGACGCGAATGGCGGCGCGACGACGCAGGCCTTCCGCACCCGCATGGCGGGCAAGGCCTATGCCCGCACCGCCGCCTATGATTCGGCGATCGCCAGCTGGTTCGCCTTCTCGCCCGCAGCCTCGGACGAGCCGACGCTGTTCCCCGAGACGCTCCCAATGGCGCTGAAGCGCGCCGATACGCTGCGCTATGGCGAAAACCCGCACCAGTCGGCGGCGATCTATGTCCCGCAGGTGGCGGGCACCGCGGGCGTTCCGCAGGCGAGCCAGCTGCAGGGCAAGGAGCTCAGCTACAACAACCTCAACGACGCCGATGCCGCGCTCGAACTCGCCGCCGAGTTTGCCGGGCAGGAGCCGGCGGTGGTGATCGTCAAGCACGCCAACCCTTGCGGTGTGGCGCAAGGGCCTTCGCTGCTGTCGGCGTGGGAAGCGGCGCTGGCCTGCGATTCTGTTTCGGCCTTCGGGGGCATCGTCGCGGTCAACACCGAACTCGACGCCGCCACTGCCGAGGCGATCAGCGCGATCTTCACCGAGGTGGTGATCGCCCCCTCTGTCAGCGAAGAGGCGCGCGAGATCTTCGCGAAGAAGAAGAACCTCCGCCTGCTCGAATGCGGCGCGCTGCCCAATCCGCGCCGCGGGGGCCTTGCATTGAAGACCATCGCCGGGGGCGTGCTGATCCAGTCGCGCGACAACGGGGCAATCACGGCTGACGATCTCAAGGTGGTGACAAAGCGCGCACCGACAAGCCAGGAATTGAAGGACTGCCTCTTCGCCTGGACCGTGGCCCGCCACGTCAAGTCGAACGCCATCGTCTATGCCAAGGACGGCGCCACCGCCGGGATCGGCGCAGGCCAGATGAACCGCCGCGATTCGGCGCGGATCGCCGCGATCAAGGCGAAGGAAGCCGCCGAGACCCACGGCTGGCCCGCCCCGCGCACCCAAGGCAGCGCGGTCGCCTCCGACGCCTTCTTCCCTTTCGCCGACGGGCTGATCTCCGCCGCCGAAGCGGGCGCGACCGCGGTGATCCAGCCGGGCGGCTCGATCCGCGACGACGAAGTGATTGCCGCCGCCGATGAAGCCGGCCTCGCGATGGTCTTTACCGGGATGCGGCATTTCAGGCACTGAGTTGTTTTCGAGGGCGCATCCGCGCCCTCGTCCTCGCTGCGTTTCCTTCCCCCGGCTCAAAGCCGGGGTACGGAGCAGCTGCGGGCGGCCGGTCGGCCTTGCGGTCCTGCGGACCGTTCAGGCCCGGACTGTCATCCCTCGCGAGAATCTTGTTCGCGATCGCTACGCCGAGCGAAAATTTCGCCGCAAGCGGGGAACGCTTCGGCTGACCCGGTGGCGCAAAGCAACTTTTTCTCAGCCGTTTCGTAACTATCGCAGGCCCGCGACTGAATACGGGCCTGCCGACCAGTTCATCCCGCGGCAATTCGGCTGGGGGCATACGAACAAGCGGCAACCAAGCAATCACGAGTAAGTTCCATGCGTTTCCTCTCCTCCGACCTCTTCCGCCAATTCGGCATCGGCTTCGTGCTCGGCGCGGTGCTGGTGGTGGGCGTGAATGCGGAAGAGTGGGGCCTGACGGAATCGCCCGCACAGGCGGCGGAGATGTCCTCCCCCGCACAGCGCGCCGATGCCCCGTCGGCGGAGTTCGTGATCGCGCCGTAAGGACGCCGATGTGATGCACAAAGCCGCTGTTCTTCTCGCCGCCGCCTCGCTGGCCCTGTCCGGCTGCGCAGGCCCGGCACACGCGGAAGACGTCTTCAACGCCCCCGCCGCCACGCGCGTCGCCAAGGAAAAGCCGGGCCTCAAGACCGCGGTGTTCGCCGGTGGCTGCTTCTGGGGCGTCGAGGCCGTGTTCAGCCATACCAAGGGCGTGACCGCAGCGGTCTCCGGCTATCACGGCGGCACCGCGCAGAGCGCGAAGTACGACATCATCACCAGCGGCGTCACCGACCATGCAGAGAGCGTCAAGGTGACCTACGACCCTGCGGTTGTGCGCTATGACCAGCTGCTGCGGATCTTCTTCTCGGTGGTCGCCGATCCGACTCTCAAGAACCGTCAGGGGCCCGATGTGGGCGCGCATTATCGCAGCGCGATCGTGCCGACGAATGCCGAGCAGGCCGCCGTCGCCAAGGCCTATCTCGCGCAAATGGGCACCTCGGGCGTGTGGAAAAAGCCGATCGTGACCCGGATCGAGCCCTACAAGGCGTTCTACCCGGCGGAAGCCTATCATCAGGACTTCATGGCGAAGAACCCGAAGCACGGCTACATCGTGCGCTGGGACGCGCCCAAGGTCGCCGCGCTCAAGGTGAAGTTCCCCGCGCTTTACCGCGCTGCCTTCCTTCGGGACGCCGGGTAGAGCCCTTACGCAGCCGAGACTGGCACAAGCCGCCCAATCTTCTTATATCGCGAGCTATGGGACAGCACGCGCACCGCCATCACGAACACACCGGCCCCGATCTGGTCGCGGAGGCGGCGCGCGCGCTGGTCGCGGGCGGGGAGCAGTGGACCAATATGCGCGAGGCGGTGTTCGCCGAGCTCGCCCGGCACGAACGCCCGGTCTCGGCTTACGACATTGCCGACAACCTCTCCGCCGCGCGCGGCAAGCGGGTTGCGCCCAACTCGGTCTATCGCATCCTCGACCTGTTCGTGAGCAACAATCTGGCGATGCGGGTGGAGAGCGCCAACGCCTATCTCGCCAACACCCACCCGGGCTGCGCGCATGACTGCATCTTCCTCGTCTGCGACGAATGCGGCGAGGCCGCCCATGTCGATGACGAAGAGGTCAGCCGCGCCGTCCGCGCCATCGCCGCCTCGCGCAGCTTCAAGGCGACACGCCCGGTGCTGGAGATCCGCGGGCTGTGCAAGGGGTGTGCTTAGGCTTCCCCGGTCCGCCAAAGGACGGGCCGCGAGCGCAAGCGCGCGAGCCGCAGGTGCCCCGTAGCGTAGCGGAGGGAACAGCATCGAGGACGTGCCTGCGGGAGGCGGGCACGCAAGCAGGTGCGTATGATTTGATCCCCCTCAACCCTAGATCGACAGGCCCGATTTCGAAGTGTAAGGCTGGGGGTTATGACACAACCGCCTTACACCCCGCTGCTCGATCAGGTTGACACTCCCGACGATCTGCGCCGCCTGAAGCCCGAACAGCTCCGCCAGCTTGCCGACGAATTGCGTGCCGAAATGATCGACGCGGTGAGCGTTTCCGGGGGCCATCTTGGCTCCGGCCTCGGCGTCGTCGAACTGACCGTCGCGATTCACTATGTCTTCAACACGCCAGAAGACAAGCTGGTGTGGGACGTGGGCCACCAGTGCTATCCGCACAAGATCATCACCGGGCGGCGCGACCGTATCCGCACCCTGCGGCAGGGCGGGGGGCTTTCGGGCTTCACCAAGCGGTCGGAGAGCGAATACGACCCCTTCGGCGCGGCGCACTCCTCCACCTCGATCTCGGCGGCGCTGGGCTTTGCCGTGGCGAACAAGCTGCAAGGCAAGCCGGGCCGCGGCATCGCGGTGATCGGCGACGGCTCGATGAGCGCCGGGATGGCCTATGAGGCGATGAACAACGCCGCGCAGGCGGGCAACCGCCTGATCGTGATCCTCAACGACAACGACATGTCGATCGCGCCGCCCGTGGGCGGTCTGTCCGCCTATCTCGCGCGGATGGTCTCCTCGAGCGAATATCTCGGCATCCGCAGCCTCGCCAGCCGGACGATCCAGAAGATGAGCCGCCGTCTCCACGGCGCGATCGGCAAGGCGGAAGAGTTCACCCGCGGCATGGTGACCGGCGGGACTTTGTTCGAGGAGCTGGGCTTCTACTATGTCGGCCCGATCGACGGGCACAATCTCGATCACCTGCTCCCGGTGCTGGAAAACGTGCGCGACACCAGCGAAGGCCCGGTGCTGATCCACGTCGTGACCGAGAAGGGCAAGGGCTATGCCCCGGCCGAAAACTCCGCCGACAAGTATCATGGCGTGCCCAAGTTCAACGTGGTCACCGGCGAAAAGGCCAAGAGCAATCCGTCCGCGCCGGCCTATCAGGACGTGTTCGGCCTGACGCTGGCGAAGCTCGCCGACACCGACGACCGCATCTGCGCGATCACCGCCGCCATGCCTTCGGGCACGGGCGTCGACAAGTTCGCCAAGGCGCACCCCACCCGCAGCTTCGACGTCGGCATTGCCGAACAGCACGCGGTGACCTTCGCTGCGGGCCTCGCGGCAGAAGGGATGCGGCCCTTCGCCGCGATCTACTCCACCTTCCTCCAGCGCGCCTATGACCAGGTGGTGCACGACGTGTGCATCCAGAACCTGCCCGTGCGTTTCGCCATCGACCGCGCGGGGCTGGTGGGCGCGGACGGGGCCACGCACGCTGGCTCCTTCGACATCACCTATCTCGCCACCCTGCCCAACATGGTCGTCATGGCCGCCGCCGACGAGGCGGAGCTGGTGCATATGACCTACACCGCGGCCGAGTATGACGAAGGCCCCATCGCCTTCCGCTACCCGCGCGGCAACGGCACCGGCGTGCCCATGCCGGAAGTCCCGGTGAAGCTCGAAATCGGCAAGGGCCGGTTGGTGCGCGAAGGCAGCAAGGTCGCGATCCTCTCGCTCGGCGCGCGCCTGACCGAAGCGCTCAAGGCCGCCGACACGCTGGAAGCCAAGGGCCTCTCCACCACAGTGGCCGACCTGCGCTTTGCCAAGCCGCTCGACGAAGACCTGATCGCCAGGCTGATGCGCAGCCACGAGGTGATCGTGACGGTCGAGGAAGGCGCGATCGGCGGTCTGGGCGCGCATGTGCTGACCTTTGCGAGCGACTCCGGTCTCACCGACAACGGCCTCAAGGTCCGCACCCTGCGCCTGCCCGATACCTTCATCGATCACGACGACCCGATGAAGCAGTATGACGAGGCCGGGCTCAACGCCCCGCAGATCGTCGACACCGTGCTGAAGGCGCTGAAGCACAACAGCGCCGGGATCGAGGCGGGCGAGGAAGCGCGGGCCTGAGGCAATGGCGGACGGCGCGCCCGACATTCTCGTGGTGCGCTATTCCGTTCCCAAGCTGCTGGGCTGGGCGATCCTGTCCGGCGCAATGGCCGCGGCCTGCGCCCCCTTCGCGATCGGAGGCTTTGCAAGTGGGGCCACAATCGCGCCGCTGCTCGGGCTGGCCGGGATCGTCGGCCTCGCGTTTTTCGGGCTCATCGCCGTGGTCCACACGTTGCGCCTGTTCGACCGGCGCGAGCAGGTGGTGGTCAGCGCCAAGGGCCTCTACGTGCGCGCGCATGGCGAGACAGTGATCGGCCTGCGCTCGATCAAGGGGCTGCACCGCGATGCCGGCCGCCTTGGCGTGACGCTCTACAAGCCGTCGAAATACCCGCTAGAGCGCCGCCATCGCCAGTGGATCTGGCGGATCAACGGCAGTCATGCACGCGGGTTCTTCGGCGATGTCTGGATCTGGACCAACCAGATGGACCGGACGACGCAGGAGATTTTCGACGCAATCCTGGCGCACCGCCCCAAGACCGATTTCGAGCGCGAGATGGAAGAACTCGCCGCCGCTCACCGCCAGGCCCGTCCTAGCGCGGCTGGGTGATCCCGACCGTTTCGGGATTGGCGGGCGCTTCCACCGGGGCGGTTTCACCCGAGGGCGCGGGCGCGGTGGCCTGCTGCTTCTTCAGCGCCTCAAGCTCGGCGAGCCACTCCGCGTCCTCTTCCGCAATTGGCTCGCCCTTCAGCTGCGCGATGTCGCGGCGGCGCTGGGCGAGATAGGTTTCGCGGCGCAGGCCATAGGGATCGTCGGAATCGCGGATCGCGGCGATTTCCTCGTCGAAGGTCAGGCGCTGGTCGAGGCCGTTGACGACGAAATAGGCCGCAGCAAACTCGGTGCGGTTGAAGGGCTCGCCCACCACGAAGGGCAGCAGCAGCTGGTCGAGCGTGCTCCCGGCGAGATCGCGCACGCTGGTCGCGCCCGTCACCGGTAGATAGAGATAGGGCCCCGGCCCCACCCCGTAATAGCCCAGCGTGTTGGCAAAGCCGTTGCGGCGATAGGGCAGATCGGCCTTCTTGCCCGCCACGTCGAACAGCCCGCCCACGCCGATGGTCGAATTGATCGCAAAGCGCCCCAGCGTCTCGAACGCCTTGCCGACCTTGCCCTGCAACAGGAAATTCAGCGCATTGCTCGGCTCGCCGAGGTTGCGCACCACATTGCCGAGCCCGTCACGCACCGGCTCGGGCAGGCCGTCGCGATAGGCATAGGCGACCGGCTCGACCAGCGCGGAATCGACCGCCTGGGTGATGCGGTAGCTTTCGGCGTTGATTTCCTCGGCCGGATCGCTTGCGGGCGGGCCGTAATCGCCCTCGACCACGATCTCGTTGATCTCTCCCTCCGGCGGCGCTTCGCCCTCGGCGGGCGTATCGTCGGCGGGCGGTGGCGCGTCGTCCTGCGGGCCGGCGGCCTCATCCTGCGGCGCAGCGAGGCTCCACGCGATCGGCACGACCCCGGCGGCGGGTGCAGGCGGCGGCAGGGGTGCAGGGGGGGCAAGCGCGAGCACGGCGCTCATCAAGGGGGGAGAGGTGGCAAGCAGGGTCAGGCTGGGCAATTGGGTTCTCCGCTTCACCCCTATCAATAGCAAGGGACACAAGGCCGTAGCCTTGCCCTTGTTCCCGCCCGCCTATACGCAGGCTGAACTGATTGTCGAAATAGTGCAAGGCTTCGTATGTCCCTGATCCAAGTGGCCAAGGAAGGCCCCGTCACCATTCTCACGCTCGACCGGGCCGAGACGATGAACCCGCTCGGCGCGCCGGGGGATGGGGATGCTTTCGTCGCGGTCGCCAACGCGATCAACCGCGACATGGAATGCCGGGTGGTGATCCTGACCGGCGCGGGCCGGGCCTTCAGCGCGGGCGGCGATGTGAAGGCGATGCGCGACAAGACCGGCACCTTCGGGGGCACCACACCCGCGATTTCGGACGGCTACCGCGACAATATCCACCTGATGCTGCGCGCGCTCCACGGCATCCGCGTGCCGCTGATCGCGGCGGTGAATGGCCCCGCGATCGGCTTGGGCTGCGATGTCGCCTGCCTCGCCGACATCCGCATCGCCAGCGAAGCCGCCAAGTTCGGCGTGACCTTCCTGAAGCTCGGGATCATCCCCGGCGATGGCGGCACCTGGATCCTCCCCCGCGTGATCGGGATGAGCCGCGCGGCGGAGTTGTTCTACACCGGCGACGTGATCGACGCCGCCACCGCCAAGGACTGGGGCCTCGTCAGCCGCGTTGTCGCGCCCGACGCTCTGATGGACGAGGCGCGCGCGCTGGCGGGCAGGATTGCCCTGCTCCCCCCGCATTCGCTGCGCCACACCAAGAACCTGCTGCGGCAGGGCCAACAGGTCAGCTACGACACCGCGCTGGAGCTCGCCGCCAACACGCAGGCGATGATGCACACCACCGCCGACCACGCCGAAGGGGTCGCCGCGCTGATCGAGAAACGTGCGGCGGTGTTCACGGGGGAATAGGTGCATGGCACGGCTCGCGCGGCGCATCGCTGTCGGGCTGCTGGTCGCCTATCTTGCGGTGCTGACGGTGCTGTTCTTCGCCCAGCGCGGCTTGATCTACCCTGCCCCGCAGGAACGTCACGCCCCGGCACCGGGCTTTGCGGAGGTGACGCTGCAAACCGCCGACGGCCTTGCCTTGCAGGCCCATTGGCGTGCGCCGGATGCGGGCCGGCCTGCGATCATCTTCTTCCACGGCAATGGCGGCTCGCTCGCAGCCGCCCGCTTCGAGACGCAGGCCTACGCCGAACGGGGATATGGCGTGCTGCTGGTCGAATATCGCGGCTATGGCGGCAATCCGGGCGCGCCGTCGGAAGCGGGGTTCTATCAGGATGGGCGCACGGCGATGGCCTTTCTCGGCGCTCAGGGGATTGCAGCGGGGCAGACGGTGATCGTCGGCCATTCGCTCGGCACCGGCACCGCGACGCAGATGGCGCGCGAATTCGCGCCCGCTGCGCTGGTGTTGCTCGCACCCTTCACCTCGCTCCCCGATGCAGCCGGAGAGGCCATGCCCCTTGTCCCGGCAGGCCTGCTCGTCCGTGACCGGTTCGACAATCTCGTCAAGGTGCCGGACCTGAGGATGCCGATCCTGATCCTGCACGGCACCGCCGACACGGTCGTGCCCTTTGCGCTGGGAGAACGCCTTGCCAAGGCCGCGCCCGCCGCGACCTTCCGCGCCGTTAAGGGTGCAGAGCACATGATCTCGCACGATGGCGGGGTTCAGGCCGCGCAGGTGGCGTGGCTGAACGCCTTAGGGCTCTAGAGCCACCGCCACAGGCCCGCGTCGATCCCTGCGCGCCAGACGTGGAGCCATTGGCCCGCCAGCCACAGCACCGTCCCCGCCAGCAGCGGCACCGCGCCGACGCTGAAAATCCGGCCCCAGCGCGGCCAGTAGCTGGTCTTGCGCTGCCACTCGGCCCAGCTCTCGCCCATCAGCGCCTCCTTCTTGGCGTCCTGCAACCGCGCGCCGACCAGCGCGAGGATGCCCATCGCAAGCGCGGTGATCATCGTCCGGGTGCTCCAGAACAGCACCAGATGCGAGATCGCCCACAGCCCGATCCCCCACATCATCGGATGCCGGGTGACACGCAGCGCGCCCTGCGGCTCGGCGCGGGTCTGGGCTTCGGCCATCGGGGTGGGGAGCGCCGGGTTGCCGATGAAGGAGCCCGCCAGCAGCACCATCGCGGGCCAAGTCAGCACAGTGGCGATGATCCAGCCGATATTGCCCGAGCCCGACAGATCGGCCGGAGGCGCGGCGACGAAGGCGAAATAGACCCACGCCAGCGTGGCGAAGCTGACGACGGTATAGGCGATCTGAAAACCGCCCGATCCCAAGGCCCTGACCATGGGTGCGCGCAAGGGATGCGACATGACGAAGTGCGAGCCGACAAAGGCGACATTGGCCGCGATCAGATTGATGATCGTCCCGTCCATGCCCTCTCCCCCGGATGATCCCTCGATCCGGGGGAGACTATAGCATCAGCGGCGCAACCAGTGCTAGACATCTGACCATGCAGTCGAAAGCCGACCGTCTCTTCACCCGCGCCGACGCCATCATGGAGCGTCGCGCCAATGGCTTTGCGATTCCAGTGTACGAACACCTCGCGCTGCGCCGCTATGCTCCGGCAATGCTGGAACTGGCGCGGTGGGACACGCGAAGCGGCGATCCGCGCGCGATTGGCCGGCTAAGCGACACGCGCAGCCCCGCCGCCCTGATGCGGCGCGCCCACCGGCTGGGCGATGTCACCGCAGCGCAGAACCTTGCGCTGACGCTGTTCCACGCTGGCGATCTGGCCGGATACCGTCACTGGTTGCGCAAGGCCGCGCGGGCCGGAGACGCCGAGGCGCTCACCGAGCTGCGCCGCTTCGAAGCGCGCCTGCCGTGGCCGCTCGCCCGGCGGATCGGGCGCATCCGCCCTCTCCGCCGCAGCGAGCGCCGCGCCTACCAGTCGTAGGCCTTGGGCCGGGCGCTTTCGTCGAGGCTCTTGTAACGATCGCGCAGGCGGGTCTGGTGGTTGGTGAGATCCTGCGCCACGCCGCCGATGAACACCTGCGTCGGCACGCTGCCCACTTCCAGCGGATCGTCGGTCCAGATCACTACGTCGCCCATAGCGCCGGGCCTCAGCACACCGGCCTTGCCGCCCATGCCGCTGATCTCGGCGGGGACGGAGCTGATCGCGGCGAAGGCCTGACCCCATTCCATGCCGGTCGCGCCGGGCATCTTGGTGAGCGCCACGAGGTTGCCCGCCACCTGCTGCAAGCGGCGCGGGTCCTGCATCGTCGCGGCGTTGATCGCGACCTTGACCCCGGCCCGTGCCATGCGCCCGGCGTTGGACTGGGTCGCGCCGAGTTGTTCGAACGTTTCGGGCAGGTCAAGGAGTCCGTTGGCGATCACCGGCACGCCTGCGGCGGCGATTTCATCCGCCACCAGCCAGCCTTCGGTGGCGCCGACGAGTACGAGGTCGAGGCGCGGATATTCCGCCTTCAGCGCCAGAACACTGCGGATATCGGCCATCCGGTCCACCGCGACATAGAGCTTCTGGCGGCCCGTCACCACCGGCACCAGCGCCTCGGCATCGAAGCGCGAGAGCAGCACTTCATCGTCCTTGCCGATCTCGGTCGTCTCGGGGATGCCCGCCTTGCCCACCAGCGCCTGCGCCTCGCGCAGAGCGGCGCGCAGCAGCGCATGGGCCGCGGCGCGGCTGCCGCCCGCGCGGTCCGCCCCGCCTTCGCCGAGGTTGATCATCTGGAAGGCGCGCGCCTGCACCACCGGATTGGCATCGCCATCCAGATCGATGATCGCGCCCTGCCCGGCAAAGATCGAGCCCGCAGGCAGCATCGTCGTCGCCGCGCGGGTGATCCCGGCGGCCTTGTGGACGAGGATGTGCTGCGAGGTCGGGTTGATCGCCGTCGCCGCATCGAGCGCCGCGCTGAACGGCGTCTCGCGCGCGGTGATGTCGTTCGATTCGTCCACTGCCGAGACATCGGCGAGCCCCAGCGTCGTCACCGTGGCGAAGATGCCGGGCGTGACCCAGGCCCCGCGCGCATCGACCGCGGTGCCGCCTTGCGGCGCGCCGGCGTCGGGGCCGGCATAGACCACGCTGCCTGCGCGCACGACCACGGTGCCGCCCTCGATCGGGGCAGACCCGTCACCGATCACGAGCCGGGCATTGGTGATGGTGACATCCTGCGCCATCGCAGGGGCGGAGAGGGCGAGCACGCTCGCCGCCAGCGTCAGGAGCCGCTTCATTTCACATCTCCTTCACCGGGCTGGCCAAGCTCGAAATCGCTGACGGGCCGTGTCTTGGGGTTCATCGCATCGAACATCAGCGCGCCGTCGATCCACACCTTTTCGGGACGCGAATAGACGCTGAGCGGATCGCCGTTCCACAGCACCACATCGGCCATCTTGCCGGGTTCGAGACTGCCGGTGAGCTTGTCGATCCCCATCGCCTTGGCGGGGTTCAGCGTGATCCACTGGATCACCGTGGCATCGGGAATGTCCATCCCCAGCCTTTGCCCGGCGGCCTGCGCCTTGGCGGCCTCCTGATTGAGGCGCTGGATATCGTTCTGGTCATCCGAGTGGATCACCACGCAGGCGCCTTCGCGCTGCAGGAAGGCGGCGTTTTCGAGGATGCCGTCATAGCTTTCCATCTTGAAGCCGTACCAGTCGGCCCAGATCGCGCTGCACACGTCGTTTTCGCGCAGCAGATCGCCGATCTTGTAGGCCTCGACCGCGTGGTGGAAGGCGGCGACCTTGTAGCCCATCTCCTTGGCCATATCGAGCACCAGCGCCATTTCGTCGGCGCGGTAGCAGTGGTTCTGGATCAGGATTTCGCCCTTGAGCACGCCCACCAGCGTCTCCTTGGCGAGATCGCGCTTGGGGTCCTTCTGGTTGGCATAGTCGATCGCGCCGAGCCAGGTCTCGCGGTTGACCGCAAAGTTGCCCATGCGGGTCGAAGGCATCCGCCCGCGGTTGCCGTACACGCGCTTGGGGTTCTCCCCGCAGGCCATCTTCATCGAATAGGGCGCGCCGGGGAACTTCATGCCCTGCACGGTGCGCGCAGGCACGTTCTTGAGCGTCACCGAGCGCCCGCCCATCAGGTTGGCCGAGCCGGGGAGGATCTGCAGCGCCGTCACCCCGCCATTGGCGAGCGCGCGGCTGAAGCCGGGGTCCTGCGGCCAGACCGAATGTTCGGCCCAGACCTCGGGCGTGGTCGGCGCGGTGGCTTCGTTGCCGTCCGAATGGGCCTCGACACCGGGCGAGGGATAGTCGCCGAGGTGCGAGTGGATGTCGATGATGCCGGGGGTGACGAACTTGCCGGTGCCGTCGAACACCGCGATATCGGCCGGGATCGGGGTGTCGGGGCCGCCGACCGCGGTGATCTTGCCGCCGCTCATGAACACGACGCCGCCCTCGATCACGCCGCCCTTGCCGTCATAGACGGTCGCGCCGCGGATCGCGGTCGCGGCATCGGGGAAAGGCTTGTAGGTCGAGGCGAAGACCGGCTCACCCGCCGGGGTGGCGGCAAACTTGTCGTCCGCATTGTCGGAGGCGCTGGCCGGTTCGCCCGAACCGCCGGTGGTGGCGCAGGCCGAAAGCGCCAGAGCGCTCGCCAGCGCGGCCATCGCGCCGAAGCGCGGCCGCAGTTTCAATCGTGAATTCATCGAAAACCCTTCCCGTTTCCCTGTCACGTTTGTGACGGGAAACGGGGGGCTTGTCCATGCCGTTGGACGACGAATGCGTCAGGCGGCGGTTACTCGGCCGGGCGGGTCGCCGGGTGAATTCCGGCTTCCTGGTTCTCAAGACCGGCCTGCACCTTGCCATCGAGATTGTCGCCGACATTGTCGTCGCGCAGCGTGTCGAGGTGCATCCATTTCTTCACCAGCGGGCTGACCAGCAACACCGCCACGGCCGCACCGATCGCGATCCAGCCGAAGAGTTCGTAGACGTCGAGCAGGCCTTGCTTGGTCATTTCGCCATCATGCCCGCCGGTTGCTTCGCCGATCTTGCCGGCGACAAAATTGCCGACTGCGGTCATGTAGAACCACGCGCCCATGATAAGACTGGCGAGGTGCTTGGGCGCGAGCCGGTTCATGGCCGACAGGCCGACCGGCGAAAGGCACAGTTCGGCGGTCGTGGCGAACAGGTAATAGGCGAAGACGAGGATGACCGGGGTCATCGCCACCACGCCATAGGCTTCCGCACCCCACACCAGCACCAGATTGGCAAAGCCCATCTGCGCCAGCGCCAGCCCGAACTTGGCCGGAGCCGAAGGTTCCTTGCCCTTGCGTCCAAGCCACTGCCACAGCCCGGCGAACAGCGGAGCCAGCAGAATGATGTAGATCGGGTTGATCGACTGGAAAATGCCTGCGGGCACCCCGGCACGGTCGACGAAGCGGTCGGTGAACAGGTTCATCGATCCGCCCGCCTGTTCGAACAGGCCCCAGAACAGCGGGTTGAGGCTGATCAGGAACAGGATCGCAAACATCCGTTCACGCGGTTCCTTGTCGAGCTTGAAACTCTCGAACAGCACATAGCCGAGCAGCAGCACGCCGGAGATCGCCAGCAGGCTCTGGATGACGTCCTGATACTGCACCAGCGCCCAGATCACCGCGACTGCAGCCAATCCCACGCCGTAGAGGCCGAATTCCTTGCTCTTGGCGAGAGGAACGGGTGCCTCGCCCGCGCCGCGCAGCGACGACTTGCCGAGCACGAAGACGATCAGGCCCGCCAGCATCCCGATACCGGCAAGACCGAAACCATAGCCCCAGCCAAGCGTCTGGCCGAGATAGGCGACAAGGATCGTACCGATCGCCGCACCGACATTGATGCCCATGTAGAAGATCGTGTAGGCCCCGTCGCGGCGCACATCGGTCATGGAATAGAGCTGACCGACCATCACCGAGATATTGGCCTTCAGAAAGCCCGATCCCACGATGATGAAGGCGAGCGCCGCCCAGAACACGTTGATCGTCGGGTCGCTCTGCCCGCCGGTGCCCTCCACCGCCATCAGCGCATGGCCCGCAGCCAGCAGCAAGCCGCCGAACAGCACCGCCTTGCGCTGGCCAAGGTAACGGTCAGCCAGCCATCCGCCCAGCACCGGGGTAATGTAGACCAGTGAGGTATAGGCCCCGTAAATGAGGTTCGACTTGCCATCCGAAAACAGCCAGTGCTGCGTGAGGTAGAAGATCAGGATGGCGCGCATGCCGTAGTAGGAGAAACGCTCCCACATCTCGGCGAAGAACAGCATGTAAAGGCCTTTGGGATGGCCGGCGAATTCGGGTTCCTTCTGGACCGCGATCTTGCCGCCGATCGCCAGAAACACGATCAGCACAACGACGGCGATGGCCGCAATCCACTCGGCCTCCGCCCACAGCGAGATATCTTTCATCTAGTCGATCCCCATCGAATGGTTTTTTGGGGGAGGTGCCTCACCACACCACCGCAATGGGAGCGCACCCTAGCGCCTGTTGCGCCCGTGTGAAGCTTTTGTTGCGCAGGCACGTAACGGAATGCGATCGGGATCGGGTGGCGGCGCGGACCACCGGCCCGCAAAAGGACGGGCCGCAAGCGCAACCGCGCGGCCGCAGGCGATCCGGCACGCAGCGACCGAGACTCGCGGAGGACGGACCCGCGGAGGCGGGCCCGCAAACCAATTGACCGCATGGCTGTATTATGGCACTGACGCACCATGAGCCCCAACGCCAATCGCCCCGTCTATCTCAAGCTGCGCGACCAGATCGCCGCCGCGATCATCGACGGGGTCTATGCGGAAGGCGCAATGCTGCCATCGGTGCGCGCGCTGGCGGCGGAGCAGGGGGCCAATCCGCTCACCGTCGCCAAGGCCTATCAGCAGTTCCAGAACGATGGCCTCGTCGAAGTGCAGCGCGGTGTGGGCATGTATGTCGTGCGCGGCGCGGCCGAGCGGTTGCGCGCGGCGGAGCGGGAGGAATTCCTGCGCAATGAATGGCCCGAAATCCGCAGCCGGATGCAGCGCCTCGGCCTCGATCCGGCGGAACTGGCTCTTCCGTAGGGAAAATTCGCGCTTACTGACACTAATGCAGGTTGCGCGGCGTCTCAATTTCTGACAATTTCTCCGGGCATCACGCAGTGGGATTGCATCTCCTGCATGGCTGCGATTAAAGGGGGCCGCCTCACGGGTCGGAGGCGAATTGATATAACGACGGGGTAACCCGCAATGGGGCGTATCATGGCGGCACAACCGTCCATCGTCGCCTGGAGATCGCCATGATCAGATCCGAGTTGTTGCAGGAATTGCACAAGGACAATCCCGACCTTCGCGCCGATGAAATCGAGCAGGTCGTGGATATCTTCTTCGACGAGATAGCCCAGCGACTGGCCGAAGGTGGCCGGGTCGAACTGCGCGGCTTCGGTGCCTTTTCGACCCGCGAACGCGAAGCGCGCAGCGGTCGCAACCCGCGCACCGGCGAAACGGTCGACGTGCCCGAAAAGCGCGTGCCCTATTTCAAGGCCGGCAAGGAAATCCGCGAGCGTTTGAATAAATGAGTTGCGAGGGCGCATCCGCGCCCTCGTCCTCGGCGAGCCTCAGCCGCTGCGCGTCTGATCGCCTCCGGGCGGGCGGCCGGCCTTGCGGCCCGTCCTGTGGCGGGCCGGGACGCAGCCACCTTCGATGTGATGCGCAAGCTTCGGTCGCGTCAGCGACCGCGAGCGCACGCGCGCGATCCGCAGGTGCTCGATCCTGAAAGGATCGAAACGCACCGAGGACGTCCCCGCGGAGGCGGGGGCGCAAAACAAATCAAGCCGCCAGACCCGGCACCGGCAGCACCCGGTTTCGGCCGAGCGAGGTGAAGACGAGTTCGGTCAGCCGCTCGGCCCCGCCGCTCAAGCTCATGTCGACCGGCAGCAGGCCGAGCGCGGCCATCTCGCCCGCCGCCTGCGCATCGGGTGCGGCGATGATCCGCGCGATCCCCGGCATTCGCTGCTCGGCCAGCGGGGTGAGCTCGCGCGAGGCTTCGGTGTCGCCCGTCGCCACCACCAGTACCTGCCGCCGCTCCACCCCGATCGCCTCCCAGCTGCGCGGATCGGCGGGGTTGGCGCTGTGGACGTGGTAGCCATCGGCCAGCGCCATCTGGAACCGGTCGTGGTCGGCATCGATCGCGAGGTAGCCGACATCGCTCGCCGCCAGCGCATCGGCCACCGCGCGTCCCGCCGGGGTCATGCCGATGATCAGCACCGGCGCATCGTCCCCCGCCAGCTTGCTGTCCGGCGGGCCCTGCCGCAGCCGCCCGGCGAGCTTGCGCCCGATGTTGGAGATCAGCGGCGTCACCGCGAGGCTGATCGCGATTGCGGTCACCAGCGCCGCGACCAGCCGCGGTTCGGCCAGGCCCGCGACGGCAGGCAGCGCCAGCAGCACCAGCGTGAACTCGCTCCCCTGCCCCAGCAGAAACCCGAGCTGGATCGAGCCCGGCACCGACCAGCGGTTGAGCAGGCCCGCGCCGACATTGAAGGCGCATTTCAGCACGATCATGCCCAGCGTCAGCCCCGCCACCAACCCCCAGTCGCGCGCCAGCAGCACCGGGTCGATCGACAGGCCGACCGAGATGAAGAAGAAGCTCAGGAACAGCCCGCGAAAGGCGTCGATCTCGGTCTGCACCAGGATGCGGTAGCGCGAATCCGCCACCGCCATCCCGCCGAGGAAAGCGCCAAGGGTCAGCGACAGCCCCGCCATCCCCGTCGCCCACCCGGCGGCAAGCGCGATGAACAGTGCGGTGGCGGTATAGACCTCGGTCGTGCCCGCGCGCGCGATCAGGGCGAACAGCGGCTCGGTCAGGAAGCGGGCGAAGATCACCGCGATGCCGAAGGCGGCAAGCGCCTTGGCCGCGGCAAGGCCCAGCGCCGGAGCGAGATCGCCCCCGCTGGCGAGCGCGCCCGCCGTCACCAGCAACAGGATCGCGGCGATATCCTGAAAGATCAGGATCGATTGCGCCGCGCGGCCCACCGGGCAATCCTCCTGCCCGCGCTCGCGGATCAGGCCGATCACCACCGCGGTGGAGGACAGGCCCAGCGAGAAACCCGCGATCACCGCGAAGATCGGCGGCAGGCCGAACAGCCACAGCAGCACGGCAAAGCCGCCGCCCGCGATCAGCATCTGCAGCGCGCCGAAGCCGAAGATATTGCCCGCCTCGGCCCGGATCCGTCCCAGCGAGAAATGCAGCCCGAGGTTGAACAGCAGGAACATCACCCCCGCTTCGGCGATCGCGGCAACCAGCGAACCGCTGAAATCCTCCGCCAGCCCGAGGCTCGCCAGCCCCAGCCCCAGCCCGAGATAGCCGACGATCGGGTTGAGCCGCAGGGCGCGGGCTCCCAGCGCGGCGCCGATGCCGAGGCCCAGCAGCGTGATCGCCGGCCGGATCGTTTCCACCACTTCGCCCGCCATTCAACGCCCCGCCTGCCCGTTACTGCCAACCGCGAGATGGGGCATCATCGTCAGGCTGGCAAGCTCTGGCGCTGATGGGTCATTCTGTGCCAATGGCGGCGATGTTGCGGGCGTGGCGGAATGGTAGACGCCGGGGACTTAAAATCCCCTGATCCTTGATCGTGCGGGTTCGAGTCCCGCCGCCCGTACCGGCACCCCGCAAGGGGGTGTGCGAAGGTTCCTCGCATGCGTCATTTGACGAAGGCCGATCAGGCCCCGCGCGGGGGCTGCATTATCATCCCCTTAACGCCTTCTGCCTTAGCCTTGGACGAAGCATGGGACAGTCGCCTCCCATGCGTGTCTCGCCAGTGCCAGGACCAGGGGCTGTCGGGTTGGGACAACAGGACATGGAACCAGCAACGCTTAACCAAGGGCTCGAACCGCCGCCAGAACGACCCGCCGAAATCCCCGGCGAAAACCCCGGAGGAAGCCCGGGCGCGGACCAGCGCGCCGCGCCGCGCTTTACCCTGCTGATCCGCGCCGCCAAGCTGGTGTCGGCGCAGGGCGAGTTCGTCTGCGTTATCCGCGACGTATCGGAAACCGGGGTCAGCGTGCGGCTGTTTCATGCCCTGCCTGCGTGCAAGGACTATGCGCTGCACATGCCCGCCGGCGCGGTTTACGAGATCGGCCGCGTGTGGCAGCGCGACAACGAGGCCGGGTTCAGCTTCGACGGTTCGGTCGATGTCGCAAAACTGGTCAACGAATCGGGCGAATACCCCAAGCGCGGCCTGCGCCTTGGCCTGTGCTTTCCGGTGATGGTGCACGGCCTCACCGGCAGTTTCGAGGCGGTGGTGGAAAACCTGTCGCAACAGGGCGCGCGGATCACCTGCGATGCGCTGCTGGCGATCGACCAGAACGTGCGGATCGTGGTGCCGAGCCTGACCGGCAAGCCGCGCGAGGTGCGCGCCAAGGTGCGCTGGCGGCGCGACCGGCACTATGGCGTGGTGTTCGACGACACCTTCACGCTCGGCGAATTCGCCCGGCTGGCGGCATTGCTGCAGGCTCCGGCGCTGCTCGAGGGTTGAGCCGGAGCGCTCAGGCGGGGACGAATTTCATCGCCACGCCGTTGATGCAGTGCCGCTTGCCGGTGGGCCGGGGGCCATCGTCGAAGATATGCCCCAGATGCCCGCCGCAATCGGCGCAGTGCACTTCGGTGCGCGGATAGCCGATCAGGTAGTCGGTCGAGGTGCCCACCGCCCCCTTGTCGATCGCCTGCCAGAAGCTCGGCCAGCCGGTGCCGCTGTCATACTTGTGCGCCGAGGCGTAGAGCGCATTGCCGCAGCCCGCGCAGGTGAAGGTGCCCTTGCGCTTCTCCTTGTCGAGCGGCGAGGTGAAGGCGCGCTCCGTCCCCGCCTTGCGCAGCACGTAATACTGGTCCTTGGTCAGGACCTTGCGCCATTCGGCATCGGTCTTGCCCTTGGGAAAGGACCTGGCTTCGGCCGGGGATTCGCCGCAAGCGCTGATGAAGGGCAGCGCGGCACCGATCGCGAGCAGGCGGCGGCGGTCGATCATCGGGGTGGGCATGGCAAACTCCTTTGGTCCTTGCCCCCATATACGTTCCGCCCCCGTCCGAAGTTTCAGAATGTCGTGACTTCCACCTCAAGCTTGCGAAACCCGTGGACGAAGTTCGCGCGCACCCGCTCGACATCCCCCGCGACGTGGACGCGCATCCGGCGCTTGTGCATTTCCTCCAGCAGCACCTTCAGTTGCAGCTCGGCCAGCCGCGCACCGACGCAGCGGTGGATGCCGTAACCGAAGGACAGGTGCCGCCGCGCATTCTCGCGCGTGATGTCGAGCTTGTCGGGGTTGTCGAACACCTCCTCGTCGCGGTTGGCCGACAGATACCACAGCACCACCTTGTCGCCCTTCCTGATGGTCTGGCCGAACACTTCGGTATCCTCGGTGCAGGTGCGGCGCATATGCGCGAGCGGGGTCTGGATCCGCAGGCATTCCTGCACCGCGTTGGGGATGAGATCGGGATTTTCCTCGAACAGCTTGCGCTGGTCGGGGAACTTGTCGAGCCCGTGGATGATCCCGCTCATGGTGTTGCGGGTGGTGTCGTTCCCGCCGACGATCAGCAGCACCAGATTGCCCATGAATTCCTCGGGCCGCATCTGGTTCATCGCGGGCGAGTGGATCATCATCGAGATGAGATCGTTGCCCGGCTCCTTGTCCATCGTCCGCTCGATCCACAGCGACTGGAAATAGGCGCCCATCTCCTGCAGGAAGCTCCAGCGGATCTGGTCCATCTCGCGCACCGTGGCGAGTTCGGTATCGCCCGCCCAGTCCGACCACAGGGTCAGCAGGCGGCGGTCTTCCCACGGGAAGTTGAACAGGATCGCCAGCATCCCCGTCGTCAGCTCGATCGAGACGGTCTCGACCCAGTCGAAGGTCTTGCCGCGCGGCAGGCTGTCGAGCAGATCGCCGGTGCGCTGGCGGATTTCGGCCTCCATGTCGGTGACCGCCGAGGGCGTGAACTTGGGCGCCACCGTGCGGCGCTGGCCGGTGTGCTGCGGGCGGTCCATCGCGATGAACATCGGCAGCTCGCGCGTGTCGACACCGGCGGCTGCGGCCTCTTCTTCGCTTAGACGGTTGAGGATCGTGATCCCGCCATATTCCCAGCTCGACGAGAAGGTTTCGGGCAGGGCCTCGATATGCTGGATCGCCTTGTGGCCAACCACCGCCCAATAGGGGCCGAGCGGGCTTTCGGGGATGTAGTGCAGCGGCCCGGCGGCGCGCATTTCGGCGAAGATCGGCTGCCAGGTGTCCTCGAAATAGATGTCGGAGCGGCTGACGTCCCACGGATGCGTGTGTTCGAGCCGCTGTTCGGGATGGGTTTCGAAATGCGCCTTCAGGGCATCGTAGGCAGTGGGTTCGCGGCGCACCTGGGGGCGCTGCGGCGGGGCGATGGTGGCCATGTCTGTCTCCCGTCAGGCCGCCTCTCGCATGGGCAGCTCTGCTCCGAGTCGCATCCTGCCCTAACTGACAGGCTTGTCAATAGTCGGTTGCGAATGGAGACTGATCGCAAAGCTCTCTCGGGAGCTTTCCTACAGGGCGATGGCTTGGCACGGTTGCGACCATGACCCGTCAGCCCGCCCCTTTTCTGCCGCGCTTCCGATCACGCAGGGTGGTGTTCGCCGGGCGGGATTTTTTGTCTCTGGACAGTGTCTCATCTGTCTCCAACAGACAGGAGACTGGCGCGAAAGCTGAACGGATTGGCGGCGGGCGACGCGCGAATCAGGCCGCCAGCCGTGCGCCCTTCCTGCTCTTGTCGCGCCCCGCCCCGCCCGATTTCATCACGCGCTTGCGGAACAGCAGCGATCCGCCCTTGACGATCAGCACCACCGCGCCCGCCTGCCAGGCGAGCGCCGCGGCGTGAGTCCAGATCTCGGGCTCCATCGCCGCGCGCGCCAGCATCGCGAAGGGCGAGGACAGCGGGAAGGCGATCGCGGCCAGCTCCAGCGAAGAGCCGGGCTGCTTGATCGTGTAGGCGGCGAGGAAGAACACCATCAGCTGCATCATCGTCACCGGCATCGACAGCGTCTGCACCTCGCGCACCGAGGTCGCCATCGAACCGATCGTCAGGAACAGCGCGCCCAGCAGCAGATAGGCCATCGCGAAATAGAGCACGCCCAGCGCCACGAACAGCGGCCAGCCTACCGCAGGCGCGGGCAGGTTGGCGAGATCGAAGCCGGTCACCTGCGTGATCGCATCGCCGCCCAGCGCGAACAGGCCCCAGGCGACCGAGCCCCACACCGCGATCCCGACGAAGGACACCGCCAGCATCGCAAACAGCTTGCCCATGAACACCGCGTCCATCGGGATCGCTGCAGCGAGAATCTCGATGATCTTGTTGGCCTTCTCCTCGACGAGGTTGGAGAGCACCATGCCTGCGAGCAGCATCGTCAACAGGAACAACAGCATCTGCGCAATCTGCGCAGTCTGGATGCGGGTGGTGCGTTCCGAGGCGGCGCTGGTGGCGACGATCTCGGTATCGACTGGGGGGAAGGTCGAAGGCGCGGCGCTCATCGCTTCGGCGGCGACAAGGCCGATCGGCCCCTGCCAGCGGCGTAACTGGCCTTCGGTGCCGACCAGCGTTGGTTCGGCCGGGGTGCCGGTGAGGATTGCGGCGTAGTTACCGCGGCGGGCCTCCATAAAGGCGCGTGCGTCGAAGGCGGGATCGCTCTCGGCCTCGGGCACGGGACGCAGCATGGGCATGGCGCCGCCCAACTGCGGGGCGAGCCGGTCGCGCGCCGCCATCATCGCGGCGTTGTCCGAAGAGCTGAGCGCGAGGCCGACCTCGATGCTCACCGCCTCGCGCTGCACTTCGCCGCCGATGCTGCCCGCCAGCCCGCCGACGATCACCGGGAACAGCGGCCCGAGCAGGAAGAACAGAAAGGCGCGGGAGAACAGCACCGCGACGAAATCGCGCCGGGCGATCACCCAGGCGGCTTCGAGCGCCGAAAGGCGGGGGCGCAGGGCAGGCGCGCTCATGCGGCGGCTCCTTCGTTGTCGGCTTGCAATTGCCGCGCGGCAGCCTCGCCCGCGATGGCGACGAAGGCATCGTGCAGGCCCGCGCGCTCGATCGAGAGCGAGAGAATCCCCGCCTCGCCGTCGATCAGGCCCTTCAGCAGCGGCTCGATCCCGCTTTCGGGGAGCGGGAAGTGGAAGAAGTCGCCATTGCGGCGGGTCTCGGGCGGGAGCAGCGCCAGCCACCCGCCCTCGCGCGCGCGGGTTTCGAGCCGCACCTGCGCCGGGATGCGGTCGCGCGCCGCCTCGACCGATCCGGCATAGGGCACCTTGCCTCCGGCGATGATGGCGACGCCTTCGCACAGGCGCTCGGCATGGTGGATCACGTGGGTCGAGAAGATCACCGTCACCCCGTCATCGGCGAGCGCGCGGATCATCAGTTCGAGCTTGCCCTGATTGATCGCGTCGAGGCCCGAAAAGGGCTCGTCCAGCACCACCAGCCGGGGGTTGTGCACCAGCGTGCCGAGCAGCTGGACGGTCTGCGCCATGCCCTTGGAAAGCTGGCGGATCTGGCGGTCGGCGGCATGGGCAAGGCCGTGCCGCTCGAGCAGTTCGACCGCGCGCTTGCGCCCTTCCTTGAGCGAAAGACCGCGCAGCGCGCCCATGAAGGCGATCGCCTCGATGCACTTCATCGCGGGGTAGAGCCCGCGCTCTTCGGGGAGGTAGCCGATCAGCCGGCCGATATCGTGCGGCCGGTCGTGCCCGAACACGCGGCGCACGCCTTCATCCGGGTCGATGATGCCGAGCAGCATCCTGAGCGTCGTGGTCTTGCCTGCGCCATTGGGGCCGAGAATGCCGTAGATCGCGCCTTCGGGCACAGAGATGTCCACGCCGTCCACCGCGCGGGTGCCGTCGAAGCTCTTGACCAGCCCGTGCGCCTCGATGGCGAGCGGGCGGGCATCCTTGGGCACCGCGATGGCGCCCTGCTGCCGATTGCCCGTGGTGTCGTGATCGCTTACCGCCATATCCATAGCCTTACGCCCATAGGCATCAGGATTGAACGGGAGCCCTTCCGAACATGGTTAACGCGCCCGCAAACCTTGCCGAGCGAATCGCCGAGCGCGCGCGCGGCGAGGGGTTTGCGGCCTGCGGCTTCGCCAGCGCGCTGGAAGACCCGCTGCGCGCCGGGCGGCTTGAGGAGTGGCTGGGCGAGGGGCACCACGGCTCGATGGAATGGATGGCGGCCCGCGCGGCGGAGCGCCGCTCGCCCCAAGGTCTGTGGCCCGCAGCGAAGAGCGTGATTGCGCTGGGGATGTCCTATGCCCCGGCGCATGATCCGCTGGCGCTCGAAGGCTCGCAGACCCACGCCCGCATCTCGGTCTATGCGCAGGGCCGCGACTACCACGATGTCGTGAAGAAGCGGCTGAAGGCCCTCGCCCGCTGGCTGGTGGCCGAGGTGCCGGGGGCGGAGGTCAAGGTCTTCGTCGACACCGCCCCGGTGATGGAAAAGCCGCTGGGCGAGGCGGCGGGGATCGGCTGGCAGGGCAAGCACACCAATATGGTCAGCCCTACCCACGGCAGCTGGCTGTTTCTGGGGGCGATCTACACGACGCTGGATCTGGCCCCGGCCGCGCCGCACCGCGACCAGTGCGGGAGCTGCCGCGCGTGCCTCGATGCCTGCCCGACCGACGCCTTCCCCGCGCCCTACCGTCTGGATGCGCGGCGCTGCATTTCCTACCTCACCATCGAGCACAAGGGACCGGTGGCGGAGGAATTGCGCGAAGGGATCGGCAACCGGATCTACGGCTGCGACGATTGCCTTGCGGTGTGCCCGTGGAACAAGTTTGCGCACGCGGCGCAGGCGATGAGGGAATTCCTCCCCCGCGCCGAACTGGTCGCGCCGCGATTGGCGGAGTTGCTGGCGCTGGACGATACGGGGTTCCGGGCGCTGTTCAGCGGCTCGCCGATCAAGCGGATCGGGCGCGACCGCTTCATCCGCAATTGCCTCTATGCGGCCGGCAACAGCGGCAACGCGGCGTTGATCGCGCAGGTCGAGACGTTAACCACCGATCCCGATCCGGTGGTGGCCGAGGCGGCGGATTGGGCGCTCGGGCGGCTTACAGCAGATCCTTGAGCGGCACTTCGGGATCGGCCAGCAGCGCCGGATCTGCCCGCCCGCATCCGCTCTCCAGCAGTTTCCGGCCCTGCACGTAGTCCTTCATCGTCCCCACGCAGTCGAAAGCGATCGGCACCCCGGCCTTGAGATAGGCCACGGTGAACTTGCGCGTCGCCGGATCGCCGCGCAGCACGGTCTGATCGAAGCCGAGACTGAGGCCCGCCGTCTGGAGCTTCAGGTCATACTGGTTCGACCAGAACCACGGCAGAGCGTGATAGGGCTGCTTGTCGCCCATGATCGCCTTCGCGACGGTGTTTGCCATGTCATGCGCGTTCTGCACCGATTCGAGGCGAATCACCGCCCCGTCGGCAAAGGGGTTGGCGTGGGCGGCGCAATCGCCAATGGCGTAGGCATCATCGAGCGTGGTGCGGCAGAATTCGTCGACATCGACCCCGCTCGATCCCGCCGCGCCCGCCGCGATCAGCGGAGCCACCGCTGGCACGATGCCGATGCCGACCACGACCATGTCGCAGGGCACCTCCTCGCCATTGTCGAGCCTGACGCCGGTCACCCGTCCCGCGTCCTCGCCAAGCACCGCCTGCACCCCGGTTTCGAGCCGCACGTCGACGCCCTGCCGCCGGTGCTCCTCGGCATAGAAGGTCGACAGCTCCTCGCCCGCCACGCGCGCCAGCAGGCGGGGGAGCATTTCGATGAGCACCACCTCGCAGCCGAGCTTGCGCAGCACCGCCGCCGCCTCGAGCCCGATATAGCCCCCGCCGATCACCACCGCGCGCTTTGCCCCGCGCGAAAGCGCTGCCATCATCGCATCGGCATCGGCCTTGTCGCGGACGTAGAACACGCCCGGCAGCACCGCGCCCGGCACCGGCAGGCGGCGCGGATCGCCGCCGCCCGACCAGATCAGCTTGCGATAGGTGACCTCGCCGCCATCCGACAGCGTCAGGCGGTGATGCTGCGGATCGATAGCCGTCACCGCCGCGCCGAGCCGCAGGTCGATGCCCTTGTCCGCCCAGAAGACCTCGGGCCGGATCATGATCCGTTCGAACCCCTTGTCCCCGGCGAGATATTCCTTCGACAGCGGCGGACGTTCATAGGGCGGCGCCTTGTCGCGCCCGATCATCAGGATGGTGTCCGCGTGCCCCTGCTGGCGCAGTGCAATCGCCGCCTGCGCCCCGCCGTGGCCGGTGCCGACGATCACCACGTCTGCGTGTTGGGTTGTCGATGCCATGCCTTGCTATGCCCCTCCGGCGGTTTGCGGCCTTTGACTTGCCGCAAATCGCCGGGGGGTCAAGTTGGTGGAATGATGGAGCGTGCCTGCGATGGGGTGCTCTTATCGTTCCAGGAGATTGCGCGCCTGCGCGGCGATCTGGGCGAGCATCGTCGCCCCCACCGGCGGGCGGGCCTGCGCGCGGGCGATCAGCTTGCGGAACTGCGCCACGCCCTCGGCATTGCGCGCCGCCCATTCGGCGACGCTGCCGCGCGGATCTTCCTTGCCGCCCTTGCGGCGCATCAGCCGGCGCAGGAACTCGATCCGCATCTGCTGGAAATCGCGCGCGAGGCCGGAGACCAGCAGCCGCTCCCACACGTCGGACGGGCTCATATGCGCCGCCGTGCCCTGCGCCCAGTCGAGGCCCAGCCGGGTGCCGATATCGGTGAAGGCATGGGTCAAGAGCTTGGCCTCGATCCCGCTGGCGAGCGCGGCCTGCGCCAGGCCCACCGCGCCATCGAAGTCGAACAGGTTGGCGACCCGCGCCGCCAATGCCTCGGGCGCGCCCTGCGCCATGAAGCTGCGGCGCAGCTCCATCGAACGCGCGCGCGGTTCCTCAGTCAGCAGCTCCTCGCGGGCCCCCACCAGCGCGGTAACATCGCCCTGCAATTCGCCGATCATCGCGCCCGCATCGACCTTGCCCGCTGCGGTGCGCAGCACGTCGCTCATGAGATTGCCGACCGCCGCTGCCAGCCGGTCGAACAGCGCGAGGCGCGCGGCTTCGGGGATCGCGGCATGATCAAGCTCGTGCCACAGCGGTTCGAGCCCGAACAGGTTCTCCGCCACCACGAAGGCCGCGGCGACTTCGGCGAGGCCCACGCCCTCTTCCTCGGCGAGTTCGAAGGGGTGGACGATGCCCAGCCGGTTGACGATCCGGTTCGACAGGCTGGTCGCGATCATCTCGCGCCGCAGCCGGTGGCCGCGAATCTCGGCGGCATAGGCCTTGCGCATCGGCGCGGGGAAGCGCGCCAGCAGCACGGGCTCCAGCACCGGATCGTCAGGCAAGGCGCTCGCCTCGATCGCGGATTGCAAGGCGAGCTTGGCCGAGGACAGCAGCACTGCCAGCTCGGGCCGTGTCAGGCCCTGCCCGTCGGCGGCGCGGCGGCTCAGCGTTTCGCCATCGGCCAGGCCTTCGGTGCGGCGGTCGAATTCGCTGATGTCCTCCAGGCGCTCGATCAGGCGGACATAGGCCGGCGTCGCCCCCGGCCCGCCGCTCTCGGCGATCGACAGGGCGAGCGCCTGCAACCGGTTGTCTTCCAGCACCAGCGCGGCGACCTCGTCGGTCATGCTGGCGAGCAGGGTGTTGCGCTTTTTCTCGGACAGCTTGCCCGACGCCGTGGCGGCAGCGAGCGCGATCTTGATGTTGACCTCATTGTCGGAGCAGTCGACCCCGGCGGAATTGTCGATGAAGTCGGTGTTGATGCGCCCGCCGTTCAGCGAAAAGGCGATGCGCCCGGCCTGCGTGACACCAAGGTTCGCGCCCTCGCCGATCACGCGCGCGCGCACCTCGGTGGCATCGACGCGCAAGGCGTCATTGGCGGGATCGCCGACATCGATATGGCTCTGCTGCGGGGCCTTCACATAAGTGCCGATCCCGCCGAACCACATGAGGTCGACGGGGCTGCGCAGGATCGCGCTGATCAGCGCCTCGGGCTCCAGCTCCTTGTCGGCGATGCCCAGCGCCTCGCGCGCCTGCTTCGACAGCTTGATCACCTTGGCCGAGCGCGGAAACACCCCGCCGCCCTTGGAGATCAGGCTTGCATCGTAATCCTCCCAGCTCGACCGGGGGAGCGCGAACATCCGCGCGCGTTCCTTCCAGCTGGCACCCGGATCGGGGGTGGGGTCGATGAAGATGTGGCGGTGATCGAAGGCGGCGACCAGCTTCAGCGCCTTGGACAGCAGCATCCCGTTGCCGAACACATCGCCCGACATGTCGCCGCAGCCTGCGACGGTGACGGGGTCGGTCTGCACGTCGATCCCCATTTCGCGGAAGTGGCGCTGCACGCTGACCCAGGCGCCGCGCGCGGTGATGCCCATCGCCTTGTGGTCGTATCCGTTCGAACCGCCACTGGCGAAGGCGTCATCCAGCCAGAAATCGCGCGATTGGGCGATGCCGTTGGCGATGTCGGAGAAGGTCGCGGTGCCCTTGTCCGCGGCAACCACGAAATAGGGGTCTTCACCGTCGAGCACTTCGACGGCCTGCGGGTGAACGACCTCGCCATCGACGATGTTGTCGGTGACCGACAGCAGCGTGCGGATGAAAATTTCGTAGGAGGCGCGGCCCTCTGCCGCCCAGCCTTCGCGGTCGAGCGCGGGATTGGGGAGCTGCTTGGGATAGAACCCGCCCTTGGCCCCGGTCGGCACGATCACCGCGTTCTTCACGCGCTGGGCTTTCATCAGGCCGAGGATTTCGGTGCGGAAGTCGTCGCGCCGGTCGGACCAGCGCAGGCCCCCGCGCGCCACCGCGCCCGAGCGCAGGTGGATGCCCTCGACCCGCGGCGAATAGACGAAGATTTCGCGCCAAGGCAGCGGCTTGGGCAGGCCGGGGACACGCGCGGAATCGAGCTTGAAGGCCAGCGCCTCGGCCGCTGCGGGCGCAAAGGCGTTGGTGCGCAATACGGCGTCGATCACCGCGCGGTAGAGCCGCAGCAGGCGGTCGTCATTGATCGCGGTGACCTTGGCGAGGCCGCGGGTGAAGGCGCCCTGCGCGGCGGAGATTGCCTCTTCGCGTTCACCGGCAAATGACGGGTCGTGGCGCGCGGCGAAGAGGTCGATCATCGCCCGCGTCACCTGCGGCGCGGCGACCAGCGCATCGACCACGGTGTAGATCGTGTAGGCAAGCCCGGTCTGGCGCAGATAGCGATAGACCGCGCGCATCCAGTTCGCCGCCTGCGGTTCCAGCCCGGCGGCGGGGATCAGGCGGTTGAAGGGATCGTCCTCCGCCGTGCCGTTGAGCACATCGGCGAGCGCGTTTTCGATCAGCGCGGCGCGCTCCAGCAGCGCCCCGGCCTCGCGCCCGGCGGGAACGGTCAGGCGGAATTCGTGAATCGCGCCGAGGCTCGCATCGGTCAGGAAGGTGGGCACTTCGGCGGCGACGCGGAAACCGAAATTCTCCAGCGCAGGCACCGCGTCCGACAGCGCCAGCGCGCCCTTCGTGACATAGACCTTGAGCCGCAGGCTATCGGCCCCGTCGCCATCCAGCCGGTAGAGCCGCACCGCGCGGGTGGTTTCGCCTTCGGCCACCGCCAGCGTGCGCAGCTTGGCGATGTCGCGCGCCGCCTCCTGCGGGCCGTAGACGAGGCGATAGCCGGTCGGGAAAGCGGGCGCATAGCGCGCGGCAAGCGTGGCGGCGCGGCCATCATCCTCGTGATCGGCGAGGTGGGTTTCCACCGCCTCGTTCCAGCCGCGCAGCAGATCGACCAGCCGCGCTTCGATCGCGGCATTGTCGGGCACCGTCTCGCAGGCGCGCACGTCGACGAGGAAGCGCAGCAGCGCGAGCGATGAGCTTTCGACCTCAAGGCTCCAGTCGAGCAGCGCGGCGCCCGGCGTCGCGAGCAGCATCGCCTGAATCTGCAACCGCACATCGGTTGACAGGTGGTCGCGCGGCAGCCAGACGAAGGCGAAGACGTGCCGCTCCAGCGTCGAGCGCACCATGATGAGGCGCGGGCGCGGGCGGTCGATCAGCGCCATCTTGGTGGTCACCAGATCGGCAACGCGCGCGGGCTCGAAGGCGGTCAGCAGGTCGTTGGGGAGCGAGGCGAAGGCGTGCACCAGCGCCTTGCCGTTGTGCCCGGCGGGGTCGAAGCCGAGCTGCGCGGCGATGTCGCTCACCATCGCGCGCAGCACCGGCACTTCGCCCGGCCGCGCGTTCAAGGCGGCGCTGGTCCACAGCCCGGCATGGATCGAAAGCGAGGTGATCGTGCCCCCTTCGCGCAGCGGCACGATGAACAGATCGAGCGGGCTGGCGCGGTGGACGCGGGCGTGGACGTTGGACTTGATCGCCAGCAGCGCGCGCGGCGTGCCGGCCTTGTCCTGCGCATCGAACCAATCGAAGGCGCGCTGGTAGGAGGCTTCCGCCAGCAATTCCTGCGTCGAGGCGCGGCAGATGCCGAGCCGGTCGGCGCTGGTGCCGTCGCGCCGACGGACGAGATGGCCGAGCTGGGTCAGCATCCCGCCGCCGAGCCAGCCGAGCAGCGCTCCGGCCTCGGCATCGATCGCGGCAGCCGCCTCGGCATCGCGGGTCATCGCGGCTTGCAGGCGGGGCCAGTCGCCGACCGCGGCGTGGACATCGCCGAGCGTGGTGTGGAGAGCCTCGGTCAGCTCGCGGCGCTGGCGGGCATCGGCGCGCGGGGTTTCGATATAGATCAGCGATTCGCGCGCGCCGCTCCCATTGCCGAGCCCCGTGATCGCGCCACGTGTGTCGCGCACAACCGGGACGACCGGGTGCAGCAGCACGTCGATCCCCAGCCCCTGCGCGGCGATGGTGGCCGCGACCGAATCGACCAGAAAAGGCTGATCGTCGTTGACGATGGCGATCCGCAGGCGGCGTTCCGAGGTGTCGGATTCGAGCGTCACCAGCGCCTTGCCGGGCGCGCGCGTGGCCGCGGCGGAGAGCAACCAGGCAGCCGCTTCGTCAAGCGCGGGCTTGTCCATCGGCGCATCGCCGGGCAGCAGCGAGGCTTCGAGCGCGGCGCGCAGCGCCCTGATCAGCGCGCGATCTTTCGCGGCGGCATCGGTCTTCGACCCCATATTCGGCTCCTGCTCATCCTGCGTGACCGGCTGTGCGTTTCGCGTAATATTGTTATGCCGGTTTGTTGTTATCGTGTCTCGCTGCGATAGGCTTTTACCCCTGCCCTGCCAAGCGCGATGATCGCCTAGCTGGCAGGAACACTCTGGCAGGCATCCATCGTCATTTCGAGACTGCGAATCCGCGCCGCCGGGTCATAGGTCGCGCCGCACAGCAGGATTTCGTTCGCCCCGGTGCGGGTAACGAAAGCCGCGATCTGCTCGCGCACCTGTGCGGGCGTGCCGACCGCTGCGGCCTGCCCGAGATGGGCGAGCATCGCCTGCGCCGGGGCCGGCAGGCTGGCGGTGTAATCGGCGACCGGCGGCGGCAGCTTGCCCGGATTGCCGCTGCGCAGCCGCACGAAGCTTTGCTGCTGGCTCGAGGCGAGGAGGCGCGCTTGCGATTCGGTCTCGGCGGCGAAGACGTTCATCGCGACCATCACGTGCGGGCGCTCCAGCGCGTCCGAAGGCTGGAAGTCGCGGCGATAGACCGCCAGCGCGGCGTCGAGGTGATCGGGCGCGAAATGGGCAGCGAAGGCATAGGGCAGGCCCAGCCGGGCGGCGAGCTGCGCGCCGAACAGGCTCGATCCCAGCATCCACATCTCGACCCGCGCGCCGCGACCGGGGGTGGCGTGGATCGGCAGGTCGAGATCGCCGGTCAGCAGCGCGCGGAGTTCGACAACATCCTGCGGGAAATATTCGGCGGCCTGATGCAGGTTCTTGCGCAGCGCCCGCTGCAATTCCGGCCCCGCCCCGGGCGCGCGGCCCAGCCCCAGGTCGATCCGCCCCGGGAACAGCGCGTCGAGCGTGCCGAACTGCTCGGCGATCTGGAACGGGGTGTGGTTGGGCAGCATGATCCCGCCCGATCCGATGCGGATGCGGCTGGTGGCGTTGCCGATATGCGCGAGCACGACCGACGTCGCCCCGCCCGCGATCCCGTCCATCGCGTGATGCTCTGCCACCCAGAAGCGGTCGCAGCCGAACGCCTCGGCGGCGCGGGCGAGGTCGGTGGCGGCGGCGAAGGCCTCTGTGAGCGTGCCGCCCTCGCGGACGGGGACGAGGTCGAGCACGGAAAAGCGGGTCATGACGGCGGAGTCTCCTCTGCGGGCGCGGGCGCAGTCTCGCCTGCCGGGCCGAGCTGCGCAAGATAGCCGCGCGCGGTGGCGGCGGCGGGGTGTTCGGGGGCGAGGTCGATCACCGATTGCCAGCTTTGGCGCGCAGCCTCGTCCCGCCCGCCGAGCACCGCGATGACCCCGGCTTCGAGGCCGATTTCGGGGCCAATCCCCGCCGCGCCCGATACGAGCGACGCGGCGCGCTCGATCGCGGTCTGCGCTTCGGCCAGCCGGTCGAGCCGGCGCAGCAGCGTCGCCTTGAGCAGCCAGCCCTCGGCGCGTTCCGGGGCGGCGGTGGTCGCGGCGTCGAGCGGGGCGAGCGCTTCTTCGCCGCGCCCCAGCGCCACCAGCGCGCGGGCACGGTCGGTCGCGGCGATAGCTTGCAGCGGGGCCGATCCGGCG
>FWWL01000734.1_pt1 | contig 87495 bp, 67 predicted proteins | sample 2228331 | NCBI WGS metagenome assembly FWWL01 (sample SAMEA103939775, study PRJEB20133) | metagenome | reverse complement strand
TCCGATCTGTTCACGGCGGAGGATGTGGAGACGCTGGAAACCCTGGCGAGCATCGCCGCCGTTGCGGTTGAGAATAGCCGACTCTTCCAGCAGAGCGACTGGGTAGCGCAGGTGGTCCACGAAATCCGCACGCCGCTCACGGCGATCATCTCCTATGCCGAGCTGCTGCAGCGTCAGGGACTGCCGCCGGAGATGCACCAGCAGTTCGCCTCCATCATCGCCCAGGAAGCGGACCGGGTCACACAACTGGTCAATCAGTTCCTCGACCTGGCCCGCCTGGAGTCCGGACGTGTCACCCTGGCGCGGGATGTGCTCAACATGGCCGAGGTGGCCGGGCTCTCCCTGAACGTCATCCAGCCCATGGCGCAGAAGCACCAGATTGCCGTCAAAGCTGAGATCGAGCCGGATTTGCCACCGGTTATTGGGGATGCCAAACGCCTGCATCAAGTGCTGTTGAATTTGCTCTCCAACGCGGTGAAGTATTCAGATGCGGGTGATGAAGTGACGCTGCGCATCACCCGCCAGGGGGATGAGCTCCACGTTGTCGTGAAAGATACCGGTCCGGGCATCGCCCCTGAGCACCTGGGCAAACTCTTCCAGAAATTCGCGCGCGTGCCCGGCAGCGAACAGAAGGCGACCGGCTCAGGCCTGGGCCTCATCATCGCGCGCCAGATCGTCGAGGCCCACGGCGGGCGCATCTGGGTGCACAGCGTGGTGGGTGAGGGCAGCGAGTTCTGCTTCAGCTTGCCCGTGGAAAAGCACTGAAAACGCCTACCCCCCCCGAATAAAGAAGATCCTTCTTCTTGCAATTTGACAAATTTCAGAATTTGTGTATAGTTAATCTTGCTTATCCGGGGATAAGCAGCGAACTGGTACTAAATTTAATAGTGTGGGAGGATGTAAGATGACAACCAGTGCTCGTGTGATCGTGTTTTCAACGCCGACGTGTCCCTACTGCCACGCCGTCAAGCGCTACTTGCAGCAGCGCGGCATCCCGTTTAAGGACATTGACGTCTCACGTGACCCCATCGCTGCGCGTGATATGGTCCGCCGCAGTGGGCAGCAGGGTGTCCCTGTGATTGACATTAACGGCAAGATTATCGTTGGGTTCGACCGTGCTAAAATTGATGCGGCCCTAGGCCTGCGTTAAACTCATCATTGACGAAGGAGAGTGGTATGAACGTTCAGCCTTTAGGAACTCGCGTGCTCATCAAGATCCTCAAGCCCGAGGCGCGTACGCCCAGCGGCTTGATCCTGCCCGAAAACGCGCAGGAAAAGCCCCAGCAGGGGGTTGTGGTTGCCGTCGGTCCGGATGAGAGCATCCCGGTGAAAGTGGATGACCGCGTGCTCTTTGCCAAGTACTCCGGCACCGAAATTCGCATTGACGGCGAGGATTACCTCATCCTGGAAGCCAACGACATCCTGGCGAAGCTGCAGTAAACGCAACAAAACCAAAGCCGCGCGGAAAAACCATCTCCGCGCGGCTTTTTTGTGGCTCGCTTTACGGCACGTAGATCGCCAGCAGGTCGCGCAACAGGGTTGCGGCTGAAGGAATAGGATCCGGTTCTTCGATGATGGCGGTTAGCGTGCCGTAAATATCAGTGTGATAGACCACGCCCATCTGCTTGCGCCCCAGGTGACCGAGGGGATGCTCTGGTGAGAGCACCGTTGGTGCCACAGAGAGCGCGTAGCTGCCGTCCCCGCGTAACTCCGCTTGCGCCAGCAGCCGATAGCGATAGCCGCGCTCACGCGCCGTGCGCACGTCATCCATCTGTAGGGTTTGAATGCCGCTGCGCTGCACGTCCTCCAGGCGGGCCGGATAATGCAGCACCGCATTCGCCAGGATGACCAGCTTCGCGGCAGCGTCCCAGCCGTCCAGGTCCCAACTCGCATCGGCCTCCAGCACGCCCTCGGCGCGGGCCCGGGCCAGGGCCTCGTCCCAGCCCACCCCGTCCGCCAGCAGGTCTATGATGTACCCCGTCACCAGGTTGGGCACCGCTTCCAGGCGAAAGATAGTCGCCGCGCGCAGATCGCGCTCGCCAATGTAGAGCGCCGGCAAGCCGCCAGCGACCGTGCCATCAAAGCGCAGCGCGCGCCCGGTTTGACGCGCCAGCGCCTGCAGCTCGTCATAGGCCAGCACGATCGGCGCCTTGTTGGCCGTGACGACGTGCAGGCCGCGCTGGAGCGCCGTGCGCACACAATCCAGGCCGGGCTGTCCCCCCTGGGCCAGATTGACGGGCGCCACCTCCAGCAAGACATCCGCCTCAACCTCGGCCACGACCTCCTGCGCGCGCCAGCCCGCCCGTCCCGCGCCCGGGTACTCGGCGATAGAGCGCCCCACAGCCTTGAGACGGGCTACCTCCGCCCAATCCAGTCCCTCCGGCGCGGCGGCGGCGCCACGGCTATCCACCGCCGCGACCAGACGCAGCGCCAGTCCATAGCGCTGGCGGAGCAGAGCATCCTTTTGTACCACGATCTCGCAAAAGCGGCGTCCCAGATTCCCCAAACCTACCAGCACACAGCGCACTTCCTGCATGGCTCCTCCGTTACGAAGACGATTTCGGTATCTTGGAAATGATCCAGCTCAGGAAGGTTTGTGCGCTGCGCGTTTGCAGCAAGACCTTGCCCGGCCCGTACAGATCCACCACCAGCCCTTCACCGCTTAAGAACAGGGATTTCAGACCACCGACCGAACGCACATTGGTGCGCATCGTCTCGCTGAAGGCTACCAGGTGCCCCGTATCCACCGTGTACACCTGCCCCTCCGCCAGGGTGAGATCGTAAATCGCGCCATAGCTGGATACAATCAGCGTGCCCGTTCCCGCACACTTCAACATGAACAACCCTTCACCGGAGAAGAAGGTGCGCGCACCACCCCATTTCGTGTCCACGCTGATGCCCTCCGAAGAACCGAGGTACGACCCCGATTGCACCAGCAACGAATGCCCCTGCATGGGCAGGACCGAAATATCGCCGGGCAGGCTGGGCGCCAGCAACACCTCGCCGCCCTGTGGGCCACCGCGAAACGTATTGATGAAGAAGGACTCGCCGCCCAACATCGAGCGTGTCAGCGACTTGAGCACACCGCCGCGCATCTTCGTCTCCACCTGGACCCCGGCGGACATGCCCACCATCGCGCCGCTTTCGGCATTCAGGCCTTCATTGGGCGCCAGGCGGACCCGCGCCACCGCGTAAGACGGTCGGAACAAAACTTCAACCTCCATGGTACAACCTCCTCATAGAAATCTAAAAATCTGAAAGCTCAAAATCTGAAAGAGTCAAGCGAGTCGGCTACTCTCAAAGCAACGCTCGCTCCTGACACGGCCCTGGCCCCCCTTTGAGCGACCTGGCTCAAGGGGGACACCGGCCCCTCTACCCTGGCGTGCCGTGCCGTGACCAGCGCCAGCGCAGCCGGGGCCGACCGCCTTTAATCCAGGCGCACGGCCAGCAGGGGGACCAGCATCTCCTCCGGCGAAAGCCCGCCGTGACGCCCCTGCAGGCGTCGCGCGTCATTCTCGTTTGCGGCCAGGCACGTTTTCCCGCGTGCCACCGCCACCCAATCCCCCAGGCGGAACAGAATCTCCGCATGATACGGCTCCGGGCCCAACAACCCCATGCGCAGCACATCCGTGCGGGAATAAAACGTAAAGCGATCGCCTGCCTGTTCCGTCAGATACTCCCGCACAAAGCGCGCCTTTCCCGCGCGCGCGTAGAAGAAGGGCACGCGCGCCTCCCCCAGCGGCGGCAGGATGAGCGCGTCCCGCAGCGCCGGATGCTGCGTGAGCAATATCGTTTCCTCGAACGGCGTGGACACCTGCCCGTGGTCGGCCACCAGCAGCAACAACGTGCCGGCGCGCGCCTGGGGGCTGAGATGACGCAGGAAAATCGTATCCAGCAGCACATCCAGCGCGCGGATTTCGGCATCGCTTGATTCATCCCACGGCCCGAACTGATGCGCCAGCGAATCCACCGCTGACCAGTAGCCGTACAGCAGCAGGCGCCCGTCGCGGCTGCGCTCCAGGGCCTGGCGCAAACCCAGCCAGAAATCCGAAGCCGTCTTGTGGGGATACAGGCGCCGCACCCCGCGGAAGTTATTCTTCGAGAGCGCCGACCCCGTGATCTTATCGCTGATGACCACATCCGTGGGCACGCCGCCCGCGGCCAGCCACTCCCCCAGCGCCGGTCCCGGCACAAAATGCTCGTCAATCAGCCCCCAGCGATCCAGATCCCCCGCGAAACTGCGGAAATAAGGCGCAAAAGAGATGGCTTCCACCGCCATGCCGAACTCGCGCAAGTACAGATTGTAAGCAATCAAGCCATGGCGTGCCGGTGGCAAGCCGGTCCACAAACTGGTAAGCACATTATTCGTGGTGGAAGGAAAAAGGCTCGTCAAAGGCAGCAGCCGTCCGTTTTGGGTCAGGCGTCCCATAGCCAGGGGATGCTCCGCGAGCAGCGCCTGCAGCCGTAACCAGCCCAGCCCATCCATCAGCAGCAACACAACGCGTCGCACCCCTGTGCCTAGATCGCCCAGCACATCCGCGCGGAGCGGGGGCAAGACCCCCGGCGGTGGGGTCACACCGAGCAAAGCCCCGATCGTCGCGGGCAAATTGCCCACCGAGAGGCCATCGTAGCGCGGCCAGACCACCGCTTCCCCGTTAGCGTCTGGGGACTCCGGATACTGGATCAGCTCCTTGAGGAGCGCTTCGGCGAGATCGCTCATGGCGCTAAACCCTCCTGCTCAAGGAGCGGGCGCCACGCCTCCCCCAACGCGCGGCGCTCTTCCTCCGTCAGGCCTTCCAGCAAGCGGGGCAGGGCCTGTTCGAGGATGTGGGTGAGCAAGTCCGCCCTTTCCACCGGAGAAAGACGTTCGCACACAGCGGCCAGCGCTTCATCCAACAGCAACTCAATATCGCGGGCACTGGCATGTTGCAGATAATCGCGCATCATCGGTTTAATCCAGCTCAACATGGCGGGTCTCCTTAAAAGCGTTTGAAGCGATAGAGCAGCAGCGTCCACAACACGGTGAAACCATCCTTCCACGAAATCTTCTTGCCTTCGGCAAATTCACGTCCCGCGTAGGAAATGGGCACCTCGTAGATGCGGTAGCCGCGGCGCAAGATCTGCGCCGTAATTTCTGGATCAAAGCCCCAGCGATTGGCGCTCAAGGCCAGGCGGTCCTTCACCTCGCGCGTGAAGACTTTGTAGCAGGTTTCCATATCCGTGAGGATCGTGTTGTACAGGATATTCGTGACCAGGGTCAGGAAACGATTGCCCACCATATGCCAGAAGAACATGGCTTTCGTCGGCCCACCGCGGAAGCGCGAACCGTACACCACCTGCGTCACCCCCTCCAGGATGGGACGCAGCAAGATCGGGTAATCGCGCGGATCGTATTCCAGGTCTGCGTCCTGGATGAGCAGGATGTCCCCGCTGGCCGCCTCCAATCCGGCGCGCACCGCGGCCCCCTTGCCACGATTTTCGGGCTGGAAGATCACCTTGAGGCCGGGCTTGCCCTGCAGCGTCGCCAGATACTCGCGTGTCCCGTCGGTTGACCCGTCGTCCACCACCACAATCTCACGCTCCAGATGCACCGTCTCGGCGCGCGCTTCGCCAACCCAAATGGGGATGTCCAGCGGCACGGCCTGGACGCGCGCGAGAATCGTGGCGATGGTCTTGATCTCGTTGTAGGCTGGAACGATGACTGAAAGTGTAGGCATTTCCCAACTCCTTTCCTCAGCTTACAAGCTTGATTATACCCTGACTTGTCCAGATGCATAATTCACCACTTTAGACCCGACATGCGTATCCCGGTAGAGTCGTGCAGTGCGACCAGGGGGGTAGGGTGCGTTAGTTGGATGCCCATGGGGCGCAGCAACGCTGCGCCCCTACGGGTGAATTTCTTACCTTGATGCCCGTGGGGCGTCCACCGCTTGACGTCCGCTTAATTGCTGGTAAAATACTTAACAAGGCTAACTACTTTGAGGCTTGCAATGACGAGTGTCCGTGAAGAGAAGATTGTTTTGCGTGCAAGCTCGACGCTGGCGATTTTGCGGCGATGTTATCAGTACATGCTGGCTTATCGCCCGTTCTTGCTGGCGGCGTATCTCTTGCAGGTGGTGCTGGATGGCCTCGCGCTGGTGATTCCGCAGACGCTGCGCGGTGTGGTGGATCGCGGGATTCGTGGCGGCGATCTCGCCTATCTGCGCTGGATGGTGCTGACGTTGCTGGGCTTGACGCTGGCCAAAGCCGTGGGCACCTTCTTCCAGGGGCGCTGGATTGAGGTGATCTCGCAGGGCGTGGCTTATGATTTGCGCAACGCCTTGCAGCGCAAGTTTGCCGGGCTTTCCTTCGCTTTTCATGATCAGGTCGAATCGGGGCAGTTGCTTTCGCGCGCCATTCAGGATGTGGATCGCATCCGCTTTCTGGCAGGGCGCGCGACCCTGCGCCTGGTCGAGGGGGCGTTGCTTATGTTGGGCACGGCCATCGTGCTCGTGTGGATGAATCCGCGCCTGGCGTTGCTCTCACTGGCCTTGATGCCCCTCGTGAGTTGGCGCGCGCTCGATTTTGGCCGTCGTTACCGTCCCTTGTGGCGTGAGGTACAGGATCAGATGGCGCGCATGACGTCTTTCCTGGAGCAGAATTTGCGCGGAGCGCGGATCGTGAAAGGGTTTGCTCAGGAAGAGGCCGAGCTGGCCCGCTTTGCGCGCGAAAATGAGCGCTGGTTCGAGCTGAATGTGCGTGCGACGCGCTTGCGGGTGTTCAACGCGCCGGTGATTGACTTTCTCGCCGGCCTGAGCTCGCTGGCCGTGATCGCCTACGGCGGGATGCTGGTGATCCAGGGCCAGCTCTCGCTGGGGGAGATGGTGGCGTTCTCAACGTATCTTTCGCAGCTTGTGCAGCCCCTGCGCCGCGTGGGCATGGTCATCCCAGCCATTGCGCAGGCGACGGCTTCCGGCGAGCGGGTGTTTGAGATTTTGGATACCGAGTCCGAGGTGCGTGAGGCCCCCGACGCGGTGCCCCTTCCGCCAGTGCAGGGCCATGTGCGCTTTGAGCACGTCTCTTTTGCTTATTTTGGGCGCCACTCCGTCCTGCGCGACGTGAGCTTTGAGGTGCGCCCCGGCCAAAAGGTGGCCCTGCTGGGACAGACCGGATCGGGCAAAACCACGCTCTTAAATTTACTGCTGCGTTTTTACGATCCGACCTCCGGCCGTATCTTGTTGGATGGCTACGATTTGCGGCAAGTAACACTCAAATCCCTGCGCGAGCAGATCGGCATCGTGTTGCAGGAGTCAACCCTCTTTGCTACCACCATTCGCGACAATATCGCGTTTGGCTGCCCGCAGGCCACGGATGCGGAGGTGGAAGCGGCCGCGCGCGCGGCGCAGGCGCACGATTTCATCATGGCTCTGCCGGAGGGCTACGCGACACGGGTGGGGGAGCGCGGCTTGACGCTCTCCGGTGGACAGCGCCAGCGCATTGCCATCGCGCGGGCGTTGCTCAAAAATCCCCGCATCCTCATCCTGGACGATGCCACCGCGAGCGTGGATAGCGAGACCGAGTTCCTGATCCAGCTTGCCCTGCGCACCTTGATGCAGGGGCGTACGACGTTCATCATTGCTCAGCGCGTCAGCACGCTGCGCGACGCGGACCTCATCCTGGTGCTGGCCCAGGGCCGGATTGTCGCGCAGGGGACGCACGCCGAGCTGCTGGCCCGTTCCGGTCTCTACGCGGAGTTCTTCTACCACCAGTTGGCGCACAATGGGCTAAAGGAGCGTGTCGCATGACCTTGAATTTGTCCGCAACCCGTGGCATGACCGGCCCGCGTGGGGCTTTGGAGGATTTTGGCGCTGGCGAGCAGGCCGAGCGCTTCGATGGGCGGATTTTGTTGCGCTTGCTGGGCTTTGTGCTGCCCTATTGGCCCTGGATGCTTGGGGCACTGGTGCTGATGATCGGGAACGCGGCCTTGACCCTCAGTGCGCCGCTACTGGTGCGCCGTGCCATTGATGTGCACATTGCTGGCGGCGATCTGCCGGGCTTGTGGCGCACGGTCTGGCTCATGGCCGCGTTGCTGGTCGGTGTGCTGGTGACGACGATCGGCCAGGATTATATCCTTTCGTGGACCGGTCTGAGCGTGTTGCGTGACCTGCGCCAGCGCATGGTCGCCCATCTCCAGGCCCTGGGGCTGCCCTATCACGATCGGCATCTGGTCGGCGTCAGTCTTTCGCGTGTGATCAGCGATGTAGCGGTGATTCATCAGCTCATCACGGAAGGCCTGGTGGCTGTGATTGGCGATGTGCTGGTGTTGGGCGGCATCATTGTCACGATGTTGCTGATTAGCCCGCGCCTGGCGCTCCTGACCTTCACGGTGCTCCCGCTCATGGTGGGGGCAACGGCGCTCTTCACCCGCTACGCGCAGCGCGCTTATCGCGAAACGCGCACGCGCATCGCGGCGGTGATCGGCGATCTGGCCGAGTCCCTGGTGGGGATGCGCGTCATTCAGGCGTTTGCTCAGGAGATGACGTCGTTTGAGCGCTTCGAGCAGCTCAATCGCGCCAACCGCGACGCCAACATTCAGGCCATGACGCTTTCCATGCTCTTTTTGCCCACGGTCGAGGTGCTGAGTATGCTGGCTACCGGCATTGTGCTGTGGTTTGGTGGGACGTGGGCGGCACAGGGCAGCGTCAGCCTGGGTGTGGTGGTGGCGTTCATCGCGTATGTGGGGCGATTTTTCCAGCCCATTCAGGATTTGAGCCAGCTTTACACGACCCTGCAATCTGCTATGGCGGGAGGGGAACGAGTGCTGGCGCTGCTCGATCTGGCGCCGCAGGTGCAGGACGCACCGGATGCGGTTGACCTTCCGCCTGTGCGGGGCCACGTCAAACTAAACGATGTGCATTTTGCTTACCGCGACGGCGAGGAAGTTTTGCATGGGGTTTCGCTGGATATTGCCCCTGGCGAGGTGGTCGCCCTGGTCGGGCCGACGGGCGCCGGCAAGACGTCCATTGCCAACCTGATCGCGCGTTTCTACGATGTGACGGAGGGGGCGGTGCTGGTGGATGGCTTTGATGTGCGCCATGTGACGCAGCGTTCGCTGCGCCGTCAGATGGGCCTGGTGGCCCAGGATCCCTTCCTGTTCCCCGGCACAGTCGCGGATAACATCCGCTTTGGCCGACCGGAGGCCACGGATGCCGAGGTGGAGGCCGCCGCGCGCCTGACGCATGCGCATGACTTCATCGCGGCTTTGCCACGGGGGTACGAGACGCCGGTCCAGGAGGGCGGGGTCAATTTCTCGCTGGGGCAGCGACAGCTCATCTGCATCGCCCGCGCGCTGCTGGCCGATCCACGCATCTTGATTCTGGACGAGGCCACGGCGAGCGTGGATACGCTGACCGAGGCCCTCATCCAGGACGCTCTGGCGCGCTTGCTGCAGGGACGCACGACATTCATCATCGCGCACCGCCTGAGCACGGTCCAGCATGCGGATCGCATTTACGTGCTGGATGGCGGGCGCATCGTCGAGCAGGGCACACACGCGGAGCTTTTGGCGCGCGAGGGTCTGTACGCGGCCCTTTATCGCCGGCAGATGGCGTTGCTCGAGGCCTAGGGTTGGCATTTCGTTTGATTCGAGTATAATTGACTTGTCAACGAATGAACCTTTTTCAGGAGATCAAACGAGATGCAAATCAAACCCTGGCTGTTGGATTTGAGCTGGCGGATGGCTTTGACGGTGGGCTTATTGGGGGTGTTGTTGTACGCCAGTCTGCGGGGGGTTTAAATCAGAACACTTCGCCTGGGCGGTAGCCTGGGCGAGGTGTAGTTTTTCAGCGGGAGGGGGCAATGTTAGCCGATCTGGATCGTCTGATGGCCGAGCGCGGCCTGGATGCCATGCTGGTAGCGGGGGCCACGTATGCCAATCCGCCCATGGCTTACGTGATGAAGGGGGCCCATGTGGGCAAGGCCACGTTGTATCTGCACAAACGTGGCAGCACGCCGGTGGTGATCGCCAACCCGATGGAGCGCGAGGAGGCGGCTCAGGCGGGCTATCCTGTGCACCTCACCTCCGATTTCGATTACGCGGGCCTGCTCAAGGCGTCTGGTGGGGACGCTCTGGCGGCGGAGGTGGCTTATTTCCGCCGCATCTTCGAGACTTTCGCCGTGCGGGGGCGGGTCGGCTTTTACGGCTTCATGGATCAGGGTGCTGCTTACCGCCGTCTGCAGGCCCTGGCGGCAGCTCTGGCTGATGTGGAGATCGTCGGCGAGCTGGAGGATAACGTGATTGTAGCCGCGCGTGCCACCAAAAGCGCGGAGGAGATCGCCCGCATTCGTGAGGCGGGGCGCCGCACGCAGGCGGTGGTCCAGGACACGCTCGACTTTCTGCGTCAGCACCGCGCGGATGCGGAAGGGCTGGTGCGGCGGGCGGATGGCGAGGTGCTGCGCGTCGGTGACGTGCACGCTTTCGTCCGCAGTCGCATTGCCGCGCGTGGTTTGCAGGATCCGGAGGGCTTCATCTTTGCCACGGGACGCGATGCCAGCATCCCGCACAGCAAGGGGACGCTGGATGCGCCCATGCGCACGGGCGAGAGCATCGTGTTTGATATTTTCCCGCAGGAGGTCGGCGGGGGCTATTTCTTCGACTTTACGCGCACCTTTGCCCTGGGGTATGCGCCAGCGGCTTTGGAAAAGCTCTACGCCGATGTGCTGGGGTGTTTGAATCATCTCAAGGCCGCTTTCCGCGCGGGGGAATACACCCGCGTCTATCAGCAGATGACGTGTGATTACTTTGAGGCGCGCGGCTACACGACGCTGCGCCAGGACACGCGCGCGCTTAGCGGCTACATTCACAGCATCGGGCACGGCCTGGGGCTGGATGTACACGAGGTCCCCTTCTTCCGTGACCTGGCAACGGCGACGCAGCGCCTGGAACCGGGCCATGTGTTTACCGTCGAGCCGGGGTTGTACTATCCCGACCAGGGCATGGGAGTGCGGCTGGAAGATGTGATGGCGGTCGAAGCGGATGGGACGATCGTCTGTTTGACCGACTTCCCCTATGAGCTGGTGGTGCCGTTACAGGCGTAGTGCAGACCCTGTCATGACAGACGCCCCTCCAGCGAGGGGCGTCTGCGTTTGTAACCTTGCGGTGCGGCGCGCTTTTAGTCCATCGCGTCGGCCAGCTCGATGAGCTGGGGGCTGAGGGGCTTGAGGCGGGCAACGGCATCTTCTAGCGGGATGAGGTTCAATTTGTTGCCCTGCAAAGCCACCATCTTGCCGCGCTCCCCGTCAATCAGCGCGTTAGCGGCAGCGGCGCCCATGCGCGTGCCGAGGAGACGATCGAAGACGGTGGGGCGTCCGCCGCGTTGCACGTGGCCCAGCACGGTGACGCGCACATCGAAGCCCAGCTCCTCACGGCGCTCCTGCAGGTAGTCAGCGACGGCCTGCGTGCCCGGTTTCCAGCCTTCGGCGATCATGATGATGCAGTGGCCCTTACCGCGCACATACGCATCCACAATCACCTCGGCGATTTTCTCCAGGGTGGGGCCTTCGCGTTCGGGGATCAGGATCAGCTCCGCGCCGCCGGCCAGCCCCGCGGCCAGGGTAAGGTAGCCGCAATTGCGTCCCATCGCCTCAATCAAGAACGCGCGCTGATGCGAAGAGGCGGTGTCCTTGATCTTGTCAATCGCATCGAGGATGGTGTTCAGGGCTGTATCCACCCCGACCGCCATGTCCGTGCCGTCAATGTCGTTGTCAATCGAGCCGGGGATGCCGATCACAGGGTAGCCCATCTCGTGGAGGCGCAGGGCACCGGTGAGCGAGCCATTCCCGCCGATGACGACGAGGCCCTCAATGCCGTGCTGATTGAGGGTGCGCAGGGCCGTGCGTCTCACTTTAATGTCGGCGAACTCAGGGCAGCGGGCGGTGCCCAGGAACGTGCCGCCCTTGCCGATAATGCCGCCCACATCACGGGCGGTGAGCGGGATAATCTCATCGCGAATCAGACCGGCGTATCCCCACTTGACGCCGAAAACCTCGCATCCCCGGTGCAATCCTTGTCGGACTACGGCGCGGATACAGGGGTTCAAACCTGGACCATCACCACCACTGGTTAACACAGCAATGCGTTTCATGGCCTTACCTCCTTCGTCGTTGGCGCTAAACTCTTTGCTAATTGTAATCGAATGGTGAAGGTGTCAAGTAGGGGTAGGGCTTGCCCCTACCCTGGTGGTGGGCGCAGGCAGCGCCGCACCCCTACGAGCCCCCTGACCCAGGTATAACGGCGCTACGCCTTTCGATGTCCCCGCCCGGGGCGCAAGCCGCGCTGCGCCCCTACGATACCATCACGTTGGCAAGCGCCTACTTGACTTTATTTTAACTTCGGAGTATTCTTTTTGTTAGAACCTGGCTTTAACCTGGCAAACACAGGAGGGCTTACATGCGCGGGAATCGAACGTTGTTGCTTTTGGTGGTGCTCATCGTGGTATTGGGGGGAGGCTTTTTTGTTTGGAACTCTTTACTCAAGCCCAAACCGACCCCCACGGTAACGGAGACTCCTACGCCGGAAGAAATGATGCCTACACCGGTCCAGGAGATCGAGATCGTAGTGGCTGCTCAGCCGACCGTGCCGCGCGGCTGGCAATTCTCGCCTGACGATGGCGCGGTGGTGCTCATGCCCTGGCCCATTGATCGCCTGCCCATTGGGGGGTATTACACTGCCACAGAGCAACTGAACGGCGCTTTCCTGCGCGTGGATGTGGCGCGTGGCATGCCCATTACTCCCGACATGCTCGTCTTCGGGGCGGGCACCACGGCGTTGCCTGCCTCCAAGGCATCCCTGTTCATGAGCGGGCGGCGCGCCTATGCCATTCCTGTGGATACCCAGGGAGCTCTGGGCTGGATGATTCAGCCGGGCGATCATGTGGATGTGATTGCGGCTTTCAAGCTGTTGTGGGTGGACTCGGAATTCCAAAGCCCCCTGCCCAATCAATTCATGGCGGTGCCGGTCGAGGCCTTCACCGGCGGAATCAGTGGGCCTGTTGTGGGAGGTGGACCCACGATTATGAGCGGAGTGTATGGACGATTTGAAACCCTGCCCAACGGCGTACCGATTATGGTCCAGCCCTCGGACAAGGCTCTACCGTCCCTGGTGGTCCAGCTCACCGTTCAGGATGCGATTGTGTGGCATGTGGGCCTTTGGGAAAAAGAAGAAAAACCAGAAGCCACGGCGGTAGTCACAGCAACAGCTACACCTGCCGCACCGCTGGGGGGCCTGGGGCAGGCGCCGACGCCGGAACCCACCCCCGTGCCTGTGGTGACACCCGAATACAGCGATATTGACCTGGTAACCCTTCTGGTCACCCCCCAGGATGCACTGGTGCTGAAGTATCTTCTGGAAATGGGGGCAGACCTCGATTTGCTGCTGCGTCCGGCGGGTGAAACGGCGGATCTGGTGCTGACAGAGCCGGTTATGTTGCGCTACATCATTGACCGCTACCAGATTCCGGCCAGCATGTCCGACCTGCCCGTGGCGCCCCTGGGCGTGCGCGAGCCGCTGACCTTGACGCCGTTACCGACGCCTACGCCGCCGCCGCAATAAGTCTGATTGAAGGACTGGGGACTGGACTATGCCGAAAATTCGCGTCATGATTGTGGACGATATCACGGAGACGCGCGAGCAGCTCCGCAAGCTCATGTCCTTTGATGCCGACATAGACGTCGTGTCCATGGTGGGCAGCGGGGAAGAGGCTTTGAAAGAAGCCCCCAAAGCTCAGCCTGATGTCGTCATCATGGATATCAACCTGCCGGGCATGGATGGCATCGCCGCCACCGGTAAACTGAACGAAATTCTGCCGGGCGTGCAGGTGATCATGCTCTCCGTGCAGGGCGATATGGACTACATGCGGCGGGCAATGAGCGCGGGGGCGCGCGACTTCCTCACCAAGCCGCCCCGCGCTGACGAGTTGATGGACACGATCCATCGCGTCTACAAGCAACGGCAGCGCCTGGCCCCGGTAGCCGGCGCGGCTCCGGCAGCGGCGCCGGGTATGCCGGCCATGGCTGCTGTGCAGGCCGAAATGCGCCAGGGCAAAATCATCACCTTTTTCAGCCCCAAGGGTGGGGTGGGGTGCACGACCCTGGTGGTGAATACTGCCATCGCGTTGCGCAACCTGGAGCCTGAGGCCAAAATCCTGGTGGTGGACGCCAACCTGCAGTTTGGGGATGTGGCTGTCTTTCTGAAGCTGCAGCCGTCACGCACCATCGTGGATCTGGCCGAGCGCGTGGCCGAAATGGACAGCGACCTGTTTAACAGCATCGTCATCCCGCATCCTTCCGGGATCAAACTGCTCGCGGCCCCGCCTGCGCCGGAGGAGGCTGAGATGCTGCGCGCCGATGGTGTCGAAGAGAGCGGCGCGTGCAAGCGCATGAAAGCCATCCTGAGCTTCTCTCGGCGTGAGTACGACTATATCCTGGTGGATACGGCGCATGTTGTGGATGACGTTATGCTCGCGGCCCTGGATCTTACCGATTTGTTAATCACAGTGACGCGACCGGTCATTCCGGAAATTCGCGGTTGTCGCGTGTTCTTTGAGCTACTCCAGAAAATGGGATATGCCAATGAAAAGCGTGCCCTGGTGATCAACGGCGTGGACTTCAAGCTGACAGGCATTCAGCCGGAAGCCATTGAAAAAGCGCTTTTCGCAGCCATGGCACGCATCCCGATGGACCAGCGCGCGGCCTTCCAGGCTGCAAATTACGGCGTTCCCATCATGGTCCAGGGCGCGCGAACGCCGTTGGGGCTGGCTTTTTCAGCCTTAGCGCAGGCCATCCGCGATCATTTTGCGGCTGAACCGGTCGAAGAGAGTGTGCCGGTCCAAAAGCGTGTTGGACCAAGTCGGGCGTTGTAACGTGCCCTTTCAGGTTGATATGGGTTTAAAGATGGGGTGGGACCATGTCTCTGTTGCGTAGAATTGAGAAGAAAGAACCACAGGCTGAAGACAAAGGGCGTGGCCCTGAGCCTGCACCTTCTGCGCGCCCGGCGCCAGCTCCTGGAGGAGCTGATGCGCAGCGCCGCACGCCCGCTTCACCTGCGCGCGATGCTTATGTAGACCTGAAATCGCGCGTGCAAAACCGCCTCATCGCGGAACTCGATCCCTCCATGGATGTCTCCCGGACCGATGAGGTGCGGCAGGTGATCCGGCAGATGTACGAGACGATTCTCGACGAAGAGCGCATCGTCCTCAGCCGGGTGGAACGGGAGCGCCTTTTTGAGCAGATCGTCGCCGAAATTCTGGGCCTGGGGCCGCTGGAGCCGCTGCTGGCCGACGAGACAATCACCGAGATCATGATCAACGGCCCGAAGAAGGTGTTCGTCGAGCGGCGCGGTAAACTTGAGCGCGTGAACATCACGTTTGAGTCCGATGAGCACGTCATGCGCATCATCGAGCGCATTGTTGCTCCGTTGGGCCGGCGTATTGACGAAAGCAGCCCCCTGGTGGACGCTCGCTTGAAGGATGGCTCGCGCGTGAATGCGGTCATCCCGCCCATCGCCTTGTGTGGCCCTACGCTGACGATCCGTAAATTCTTCAAAAAGCCGCTTACCATTGAGGACTTGATTCGCTTTGGTTCTGTGACACAAGAGGCAGTTGAATTCATGCGCGCCTGCGTTGTCGCTGGCCTGAATGTGGTGGTCTCTGGCGGTACGGGTACGGGAAAGACCACCTTCTTGAACATTCTGTCCAGCTTCATCCCGGAGGATGAGCGCATCGTCACCATTGAAAACGCGGCGGAGTTGCAATTGCGCCAGGAGCACGTGGTAACCCTGGAATCGCGCCCCCCCAACATTGAAGGGAAGGGCGAAATCACGATTCGCGACCTGGTCATTAACGCCTTGCGCATGCGCCCTGACCGCATCGTCGTGGGGGAGTGCCGCGGTGGTGAGGCCCTGGACATGTTGCAGGCCATGAACACTGGTCACGATGGCAGTATGACTACCCTGCACGCGAACAACACCCGTGACGCGCTCTCCCGTCTGGAGACGATGTGTTTGATGGCCGGCATGGAACTGCCGCACCGGGCTATCCGCGAGCAGATCGCCTCCGCCATTGACGTGATTGTGCAGCTCGAGCGTCTGCGCGATGGCTCGCGGCGCGTCACCTACATCACGGAAATCCAGGGCATGGAAGGTGACGTCATCACCACCGCCGACATCTTCAAGTTTGAGCAGATCGCTTACGAGGGTGGCAAGATCATTGGTCGCCTGCGTCCGACCGGCATCCGCCCCAAGTTCATGGATCGCATCGAAGACGCGGGTATCCACTTGCCGCCGTCCATTTTCGGCGTGGCCGATCGCTTGCAGCAACGCAAGTAACAGGAGGTTACCGTGCGGCCCATTCTGATCGTTGTTGCGCTGGTGCTTGTCATCGCCATCGTGTTGGTGGTGGCCCTCACGCGCCGTAAACCGGCGGGCGAGGAGCTGATTGACGAGCGCGTGGGCGTGGCTCGCCCGAAGGCCGAGAAGAAGCGCGAAGAAGGGGATCGCGCGACCGCCCGCATTGGGGCCGCCGTGGATCGCGCCGTGGCGGGACGTGGTTTTGCGCAAAACCTGGCCACCCAATTGGCCCGCGCCGATTTGAAGCTCACGGTGGGTGAATTCCTGACCATCTCGGCCTTGCTGGCTGTGGGGCTGGCTTTTGTGGCGTATCTCATGAAACGGCCTGTCTTCATCCCGGTTGGTCTGGTGGGAGGCTTCTTTATCCCACGCATCTACATCGGCTCCTTACAGGCCAAGCGCTTGAAGCTCTTCAACGGTCAGCTTGCGGATGCCTTGAACCTGATGGTGAACTCCCTGCGCGCGGGGTATAGCACAATCCAGGCCATGGAAGTCATCTCCAAAGAAATGCCGGAACCCATCGCCGGCGAGTTTGGGCGCGCGGTTTTGGAGATGCAGCTTGGCCTGCCGTTTGATCAGGCCATGGCCAACCTGCTGCGGCGCATGCCCAGCGCTGACCTGGACCTGGTCATTACGGCGATGAGCGTCCAGCGCGAAGTCGGTGGTAACCTGGCGGAAGTCCTGGACTCCATCGCCTTCACCATCCGCGAGCGCATTCGCATCAAGGGCGATATTCAGGTCTTGACGGCGCAGGGGCGCGCTTCTGGCATGATCGTGACCGTCTTGCCCTTCGCTGTCGGCGGTTTTGTGTACATGTACAACCCAGATTTCATGGGCTTGATGTTTACTGACCCGTGCGGCTGGATCATGATCGGTACCGGTCTGGTGCTGATCGTGATCGGTTATCTGGTCATCAATAAGATCGTGAACATCGAGGTGTGACATGGAGGGAATCCTGCCATTCATCATCATTTTAGCGGTGGTGGCCGTTGTTGTCATCGCGTTACGCTTACGCGGTGCCCAGGCCAAAACGCTGGAAGAGCGCCTCGATGAACTGGCTGCGATGGGGCAAACCATGACGCTGGAGGAGCTTGAGCTTTCGCAACCCTTCACCCAGCGCGTGATTATCCCCATGCTGGAATCTGTGGCGAAGACGGCCCAGAAGTTTACCCCAGCCAGCATGATGAACGAGATGACCCACAAGCTGGAGCTGGCTGGCTTGACCAGCAAGATCAGGCCGGTGCAGTTCCTGGGGATCCGCCTTGGTGCGACGGCGTTGGGTGGCGTGCTGGGGGTGCTGCTCGCTTTGACCGGCAAGACCCTGCCGGGTATTCAGCGTTTTGGCCTTGCCGTGGCGGGCTTTGGTCTGGGCTTCTACTTCCCCATGATGTGGTTGAATCAGAAGATTAAAAAGCGCCAGGAAGAAGTCACCAAGGCCCTGCCCGATGCGCTCGACTTGCTCACCATCTGCGTGGAAGCGGGCCTGGGTTTTGACGCCGCCATGTCCAAAGTGGCGGAAAAATGGGATAACGAGCTGAGCCGCGCTTTCGCCAAGACGGTGCAGGAGATGCAATTGGGTAAAATCCGCCGTGAGGCGCTGCGCAACCTGGCCAACAGTCTGGAAGTGCCTGATGTCACATCGTTTGCGGCGGCGATCATCCAGGCGGATCAACTGGGCGTGAGCATGGCGAAAGTCATGCGCATCCAGTCGGAGCAGATGCGTGAGAAGCGCCGCCAGCGGGCGGAGGAGAAGGCGCGTCAGGCGCCGGTCAAGATCATGATCCCGACGATTTTCCTGATCTTCCCGTCGCTGCTTATCGTGTTGTTGGGACCGGCCATCATTCAGGTTAAACAGGTCTTCGCAGGTGGAGGCGGCCCGTTCTAAGCCGTGACTCGATGAATGCCGGGCGAGATGCGCTGTGGCTGTGGCATCGCGCACTGGATTTACTCTTTCCGCCGCAGTGCGTCGTTTGTGGGCGCCTTGAGCGCTGGTTGTGCCCTGCCTGTCTGGAGCGCATTCCTCTGCTGGATGCAGCGCTCTGTCCGCGCTGTGGACGCTTGTGGGAGGGCGAGGGGCTTTGCCGGGCCTGTGAGGAACACCCCTTGCTGGTCAGTCGCATCCGCGCAGCGGTCCTCTTTGCACCGGGACCTGTGCAGGATGTGTTACACGCTTTGAAGTATCGCGGGGCAGCAGATCTCGCCTCGCCTTTAGGGATCCTGCTGGCGAGGGCCTGGCAACGTTATGACTATGCCAGCGATCTGCTGATGCCGGTACCTTTACATCCACGCCGTGAAAGGAGACGTGGCTATAACCAGGCGGCGCTGCTAGCCCTGTCCCTGGCTGCACGCTTGCAAATGCCGGTCGCGCCACGGGGCCTGCAGCGGGTGCGAGCTACTCCATCCCAGACCCATTTAAACCGCGAGGAGCGCCGCAAAAACGTGGCCGAAGCTTTTGCACTGACGCCCGGCCTGAATGTGGCCGGATTGCGCATCACCCTGGTGGATGATGTCGCGACAACGGGGGCTACCCTGGACGCTTGTGCCAAGGTGTTGTTGGAGAGCGGTGCGTTGGAGGTAACAGCTTTGACGGTGGCACGGGCGTCTTAAAATCTTTTTCAGGAAGGAGCTGCGTATGGACATTCAAATCTACAACCGCAACCTTGAGTTGACCGATCGGATTCGCGAGTATGTAGAGAAAAAGGTGGGTAAGCTTGAGCGTTACCTGCCTGAGATTGAGGATGTGCGGGTTGACCTTTCGGCGACGACGGCGCGCGATCAGTCGCGGCGCATGGTGGCGCAATGCACCATCTACGCTCCGCGCGCGGTGTTGCGGGCCGAGGAGCGCGCTGGGGACATTTTCGCTGCGCTTGACGCTGTTGTGGACAAGATGACGCGCCAGATTGAACGTTACAAGGGCCGCCGCCTGGAACGCCGTGGCGTACCGGAAGAAACGATTGAAGAGGCCGCGCCGGAACCCGAAGGTGAACGCGGGCGCATTGTGCGCGTCAAGGAGTTTCCCCTGCATGCCATCACGCCCGAACAGGCCGCTGAGGAAATGGAGCTGCTGGGCCACCAGTTCTACATCTTCCTCGATGCGCAGGATGGCCGCGTCGCCGTGGTCTACAAGCGCAATGACGGGGATTACGGCGTGCTCAAACCCGTCTTCTAAGCCATCAGGCTCCATCTCCCCCTCTCCTTGCAGAGGGGGAGTTTTTTATGAATCTACGTGACAACCTGCCCTGGTTTATCGGTTGGCGGTTAAAACCGCACCCGGCGTAGGGGCGGGGCTTGTCCCCGCCCGGCGACCCTACTGAAGATGAGGTGATGCATGCGTGGTCTTTATGCTGGACAGTACATAGATCTGGATTTGAGCACGGGCGTGCAACGTCTTTTGCCTGTTGATGATGCGCTGGCCCGGCGCTACTACCTGGGCAGCGGCTATGCGGCTTATCTGTTCGCCCAGGAGCTCGACCCGGCGCGTGATGCGCTGGCCCCGGAAAGCCCTCTGTACGTCTTCAACGGCCTGTTCACCGGCTCCCTGGCGCCCACTGCGTGCCGCTGTAGTTTTTGTGGACGCAGTCCGCTTACGGGCATCTGGAACGAGGCCAATGTGGGCGGTCATTTCGGCGCGGCAGTGCGAGCAGCGGGTCTCGATGGCATCGTGGTGCGGGGTTGTGCCGCGGAGCCGGTTTATCTCTACCTGCACGATGGGCAGGTGGAGGTGCGTCCCGCGGCCCACTTGTGGGGCCTGGACACCTTCGAGGCGCACGCGCGGCTCCTGGAGGAGACGCATTCCAAGGCGCGCGTGGCGCTGATTGGCCCCGCCGGGGAGCAGGGCGTCCGTTACGCGGCCATCATGCAGGGCGGACAGGCGCACAGTCGTGCGGCGGGACGGGGCGGCATGGGCGCGGTGCTTGGCAGCAAGCGCATCAAGGCCATCGTCGCCTACGGCGAAGAGAAGCCGGTTTACGCCGATGCCCCCGCTTTTCTGGCGCTGGTGAAAGCTCTGAACGCCAATCTGCGTAACAATGCGACCGGCCTGGCCCAGTACGGCACGGCGGGCGGCGTCCCTGCAGCGGAATTCAAGGGTGATTTGCCCCTGCGCAACTGGCGCGATGGCACCTGGCCGGCGGGCGCGCACGCCATTTCCGGCCAGACCTTGCGCGAGACGTTCTGGCGCAAGCATACTTTCTGCCACGCCTGCCCCATTGGATGCGGGAAGCTGGTCGAGGTGACCGAAGGGCCGTACGCCGGCGTGTACGGTGAAGGGCCGGAATACGAGACGCTGGCCGGCTTCGGGGGCATGCTGCTCATAGATGACCTGGCGGCGATTTGTCGCTGCAATGACCTGTGCAATCGGCTGGGGCTGGACACCATCAGCACCTCGACAGCGATTGCCTTTGCCTTTGAAGCGGCGGAGCGCGGCCTCCTGCCTGCCGAGGTGGACGGGCTCCCTCTGGCCTGGGGGCGCGCCGATACGACGCTGCACCTCATCACCCTGATTGCCCGGCGCAGCGGCCTGGGCGCGTTGCTGGCGCAGGGCGTGCGCGCGGCGGCGCAAGAGCTGGGCGCGGATGCGGCGCGGTTTGCTCCGCACGTCAAGGGCATGGAGGTGGCTTATCACGATCCGCGCGCTTTCTTCTCCATGGCGGTGAACTACGCCACCGCCAACCGGGGCGCCTGTCACCTGGAGGCGCTCTCCTACTGGACGATGTACAGCCAGCAGATCGCCAGCCTTTATCCGGAGCCGTATGAGCGCTTTGCGGTGGAAGGCGCCGGGCGGCATGCGGTGTTTTTCCAGGACTACATGGGCGTTTTCAATCCGCTGGGCCTGTGCAAATTCAGTGCCCGTTCCGGCGTGACCCCGCAGGACGTGGCGGAGTTGTTGCGTGCGGCCCTGGGCTGGGAGACGACGGCGGAGGAGGTGTTGCGCACGGGCGCGCGCCTGTTCAACCTTAAGCGGCTCATCAATCTGCGCTACGGCGTGACGCGCGCCGATGATACCCTGCCAGAGCGCTTCCTCAAAGAACCGCGTCCCGATGGCGGGGCGGCGGGGATGGTGCCCGATCTGGAGCGGATGCTGGAGGAGTATTACGCGGCGCGCGGTTGGGATGCGCAGGGACGGCCCACGGCAGAAACTTTGCGCGCATTGGACTTGCAGGTGTAAGGCTTCACGTGGCAAGGGCGCAGGGAGAGCATCCAACTGCGCCCTTGCTATGATTTGACGCTATCTCCTGGTGGGGCTTCTACCCTAGCGCCGCGATGATTTCCTGAATGTCCGGGCGCTCGGAGATGGGGTAAATTTTTTGCCACAGGATACGGCCTTCTTCGTCCACGATGAAAACCGCCCGTTCGCTGATCCCGTCATCCGCACGGAAGATGCCGTACAGCTCCGCCACTTCGCCATGCGGCCAGAAATCGGCCAGCAGGCGGGTGTGCACAATGTCGAGCTGGTTGGCCCAGGCCTTCTTGGCGGGCTTGCTGTCCACGCTGATGCCCACGGCAACCGCGTTGCGGGCGGCGATGGCGTCACGGTGCGCTTCCAGGTCCTGCATCTGCAGCGCGCAGACGCCGGTAAAGGCCAGGGGATGGAACGAGAGGATGACTTTTTTGCCCCGCTGGTCGGCCAGGTGGAAAAACTCCCCATCCTGATCGGGTAGCGCGAAATTGGGTGCTTCAGTGCCGGGTTGTAAATGCTTGCTCATAGTTACCCTCCTGTATGGTTATTTGTGAAGATATTGTATAACAAAATATTGCAAAATGCAAGGGGCAACAAACACTGTGATAGCGGGCCAGTTAAGACGATGTCCGTGGATAATAAAAAATCCTGGTACCCTGGTGGCTTTGTGTGGATGTCTTAGCCTGTAGGGCTTTTTCTCGCCCGCGGCGCTCTTACGACACCTGCTCCAGGACGATTATTCCCCGCTTCCGTAACTGCCTACTCATAGCGATTGAAATCGCCTCTGATGGGCTTATAGCCGGGCGTCCCTGTCCCCCCTGTAGTCCCCCCTAAAAGGGGGGACGGTGGCCTGCTAAGGCGAGCGGATACCCGAAGCGCCGCGAAGGGTACGGTCGCCCGGTGCGTAGCGCCCTGCAGGCGCGGTTTTAACCGCTAGCCAATAAACCTCGGTGAGCAGTTACAAATTTTAAAAAATCTTTGTGTCTTTGTGTGAACTTCTTAAGCCGATGAGCCAAGGTAGGTAGTTACCCGCTTCCTGCTAACCGCGCCAGGGTAGCGAGCAGCGTTTCGATGTCCACCGGCTTGGTCAGGTAGGCATCCGCCGTGACGGCCTCATCGGGGAGCGAGGCTTCGAGGACGGAGAGCACAATGACGGGAATGGAACGGGTCTCTTCGTTCGCCTTGAGGCGCTTGACGACTTCGTAGCCGTTTACGTCTGGCATCATCAGGTCGGTGATGATGAGATGTGGGCGCAGGATGGGCACGCTGCGCAGGCCTTCTTCCCCGCTGCGGGCGGTGAGGACCTCGTAACCTGCGTCGCCCAGTTCGTGTTCCAGCAGGGTGAGAATGTGCTCCTCATCGTCAATGATCAGCACGCGGCGGTTTACGTCCTGCGCGCCGCCCGTGGGGAGGGCGCAGCTCGCCTCGATGCCGGTACTGCCGGGCGGCACGGGCAGGACAAAGCTGAAGGTGCTGCCGTGGCCGGGTTCGCTTTCCACCCAGATAAAGCCCCCGTGGTGTTCCACGATCTCCTTGCAGATGGTCAGGCCCAGGCCTGTACCGCGGGTACGATAGGCCAGGTCCCCCACCTGCTGGAATTTCTGGAAGATGCGCCCCAGGTCTTCTGCGGCGATGCCCACGCCCGAATCTTGCACGCTGACGAGGAGCCACGGGGCCTGCACCAGCGGGGGACGGAGCAGATCCGCGGGCAGGCGCGGGTGCTGGGGGGCGATCGTGCGCATGTCGGTCACGCACATGGCGCGGATTTCGATGCTGCCCTGGGGCGTGAATTTGATGGCGTTGGAGACAAGGTTGGTGACCACCTGAATCAGGCGGTCATTATCCCCCCAGATGGGCGGCAGGGTGGGGGATACACTGAGGTGGACGCTGAGCTGTTTTTCTTCTGCCAGGCTGGCCGTGGCTGCGATGGCGCTGTTGATCACCTCGTGCATGGCGACGCTGCCCATGTGCCACTCGATCTTGCCCGCTTCCATTTTGGCGATGTCGAGCACGTCGTTGATGAGGCGCGTGAGGCGCTCTCCCTCGCTGATGATGATGGCGAGATTCTCCTCGATGCGTTTGGCGGCGCGCTGCGTTTCGGCCTGATCCGGCAAAACCGGCTGGATGGCGCGCTGATAGGTTTTGCTGATGAGCTTGGCAAAGCCCAGCACAGACGTGAGCGGCGTGCGCAGCTCGTGCGACACGGTGGAGATGAACTCCGTCTTCATGCGGTCCACTTCACTTTCGTGGGTGATGTCGCGCACGATGACGATCGTGCCGCGCAGGCGCGGGGCATCGCCTTCATTGCGGTCGAGCAGGGCGCAGGCGGTGGCGCGATAGACGCGCCGAATGGGTGACCCCATGGGCGGACGTATCTCAAGGGTCAGATCCTGGGTGTGCAGCGTGTCGGGATGCTCCAGGGTAGTGTGGACCAGCTCCGCCAGAGACGGCAGGCTGGTGATCAGAGACGTGCCCGGCTTTGTCACCTCATGTGAGAACATGCGCTCCAGCGCGGGATTAGTCAGGATGAGCTGCCCGGCTGTGTCGGTTACCAGCAGGCCGTCGCTCAGGTTTTGCAGGATGGTCTCCAGACGGTTGCGTTCCTCACGCAGTTCGGCGGTGCGCTCGGCCACACGGATTTCCAGGTCGCGGCTGTATTGCTCCAGCTCCTTGTACAGGCGCGCGTTTTGCAGGGAAGCCGCTGCCTGCTGGCTGAGGGTGATGAGTGAGTTAATCTCCTCTCTGGTGAGCAGGTTGCCGGAGATTTTGGACCCGAACAGATACAGGCCCAGCAATTCCTGGCGGTGACGCAGGGGGATGCACACCTCCGCGCCCTGGGCGTACAGGCGGGCGGCTTCTTCGCGCACCAGGGGCGGCACGCGCCGCGTCTCGTGCAGGATGAGGGGCTGGGAGTTAAAACGTGCCCACGCCACCAACGGCGAGGTGGCGGGCAAGGCTTCGATGCGCCCCGCGCTGACGGGGGTAAAGCGCCCTTCCTCGTCGGGTGTGAGGATGGTGGCAAATTGCAGGCCCAGGCGCAGCGCGGCCTGGCGCGTGAGCAGGTCCAGCACGTCTGTGAAGACCAGCATGGCGCTCAACTCCTGCCCCATATCGCGCACCAGCTTGTCGAAATCCAGATGGTCGCGGTAGAAGGTGCGATCAATCAAGCGTTGAATAGCCTCGCGCAATGGATTGAGCACCACGTACAGGATCAGCGTGGCGATCATGCCAGCGCTGAATTCATGAGGCCGTCCGGTGATCGTGTACAACACCTCGCGCGCGATGGAGTAGGCGCTCAGGTAAAGCACGAACAGCAGCCCCAGCAGGATGAGATACACCATTGTGCGGTTGATAACCTGATCCACTTCCATCAGGCGGAAGCGGAAAATGGCGATGGCGAAACTGATGGGGATGAGCGTCACCGTCAGATTGGTGAGACTCAAGGGCAGCAGTGGGCTACCGGTGAACTGCTTGGGCAGGCCGTAAAGCACCAGCCATGGCACAAACGCCAGAGTCAAGCCCCACAGAATCCAGCGGATCTGATTGCGTACGCCAGGGCGGCGGCTGGTGACGTAGGTATGGGCCACGGCGACAATGCACAGCGCCATCAGCACCATGCTCACGCTGTCGGTGGCAATGAACATGGCGTTGCGCGTGCCGTAGAGCGTGCCATCGCCGCGCAGCAGCGCGCCGACCAGCGCCGCCAGTGGGGTGCTGACGTAAAGCAACCATGGCAGGCGCGGATAGCGCCGCAGGATGCCCTTTTCCTCAGGGAAACGCAGAAACGCCTCCAGGCCCAGGGGCCCAACGAACCAGGCCGAAAGGTCCAGCGGGATAAAAAGCCACATCCAGCTCAGCAGGATATTGGCGCCCGCAGCGGGCAACAGATTGTTCACCTGATTCAAGGCCAGGATGATGAAGGTCAACACCAGGCGGCGCACGCCGCGATCATGATGATGCCAGGGTAGGATGATCAAATTGGTCAGCACCAGCCCCAGGCCAATGAAGAGCAGCCCGCCAAAATTGAGCAGCGCCTCCTGCCAGCGCACGGGCGTCCAGGTCACCGTCACCGTCATGCGCTCGCCCGCGCGTTCGATGGTGTAGGGCACCTCTGGGCCCAGGTCGGAGAGGAAACTGATCCAGACGTCGGGGCGCATGACACGCTCATCCACCCCTTTGCCTCCAATCGTCAGCAACACATCCCCTGCGCGCAACGGGGAGCCCGCCGGCACCTGTTTCACGATGAGCTGCTCTCCCACGTACACGCTGACGCCGTCACTGGGTAAACGCAGCACCGTCGCGCCCACCCATAGCGTGTAAAGCAAAACGCTAACGGTCAGGACGTACAGCGTGAGTACGTTGAATTTGATGCGCATGCCCTCCTCTTTCCCGTGAAACGTGACTACGGCCCCCTGTTGTTCCCCTCGGGGGACGGCCCCTGTGGTCCCCCCCCCTCAAGGGGGAACGGTGGCCCAATGGTCAGACGGGAGTAACTACCTACCTTCTCTCATCGGCTAGCGGTTAAAACCGCCCCTGCGCTTCGGGTATCCGCGACCTACGCGGTCGCCGTAGTGGCGTCCCCGTAGGGGGACGCCAGGCTACAAGCCCATCAGAGGCGATTTCAATCGCTATGAGTAAGCAGTTACAGACAGGGTAAGTTTAGCATAACCCCCCGGAAGCGCAAGGCCTTTTTGCCCTATCGGCATTATAGGCTACAATAGCCTCTACCAGAGACCACAGGAATCTACGGCACTCTGTAAGGAGGAGACCATGCAACCCATCCAGGCCTTAATGGAACGCATCATCGCTAACGTGGAGCGCGTCGTCGTGGGCAAACCGCAAGCCGTCGAACTCGTCGTCATCGGCCTGCTGGCGCGCGGCCACGTGCTGATCGAGGACGTGCCCGGCGTGGGCAAAACCATGCTCGCGCACAGCCTTGCCCGCTCCGTCGGCTGCAGCTTCAACCGCATCCAGGCCACGCCCGACATGCTCCCCAGCGACTTGACCGGCGTCACCGTCTTCAACCCGCTCACGCGCGCCTTTGAGTTTCACCCCGGCCCGCTTTTCGCCAACATCGTCCTGGCCGACGAAATTAACCGCGCCACCCCCAAAACCCAGGCCGCGCTGCTCGAAGCCATGGCTGAGTACCAGGTCACCGTGGACGGGGTGACGCATCCCCTGCCACAACCCTTCATGGTCCTGGCCACCCAGAACCCGCTCGAATACGAGGGTACCTTCGCCCTGCCGGAGGGCCAGCTCGACCGCTTCCTGTTGCGCGTCACCCTGGGCTATCCCGAACGCGCGGACGAAATCGAGATCCTGCGCGCGCAGAAACTGCAACACCCGCTGGACACCTTGGAAGCCGTCGTCAGCGCGGAGGAGCTGCTGGCCGCGCAGCAAGCCGTCAAGCAAGTCTACGTCGCCCCCGCCGTGGAAACCTACATCGTGGACCTCACGCGCCAGACGCGCACCCTGGCCGACATCTTCCTGGGTGCCGGGCCGCGCGGCAGCCTGGCGCTCTACCGCGCCGCGCAGGTGCGCGCCGCGCGCTACGGGCGCGATTACGTCCTGCCCGACGACGTCAAAGCCCTGACCGTGCCCGTCCTCGCCCACCGCCTCATCCCGGGCCCCGGCGCGCGCTTCCGCAGCCAGAGCACGCAGGACATCCTGCAAGAGCTGCTCGCGCGTCTGCCCGTACCTACCGCCGCAGAGCTGCAGCCTTAGGGTTTGGGGAAAGGGGACCCGCGCATGCGTTGGTCACGCTGGCTCAAATTGCCGCCGCAAACGGCGCTCAAATTCGAGCAGCCCCTCCTGGCGTTGTTGGTGGCCCTCGTGGCCTTCATCGCCGTCATGGACTCGTACCGCGGCTGGCGTATCCTGCTCGTCACACTGCTTGGGCTGTTGGTGGTGAGCTTCCTCTGGGCCTGGAGCCTGGCGCGCCACCTGATGCTGCGCCGCGAGATGCGCTTCGGGTGGGCGCAGGTGGGCGATCGCCTGGTGGAGCGTTTCACGCTGGACAACCCCTCCGCCTGGCCCGCCCTCTGGCTGGAAGTGCTCGACCAATCCACCCTCCCAGGTTATCAGGCCAGTCGCGGCACGGGCGTGGCCGCGCGTGACTTGATTCGCTGGCATCGTGAGGCCTGGTGCACGCGCCGCGGCCTTTTCACCCTGGGGCCAACCGTGCTGCGCAGCGGCGATCCCTTTGGCATTTTCACCTTCACGCGCCTCTACTCCCAATGGAGCACCCTGATGGTGACCCCGCCCATCGTCTCCCTGCCGTCCATCGAGATCGCGCCCGGCGGGCGCACCGGCGAGGGACGCCCGCGAGACTATGCCCCCGAACGCACCGTCAGTGCCGCGAGCGCGCGCCCTTACCAGCCCGGCGACAGCTACCGCTGGATTCACTGGAAGCTTAGCGCGCACCGCGACGCGCTCTACGTGCGCCTTTTTGATGGCACGCCTGCCGGGGACTGGTGGCTGGTGCTCGACCTGGATCGGCGGGTGCAGGTGGGGCGCGAGGACGAATCCACCGAGGAGTACGGCGTGATGATTGCCGCCTCGCTGGCCGACCGCGGCCTGCGCGAGGGGCACCGCGTGGGCCTGGTGGCCCATGGCGAAAGCCCGCTCTGGCTGCCGCCCGCGGCTGGGGACGGGCAGCGCTGGGACATCTTGCGCGCGCTGGCCCTGGTCAAACCCGGCCCGCTCACCCTGGCCCAGGTGCTGGAACGCGCGGCGCCGACCCTCGGCGCCTACCCCTCGCTCATCGTGATCACGCCTGCCGCGCACAGCGCCTGGATCGAGGCCCTCATCCCGCTCCTGCGCCGTGGCGTTGTGCCCACCGTGCTGCTGCTCGATCCGCGCAGCTTCGGCGGCGAGGGCGACCCGCAGGTGACGATGCGCGTGCTGGCACGCTGGGGGGTGCGCTACGCCCTGCTCCAGCGCGACGCGCTCGATCGTCCCCTTATGCCGGGGCGGCAACGTCGTTGGGCGGGCCATGGACGCCATGCGGTGGATTGGGACTGGCGCCTGCTGGGAGGCGAGCGTGGATAACGTCTGGAGCGGAGGTCGCGTCCCTCGACCAGGGCACAACTGGAGCTGGCCGCTTTGGGAAAGTGCGCATCCGGGCGCCGGGATACAACGCTACATCCACCCCCCACGTCCGGGCAACGGGGGGTGGGTGCTGGAGAGATGTGCGCATCCATGCGCCTGGATACCACGCCGCCTCCATCAACCGCGCCTGGTGATCGGGGAGTGGCCGCTTTGGGAAGGCACGCATCCATGCGCCAGGATAATACGCCGCCTCCATCAACCGCGCCTGGCGGCCAGGGGATGGACGCTGCGGGGAGGTGTGCATGGATAGCGTCTGGCTGGAAAGCAACGATCCCTTGTTGCGTCTGATGAGCTGGGCCTGGCGCCGCCTCTTCCGCCTGGGCTATGCGCTTTTGCTGGGCCTGGCCTTTACCTGGCTGGCCTGGGCGGTGGCGATCACCGGCAGACAGCTCCCCCGTGATACCCTCATCGCCTTTGCGTGGCTGGGCGTGCTCGGCGGGTGGTGGCTGGCCGACCAGGGCTGGAAGGCGCGCCGGGCGTTCGTGACGGCGGCGCTGGTCGGCGGAGCCCTGGCACTGTGGCACGTCGGCGGCTTGTGGGATGAGGCGTGGCTGGTGGTGCGGCGCTTTTTCATCCTGATCCTGGAAAGCCTGCGCTGGCTTGGGCGCTTGACCAGCGAAACCCCGCTCCCACCCCCGGCCTGGGGGACGCTGGGCCTGCGCTCCTTGGGACGGGCGGCGCTGGTGGTGCTGGCGCGCACGCTCGAATGGCTGGTGGCCTTGCTGCTGCGCCGCGCTTATTACGACCCGGTCGCCGCCCTGCTGGCCTGGAGCTGGCTGCTGGAGGCGCTGGCCGTCTGGGCGGCGTGGTGGACGCGGCGGCGCCAGCAGGTGCTGGTGGCGCTAACGCCCGTCGGGGCCTTGCTGGGCTTCGTGCTGGCGTATACCGGCGCGAGTAGCGGCTTCCTGGTGGGGTTCCTGGCGGTGGTGTTGCTGCTGCTGGCGCTGGTGGCGCATGACCGGCGCGAGCAGGATTGGGCGCGTCGCGGCGTGGATTACTCGCGCGACATTCGTGCCGATCTCTTCTGGGGGGCGATGGCGGTGACGGTGCTGCTGCTCCTGGTGGCGGCCATGGCGCCGAGTGTGAGCTGGACGCGCCTGCAGCGCACCTTCTCGCGCCTGACGGAGGGCACGCGCACAACCATCGAGCGCGCGGGCGAGTCGCTGGGGCTGGAGACGCTCCCCGTGGATCAGGCGACTTTTGCCCAGGCCGGCACGGGCGGCCTGCCGCGCCGCCATTTGTTGAGCGGTACGCCGGAGTTGACCGAGCATCCCGTGCTGCGCATCCAGGTGGAAGCGCAGTACGTCCCCACCGGCACCCTGGAGCTGGCGCCGCGTTACTATTGGCGCCTGCTTTCCTACGACTATTACAACGGGCGCGGCTGGTTCGCCACCGGCACCTGGACGGAGCGCTATCCCGCCGGCGCGAGTCTGCCCATCCCCGTGCGGCGCGATTACCGCGTCGTGCGGCAGAGCGTCACGGTGCTGGATGAGAACCTGCCTTTTGTCGCGGTCGCGGGGACGCCGCTGGCCGTGGATCATGCCTACAGTGTGGCGTGGCGCGGCGCGGGGGACATTTTCGGCGTCCTGGCCGAAACGCAGGCGTACCGTGCGGATTCGCTGCTCCCGCAGGTGAGCGCGGCGCAGTTGCGCGCCACCGGCACGCAGTATCCCGCTGAGATTACGGCGCGCTATCTGCAGTTGCCCGATACGCTCCCGCCGCGCGTGCTGGCCCTGGCGCGCGAGCTGACCGCCGGCGAGGCGACGCCCTACGATCGCGCCCTGGCCATCGAGCGTTACCTGCGCACGACGTACCCCTACACGCTTGATGTGCCCCTGCCCGATGCGGGCAAGGATGTGGCGGATTATTTCCTGTTTGAGTTACAGCGCGGCTATTGCGACTACTACGCCACGGCGATGGTGGTCCTGGCGCGTGCGGCGGGCCTGCCGGCGCGGCTGGTCGTCGGCTACGCCACCGGCACCTTCGAGCCGGAGCGCAACGCCTACCTGGTGCGGGAGAAAAACGCCCACGCCTGGGTGGAGATTTACTTCCCCTCCTACGGCTGGATCGAGTTTGAGCCGACGGCGGGGTTGCCGGCGCTCCATCGCCCTGAGGTCATCACGCCGGTGGATGAGGCGATCCAGCCCGCGCCCTTGCCGCCCTTGCGGCGTCCGATTGCCCTGGGGGGAATTTATGCTATCGTAGGGGTACTTTTGGGCGCGTGTCTTCTCGCTTTGGGGTGGCTGCTGGCCGATTGGTGCTGGTTGCAGCGTCAAAGCGCGGCGCGTCTGGTAGCGGTGCTTTATCGGCGTTTTTGGGATAAGGGGGCCTGGCTGGGCCTGGGCCTGCGCGGAGGCGAGACGCCGCGCGAGATGTTGGCCTTGTGGACGCAGCGCCTGGCGTTGCTGATGGCCGACGCGTCTTTCCGCGGGGAGGAGACGCTGCGCGTGGGCGCGGAGCAATTGGTGTTGGCGGTGGAGCAGGTGGCGTATGCGCCATCTGCACCGGCGCGGGAACTGGCCCGCGCGGCGTTACGTGCCTGGATGCGCATGCGCTGGCCTCTGGTGCGCCTGCGCGTGTGGTTGTGGGTGCAGCGCACCTTCCGCCGTGGCCGTGGCGTGTTGCGCCCGACGCGCGCGCCCTTCACCGGTCCGCCGCCGGTGATGCGGTGAGGGCTGCGGCGGACGAGGCGTCCGCCTTCCCAGGACGAGACGTCCGCTCTTCCAGGGGTTTGGGCGGACGAGACGTCCGCCCTCCCAGGGCTTACGTGAGGCAGAGACGTTTGCATTCCCGGCGCGTTGATTCACAAACATGCAGCATCAAGGGGAAGCGTAGATGGCCATCTTAACACCTCAGGATGCAGGCGTCATTCTCACTTACCTGTGTCAGGCGGGCTGCGCGCACTGCGTCTATGCCTGTGGGCCGCGTCGCACCACGGAAAGCATGACGCGCGAGATGCTGGCCGAGGTGCTGGACGTGATCGCGGCCCTGCCCGGGCCGCCCCAAATCCACCTCACGGGCGGGGAGCCGTTCCTGGTTTACCCGCTATTGCTGGAGGGGGTGCGCGAGGCGACGCGGCGCGGCATCGGTGTCTATCTGGAGACGAACGCGGGCTGGTGCGTCAATGAGGCGGACGCGGTGGCGAAGTTTTCCGCGCTACGCGCGGCAGGCCTGTGGGGCGTCCTGGTGAGCTGTTCCCCCTTCCAGGCGGAACACGTCCCGCCGCAGCGCACGCTGATGGCGGTGCGCGCGGCGCAGGCGGTTTTCGGCCCGCGGCGTGTGCTGGTCTACCAGGGGCAGTATCTGGAGACGATGCTCAGCTTTGGGGCGGATCAGGTCACGCCTTTGACGCACTACTTTGAGCGATATGGGGTGGAGGGCGCGCGACGCCTGCTCTGGCATGCCTACGGCGTCATGGGGGGCGGACGGGCAGGCTATGCGCTGGCGCGCATCGCGCCGCGCCTGCCGGCGGAAGCTTTCGGCGGGGAAACCTGTGCGGTGGAGTTGCTCAACGCGCCGCACTCGCACATGGATCTGCACGGGGACTTCATTCCGGCCTTTTGCGGGGGCATCTCCCTGGGGAGCTGGCGCGACTGGCCGGCTCTGGTGGCACGGGTGGAGCGGGGCGATTTGCCCGAACCCCTGCTACGCCTGGTCCACGAGGGGCCTTACGGCCTGGCGAGCTGGGCAGCGCGCGTGTACGGCTACCTGTGGCGGCGTCACTACGCCGATAAGTGCCATCTCTGCGTGGACGTGCGCCGGCATCTGGCCCTGCGCGGCCTGTATCCTGAGGTGTTGCGTCCCGCCGGCTTTTACGCGACGCTGGAAGAGGAGTTCCCGTTTATGTTGGAGGAGTGAAAAAATCTGCAGATCAAAAAATTTGCAAACCCTCATTTCGCGTGATTTGATTTGTAGCCCGGCGGGTAGTGAGGGCGACGCGCCGCGTTGCCCACGATTTTGAACGTTGACCAATCGCCGCTCTGGGTTATAATCCACCCCATGAAAGATCGGCGCACGGTAGATGAACTGAGCATCGAGGAGCTGGAGGCCATTCTCAAGTTGCGCAAGCGTGAGGCGCGCCTGCAGCGCTTGCGGCAGCGGGGCCTGCCGGTACCGGAGGCGCGTCCCGTTGCGGCGCCCGTGCAACGCGAAGCGGCACCCGCGGAGCGGGAAGAGGCGCCCAAGGCGCCGCGCACGGGCATCCAGTGGGGCTGGATTGCGGATAAGCTGTTGCTGTTGATTGAAATCCTGGCCGTGCTGGGTCTGCTTTACATCCTGATCCAGCTCATGCTCACGGTGCGGGAGTTGAACGCCAGCGCGCCCGCCGCTCAGCCCTTGCCCACCCTCACGCCGACGCCGATGATCAACGTGGTGGTGCTGCCGGGCGGCCATACGCCGCCCGATGCGCAGGGTAACATCGCGCCGGAACCTATTCCGCCGCATCTGCAGGAGCTGGTGGCGAAGATCACGCCGCTGCCCGTGCCCACACCGGCCCCGCAGCACGCCCGACGCATCGTCATCCCTGCCATCAAGGTGGATGCGCCGGTGGTGGAGGGCGATGATGCGGAAGCCCTGAAGAAGGGCGCCGGTCATCACATTGGCAGCGCCAATCCAGGCGAGCGCGGCAATTGCGTGATTTCTGCGCACAATGACGTGTACGGGGAGATCTTCCGTGATTTGCCGTCGCTCAACGTGGGCGACGAAATCTACGTTTACACCGAAAATCAGCGTTACCGCTATCGGGTGCAGGAAAAGCGCATCGTCGCGCCGACCGAGGTGAGCGTGATGGCGCCGACAAGCTCACCGGTGCTCACCCTGATTTCCTGCTACCCGTATCGCGTCAACACCCATCGCATTGTGGTGATTGCGACACTCGAACCGTAAAAAACCTGGGCGTGGCCCCGTGGCCCGCGCTCAACGTGATTATGATGATATACGGAGGATGAAGATGGCTCAAAAACGACGTGTAGTCCCGGTTCAGGCAACGACCCAAATCCCGACCGAGGAGCAGCTGGCGCAGGAGTACGCTTACGTGCTCACCGATCTGCGCAAGATCGGCATCCTGGCGCTGGCATTGCTGGCGCTGCTGATTGTGCTCGCGTTCGTGTTGGTGTAAGCGCTGCGCGTCGCGACCGCCCCCACCTGCTCGTGGGGGCGGTCGTGTTTGTGGATGGCGCTCAGGGCATCATCCCTTGCAGTCGTAACATAACCAGCAGGAAAGTTGTGACCACGATGATGAACACCAGGGGAGTACCGGCGCGCAGGTAATCGCGCGCCTGGTAACCGCCCGCGCTCATCACCAACAAGTTGGCGGGATGGGAAAAGGGCGTCATCATGCTGCTGCCGGTGACGATGGCGACACTCATCGCCAGCAGGCGCGGATCGAGATGCGCCGATTCCCCCATGGCGATGGCGATGGGCACCAGCAGGGTCGGCACCGTCGAGCCGCCGGAGACGAGCTGGGCGATGACTGCTGTGAGCGCGATCAGGCCGAACACCAGGCCGGGCGTGCCGAGAGGGGCGAACCATTGCAGGACGTTTTCCGCCACCCACGCCGCGGCGCCGGTGCGGCTCATCGCCAGACCGACGGGCAGCATGCCCGCGATGATGAAGATGGTGCGCCAGTCCACGGCGGTGTAAGCTGCGTTCATGGGCAGCGCGCCCAGCCCGATGCAGAGCACCACACCCAACAGCATGGCCAGGGGGACCGGCAGGAGTCCCGTCCCCGCCAACCCGATGGCCAGGAGGAAGGCTCCCATGGCGATGATGGCTTTTTTGCGCTGGTAGCGCGGTTCCGGCTGGGCCAGGGGCAGGAAATCGGGCTCCCGCTCCAACAGGCGGAAGCGTTCGTAGGGGCCGTAAACCAGCAGGGCATCCCCAAAGCGCAGGGGGCGTTCGCCGACTTCGGTGCGGTAGCTGCGTCCCTCACGCCACAGGGCGACCACCGTCAGGCCGTATTTTTCGCGGAAGTGCAACTCATGCAGGGTGTGGCCCGCGGCGCGCGAGCGCGGCGGAACGAGCACTTCCAGCATGCCCACCTGCTCCGAAAGCAGCACGTGGGTATCCGGATTCACGGGGATCTCCACCAACTGCACATCTTGCAGCTCACGCACGCGGTCATCGCGCCCCACGATGATGAGCTTCATGCCGGCTTGCAGCACAAAATCTGGCCTGGGTGAAAGGGTCAGCTCATTGCCGTGGACAATGCCCAACACGGTCAGACCCCAGCGGCTCCCGATGCCGCTCTCGGCCAGGGTGCGCCCTGCCAGCGGCGAATCCGACTCGATGAGCACTTCGCGTAGGCGGTCCTGCAGGGCGTAGAAGCGGGGGAGCTCCTCCTCCGGCAGCGCGCAGACCAGAGGGTGTTCGGCGGAGGTGCCCATCGGCAGGCGTCGCCCTCCCCACTTCACCAGATAGAAAAGTCCCACCGCAGCCACGACCCCACCAACGGGCAGGAACTCCAGAACGCCAAAGGGGCGGTAGCCCGCGGCGCTGAGCAAGCCGCTGGCGATCAGGTTGGAGGTGGTGAAAAGGGTGGCCATGCCGCCAAGGGCCGCACCGTAGGCCAGGGGAAGGAGCAAGCGTCCAGGGGGGATGCAGCGCCGCCGTGACACGTCCATGGTGGCGGGCATGAGCAGGGCGACCGCGGCGATGTTGTTCATGAGGAGCGAGAAAGTGGCGCACAGCAGCGTCAACCCCATGCGGAGGCGCTGTTCGTCATGGCCCAAGGCACGCACGAGCAACTCGGCCAGACGTTGCGTCGCACCGGTCACCGTGAGCGCCTGTCCCAAAATAAAAATGGCCATGAGGGTGATGACGGCCGGGTTGCTGAACCCTTGCAGGGCTTCCTGATAGGTGAGCAAGCCCAGGAGCGGCAGCAGGACGATGGTCAAGAGCGCGACCCAGTCGGGACGAAACCGCTCCGAAACAAAGAGCGTGACGATGATGACGACGAGTGTCAGGGTGATGAGCGCTTCAGTAGACATCCGCCTCTCCTTGTAGCATTTCCCCGGATGGGGTGTCTGTAGTATAATGGATTTTATAAAAATTCGTAACGCCCTTGCAATCGAACCGTAACATAGGGAGGTTGAACATGGCGCCGCAAACAGGAACGACGCTGGATAAGGCCTGGGTGGAACGTAAGAAGCTGGCTTTGTGGATCGCGGAGAAAATCCGCGAGTCGCTCAAGGCGATCGGGCCGGTGGATAAAACGCCGCAGACGATGCAAATCATCGAGCAGGGCTTCAATGCGTTGTACGCGCATTCCCGTGCCAATCTTTCCCCGGAGGAGAAACAGGCGCTCTACCAGGATGTGCTGGATGAGGTGTGCGGTTTCGGCCCGATCGAGCACTTGTTGCAGCAGGAAGAGATCAGCGAGGTGATGGTCAACGGGCCGCATCAGGTCTACGTGGAGCGGAAGGGTAAAATTACGCTCACGGATGTGCACTTCCTGGATGATGACCATGTGTTGAAAGTGATTGACCGCATCATCAAGCCGCTGGGGCGTAAGGTGGATCGGAGCTGGCCGATGGTGGATGCGCGTCTGCCCGACGGCTCGCGCGTGAATGCCATCATTCCCCCTTGCGCCATTGATGGCCCCTCGATTACGATCCGGAAGTTCAGCAAGAAGAAGCTCACGGTGCAGGACTTGATTCGCTTTGGCTCGCTGACTGAGTCCATGGCGGAGTTCTTGCGCGCGTGCGTCGTGTCGCGGCTCAATATCGTGGTCTCCGGCGGTACCGGGTCGGGTAAAACCACGTTGTTGAACGTGTTGTCCAGCTTCATCCCGGAGGATGAGCGCATTATCACGGTGGAGGATGCGGCGGAGTTGCAGTTGATGCAGCCGCATGTGGTGCGTCTGGAGACGAAGCCCGCCGACCCGCTGGACCCGGATAGCCGCCCCGTGCACATCCGTGACCTGGTCATCAACACGCTGCGCATGCGTCCGGAGCGCATCATCGTGGGCGAGTGCCGCGGCGGGGAGGCGCTGGATATGTTGCAGGCCATGAATACCGGTCACGATGGCAGTCTGACCACGATTCACGCCAACACGCCGCGCGACACGATTTCCCGCCTGGAGACGCTGGTGCTGATGGCGGGCATGGATCTGCCGCTGAGCGTGGTGCGGCGACAGATTGTCTCGGCCATTGATCTGATCGTGCAGCAGAGCCGCCTGCGCGACGGTTCACGTAAGATCATCAACATCACCGAGATCCAGGGCATCGAGGGCGAGACGGTGATTTTGCAGGATATTTTCAAGTTCGAGGAGCAGGGGGAGGAGAACGGAAAGATTATCGGGCGGCACAAACCGACGGGCGTGCGGCCCAACTTCATGCCGCGCCTGCTGGCGCACGGGTTCAATTTGCCCGCTTCGGTATTCATGGATCTGGAGCAGAGTGCGCGTCCAGGGCGGCGGTAAATACCCATAATCATAATCAGGGAGGCTTTAGGCGTGGGCGAAGTCCACTTTGGTCCCATCGAGGGAGTCGTTATCAAGTCGCTGGTGGATCATGCGGATGAGCGTCAGGCGTTCCGCGAAATCATCCGCGTCACGGATGCGTTTTTCGGCGAGGGGTTTGGGCAGCTCAGCCATGCCATCATGCTGCCGGGCACGATCAAGGCGTGGCATGTCCATCCCACGCAGGTGGACTGGTGGTACGTGCCGATCGGGGCGCTTAAGCTGGTGTTGCATGACCTGCGGCCTGAGTCACCCACGTATCGCCACACGCAGGAGATTCTGATGGGGGAGATTTACCCGCCGGTGTGTGTGCGCATCCCGGCGCGGGTGGCGCATGGCTGCAAGGTCACGGGGGGCATCACGCACCTGTTTTACGTCACGTCCAGCGTTTATAACCCGGCGGAAGAGGGCCGGATCCCACACAACGATGCGGAGATTGGCTACGATTGGCTGGCTTTGCCGCCGATTAAGTGAGCAGTGGAGCAGCGTGAGAGCTGCTCCGCTGCTCTTGTTAGGCCTTTCTACAAGGGGGAGGTGAGGCATGAAACCGTTGCGCATGTTTACCGTTGTACCGTCACTGCCACCGGAGCTTGAGGGGTTGCGCGAGCTGGCTTTCAACCTGCGCTGGGCCTGGAATCATGACACGATCGAGCTGTTCCGCCGCCTGGATTCTGACCTGTGGGAGAGTACATATCACAATCCCGTGCGCATGTTGGGAAGCATTGACCAGTCCCGCCTGGAAGCGGCTTTACATGATGAAGGCTTCATGGCGCATTTCCGCCGTGTCCAGGCTGATTTCGAGCACTACATGAACGACCCCAATACCTGGTTCCGGCGCAATTTCGGTCCCAGCGACACGACGGCCCTCATCGCCTATTTTTCGTTCGAGTTCGGTCTGACGGAATGCCTTTCGATTTTCGCCGGCGGCCTGGGCATTTTATCCGGCGATCATCTCAAATCCGCCTCGGATCTGGGCCTACCGCTGGTAGGGGTGGGGCTGCTGTACCAGGAGGGCTATTTCCGTCAGTACCTGAATCAGGCCGGGTGGCAACAGGAGGCTTACGAGGATAATGACTTTGACAATTTGCCGCTGCGCCTAGCGCGTGACGCCCAGGGTAACGCGGTCAAGGTGCGGGTGGCTTTCCCCGGTCGTGAGGTGACGGCGCAGGTGTGGGAGATTAGCGTCGGGCGCATTAAGCTCTATCTGCTGGACACGAACATTCCCGACAACTCACGGCCAGAGGATCGGGACATCACGGATCAACTCTACGGCGGAGATCAGGAGATGCGCATCAAGCAGGAGATCCTGCTGGGTATCGGCGGTTATCGTGCGCTGCAGGCGCTGGGATTGAATCCCACCATTTACCATGTTAACGAGGGGCACTCGGCCTTCCTGGCTTTGGAGCATGCGCGGACCCTGATGCTGCGCCATCATGTGACCTTCTGGGAGGCGATGGAAGCGGCCTCGGCGGGCATCATTTTCACCACGCATACGCCTGTCCCGGCGGGGCACGACCGCTTCCCCCCGCACTTGATGGAGCGCTATTTCAGCGATTACATGCGCAGCCTGGGTATTACGCGCCACGAGTTCATGGCGCTGGGGCGCGTCAACCCTTATGATGAGGGGGAGCCTTTCTGCATGACGATCCTGGCGCTGAATATGGCCGCCTTCAGCAACGGCGTGAGCCGTCTGCATGGCGAGGTGAGCCGCGCCATGTGGCAAAGCCTGTGGCCACAACTGCCGCAGGACGAGATCCCCATTGACCACGTCACGAACGGGGTGCATTTCGAGTCGTGGATTTCGCGCGATATGAAGCAGCTTTACGATCGCTACCTGGGGCCGCGCTGGCGCGAGGAGCCGGCGGATCATAGCGTCTGGAAACGGGCGGAGCATATTGCAGCGGAGGAGCTGTGGCGGACGCACGAACGCCGACGAGAGCGCATGGTAAGCTTTGTGCGGCGCATCCTCGTCGAGCAGCTCAAGCGGCGCGGCGCTTCCAAAAACGAGATCGCCCGCGCTGCCGAGGTCCTCGATCCCGAAGCCCTGACGATTGGCTTTGCGCGCCGTTTCGCCACGTACAAGCGCGCCACGCTGATCTTGCGCGACCCGGAGCGCCTGGCCTGTCTGCTCAATGATCCCAAACGGCCCGTGCAGATTATTTTTGCGGGCAAGGCGCATCCGCACGACGACCCCGGCAAGGAGCTCATCCGCCAGATCGTGGAGCTTTCGCGACGTGAGGAGTTCCGCCAGCATCTGGTGTTTATCGAAGATTATGACATGAACATTGCGCGCTATCTGCTGCAGGGGGTGGATGTGTGGTTGAATACGCCGCGCCGCCCGCTGGAGGCCAGCGGCACCAGCGGGATGAAGGCCGCCGCGAACGGCGTGCTCAATCTCAGCGTGCTGGATGGGTGGTGGGATGAGGCGTATCATCCCGACCTGGGCTGGGCCATCGGCCAGGGGGAGACGTATACGGACACGGCCTATCAGGATTACGTGGAGTCGGAGGCGCTCTACAATCTGTTGGAGCAGGACGTGATCCCCGCCTTTTACGAGCGCGGACGGGATGGCATGCCGCGGCGCTGGATCGAGATGATGAAAGCGAGTCTGGCGAATTTGTGCTTCTTCTTCAACACCCACCGCATGGTGGGGGAGTATACAGAGCGCTACTACATGCCCGCAGTGCGGCGCAGTCGCCTGCTGCAGGAGAACGACCTGGCACGTGCTAAGGCGCTGGCACACTGGAAGGCGACCTTGCGCGCGCAGTGGGGCAATATCCGCATCGAGGATGTGCGCGTGTGTGAGGGTACGACGCAGGCCTGGGAACGCGAACTGCCGGAGGTCGAGGTGGGCGATTTGCTCTGCGCGCGCGTGTGGCTGGATTTGGGCCTACTCAAGCCGGAGGATGTGCGCGTCGAGTTGTGCGTGGGCGCGGTGGATGCAAACGGGCAGCTCAAGGACATCGAGACCTTCCCCATGCATGCCCAGCGCCTGGGTGACACGGCGGAGGGGAGCAACCGTTGCCTGTTCATGGTGGATGCGATTCCCTGTCGGCGCAGCGGCCTGTTCGGTTACACCATCCGCATCCTGCCCCAGCATCCGGATCTGATCTCGCCGTATTTGCGGGGCATGGTGCTGTGGGCATGAGCTAAAAGCAGGACAGGACCAGGCACTTCTCGACGAAGTGCCTGGTTTTTATCCCTGGGGTGGGTTTGCCAGGCCGTCCTGTTGCTACTCTGTATAATTTCAGTATAATTGAGGTGACATTTTACGGGTCTGAGGCATTATGGAGACGACGGCTGCGACGCCTATTCACGTGCTGGTGGTGGACGATAACCCCAACATTCGCGAGTTTATCAAGGATTCGCTGTTGGAACCGCGTGGTTATCGGGTCAGTGTGGCTATGGATGGAGAGGAGGGCCTGGAGAAGGCTTTGGAACTGCACCCTGACCTGATCCTGCTCGATTACGAAATGCCGCGCCTGAACGGCATTGAAGTTTTGCGCAAGCTACAGGAACACCAGGTCTCTATCCCCGTCATCCTGATTACCTCCTACGGCTCCGAGTCGGTGGCGGTTGAAGTGTTCCGGCTGGGCGTGCGCGATTACGTCCCCAAGCCCTTCACGGCGGATGAGCTGTTCGGAGCCATGGAGCGGGTGCTGCGCATCGCACACCTGGAACGCGAGCGCGACGAGTTGATGCGCCAGCTCAAGGCGACCAATCAGGATCTTGCCCTGCGCTTGAAGGAACTGGACACGCTCTATCACGTGAGCAAGTCTGTGACCACCCTGTACGAGCGCGAGAAACTGATGGAACGCATCGTGGACGCGGCGCTTTACATCACCGGCGCCCTGGAAGGGTTGCTGGTGCTGCTCGATCCGCAGACCGGGGAGCCGCGCGTGGCGACGCATCGTATCTACGCCAACAATGAGTACCGTTCCCTGGAAAGCCGCGCCCTGATGCTGCATGATACGGATCTCATGGTGAGCGTCCCCCTGCAATCCCGCGGCCAGGTTGTCGGCGCCTTGACCCTGAGCAACAAAACATCACGCCAGCCTTTTTCCGCTCATGACCGGCTGCTGCTGAAAATGTTGGGGGACTATGCGGCGATTGCCATTGAGAACGTGCGCCTGCTCGACGAGCTGGAACAGCGGCGCGAGCGCGAAAAGCGCGAACTGCGCGCCTTGTTTGAGCATTACGTCGCGCCTCAGGTGGTGGAACGCCTCCTGCGGCAGCCGCAGGCCGTGCAGCCCGGTGGCCAGCGGCAGATGATCAGCGTGCTTTTTGCCGACATCCGCGGTTTTACGGCCTTCAGCGCACAAAATGCTCCCGAAGTCCTGATGGGCGTGCTCAACCAGCACCTGGGCTGCGCCGCCGGGGCTATTCTGGAAGAAGAGGGCACCCTGGATAAGTTCCTGGGCGATGGGGTGATGGCGTTTTTCAATGCGCCGTTGCAACAGGCCGATTACGCGCTGCGTGCCGTGCGCGCGGGCTTGAAGATTGTGGCACGGGTGGCGGCCATGCACACCGAACTGCCCTTGCAGTATCGGCTACCGATGGGCGTTGGCATCAGCACGGGCGAAGCCGTGGTCGGCAATCTCGGCACCTCGCACCTGGTCAACTTCACCGCCATTGGGGCCACGGTCAACAAGGGCCACGCCCTGCAGGAGCTGGCCGGCCCATGGAAAGTGCTCATCTGTCAGCGCACGTATGACCTGGTGCGCTACCACGTCCGCGTCAAACCATTGCCGCCGGTCTGGCTCAAGGGCCAGGCCCATCCCGAACCCGTTTACGAGGTCGAAGCTCTGGTGGAGTAAGGTATGCCTGTTTTCTTTGACCTGGAGACACAACATCTCTTTGAAGAAGTGGGTGGGCGCTTTCCCGAACGTCTGAAGCTTGCGGTCGCGGTCACATTCGATGATCGTACCGGGCAATGGGGGCGTTTCACCGAGGCCAACGTTGCCGAGCTCATCACCGTGTTGCAGCAGGCGGATCTCGTCGTGGGCTTTAACATCCTGGCCTTCGACTACCCCGTTTTGCAGCCCTACACCCAGGTACCCTTGAGCGAGCTGCCCTCCGTGGACATGCTGGCCATCATCGCGCGGCAATTGGGGTTCCGCGTGGGGCTGGACGCGCTGGCCGCGGCCACGCTGGGGGAGCGCAAGAGCGCGGACGGGCTTCAGGCGGTGCGCTGGTGGCGTGCCGGGCGCATCGAGGAGATTTTCCGCTACTGCGAGAAGGACGTGGACGTCACCCGCCGTCTGTACGAGTTTGGGCGCCAGCATCACTACGTGGAATTTTACGATAAGCAGTACAAGCTGCGGCGTGTGCCGGTCAACTGGTGAGCCCGCATCCGCCCCGTACCTGTTCTGCTGCCACTGCCCCCCGTGCTGCGCAAGCTGCCGGGAGGCTTTGTTTAGGGTGATGAGGGCCGCAGCACGGGATGGGCGCGCCGTGGATCAGGTCCAGCGCAACGGGGCGATGCCGCTCAGGAGGACATCGCCTTCGGGCGTGATGAGCACCTCCGCTTCCGGCACGGCGCTTAAGTCAGCGGGCGTGTAGCGCCGCGTCAGGAAGCGCACTTCTTTGTTGGCGGATCCGCGCAAATCGCGCGCCAGGCGCTGGCGTGCGTCGTAGCGCCCGCTGATGAGCACATCCACGCAGGCCAGCAGCGCCGTATGCTCCGGCATGGCCTGGATTTCCGCCCAGGTGTAGCCGGTGAACAGGATGACGGACAGCTTCGAGGCGGAGCGCACGCCCTGCAAGAGCCGCCGCAGGGGGCGGAGCTGCTGGAGCGGCTCGCCGCCGCTGATCGTCACCCCCTCAATGTCCGGCAGGGCCAGAATCTCCGCGAGCAGCTCCGCGACCGTGACCCCCCTTCCCCCATGAGGAGAATGCGTTTGCGGGTTGTAGCAGCCCGGACACTGCAACGTGCAGCCCTGCACCCAGACGACGGCGCGCAGGCCCGGCCCATTGGCGAGGCTGCGCGGCCAGAAGGCGTGCATCCTCAGCTCGTCTTTGTCCATAGCTGCTCGTCCTGCGCGAGCGACGTTGTGTAAGCTTCCGGCTGCAGCTCGCGCTCCAGAATCTCGCCGCCCAGGGCCTCTTCGAGGGCGCGGGTCAGGTCCAGGCAGCCCATGCCCGTCACCCCGCGCACGCGGATCTCCACCTTCCCATCGGGATGAATGACGACCTCCAGCTCCTGATAGTTCATTGCTTCCTCCTCATGCCAGACGCCGCAGGGACAGGTGAATGCGTCCCGCCTCGTCCACGCGCTCCTCCGCCAGCGTGAAGCCCTGTTCTGCGAGCTGGCTCACGGTGGCCTGGTAAGCGTACAGTTGCGTCAGGCGCTGCACAAAGGCCTGCTGCTTGATGCCGCGCACGCCGAACCAGTCGGTCACGATCTCGTAGCCGTTGGGCGTGTTTTGAAAGCCGATTTCGTAACTCGTCAGGCTGGGGCGGAATTTGAACTCCACCTGCACCTTTTGGCGCCCAAAGCCGCGCACTTCACAGGGGTGATCCGTCACCTTGTAGCCCATCTGCTGCAACGCGGCGATGATGAAGGCTTTCTCCTTCAGGCGTGTTCGTATGCGCGTAAAATGGGACATCTTGCCTCCTCAAACCCTCGTTTCGCGTAAATTTAAAATGAGTTTCGCGAATTTTTCATAACGTCAAGGGCACAGAAAACACCTTGTGAACGCTTTAAAAGTCCGGTTTACCGGACGTATTTTGTGGTAGCCTGGCGATTTATCGCCCGGCGGGCATTGTAGGGGCGACCCTTGCGGTCGCCCCTACAGGGCAAATTTTACGCGAAATGGCAGCTGCAAGTCATCTCAATAACAGGATGGAGCCCCCGCACCGCCACCTTTGGGGCGGGGCGACCGCGTCCCCGGCCCCGGCCCCGTTCCCCCTTGAGTGGGCACCAATCGCTATGGGTGGTCAGTGACATCCTTTCGCGCAATGACCCAAAAAGACTGCACGCCCGTCGTTCCGCTGTTTGAACGGTACACCTCGGCGACCGTGGCCGGTATGGCCGTAAACCGGCCTGTGAAGATCGCACGCGCGCGATAGCGCACCTCATACACGCCCGGCGCCAGGAGAGGCGCGTAGACCTCAATCCCATCCGGCCTTAGCGTCACGCTGGTGGGCATGGGTAAGGGATTCGGGGCCGCCTCAGGAATGACGCTCAACCCCGCGGGAAGATGGTCTTGCAGAACGACCTGCGTGCGGGTGGTGGGCACCGTCACATGCAGCCGCACCTCGAGCGTGTCGCCCGGCGCCAGGTGCTCCACGGGCGTGCATAACGCAAATGCCGATAGCTCTGGCCTGCAGTATTGCCGTCGGATGCTAAGGTCGCTGCTGGTTTCGGTCGCAGGCACATGCAGCGCGAGATAAGCCACGTAATACACCGGCGCTTCGCCTCCCTGATGGCGCAGCTCAAGATGTTGCGTCGCATCGTGCCGGAGCTGGGCCAGGGGGAACGTCAGCCGCTGCGCCCCTTCCTGGGTGGTGTAGGTCACCTGCTGCGTCGCATTGAGCGTGAGCTGCCAGGTGGCCCCTTTCCCCGCCCCCTGGGACTGTTGCTCGACGTAGCGCCGCACGGCCAGGAGGCCCCAGGCCCGTTCGCGCGCCGGTAATTGCGGCGAAAGCAGGGGCAAAAGTGCCGCGGCCTGATTGCCGCGATTCGGCTGCAACGTGACCTGAGCCAGCAAGGCGAGGGCCGTCGCCCGTTCCGGCGTGATGTGGTAACGCGGATCCACCTCATACCACGTCCCATCCGGGCGCGCCGCGTTGGCCAGATTGTTGAGCAACGTCTTCAGGCGCGGATCCGCCGCGTCCACCTCGCCTAGCGCCAGGGCCAGGTAAGCCTGCCCCGTGATGCCCAGGCTCTGGCGGCAGGTGTAGAGCGCCTGGGGCGCCTCATCCGGCCAGCGATAGCGGGCGCTGGTCAGGGCCAGCAGGGCCAGCGCCTGATCGGGGGTGCAGTTTTTCTCCCCCTTCAAACTCTGGGTGAGGGTCCTGGCGACGTAATCCAGGCCTTGCGCCAGCACCTTCGCATCCACGGCCTGGCCGGCGCGCTGCGCCTCATGCAAGGCCAGGCTCACCAACGCGCTCTCATGCAGCGTACTCGTCGCCTCGTCGGGCCACCATCCCCATCCCCCATCGTTATGTTGACGAGGGTACAGCGTCGCCACCGCCGCCTGTGTGTCCAGGCGCAACGTAGCCAGGGCCAGGAGGTGCAGCGCCGCCGCTTCGTTATCCAGGGCCGCTCTCTCCGGCGGGATCGCGCGTTGCGCGTCGAGCCAGTCCGCCAGGGTGGGGTAGACATCCACATGCAGGGTGGTGCCCGTCTCCGCCTGGGAAGGGACGAAGAAGCTCATGTATAGCACCTCCTCTGGGCGCAGCAGGCCCGTCAGCACCGGATGGGCGAGATGGGATTGCGCCTTGACGGGCAGGGTGCGGCTGACGCTGACTTTGGGCACGTCTTCCAGGCGTGCTTCGTAACGCAGCGTGACCGCGGTTATATCCGCCTTGGGCACGCGCAACGTCCAGGTGTACACCTGGCTATGCGCCGGTTGCAGAGATGCGGTGAGGGTTGGACTGCTGAGCAGCATTGCCCCATCCACGAGCAGGGTCAATGTTGGTGTGATGGGACTCTGGGTGAGATTGTCCACCTGAACGCCCAGCGTGATTTCGTCGCCGGCACTGAGCGCCTGGGGCAGGTAAGGGGTGAGGCGCACGGGCTCCCGCGCGTCCAGGGTCACGGCCTGATTCTCACCCATCTGCGTGTCACCGGCGACGGCAAACGCCCGCACCCGCCAGCTCGTGACCCGTTCGGGCAACGTGAAGCTGACCTGGACCTCGCCATTGGCGTTGGTGCTGAGGGCCGGTTCCCAGACCAGGGTCGCCGGGGACTGCGTGAAGCTTGCCGGGGGCCAGACATCCCGCGTTGGCGCCTGAGGCAGCACACTGCGCGCCTGGAGCCATGCGGCGGCCCCCTCCGTGTCCAGAGGGGCCAGCAGCGGGGACCAGTAGTCCATCAAAGCGTGGCCCGTGTCTCCCTGAATGGTACGCATGGGATGTGTGTAGAAAGTGTCCATCAGCCCGTTTGCGCTATCCAAACCGGGCAGGGCTTCGTTGACCACCAGCCAGACCTGGGCGCCCTCGACGGGGCGCTCGGCGGCGTCCCGCACGCGCAGGGTGAGTTTCACGCTCTCGCCTGGAGCGTAACTGGTGCGCTCTGTCACCACATCGAGCAACAGGGTTTGCAAGACCGGCTGGATGTTCAGGTGCAGGATGCCGCTTCTGACGGCTGGAACGACGTCAGGACAAAAGGCGGTAAAAGTGACGTAAACATCGGGCACGAATTCCTGCGAGATGGGCAGCCCGACCAGCGGCATGGGTTCGTTGAAGTCGTAAAAGCGCCGCAGGATGATGGACTCGCGCGCCACGGTCATCAGCACGCGACAGGCGCTCTCCGTTCCCAGGGGGAGGAGGATCTGGGCCGTTTCTCCCGCGCGATAGGTGGCTTTGTCGCTCACAGGGGAGAGCTGCGCTGCTCCCTGGCGCCAGGTGGTGTTGGGGGTGTTCCCTACCACGTAGAGCGCGAGGGTGTGCGTGATGCCGTCGCTCAAGCTAATCCACACCTCGTGTTCGCCTGCTTCGCCCGGAATAAGCGAGACGTTGCTCCAATCCTCGGAGCTGGCAAGGCTTTGCGTCGCGACGACGGTTTCCTGAGCCTGCCAGGCCGCGGATTGGAGCGGTACCAGCGGCGCGGGAGCCTGCCAGGTGCGCCGCACCAGCGTCACGGTCAGGGGGACGCCGGCTACCGGCGCGCCGTTCCAATCCACCGCGCGCACCTGGAGCGTGGTGGCCTGGCGTACGCGCCCGAGCTGGCTGTTCAGGCGTGCCTCCGGATAGACCGCGCTGGCATGGATGCGCAACCTGTGGTTCAGGCTGCCCTGTCGGCCCTCCGCATCGGTGAGGGTAACCCGCAGGAGCCACAGCTCGGAGTGGTCAGCCCTGGGTAGGGGAATGCGGGCGATGCCCTGCGCGTCGCTCTCCAGGGGGGCACTGGCCAGCAGCTCTGCGGACGGGGTGCCCATGCGCCACACTTCATAACGTCCCTGTGCGTGTGCGACCGGTGCGCCGTTCCCGTAGGCGGCGCGCACCGTGATCGTGGTGCTGGCGGTAAGGACCAGCTCATCAGACGCAAGGATGGGCATGATGCGGAAGGCTTCTTCTTCCCCCAAAGCTATGACCTGTACGCTGGTTTCCCAGGCTGCCTGATCGCTACCGGCGGTGACGCGCAGGGTGTACTCGCCGGCCGGGCTGGCGTAAGGGATGGGGATCTGTCCGGCAAAGGTGCCCTGACTGCTCAGGGAGAGGGCCGCATCGTAAATGGGTTTGCCTTGCGGGTCGGTGAGCGTCACCTGGACGCGCGCCAGGCTGGCGGGGAGGGCGTAAGTGGCGTCGCTGCGCTGGCGCACCAGGCCGGCAAAGGCGATGCTTTCCAGCGGCCTGTACAGGGGTTTGTCCGTAAAGCCCCACAGGGTGTACACGGGGAAGGTGTCGTACTGCGCCCCAAGGCCAAAATCCCAGGGGGCGACGTGCTGATGCCAGGCGGTGGAGGCGAGGCCGAACCCGGCGCTGCCCGGTTCACCGGTGACGACGAACAGGGGCGTGTAGATTTCGGCGCGCGGCTCATAGCGGAGCTGGACGAGACCCTCGGCGTTCGTGGTGCCCGCCGCCAGCAGTACCCCCCGTTCCAACAAGCGCGTCTGCACGCCGGTGATGGGCGCCGTGGAGCGCAACGGCGTGACCCACACCAGCGCTTCTTCGCGTCCCAACTGCACGTTCAGGCGCACGTCCACGACGGCCAGGCGCACACGCCGCAGGGCACCGCTCGCCGGATCGGCCCATTGGAGCTGGTAAAAGCCGGAGCGCAGCGGATTGCCGCGCATCACGTCCACGTTGAGCACCTGGACGCTGTTGGGGTCACTCACGGTGAAGCGCTCCACCCAGTCGCGCAAGGGGGTGCCGCTCACCGGCGCGTTGGTCATGAAGCTTTGCTCGTCCACGCGGTAGAGCTGGAAGCTTACGCGCGTTACGTTGCGCGCCAGGAAGGTGAGGCGCGCAACCTTGCCAGCGTCAATGATCAGGGTGTCGTTTTCCAGGGCCGGCTCAAACACGATCGGGAGATTGCCGGTCGTGAAGCAGGTCTGGGCGCCCTGGGTTAGCGTCTGGCCGTAGGCATCCTCCAGGCCGGCGGGAATGGTCACGCAGTACAGGGTGCGTGGCGCACGGTCCCATGCGACGGAAAGCACGCCGTTTTGGTAGTGCACGTTGAAGGCGGGCACGGCAGGGCTGATGACGATGCCGGCCCGCAAGGTCGCCTCATCCCAGAGGCCCTGCACAGCGAAGCGCACCGATTGATTGAGCGGCACATCCTGGCTCCCATTGCGCGGCGCGATGACGCTGACCGTGGGGGCGGGGATGGTCTCGAAAATCCAGCTCTGCGCCCGATCAATGGGGGCGCTGGTCACGGCGCGCGCGCGGCTATCTAGCTTGAGCGTGTAGCGCGTGGCCAGGGCGAGCGGCTGGGATGGGGTGAAGTGCAGGACGCTTTTGTCCTCGTTCCAGTGCAGCACGCCGGGGACGGGGGTGTTCTGTTCGTCGGTCAGGCTGAAGGCGGCCGCAGTGGCTTGCGGATCCATGGGTTGATTGAAGTAGATGCTCAGGCTGGTGTCGGGAGGCAGCGCCGCCGTCTGGTGCTGGAGCGGCTCGACACGCACCACCTGGGCACGGGCGACGCTGAAGCGCGAGCTGCGGTCAATCTGAATACGTTCCTCGTTCCAGGCGGTAATTTCGCCGCGCAGCGTGAGCTCGTAACTCGTGCCTGCATTCCAGCCCGGGTAGGGGGTGATCTGGTACACGTCCGGCGCGACCCACATGCCGCGCGTCAGCACCGTGGGGGTGAGGCTCACGGGGAGCACCGGGCAATCCTTGAGATTGGCTGCGTCTTCTCCAAGGCAGCGTTCGGACACCACCGGCCCGTTGAAGGTGACCAGGATGGGGCTATCCACCCGCAGATCGGATGCGCCATCCGCGGGGAGTACCTGGGCCAGGCTGAGCGCATGACGGGTCGTGAAGGTAAACTCCAGCGGGGCCGCCAGGGTCGTGCCGGCGAGGGAACGCGCGCTTTCGGCGATGCGGACGCGGTATTCCGTGCCGACGCTCAGAGAAGCGCGCGGGCGGAAAAGCAGCGTGCGCACATCCTGCCAGATGAAGCTGCCGTTGACGGATGGCTCGATGGAGAAGGCGTCCTCGGTGCGCCGCCGCTCCATGGGTTGATCGAAGCGGATGGTAATCAGGGCATCTGGACTGACCTCTTGTCCCGACGCAGGTTGATAGTTTGTAACCACCGGTGGCCAGACTTCGACCGCTTCCGGTGTTACCGTGGTCTGCTTCCAGGGGGGCTGCGCACAGGCTGCCAGCAACCAGACTGTCAAGACAAGCAGCGACCACCCGCGAGTTCGCCGCATATTCCCTCCGCTCCAACGTTAGAATGGACTATCCAATGATAACATGAAAGGCGCGGATGTCCAATATTGGCCTGGGGCATCTAGGGGGAAAAAGCGCGTAGGGGCGCGTCAAGCGCCCCTACGCAAAGCAACACTTCGTGAGGTTATGGCCGTGCGTTACGCATCACGATGGGTAAGAACAGCGTGCGCGGTTCGACCAGCAGGATGTGCTGCGCGCTGCGCGTGGAGCAGGCGTTTTCTACCGTCAGGGTGACGGTGTAGTAGAAGGCATCCAGCGTGCGCGGGAAGGCATGCGTGGTTTGCAGGGTGCCCGTAACCACGCTGTTGTCGCCGAAGTCCCAGGTGTAGCTGAGGGGCGCACTGCCACCAGTGACGGTGCCCGCAAAGGTGACGTTTTGCCCGACGTAGATCTTGGTCGGCGTCCAGGTGAAGTCCACCGCCTCGATGGGCTCGCAGCTTAGCGCGAAGGTCGCGGTGAGCACCGTGTCCGCCTCTATGGTCAGCACGAGCGGGTTGGCCGTGCTGGTGACAGAGCCGCTCCAGCCGACGAAGCTCCAGCCCTGCGCGGGCGTGGCGGTGAGGGTGACGACCTGACCGATCCCGTAGATGGGCTGATCCGGCGTCACAGCGACAGCGCCCTCGCCCACGGTGTGAACCGTCAGCGTGACCGCATGCGCGAGGACTTCGACATCGTCCGGGCGATTCGCATGCGCGCCGTGGTTGCGCACGCGGATGCGCGGCCCTTCGCCATTCTCCGAGGCCAGGCCCGTGACGCGCACCCGGTCGTAGAGCTGAATGTCGTTAAAGGTGCCGTTGTAGCCATCGAGGAAAGCGCGTACCGGTCCAGAGCCGTCATCCACGATGATGCTCTCTGTGCTCACGGCGAGCACGACGCCGGTCACCTGCACCAGCCAGCCCTGATTCTGCTCCAAAGCTGCCTCGGCGGTGCTCAGCACCTTCGGCGCTGGCGGGGTGCCGGGCGCTTCCAGCACCTGGACCTGCTCGGCCTCGAAGAACTCGATTTCCGTGTCGCCCTGGTAGATGCCTACTGTGCCGACGACGCGCACCTTCGCGCCGCGCTGGTAATTCTGCGCGTAGATATCCCCCGCCGGCGCGTGGACGGTGATGCCGCCGGTCTCGTCCTGCACGTAGAGCACGTTGAAGAACTCACCGTAGGCCGCCGTGATCGTCCCTTCCACCCACACCAGGCGATCAAGCTTGTCCGGCGTGTTGTTCAGCTCGGCGTCGGCGCGTGCCTCGGCGATGGTCATCTTCTGTAACGGCGTTCCAAGCAGCCACATGGTGGTCTGCAAGTTGAACAACTCGTTCTGCTTCCCATCCCCTGCGGTGTAGGCGAAGACGTTGAAGGGGTCGTTCGAGTCGCCGTAGAAGAAGAGCCGCCCCGCCTGGCCTGGGAAGTCATAGCCCGCCGCTGCCGCCAGGGGGATGGTGTTGGGGTAGATATAAGCATCACCGCGCATGGCGGGGTTGGACTCTGCATCCACATTGTGCGTGCGGTTTGGAACCCCATAGGTCCCCGACCCGCTATCCAGATCACCGCGGATGATGAGGTAGCCGTTTGCGCCCAGGTCATCCTGCGTCAGGGCGGACTTGTTCCGATCCACCAGCGAGCAATCCGACCAGGACTGGATCTTTTCCACATTGATGCCGATGCCGGTCTGTTCCGCCGCCGGGTAATCATGCCACAGTACACCCCATGGATAGCCGTTGTTGTCGTTGCCGTCGAGCACCTCGTCGTCATTGAAGCGCACCGGCACCTGCGTCCCCACGCGCGCTTCGATGGCTGCTACCAGGCCGTTCAGGCGATCGGCCAAATTGTAGGCCCATGGCACCTTGGTGTCGTAATCCGACATGCCGTTGAGCCAGATGCTGCCACCCGCGGCGACGAAATCGCCGATGGCGTTCATTTCGTCCTGCGTGAACTGATTCGGCCCATAGGCGTTGATGATGAGCAACTTCACCGTTTCGGTGTTCAGGTCGGAGGGGGTGATAGCGTCCAGGTTGAACAGGACGTTGTAGCCGTGGCGGGTGAGGTCCTCCACAAAGAGGCGCGCATCGCGCGGCCCGGCGCCGATGTTGTTGTGACCGGCGTCAATGAGCACCAACGGCACCTTCTCATCCGTCACGTTGCCGTGCAGCTCGCGGATGTTATCCCCAGGATAGTCACCCGCCGAGGCGCCGGTCAACTCCGCCGTGATCGTGACCGGCCCCGTGCTTGTCGGTTGCCAGGCCACGTTGGCGGTCACATCCGGGCAGGGCCCGTACGTGCAGATGCCCACCGTCAGCGGCACGACGCCGATTACCGTGCCGTTGGCGCGGAAGGTCACCGAGACCGTCTCCGTCGTCAGGCCGCGGTTGGTGACGCGAGCCGTGTACAGCGTGGGATTGTAGATCGTGGGCAGGGAGGGTTGTGCCTGCAGGTCCGTGATGGCGATGTTCACCGTCCCGTCCGTCCAGATGGGCGAAGAGACGATGCGATCACCGTCGGCCTGGATGGCCTTGGCGTAGAAGTACTGCACGCCTTCAGGAATCGTCAACTGCGGCGTCCAGGTGAAGGGCGCAGCGTTAGGCGTATACTCGGCAGCCACCACCCCCTTGTTGGTGATGAGCTGGACTTTGGTCACGACCTCGCCATCCGGATCGCTGCCGTACACCTCAAAGGCGATCTGCCCTGTATTGGGGATTTCCGCCCCCATCCAGAAGCCGTTGGCCTTCATCCAGAAGCGGAAGTTTTTATCCTCCGTGGCGAAGGTGCGGCGCGCGCGCAGCGCCTCCAGCAGCGCATCCTTGGTCAGCTCCGGCATGAGCACGCCCGTGCGGTGATCGGTGTTGAAGCCCCAGTTGGGGGAGTGCGTGTCGGCGTTGTTGGTGGCACCCAGCTTCCAGCCGTAGTCCAGCGAGCGGATGTACTCATCCTCGGAGAACACATAGGACGTGCCGGAGCCGTTTCCGACCTCCTCCAGGCGGGCGATGTCGCTGATTTCAGGGTGGTACTGCCAGTCGTTGAAGTTAATCCAGCCGGGGTGGTTGAACTGCATCACCGTGCCCGCGCCGTCGAGTGCCTGCGTACCGGTGATCTCCACCCAGTGATAGAAGCCCTCAACCGTAACACCGCGCTCCAGGTTGGGCGTGTAGTCGCAGTACGTGCAACCGGGCACGTTGGTGCGCACAGCATGGCGTGTTGTGTTGAAGACGTTAATGTGACCTTCCGCGCCCTGGGTGTACTCAAAGCCGCGCAGGGCCACAAATTCGCCGGGGATGGTGGCCGCATTGACCGCATCGAGCAGGGCCTGCCATTCGGCATCGTCAATGGCGTAGGAGTGATCGGTGAGCGCCATGAAATCGAACCCCGCCGCTTTGCCGCTCGCCAGGGCCTGTTCCGGCGTACCGGAGCCATCCGAGAACGAGGTATGGTTGTGCAGGTCGCCAAAGTAGACGTGCATTGGCGGCTCTTGCGCGGTGGTGAAACTCCACACCACATCCGCACCTAGCGAGTTGCCGGCGCGGTCGCGCACCGAGCCCTTCAGCGTGACCGTGTAAGCGCGTGAGGGCAGCAGGCTGCTGCTGGGATCCAGCGTAGCCACTGTGCGCGCCGGGTTCAAGAGAATCGTGGCTGGCACTTTGCCGAACGGCCCGGTCAGGTAGAAGCTCTCAGCAGTGAAACTGGCGGCATCCATCGTCTCAGAGAAGGTAACCACCAGCGAGGCGGAGAGGGGCACCGCTGTAGCATCCGGCAGCGGATAGCGGGCCAGCACCGTGGGGGGGGTTGTATCCGCGTCACCGGTGGTGAAGCTCCAGGAGTAGGGCGCGGCCAGCGCGTTACCCGCCAGGTCCTTGATGGCGGTGGTGAGGGTCGCCGTGTAGCGCGTCTGCGGCACCAGGAAATCGTTGGGCGTGAAAATCGCTGTGCGCGTGTTCACATCATACGTGATCGCGCCCGCGACCAGGCCCTGCGGGCCGAAGAGCAGGAAGCTGCCCCCGTTCACGCTGGACGGCTGTAGGGGCTCGTTGAAGGTGGCATGGAGCGGATCGTAGATACTCACGCCGGTTGCATCCGCCGGGGGCACCGTGCTTTCCACTGCGGGCGGGGTGGGGTCATAGACGAAGACGTCCGTCTGGTAGCGCGGCATCACCTGCGCGCCGTTGTAGTTCCCGCTGAACCCGATGATGGTCAGCGTATCCCCGCTGTTAAAGCCGCGCATATCAATGCGCGTGTCCTTATCCACAAAAATCGTCACCTGGCCAGAGCCATCATTAAGCTTGAAGCTCCAATCGGAGGCCCCTGGCGTTGGTGGATTGGTGGTCCAGGTGGCTGTGCCGGTCACACGAATGAGCCACCCCTGGGTCGCGTTGACGTTGCCCGTTGTGGTGGGCATGGGATCGGGGACGGGCGCAGTTCCATGCGTGGAGACACCCGTCAGGGGGTCAATTTCCAACAAACCATTGTACACCTTGAGCGTGCCGGTGACCTGTACCACATCCCCCAAGGCGATGGTGGGCAGGGTCGTGCTGCCGGCGTAGATGTACATACCGCCGGTGGCGTCTTGAATCACGAAGGCGTTATTGCGATACACGCCCGGCGGGACGGTGACCACGCCGCGCAGGGTGCCGCTCCAGCCGGCACCGGCAGCGCGCGCCTCCGCGATGGGCGTGATACTCGTGCGCGTGGCGAAGCTCCAGACGTAGGGCGCGGCCAGCGCATTACCGGCCAGGTCCTGGATGGCGGTGCTCAGGGTCGCCGTGTAAATGCCGTCCAGCTCCAGCGGCTCGTTTGGTGTGAAGGTGGCAGTGCGGGTTGAAGCCTCGTAGGTCACCACGCCCGCAACCTCACCCGTGGGGCCCACCAGAGTAAAGCTGGTCGCATCCACGCCACTCACCGGTTCGCTGAAGGTAGCGGTAAGCACCGTGTCGAGCGGGACCTGGGTCGCGCCGTCAGCCGGCGTGACGCTGACGACCTCCGGCGGGGTGTTGTCCACGTATTCCGTGGTGAAGCTCCACACGTAAGCTTCGGCCAGCATGTTACCCGCCAGGTCCTTGAGCGTCGTGGTCAGCGTGGCGGTGTAGGTGGTGTTGGAGGCCAGGGGCGCGTCGGGCGTGAAGGTTATGGTCCAGGTGGCAGGGTCGTAACTCAGCGTGCCGGCGACCAGGCCGTTGAGGCCGCCCGGCCCCTCCAGCGTGAACTCGCCTGCTTGTGGTGGCTGCATCCCCTCGCTGAAAGTGGCCTGCACCACCGCGCTCAAAGGAACATCCGTGGCTCCAGGTAGTGGAGCAACACCGACCACCTGCGGAGCCACCGTGTCGGCCATTACGTCTGCCTGCATGCGAGGCATAAGCTGAGGCGCGTTGTAATTGCCGCTAAAGCCGCGAATCGTCAACACAGTTGGGGAAACGTAAGCGCGCATGTCAATTTGCGTGTCCTTATCCACGAACACATTGACCGGCCCCGTCCCATCGTTAATCACAAATGTCCAGTTGGACGCACCGGGGGCGGGCGGAGTGGTGCTCCAGGTAGCTACGCCGGTGACTTCCACCAGCCAGCCCTGGGTTGCACCCAGGCCGCCGGTCGTCGTCGGCAGGGGCGCGGGCACGCTGCCCGCAGTGTGGACGTATACCCCTTCCAGCGGGTCCACTTCCAGCAGGCCGTTGTAGAGCTTGAGCGTGCCGGTGATTTCGACAACATCGCCTAGCTCCATGGTGGGCAGGGGGGTACTGCCAGCGTAAACGTACATGCCGCCGGTATCGTCCTGAATGGCGAAAATGTTGCCCGCGTACATCCCCGGCTTGACCGTGACGTGGCCCAACATGCGGCCACGCCAGCCGGCGCCGTTAGCGCGCGCCTGGGCGATGGGCACCAGCTCCAACGGCGACTCAACGACGGTGCTCACAGGCAGGCCAACGGTGCGCGTGGGCCAGTTCCCCGCGCTGATGCCGTAGTCACTGTTCACCAGCGTGGTCGCTGCTCCAGGGGCGGTCACCTGCACCGTGCGCGTCACCGTTTCGCCATTGGCCATGCTCTCCAGCAGCCACGTCACGACCTGTCCATCCGCCGTGCCGCCATCTGAAATGGTGTTGATCGTGACCCCGGCAGGTAGTGTATCCGAGATCACCACGGACGTGGCGGCCTGGTTCAGCTCGTTGGTGGCAATGATGGTATAGGTGAAGTAAGCGTTGGTCTGTACTTTAGCGGGTGCGCTCTTGGTGATGATGAAGCGCGGTTCGCTGAGTGGCATGCCGGTGACGCTGATGTTATCCACGCCAATCCACTCATCGCTGCCCGATGCGTTGGTCGTCATCCAGCGGATTTCGAGCATTGGCTGGTTATCCGCATCCGCGGGTAACACCACCGAGACGGAGGTTTCCTTCGTCAAACTGGGGCCATCGCTGGCATCGGCCACGAAGGCAGCCGGGACGTTGGTAAAGTTGCCGCTGTTGCCCACGCGATAGTGCAGAGCCACGGGTTGCGTCGCGTTATCTGCGCTGGTGTCAATATCGCGCAGGACGTAAGATACAGTAATGTCCTTGTAGCCGCGCGTGTCCAGCCGCAGGAGGATGAAGGGCGCATCGGCCGTTCCTGACCCCTGGAAGGCAACCACCGGGTCGGTAATTTCGAACTCGGCAATACCGCCCGATGTGTTAGTCGCAGGGTTAGTCTGATTGGCCATAACATTGATCGGCGTGTTGGTCCCATCCGCGAGCAGGGTTTGCGGGTCGGTTCCAATTGCGGTTGTCAGGTCATCGCCGCGATGCCCGACAAGGCCCGGCACGCCAGACCAGTCATTAGCGGTCGTGATGAGCGAAGTATCGCTCCAGTCCTGGGAGAAGGGGAGCGGCTGATAGCTCGTGTCCTGGGGCGTGCTTGTGGGCACGTCTTCGGGCGGCAGGAGTCGCTGCGCGGCGCCGCTTTGCGGCGCGATGAGCGGGACGAGCAGTCCCAGGATGACCAGCAGGGTAAACCAACGGGATTTCATAGAACCTCCTCAAAAGGATACAATCGGAAACTCTGGTTGAAATGGGGGTAAAGTCCTGATATCTGATTTAACGCTATCGCACCTCCTTCCAAAAAAGCTATGTGTTCAAGGGCCACGCAATTGATGGGCAACGGAAATTGTATGAAAGGCTTTAGCCTGCCGAGACAGACAACCTACCTCTATCCCCAGGACATGGCACAGACTTTAACCGGCGATCCTGCTAAAGACTAATTTTACGCTCCAGCCGCTGCAAGCGTTGCTGCAACTCGCTCAGGCTATGCTCTGGCGCACGCTGACGCTGCGCCCGGCTGAGGGCGCTTTGCGTAAACGCGCGGGCGCGCTCCAGGTCACGGGCGTGCCATTCGTAGTATTTGGCCAGCTCGATGAGCGGTTCCAGGGCGTGCGGGTCACGTTCGGCCCAGCGCTGCCAGAGCGCGCAGGCTTTGTCCCAGGCTGCGGTTTGCTTGTAATGCGCGCTCAAACTGCGCCACAGGTAAAGGGTGACATCCGCAGGGAGCGCGTCGCTTTCCAGGGCGCGCAGCCAGGCTTGGAGTGCGCGCTCGCTTTCCCCGGCCCTGGCGTAAAGGCGGCCCAGGCCAACCCATTCGGCGGCGCTGATCGTCACTTGCTCAGGCCTGGCGAGCCGCTCACCCATGCACGCGAGCAGCGTCACCAGACTGAGCACGTCCATCCGATTATGATAAAGCACCGGCGTGATGAAGTCCGCGGAGCCCCAGCGGAGATAGTCGCGGTAGAGCATCGGGATCAGCCACGAGGGGACGTCCTGTTGCGTGCGCCGCACGCCAAGCATGGCTTGTTCAATCACGCCAAGCTGGCGGGACGGCAGGTGGTCACGCCACAGCAGCCGGGCCTTGGGCAGCAGGTCCAGGTGCGGCAGGCTGCGCCAGGATGCGGTTACCCGGTTGAGCAGGCAACGGCTCTCCAACACCGGCACATCGAAGCCCAGGCCGTTAAACGTGACCAGCGCCGAGGCATCCCGCAGGCGTTCCTCCAGGTAGGCCAGGGCGGCTGGCTCCTCTTCTGGCGTGCGCAGGAAGATCAGCTCCAGGGTCAGCCCGTCCTGCTCCCACACGCCGAGGCCGATGAGGAAGGCGAAGGTGCCCGCCCCGCCCGCCAGGCCCGTTGTTTCGGTGTCGAGGAAAGCTGGACGTGGCCCTGGATCCACGCCCAGCAGGTGAGCGTACAAGGAGGGTGAGACGGCGCGCCAGAGGCCCAACGCATAGTGTCCGTGACATTCTTCAGCCGCGTAACGTCGCGGCAACACCCAGGTGCCGCCGCGAGAAGTGCTTCTTTCTTCTCCCGACAAAGCTAACGTGCGCGTACGGCCTCCTCTGAAAGTCAGCAAATCCTCAAGTCAGAACCCCGGCTGGCTAGAGGCCAATGCCTCGCAGATAGAGAAACCAAACGCCTGCAAAATAGGTGACCACCAAAAGTAAGGCATCTATCTCGACGATCCAGATGCGTCGTTCCAGGCGTGCCTGATTGCTGATCAAGCCCAGATTGGTCAGGAGCAATCCCAACAAGCCTACCAGGGCGAACTGTTTGTCCACGGCGCCCAAAAAACGCCCGCTGGTGTAAAAGAAATCGGTAAGGGCCAGGGCGAACATGTTGAAAACGTTGCTGCCGAAGAGATTGCCGATCGCCATATCATAGGCGCCAATCTTCACCGCGGCGATGACGGCAACCAGTTCAGGCAGGGAGGTGATGAGCGCCACCAGCACTGACCCTACAAAGCCCGTGCCCAGACCGGTAATGTCCGCGATGTCGGCGCTGCTGCTCACCATGTAAGGCGAAACCAGCACCAGGACGAGCGAAGCCAGGCCGAAGCCGATCAGGCCGGTGCGCAAGGAGGGCATCCCGCACAACTCTTCTTCTGAAAGCTCTGCTTCGCCCCCACCATCGCCGGCGCGGATGAGCCACACACTGGCCAGGTAGGTCACGATGATGAGCAGGCTGTCCAGGCCAACAAATCCGATGGCGGCATTGATGTCGGCCAAAATAAAGAAACTCGTCATGCCCGTCAACAGGACGGCGAAGCTGGCAGTCAGGGTGTGCTTCATGGCCACGCGCCGCAGGACGCGCTGGCGGAAGAAAACCAGTCCTGTCAGGCCTACCAGAAGCATGTTAAACATGTTGCTACCGAGCATGTTGCCCGCAGCGATGCTTAAAACATCTTGACGAATGGCGTTGATGGAAGTCAGGAATTCAGGCAGGGAGGTGGCGCCAGCCATGAGCAGGGTGCCGATAAACATTCCCCCCAGGCGGGTGCGACAGGCAATGACATCCCCGTATTCGGCCAGCTTGATGGCGGCCAGCACGAGCAGAGCTGAAGACACGAAAAAGACAATCCATGCCATAGTGTCTTTGTCCTCCCAGTTACGATCGTTGTTTGTTCAAGCCACGCTCGTAACTGAGCGGCCACGCCACCAGGATCCCGGTGTTGGGTTGCGTAAGATCGCCCACGATAGCTTCGACAGCTTCGGTACAACGCTGCACCGTATCCTCATCTGGCACGAAGGTAAGCAGGGTATAGTTGCCGCGCTCGGCGCGCTCCATGAGGCGCTCGAAGCCGAAACGCATGGGCAAGTGTTTCCCCTGGAGCTGTCGCCGATAAATCCCCGAACTTTCGATGATGGTCACTCCCCTGACGCCAGCTTCGTTCCAGGCATTCAGGACGGCATCCAGTTTGTCCGGGTCGTCAAGGATGTAGATTACCGCGTACATGACACTCTCCTCTCAATTCCTTACCAGTCAGTGAGGTTGGATTTTTTAGCTGCGAAGCTATTCTAACAGATTTTGGATGCTAGACAAGGGGACCGGGACCCTGGCGAGACTGTGGCCCTTGTCCATCCCTGGTGAGCGCGTTGAGCTTCCTGGTCAACGCGCCAGGCGCCATAACCCGGCCTGGCGAACGGCATCCAGGGCCGCCTGGTATTCCTGAGGGGTGATGCGGCGGTGCAAGGGAGCATCGGCTGTGCTGCACTCCCTGGCCCGATAGGCGGGATGGTACTGCGCCATGACGTTGATGTAGGTGTTGCGTGAGATCTCTTCCGCTAAAAAATGGGCGATGGCAGCTGTGCCCGCCAGCCCGCCCGGCAGGACCAGATGCCGCACCAGCAGGCCGCGTTGAGCCAGCCCGTGCTCGTCCAGCTCCAGGTCCCCGACTTGACGGTGCATTTCGCGCACCGCCGCGCGGTTGACTTCGGCGTAGCCGCGCACGCCCGAAAAACGCTCGCCCAGCGCGTTGTCGGCATACTTCATGTCGGGCATGTAGATGTCTATCAGCCCCTCCATCAGGGCCAGGGCTTGCGGGGCGTCGTATCCGCCCGTGTTGTAGACGATGGGCAGGTGCAGGCCGCGTTCCGCGGCGTGGAGGATGGCCAGGGCGATGGGGACCGCGACGTGGGTGGGCGACACCAGGTTGATGTTGTGACAGCCCCAGCGCTGCAGCTCCAGCATGATGTCGGCCAGCGTTTCCGGCGTCACCGCCTCGCCCACGCGCTGCTGACTGATGTCCGCGTTCTGGCAGTAGACGCAGTGCAGGTTGCAGCCGGCGAAGAAGATGGTGCCCGAGCCGCGCCAGCCGCGCAACACTTCTTCCTCGCCGTGATGCGGGCCGAAGCTGGCCACGTACGCCATATCGGCGATGCGGCATGGCCCCGGCCCGCGCCGCCGATCCAGCCCGCACAGGCGGCCACACAGGCGACAGGCGCGCAATGCGGCCTCGGCTTGCGCGCGCTTTCCCGCGCGCGCGGCATCGGTCAGCTTCAGGTAGGCCGGCCCGCGCATCGGGACACGTTACGCCTCGTAGCCGTTGGGGTGGCGCTTGTGCCACGCCCAGGCGGAAGCCACGATCTGGCGGATGTCGGGGTACTGCGGCGTCCAGCCTAGCTCGCGGCGGATGGTTTCGCTGCTGGCGATGAGCACCGCCGGGTCGCCGGGACGCCGCGCGGTCACGACGGCGGGGATGGGGTGGCCGGTCACCTCGCGGCAGGCGTCAATGACCTGCTTGACCGAAAAGCCCAGGCCGTTCCCCAGGTTGTAGTGCCGGCTGCCCAGCTCATCCAGCGCGTGCAGCGCCAGGATGTGCGCCTGTGCCAGGTCAATCACGTGGATGTAGTCGCGGATGCAGGTGCCATCCGGGGTGGGGTAGTCGTCCCCGTAGATGTTGACCTTTTCGCGTTTGCCCAAAGCCACCTGCAGCACCAGGGGGATGAGGTGGGTTTCGGGGTGATGGTCCTCGCCGTAAGCTTCAGATGCGCCGGCAGCGTTGAAGTAGCGCAGCGCGGCGTATTTCAGGCCGTAGATGCGCTCCAGCCAGTGCAGGTAGCGTTCCAGGATGGCTTTGGATTCGCCGTAGGGGCTGCCCGGCACGATGCGCTCGCTTTCCGCGATGGGGATGCGCTCCGGCTGGTCGAACAGGTTGGCGGTGGAGGAGAGGATGAAGCGCTTCACGCCGTGCTCGACCATGCTCTGCAGCAGGTTCAGCCCGTTGGTGACGTTTTCCCCCAGATATTTGAAGGGCTTTTCCATGGACTCGCCCACCAGGGAGTAGGAGGCGAAGTGCATCACCGCTTCGGGGTGATAGGTCTCCATCACGGCATCTATCTCGTGTTTGCGGGCCAGGTCGCCCTGGACGAAGACCGCATCCGGGTGCACCGCGTCGCGATGGCCCTGGTAAAGGTTGTCGAAAACGATGACTTCTTCTCCGGCCAGGAGAAGTTGTTCGGTCACCACACTGCCGATATAGCCGGCTCCACCGGTCACTAAGATACGCATAAAGATGCTCCTTTCAGAAGTCTAAAAAATCTGCAAATCTGCAACTGCAAATCTGCAAATCATATTCGTGGGCACAGCAACTTCGCCCCTACAGCTCCCGCTTCGGGCGACTGCTGCCCCCTTGAGGGGGCGCCGCTTACAACTCCACTTCCATCTGGCGGAAGGGTGGGGTGCCCAGGCGCACGCTGCGCCGCACGGGGTCCTTGTCGGCGATGGCGAACGGCTCACCATCCACCGTGATCTGACGCGGCACGCGCACCAGCCCGTGCATCACCAGCTCGACGTGCTCGTACGGGGGCGTGTAGCCCTCCTCCAGCACCTCCCAGGCGAGGCTGAGATGCTGTCCCTGGCGGGTAAGGCGCAGGCGGCTGAGGCGATAGGCCCCCTGTTGATACGCCAGGCCTTCGCCCGCGTCCTCGTACAGCCAGGAGTCCGCGCTGCCGTCCTCCAGTTGCGGGTAGACGTGCAGACGGATGAATTTCTGCTCGCGCGCCTCGACGCACGGCCCGCTTTCCCCCAGGATGAGCACGCTGCCCGCGCGCACGTAAAGCGGCACCAGCTCCAGCGGGGCAAACGCGCGCGTCTCCGGCCCGCGCACAATGGCGTTGGTCCAGAAGTCGTACCACGCCCCCGGCGGGAGGCGCACGGCGCGCTCCTGCGCCCCCGCTTCCAGGATGGGGGCTACCAGCAGCGCGTCCCCGCACAGGAAGGCGTCATCCACATCCCACAAAGACGCATCCGCATCGGCCACACCCCAGGCGAGCGGGCGCACCATCGGCCAGCCGAAGCGGTGCATCTGCCAGACCGCGGTGTAAAGGTACGGCAGCAACTCGTAGCGCAGCTCGATGAAGCGGCGCACAATCGTCAGGTAGGGTTCGCCGTAAGACCATGGCTCCTGATCCGGGGCGTTGATTTCGGCGTGCGCGCGGAAGAAGGGCATGAAAGCGCTCATCTGCACCCAGCGCGTGAACAGCTCCCCATCGCACGTGCCGATGAAGCCCCCCGTATCCGGGCCGGTAAAGGCCAGGCCCGAAAGGCCAAGGCCCATCACCAGCGGGATCGTCAGACGATACGAAGCCCAGGTGCTCTGATTATCCGCCGTCCATGAAGTGGCGTAGCGCTGCACGCCCGCCCAGCCCGCGCGCGTGATCACCACGGGTCGGCGTTCCGGTGCCAGCTTGAGCAGGCCCTCCTGCGACGCGCGCGCCATGAGCATCCCGTAGAGATTGTGCGCCTCACGGTGATCGCCGCCGCGGCCCTCCATGCTGTGGCGCGTCACCTCCGGCAGGGTGCGATCGCCGGCGCTGGCGAACACGCCTGGCTCGTTCATGTCGTTCCAAAAACCAGCCAGGCCGGCCTCGATGAGCGGGCGGTATTGTTCCCCCCACCAGGCCCGCGCCGCGGGCGATGTGAAGTCTGGGAAAGCGCAATCCCCCGGCCAGACCGGCGCGATTACCGGCTTGCCATCCGGCAGGGTACAGAAATGCCCCCCCGCCAGGCCACTCTGGTAGACCGGATATGTTGGGTCCTGCTTAATGCCGGGGTCAATGATGGCCACCAGCTTGAATCCCATGTGCCGGAGCTCTGTCGCCAGCCCGGGCAAATCGGGGAAGCGTTCCCGATCCCAGGTGAAGACGCGGTAGCCATCCATGTAATGGATATCCAGATGGATGGCATCGCAGGGCACTTGATGGGCGCGAAAATCCTCGGCCAGCTTGCGCACGCGCGCTTCCGGATAATAGGACCAGCGCGATTGCTGGTAACCCAGCATCCACAGGGGCGGTAGCGCGTGGCGTCCGGTCAGCTCGGTGTAGCGTTCCAGCACCGCGGGCACGCTGCCCACCGTAAGATACACGCGCAACATCCCGCCCGCGAAGCGCATCTCAGCCACATCCGGCTCAAAGGCGCCCAGATCGAACTCCGCGTACCAGGGATTCTCGTAGAACGCCAGGCAGGCGCGATCCGACGCCGCGGGGTTCACGCTCACATAGACGGGGATATTCAAGTTAATCGGGTCCTCACCGGGCGCATAGCCGGCGGGGTCGCGGTTCCACAAAATATGCACCTGTCCGCGGCGGTTCCAGGGGGTGGCGCGCTCCCCCAGGCCAAAACAGCGTTCTTCGGGGGAAAGGGCTACACGCTCGCGCACCTCGCCACTTTGCGCCCAGGCAAAGCCCAGCGAGCGGCGGATGACCCGCCCCTCCGCATCGGTGAGCGTTACGCTGCTATCCGCGCGGGAGACGTGCACCTGCAACTGCTCGCCAACGACCACCACCTCTTCCCCACGGTCATCAATGCCAAAATCCACCCCGTCCCAATCCAGTTCCCCTTTCACCAGCGCGTAGGGGATGGGGAACTCAGGCTCTGGCTCATCCTGGATCCAGGTAAGGCTTACCAGATCGGGCGCCAGGAACGTGACGTTCAGCGACACCCCATCGCTGACGAGGATAGCGCCACGTGGATGCATGAGGACCTGACGCACTGCGCCGGGCGTGCGCCACGTCCGCGGCCAGGGCTTGCGTTCCAGGCGCAGGCGGCGGAAGTAAGCCAGCCAGCGCCGGGCGCCGTGACGGCGGCTCGTCAGATCCCAGGTTGCTTCGGCCCAGGCCTTGCGGTGACGTTGCAAAATCGAAAGGCGCATATTGGTCCACCCGATGGCGCGCATCGTACCCAGCAATGATTTCAAAGATGCCATACTGGTTCCTCTCATCTGATTGACTTTTTAGGGGGCGCTTGTCGCCCGTGCGGCTATTATAGCCCAGCCCCGCGACTTGACAAAATTTCAAGCTGCGGTACAATCCCAGCCGTCAAGGGAAACACAGATTCCCTTGACTGAGCCGAAGTGGCGGAACTGGCAGACGCGCTGCGTTCAGGGCGCAGTGAGGGTTCCCTCGTGTGGGTTCAAATCCCACCTTCGGCACTGCCCTCTGGGGGAGATGGCAGTACAAGCAAAAAGGGGTTAAAGGTCCACTCAAGCAAAAAGCGCCGCGTAAGCGGCGCTTTTTGCGTTACTTTCTCATGGCTGTCCTCGTTTGCGGGATGTCGCTGGGGTGACCGGACGCTCACATCCAGGCGTGGCAAGCCCCCCTATCGGATGCTATACACGTTATGGATGACCTCGCGCGGCGTAGTGATGCCCTGCTGCACCTTGATCATCCCATCGCGGCGCATGGGGATCATCCCATCGGCCTGGGCCTGATGCAGCAGCTCATCCGCCGGGGCGCCGCGCATGATGAGGCGGCGCAGCGTCTCGGTGAGGGTGAGCACTTCAAAGACGCCGGTGCGTCCCAGGTACCCCGTCCCTGCGCAGAAGTTACATCCCTGCCCACGGGCATACTGGTTGATGGAGACCTGCAGCTCGCGTTCGTAGTACAGGCGCTCTTCCGGGGAGGGCGTGACCGCGGTGCGACAATGGGGGCACACGCGGCGTAACAGGCGCTGCGAGACAACCCCGATCAGGCCCGAAACGAGCAGGAACGGCTCCACCCCCAAATCAATCATGCGGTAGATGGTGCCGACCGCGTCATTGGCGTGGATCGAGGAGAGCACCAGGTGCCCGGTCAAGGCGGCCTGGGTGGCGATCTCCGCCGTCTCGCGGTCACGGATCTCGCCGACCAGGATGATGTTCGGATCCAACCGCATGATGGCACGCAGCCCCGTCGCAAAGGTGATGCCGGCCTGGCGGTTCACCTGGATTTGATTGATGCCCTCGAACTTGTATTCGACAGGGTCCTCGATGGTCATGATATTGTTTTCGTTGCGGTCGAGCTGGTTCAAGGTGGCGTAGAGCGTCGTTGTTTTGCCCGCGCCGGTTGGCCCGGCGATCAGCAACATGCCAAAGGGCAGCTTATAGAGGCGCTGGTAAGCCTCCAGCGCTTCGGGCAGGAAGCCCAGCTCGTTCAAATCACGCAGCGAGAGGGTTTTATCCAGAATGCGCAGGACGGCCATCTCCCCGTAAAGCGTCTCCGCCGTGGCGACGCGCACATCCACCTCGCCGTTTTCCGATTCAAAGACGAACTGCCCATCCTGCGGGCGGCGCCGCTCGGCAATGTTCATATTGGCCAGCACCTTGATGCGGCTGATGAGCGGCCCGTGCACGCTCAAAGGCACCGTCAACATATCGTGCAGGATGCCGTCAATGCGGTAGCGGATGCGCACATGCGACTCTTGCGGCGTAATGTGGATATCCGAGGCGCGGTCGCGCACCGCCTGGTTGATGAGCAGCTCGATGATGCGCGCCACCGGGCTTTGGCTGAGCGTGTCAAAACTCAGGCGGGGAGGAGCTGTGGTTGGCGTAGACGGCTCGGCCACTTCGACCTGATCAAGCTGCCGTTCGATTTCACCGCGCGTGCGGTAGTACAGGCGCAGCGCCTCCTGGATGTCCTCGCGCACGCCCACCGCTGGGCGGATGCGCAGGCCGGTGCGCAGGCTGATGTCCTCCAGCGCGCGGATGTCCTGCGGGTTTTCCATCACCAGCAGCAGCTCGCCCTCGATGATGTCCAGCGGGATCACGTTGTAGCGTTTGGCGACCTCTTCCGAAAGCAGGGCCAGCGCTTGGGGTTGGGCGCGGTGGCGCTTCAGGTCAATGAGCGGCAGGTTGAGATGCAGGCTCAGGGCGATGGCCAGATCGCGCGATGACAACACTTTCTGCTCAAGCAGCACATCCGCCACGCCCTGGCCGGGGAATGTCTGGCTGGCCGCAGCATCGTACTGCTCCTGCGTGATCATGCCTGCCTGCAGGAGAATTTCTGCCAGATCCAGGGCCGGTACGTTTTCCATGCTAGCTTACTCCAACAACTTTTGTACCAGTGCCACAATCGCCGGTGACTCCGGCGTGATGGGCTCTTCCAGCGTGTACTTGACGCCGACAGGTAAGGGGTCGAACAATTCACGCAGGGGGGTGCCGCGTACCAGGAGCCCACAGCGTTCCGTTGAAATGGCGTGAGTTTTAAACGACTGAAGCAATGAGCGCGCCGTCATCAAATCCGCAGCTTCTGGAGAGGAGATGAAGAGGACCAGGCGCGCGCGTCGGGCTGCTTTTAAAACAACCTCCGAAGCCTGTAAAGGAACTTCGATCAGCGCCAGCCGCACGCTGCTCAGCACCGTATCGCACAGGTGGTCCAGGTTCTGGGGCGAAAGGCCGCCCAAAGGCGCATCCCCGCTTAAATTGTAGAGCACGAAAAACGCCTCCGGGTGACGTACGGCCAGCGTGCTCCATTGGCGGATCTGCTCCATGCTGGACATGTCAAGGGGCTCAGGGCGCAGTGGGAGTCCCGCCACCTGTTCATACTCGGTGGTGAAGGGCCGTAAGTCGGCCAGGAGGAGCTCGTCACTTGCGGGCATGCGGCGACGCAGGGAGCGCGCCAGGGCAAAAATCACAGGGGCGGCGCTGGTGCGCGGCAGGCTGATGAAGACGACCACTTGCCCGCTGGCTTGAACAGGCTGTGGCGTCGCGCTTTCGGATAGCGTCTTTTCGATCAGGGTGTACAGTTCAACCAATTGATAAGGCTTGACGATGTAACCGTCCGCCCCGATTTTTTTGGCTAGCTGCTGGTCATCCTCGTGGCTTTTCGCGGAAAGAATAAGAACCCGCGTTGCAGCAGTCTGAGGATTGCTGCGGATGCGATTGAGCACCTCGTACCCATCAATGCCGGGCAGCATCAAATCCAGCAGGATCAGGTCCGGTTGTTTCTCCTGCACCAGGCGCAAGCCCTGGATGCCGTTGGAGGCCACAAAGGTCTCATACCCCTTCCGCTTAAGCGCCATTTCCAGCACTTGAACGGAAAAAGCATCGTCATCCACAATTAGAATTTTGTAGCTCATACCTCCACCCCCTTGCAGGTGATTCAGGAAAACTTGTTTGCGATTTGGTTTATTCCCAAGTTTAACATGAAAGCCGCTTCGGTCAATCCTCTTTTGAATATAGATGTGCAACTTTAATGGCCTTGTTGCAGCTTTGTAATTCGTTTGGTGACGTAACGCAGGGGCGGTCCCAGGGCGAGGGTAAACCCTATAGGCTTCCATGCACATCAAGCAGGAGCCGGGGCTTGACTCCGCTCTACAGACATCAATTTCAGTATCGGGCGCAGCGTAGGGGTGCAGCGTCGCTGCGCCCCTACGGAACTCCGCATCCCCAAGGTTTTGTGCGGACGGGACGTCCGCGATCCCAGGATGATGGGCAATTACTCCAGGTCAGGGTGCTTTAGAACCTATGGTGTGGGCCCCGTCCCCGCCCCCTAAATCCCCCCGACATCGGGGGGACTTCCACTCCCTCCCCATTGACGGGAAGGGTTGGGGAGGGGCACTCCTCCCCATTGCCGGGAAGGGTTGGGGAGGGGCATGAAATGCGTTCCCTACGTGCAGAACTTTGTGTGAATTTCTTAACTTGATGCGCACACCCCTACACGGTCGCTCCAGGGCGGCTGGTTTTTTCTTTGCCGTTTCAACAAACTCAGTTATAATGTGGGCATAGAGGGTCATGGTGAGGTGGCTTATGAAGACCAACCTGAAAGTGTTGTTTGTGGCTGCAGAAGCAGTACCCTTTGCTAAAGTGGGCGGCCTGGCGGAAACGGCTGCCGCGCTGCCTAAAGCGTTGCGTGCCGCGGGCGTGGATGTGCGCCTGATGATTCCCCGTTACGGCGGCATACGGAACGAGGGAGCGAAGGCGGAACGTATCGGCGATCCCATCCCCGTGAAGGCTGGAGCCCAGGAAGAGCGTGTCCATCTGTTGCGCGCGACCGGTCTGGGAGATGTGCCGGTGTATCAGGTGTGGGATGGCAATTACTTCTCCGCGCGGGAGAAGGTCTACGGTTTTAACGATGATCCCCAACGCTTTATGTTCTTCTCGCGCTCCGTACTGGCTGCGTTGCGCACGCTGGACTGGAAGCCCGACCTGATCCACGCCAATGACTGGCACACAGCGCCTGTTGTGGCCTGGCTGGATACAGAGGGCCGGCAGGATCCCTTCTGGGCTTCGATTGCCACGCTTTTCACCATTCATAACCTGGGTTATCAGGGGGATGTAGGGCGTCTCATTCTCACCTTTGGCGGCATGGAGTCGCTCCCGCACCTGCCCTACGAGCGTCCGGGGCGCGTCAACTGGATGGCCCAGGGCATCGCGCACGCCGATGTGATTAATACCGTCAGTCCTACCTACGCCCAGGAAATCCTCACACCGGAACAAGGTCAGGGGCTGGACGGCCTGTTGCGGGCCCGTCGCGAGCAGCTCTTTGGCGTCTTGAACGGCCTGGATGTGGAGAGCTGGGATCCAGCGCGCGATCGCGCTTTGCCGCAGAACTTCTCCGCTGAAACGGTAGGATTGCGTCTGGTGAACAAGGCGGCTTTGCAGCGTGAGGTAGCCTTGCCTGCGCGTGATGATGTGCCGTTGTTGGGCATTATCTCGCGTCTGGACGCGATGAAGGGTCTCGACCTGGTACTGCAAGGGTTCGACGCGCTGGCTCAGGCGTATGAGTTCCAGCTTGTCGTGCTGGGGGTGGGGGACCCCGCCCTGGAGCAGGGCTTCCGCGAGCTCCAACAGCGCTATCCCGATCGCGTGTGCGCCTTGATCCGCTTTGACGATCGCCTGGCGCGGCTGATGTACGGGGGCGTGGATGTGTATCTGATGCCGAGTCGCTTTGAGCCATGTGGCCTGAGCCAGATGATCGCGATGCGTTACGGGGCCATTCCGGTTGTGCGCATGACCGGTGGCCTGGTGGATACGGTCGTGGATGTGGACACCGATCCTCAACGCGCTACGGGCTTTATGTTCAAGGAGGCTACGCCTGAGGCTTTGAACCAGGCGCTGGAGCGCGCTTTTGCGGCTTATCGTGACGGGGCGCATTGGACGGCCTTGCAGCAGCGCGCGATGCGCGGCGATTTTTCCTGGGCAAATTCGGCGCGCACGTATCTGGATTTATATCAGCGCGCGCTGGCTATTCACACAACGCGCTAGGGGGCAAGATGAAGAAGCGCAGCTTTGGTCAAGGCTGCGCTTTTTATTGTAAACTGGTGGAACACGTGGAAAGTGAGGCGTGGATGAGCGTCACAAATGAGATTTGGGTCTTGAAGGGGGGACCGACGTAAAGTTTATGGCGACACAGAAACCTTTGTTGTGTATTCACGGGCATTTTTATCAGCCGCCGCGTGAGGATCCTTTTACGGGACAGTATCTGCGTGAGCCGGAGGCGGAGCCTTACTCAAACTGGAACGAGCGCATTACGGCGGAGTGTTATCGTCCCAATGTGCTGGCGGGCAATTTCGAGCGCATTAGCTTCAACATCGGCGGGACCCTGGCGCGCTGGATGGATCAGTACGCGCACGATACCTATCAGGGGATCGTGAACGCGGTGACGCATCACTACCGGCGCTATGGGGCTTCTTCGGCTTTAGCGCAGGCCGTGCATCACACTATCCTGCCTCTGGCACGGGGACGGGATAAGCGCTGCCAGATTCGTTGGGGGATTGCCAGCTTCATGCATCGCTTTGGGCATCGTCCCGATGGCCTGTGGTTGCCGGAAATGGCGGTGGATTACGAGACGCTGGAGGCGGTGGCCGAGTGCGGCTTGTGGTATGTCGTCCTTTCGGATGAGCAGGTGCGCGGCGATTTGTCGCATGGCGCAGGACCGTATAAGGTGCGCTTGAAACGCGATACGTTTATCACGGTGTTTGTGCGCAACCGTGGTATGTCGAATTATCTGTCGTTCGGCATGCCGCAACCCGATGCGGCGCGGGAGTGGATCAACGCTACGATGAGCCAGCAGCGCCCGGGCAGTTTGACGCTGATCGCTACGGATGGCGAGACGTTCGGGCACCATCATCGCCACGGGGTGGCGACCCTGACGGCTTTGACGACGCCGGGGTTCCGCGACGCTTACGAAATCACGACGTTGGGGCGGTATTTGCGCCAGCATCCGCCGGTGGCGGAGTTGGAGGTGATCGAGAACACGGCCTGGAGCTGCGGGCATCACCTGGGCCGCTGGGCGACGGGCTGCGGTTGTACGCCGGGGTGTGCCTTCTGGAAAGGTGCGCTGCGCCGGGCCCTGGACAATCTCTCGCGTGCTATTGACGAAATTTATGCGGAACAGGTGCGCACGCGCGACATCGCTCCCTGGGCTTTACGGGATGATTACATCAGTGTGCTCCTGGGGCAGATGGACGGGGCGACATTCCTGAACCAGCATCATCTGGGGCATCTTTCGACGGTGGCGCAGCAGCGTCTGTTGACCTTGCTGGAGGCGCAGATTCACCGCCAGCGCATGTTCGTGAGTTGCGCTTTCTTCTTCGACGATCTTGATCGTCTGGAGCCGCGTTACGCTATTGCTAATGCGATTAAGGCGATTGCTCTGGTGCGTTATGCGACGGGCGATGATTTGACGGCGGCTTTCCGGCGGGATTTGAGCATTGCGGTGAGCATGCGTACCGGTCGCACGGGGGCGGATATCCTGGATGAGATTCTGGCGCGGGCGGATATGGGGGCGAGTCCGCTGGGCGGTTCGATGGAGATGGCGCGTCCGCGCGAGGAAGCGCGCCCGCGTCCCAAACGCACGAAGGCCGCGCCACGTCCCGGCAAGGCGCGGCGGCGCCGTCCCACGGCGGAGCAGGACGCGGCACAGGCTGAGGCGCCTGACTCGGAGCCTGCGGCTTAGTGTCTGCGTCGAGCACCGGTTGTTAAGGAATTCACACAAAGCCACTAAGACACTAAGATTTTTTAAATTTATCCACGGATATCGTATGGGCGCGGCAACGCCGCGCCCATACACCCCATGCGCTAGAAAAACTACACCCCGTGAACATGGCTCATACAGACGTTGCATTGCAACGTCTGTTAATGTGGCAAAAACGTATGGCGCGGTTGAAGCCTGGCAACCCCTATATCTGACCTACCTCCCTTGTCTCATCGGCTAGCGGTTAAAACCGCGCCTGCTGTAGGGACAGGGCTTGCCCCTACAGGTATCCGCCGCCTTAGCGGACCACCGCCCCCCTTTTTTTAGACTACAGGGGGGCAGGGACGTCCGGCTATTATCGCATGGCGGGCATCTTAAGGGCGATGCGCCGCGTCGCCCCGTGGACCTGGCGCGCGTTCCCGGCCCCTTCTGGCCTGCGTGGGGATTGGACGAGACGACGCGGCCCCGCCTGACGGCCTGCGCTGGACACGTTCCCTGGAAGTGAGTGACGGCGGCGCGGCTCGTCCTTGCCGGGCGAGCTGCGGGCGTGCTGAAACGGACGCAAGACGGCGGGCTGCGGAGCACGTCAACCTGAACATAAAAAAGCGGCGGGGGCATGCCCCCGCCGCCGGTTGGTCAGCTTTCTTTCGGTGGATTGATCAGTTGTTTGAGCCTGTAGGCGCCTTCACGGTTGGTGATGGCCAGGACTTCGTCGCCGACTTCAAAGACGGTGACGCCGCGGGGAATGATGATTTTGCCGTTCCGAATGATGGCGGCGATGACGCATTCTCCCGGCAGGCCCAGGTCTTTGAGCTCGCGGTTCAAAATGGGCGCGTTTTCCGGGATTTTTTCCTCAACCAGCGAATAGTCGCCACGGTTGAGCTTGAGGAGCGTCATCATGTCGCCCAGGGACATTTGCTCCTGGATGAGGGCGGAGAGGATCTGGGCCGGGTTCAGCATGGCGTCTACGTGGAAGTGGCCGTTGAAAAGCCAGGCGTTGCGCGGGTCGTTGACGCGCGCAATGATGCGCGGGACTTTGTAGTGCTCGCGGGCTATGTAGCAAAGGGCCAGGTTGCCCGCGTCTGAGGGGGTGATGGCCGCCAGGACGTGGGCGTTGCGTATCCCCGCGTTCTCCAGGTTGATGGGATCAGTAGGATTGCCCTCGAAGATGACCTCACTGGGGAGTTCCTGGTGCATGCGACGCAGGACGTCCGGGCGATCCTCCAGGACCCGCACGTCATGATCATGGGCTAACAGTAGGGTTGTAAGTTGGGATGCGGTGCGACCACCGCCGGCGATCAGGACAAACATGTTATGCCTCCTCGATTCCCAGGATACGTTTGAGGTCGGATACTTTGCTGCCGGGCAGGCTGATGTGGATGAGGTCGTCTTTTTCCAGGATGGTTTCGCCACAGGGGATGAGGCCTTCGCCGTGGCGAACCAAGGCTACCGGCAGACAGTCGCTCAGGCGCTGCGTGAGCGCGGAGAGGGGTTGACCGACCCAGCTTGAGGGGACCTGTACTTCGTAGACTTCGATTTCGCCGTTGCCTACGGTGTTGATCAGGCGCATGGCCTGAGGTTGGAGCAGGGCTTCGATGCGTTCGGCCCCCCAGCGTGTGGGGCTGACGGCGTCTAGCCCAAAGGCCTCGTACAGGCTCAGCTTGCTTTGTTCGTAGTTGCGCACGATGATGCGTTCCATGCCGTAGATGGAGCGTGCGATGTGTCCAACGACGGCGTTGAGGGTGTCATCGTTGGTGACGATGGCGATGGCGTCCGCTTTTTTGATGCCGGCGCGTTCCAGTACGCCCTGATTGAGCGGGTCACCTTCCACGATGCGACCACGAAAGTCCGGTGGCAAGCGCTTGAGGGCATCCAGCTCGGTGTCTACGACAGAGACCTGATGGCCGCGCTTGTACAGGTTGTAGGCCAGTTCGATGCCTAGCCAGTTGCAGCCCACGACGATGATTTTCATGCTTCTTCCTCCTCTGAGGTCTTGTCCACGATGTAGGGGACGCTGACCACAACTAATCCTTTCTTGTTGCTCAGGGTTTTGCGCAGCAAATCTGCTGTGCGCATGTGCAGGAAACTGGAAAAGTAGCCGTGCGAGACGAATTCCGGCACGACGATGGTAATTTGCTCGTTGGGTTGTCGGCGCTTGAGGATGTACCCGATGTAGGAGAGTAAGGGTTCGAGAAGCAGCCGGTAAGGCGAATCCAGGATGACCAGGCGCACCCCTTCGCCCCAGACTTGCCATTTTTGGCGTATTTTTTCCGACTCGCTGGGGTCAATGGAGACGTGGACCGCGGTCACGTCGTGGGAGAGGTTGCGGGCATAGCGCAGGGCTGCCAGGGAACCGCGGTGCACCCCACCGATGAGCAGGATGACGCGATGGCGCGAGGCATGAGGCGGCGTGCCGTAATTTTCCAGCGAAAGGGCTTGGGCCACACGTTGATAGTGGCGATGGATGACCAGGAAGATGGCCACCAACATGGGAATGATCACCAGGACGATCCAGGCGCCTGAGGTGAATTTGGTGACCGCAAAGATCATCATGACGATAAAGGTACAGACGGCCCCGAAAGCGTTAATCACCAGCTTCACGCGCCAATGGGGGTCGAAGGTCAGGATGGACCCCCGTTCCTGCTTTATTTCACCAGGCTTGAGGTGACCGCTCTTCCACCAGCGGATGGCCATGCCGCTCTGCGACAGCGTGAAGGAGAGAAAAACGCCGATGGCGTAGAGCGGAATCAAGGCGGTGACGCTGGCGTTGAAGGTGATAATGAGAAGTGAGGCTACCCCCGCCAGCAGGACGATGCCGTTGGAGTACACCAGGCGGCTACCGCGGAAGGTGAGCTGCCGGGGCAGGTAGCCATCGTTGGCCTGCAAGGCGCTCAGGCGCGGAAAATCCGCAAAAGCGGTGTTGGCCGCCATGATGAGGATCATGGTTGTCGAGGCGATAACCGTTATGTAAATCCAGCGGGTTGCAAACACTGTGCGGGCCAACTGCGAAATGACGGTTTCCTCTTCCGAGGGGATGGCGTGAATTTTGCCCGCCAGGAAGGTGATGCTCAGGAAGAGCGTGCCCAGGATGCAGGCCATCCAGATCAGCGTGATGCCGGCGTTACGGCTGCGCGGCTCCTTAAAAGCCGTGATGCCGTTGGAAATCGCCTCCACACCGGTCAGCGCCGCTGTCCCGCTGGAGAAGGCGTGCAAAATCAGGAAAGGCGTGATGGCCTCAAGCGCGTGGTGAACTTCCATGGGCGGAGGATCAACGACCTGGCCCAGGGTGCCGCTGAAGTAGCGGATCATCCCGACGGCAACCGTTGTAAACATGGCGGCCAGGAAGAAGTAGGTGGGAATGGCGAAGGTGATGCCCGATTCCTTGACCCCGCGCAGGTTAATCAGGGTAATGAACCCCACCATGGCGACGGCGATCACGACACGCAATTCGGCCAGAGCCGGAAAAGCGGAAACAAGCTGCGCCACGCCGGAGGAGATGGACACGGCCACGGTGAGGATGTAGTCCGTCAACAGGGCCGCGCCGGCGATTTGCGCGGCAATCAGGCCGATGTTGTCGCGTGAGACAATGTAAGCCCCACCGCCACCCGGATAGGCGTGGATGGTCTGTTCGTAGGACATGGCGACGATGGCCAGCAGGACGGTGATCGCAATGGAAATGGGGAAAGCATAGACGAAAGCTGCCGCCCCTGCTGCGGCCAGGATCATCAAAATTTCCTGGGTCGCATAGGCCGTGGATGAGAGCGCATCCGAAGCGAAAACGGCCAGGCCAATCGCCTTGCCGATCGTTTGGTGGGGCGCATCGGCGGTGGGCAGGGGTCTGCCGATGAGCCTGGTTTTAAACGTACTTTGCGGCTCATAGTCCGATTGGCGTCGGACTATGGCCGTGCCTGTTTCATGTTCAATCGTGACCATAGGTTCTGTCTACTTCTTTCCTTTGCGAAGAAATGCTCTTTTGCAAGAGCGTCCGGATTGGACAAAGCCACTATTCTACGCCTGTATATCCCTTTGTCAAGGCCTGGTACGTTTCCCAGGTGATGCGCTCGCCGCCCCGGATGGTTTCGCGCACGACGCGCCAGGTCGCGTCGAACTCGATCTCCGCGTACATGAGCTGGAAGCACGTCCCATCCATGATCTCCTTGCGCCAGGTATAACCGCCCGTGTCGAAGTTGCGCTCGAAATCGAAGCGTTTATCGGCGCGCACCATCACAGGCGCGCCGCAACGCTGGCACTTCACGTAAAGATACACGCCGTCGCGGTCGCGGATCTCCTCATCCCCAGCTTTTTTAGGGGCAAACAACCTCTTGAACCAGGACATGCCATCACCTCCTCGGAGAAAAATCAGGGTGCCAGCGTCAACTCGCCCTTGCCGTACGCCTGATGTTTGGTGGAAAAATCATCCGCGCGTCCATAGGCCACGATGAAGCGCACCCGATCGCCGGGACGCAGGGCCTTATCGTACGCATCACCGGAGTTTAGCGCGATCTGGATTTCCGCGCGCGTCACCTCGTTGCTTTCACTGACCGCCGCGGCCAGGATACTATCCATCCCGCCCAGCGCTGTGTCGGGTTGATGGGGCAGGCCGCCGCCGCGTTTGCCGTACGCATCCATAAAGCGTGGCCCCTCCGCGGTAGCAGCGGCGAACAGGAAATCCGCGCCATCCATCCCCGCGATGGGATCAAGGCCGATGGCGACCCAGCCCGTAGTCGGGGCGATGAGGGCGATGGTCAGGCTCTCCCCGTCGTTGTACCAGTACACCTCAACATTTTCTGCTTTGGTGGAAAAGGGATACTCGTCCGCGTTGATGACCCCATCTACCGTTGGGGTAGTGGGGGTGGGGGATGAGGGATCAGCGGTGAGCGCCGCCGTTGGGGCAGGCGTGGCGGGTGTCGCCGGCGTGGGGCCTGGCGTGATCCGCGCCTCCGTCACAGGGGGCGTTGCGCTCGTGCACCCTGTCACGAGCTGCAGTCCAGCGATGAGCACGATGTGCCAGGGTTTTAGCATCTCTACTGCCTCCATCATGGAAATGACAATCACCTGTAACCAGGCAACCGCATGGGGGCGGAGTTTAACCCCGCCCTGGGGGGCGCCCCTACGGTTCCAGGACACCTTACCATTATACTCCCATCTTCCCTTAAGTCATTTGCAATCTCAGCCAGGCGCGGGGGCGCGCGGCTTTCAGACTAATAAAAAAGAAATTTTTATGGTATAATCGCTTGCATAGCTTTAGTGAGGTGAGCTGATGAACTCCAGGATATATCGTCTGGCTTTGGTGTTGGTTTTAGTCGTGAGCGGCCTGATCGGTTGTGCGCCGCGCACCCAATCTCCGGCGCCGCAGGCGCCTGCGGCATCCCCGACGGTGGCCCTCAAGCTGGGGGCGGATGTTAACGTGGATCAGGTGCACGCCTTGTATCAGCAAGGGGCTGTGGTGATCGTGGATGTGCGCGAGGTGGATGAGTATGAGGCGGGACACATTCCCGGTGCGCTGTTGATTCCCCTGAGCGAGCTGGAGAAGCGTGTCAAGGATGTACCGCGCGATGCAGAGGTCATTCTGGTGTGCCGCAGTGGGAACCGCAGTCAGCAGGCCTACACCTTCCTGCGCCAGCAGGGGTTGACCAACGTACACAACATGCCCGGCGGGATGAAGGCCTGGGTGGCTGCCGGTTACGCGATCGAGCCGTGAGTGGAACGCGCGTTTTCTTTACACTGGCGGCTTTGTTGTTATAATTCGGTGTGGTCAGTGCGTCGCGCTGGCCCGGCGTTTTCGCCGAGTTTCAATTCATCTGATCGAGAGGGAGGAGTGTCATGCGATGGAGTAGATGGTTAAGCCTGATGCTGGTGTTTGCAGTCTTACTGACCTCTTGCGGGCCCAAGCCAACCCCGACCCCTACCGCTGAACCGTCGGCCACAGTGACGACGGCACCGACGGCGGAGCCGACGAAGGCGCCGGAGGATGTGATCTATCTGGCCATCATCTGGCATCAACATCAGCCGGTTTACTTCAAGGACCCGCAGACCGGCATTTATGCCAAGCCCTGGGTGCGCTTGCACGCGGCCAAGGACTACGTGGACATGGCGGCCATGCTGGAGAATTACCCCAAAGTGCACGTCACCTTCAACCTGACGCCCAGCCTGATCCGCCAGTTGGATGATTTGCAGTCGGGGACCGAAGATGCGTATTGGGTGCACACCGAGATCCCGGCCAATGCGCTGACGGATGAGCAGAAGAGCTTTATCCTGCGTTACTTCTTCGACATCAACCCCAAGATTATCCAGCGCTTCCCGCGCTATGTGGAGCTGCGCGATAAGCGCCCCGCAGATAGCAAGGACGTGAATGCCTACACGACCCAGGATTATCTGGACCTGCAGGTTCTCTTCAACCTGGGCTGGACGGATCCCGACTTCCTGGCCCAGCCGCCGCTGGCCGACCTGGTCGCCAAGGGGCGGAACTTTACCGAGGACGATAAGGCGGTGGTGTTGCGCATCCACAAAGAGCTGATTGCGGAGGTGATCCCCGTCCACAAGCGCCTGCAGGAAGCCGGCCAGATCGAAGTGACGATGACGCCCTTCGCGCATCCCATCCTTCCCCTGCTGGTGGATACCGCCCAGGCGAGCGTGGCCATGCCTTCCGCGGAATTGCCGGCGCCCCCCTTCCGCTACGGACAGGATGCCGTGGAGCAGCTCGAACGCGGCGTCCAGCTCTACAAGGAGCATTTCGGCGTGGCGCCGCGCGGCATGTGGCCCGCGGAAGGCTCCGTCAGCCAGCTCATCGTCAACATGGTGGGCCTGGCGGGCATCCGCTGGATGGCCTCGGATGAAGGCGTGCTCGCCAAATCCATCGGCCTGGATAGCTTTACGCGCAATACCAAGGATGTGGTGCAGCAGGCCGACAAGCTGTATCGCCCCTACACCGTTGTGGGGAGCCGCAACATCCCGGTGGCGATGGTCTTCCGTGACGTGGTGATCTCCGACAAGGTCGGCTTCACCTATTCCGGCCTGCCCGGCAAGGCAGCCGCTAAGGACTTCATCAACCGCATCCACGCCATCCGCGACCAGCTCAAGGCCGAAAATGCCCAGGGCCCGCATCTGGTCACGGTCATTTTGGATGGCGAAAACGCCTGGGAGCATTACGACAACGACGGCAAGGAATTCCTCAACACCCTGTACCAGCTTCTTTCCGAGGACGAGAGCATCGTCACCGTGACGCCTTCGGAGTACCTGGATATGTTCCCCTCCGAGCCCTCCGCCGCGATTGAGGACCTGTGGCCGGGTTCGTGGATCAGCCATGATTTCTCCACCTGGATCGGTGAGGAAGAGGAAAACCGCGCCTGGATGTACCTGGCGCAGGTGCGCGACTTCCTGGCCAAGTTCGAGCGCGGACAGCGCCAGGCGCCGAGCGCCGAGGCTCTGGAACTGGCCAAAGTCTACATGCTCATCGCCGAGGGTTCGGACTGGTTCTGGTGGTACGGCACGGATCAGAACTCCGGTGCGGATGAGGACTTCGATAAACAGTATCGCGACACCTTGAAGCAGGTGTATCTCGCCCTGGGCGAGACGCCGCCCGATTGGCTGGATGTGCCCATCATCGCCCAGATGCCGGAGGCGCCGCAACAGGCCGCCAAGGCCCTCATCACGCCGAAGCTGGACGGCGTAGCGTCCGCGGGTGAGTGGGACGCGGCCGGCTACTACGAGGCTGCTGGCGGTGCCATGGCGGCGGGAAGCCTGCCGCTGGCGCGCGTCTACTACGGCTTTGACGCGAAGCATTTGTACGTGCGCGTGGATGCGACGCCCACCTGGGGCGCCCTGACGACGGCGCAATCGGCTGACGCGCAGACGACGCTGGGCCTCTACCTGCTCCCGCCGGGAGCCAGCAAGGCGCAGAGCGTGTTCTCCATGTACGGCAAGCCGGAGACGTTGCTGGGTTTTGGCGCCTCGCGCCTGGCCGCGGTGACGTTGGGCCCCAACGCGAAGGTGCTCGAAGCGCGCTTCTACACCTTCGATGGCACGACCTGGGCAGCGGACGAGGCGACGTTTGAGGTTGCCGTCAAGCCCGATGGGCAGGTGCTGGAGCTGGCTCTGCCGCTCGCGGTCCTCGCCCCACAGGCGGATAGTGGCGATCGCGTGCAATTGCGCGCGGTGTTGAGCCAGGGCGTGGCGCAGGCCCAGAAGGATGTGCTGGTCATGCCGCTCGCCGGGCCGGCGTTGCTGGTGGTGCCCGATCTCGGCCTGACGACCCCCGTCCTGGATGTGACGGATCCGGCCAACGATGATCACGGGCCGGGCACTTACACCTATCCTACGGATGCGGTCTTCCCGCCGGGCGTCTTCGACGCGACCGCCTTCAACGTGAGTTACGATGACAAGTTCATTGTCTTCCGCTTCACGCTGCGCGGCCCGCTGCAGAATCCGTGGGGCTCGCCCAATGGCGTGGCGGTGCAGACTTTCGACATTTACATTGACAAGGACGGCGCTGCCAACGGCGCGCGCCTGCTCCTGCCGGGGCGCAACGCCGCGCTGAGCAAGGACTTCGCCTGGGATTACGCCATCTGGGTGGAAGGGTGGACACCGGGCGTGTTCGTCCCGTCGCCGGAAGGCCCCAAGCAGGTGGATGCTCAGCTCACCATCATCGCCGATCCGGGCCAGAGCAAGGTCACCATCAAGGTGCCCAAGGCGCTCCTGGGCGACAATCCGCAGGATTGGGCCTACGCCGCCATGGTGCTGGGGCAAGAGGGCTTCCCCGCCAGCGGCGTGTGGCGCGTGCGTGATGTGGAGGCTTCGTCCCAGCAGTGGCGCTTTGGCGGCGCTCCCGCGGATGCGAATCATACCCGCATCATTGACCTGATCTGGCCGGCGGATGCTCAGCCGACCCAGGAGGAGATGTTGAGCACTTACAAGGCCGCGCAGAGCGTGGATGGTCTGGGACCGGATGACTTTGCGCAGATCGGGATGCTCAAGGCGAAATAGCCGATGAACCCTGTCCGCCAGGGTCACGTGGCGACGCGCTGACCCTGGCGGACGTCTTGCACACTTCTGCGCCCGCGCGGCGGGCGCACTCATGGAGGCGCTATGCGGACAGTCAAATCCTTGCCAGGCCCGCAAACGGTGGTACGCGAGGTGCTGCCCAACGGGATCGTGGTGTTGGTGCGGGAGAACTTCGATAGCCCCGCGGTGGTCGTGCGCGGCTATCTGCGGGTGGGCAGTCAGGATGAACCGGCGGAGCTGGCCGGCCTGGCGGGTTTTTGCACAGATGTGATGGAACGCGGCACGCATCGCCGCCCCTTCGCGGTGTTGTACGAGGAGCTGGAGAGCGAGGCGCTCACCCTGGGCCTTGAAGTCGGCGTGCATACCACCACTTTCGGCGGCAAGGGCCTGCGCGAAAGCTTCCCGCATTTGCTGGAGCTGCTGGCGGATGTCTTGCGCGAGCCTTCTTTTGCGCCCGACCAGGTGGAAAAGGTGCGCGATGAAATCCAGACCGACCTGCTGGAGCAGGCTCACGACACGCGCCGCATGGCCGATTTGACCTTCCACGAACTCCTTTACACGCCTGAGCATCCTTACGGGCGGAGCAATCTGGGGTATCCGGAGACCATCGCCCGCATCACGCGCGAGGATCTGGTACGGTTCCACCAGACGTTCTTTGCGCCTCAGGGCATGGTGCTGGTCATCGTGGGCGCGGTCAAGGCCGCGGAGGCGCTGCAGCAGGTGAGCGCGGCGTTCGGCGATTGGCGCGCGCAGCGTCCACCCGTGCCGGTTTTGCCGGATCTGGTCCCGCTGGAGCGTTGCGAGCGGCATGTCTTCATCCCCGAAAAAAGCCAGGTGGACCTGCGCCTTGGCTGGCGCGGCCCGGCGCGTAAGGAACCGGACTTTCTGGTGGCCTACCTGGCCAACGCCGTGCTGGGCGTTTTCGGCATGATGGGGCGCCTGGGGGAGGTGGTGCGCGAACAGCATGGCCTGGCTTACTATGTCTACAGCGTGGTTGAAGGCGGGTACGGCCCTGGCCCCTGGCAGGTCATCGCCGGCGTGGATCCGGCCCATGTGCGCCAGGCGCAGGCCTTGATTCTGGAAGAGGTGCGGCGCCTGCGCGAGGAACTGATTCCCGAAAAGGAGCTGTCCGATAGCCAGTCCATGCTGGTGGGGAGCCTGCCCTTGCAGCTAGAGACTAATGAGGGGGTGGCGCGGGCTTTGTTGAATATCGAACGCTACGAGCTGGGGCTGGATTATCTGCAGCGTTACCGTGACCTGGTGTTGGGCCTGAGTCCGGCGCAGGTGCAGGCGGCGGCGCAGCGCTGGCTCGATCCTGAGCGCTATGCCCTGGCGTTGGCCGGGCCGGAGCTACCATGCTGAGCTGCGGGACGGACGTGGTCGAAATCGCGCGCGTGCAGGAGGCCCTGACGCGGCATGGCGCGCGCTTTCTGGCGCGCGTCTACACGCCGCGCGAGCAGCTCTACGCGCGGGGCCGTGTCGCCGAGCTGGCGGCGCGCTTTGCCGCCAAGGAGGCGACGGCGAAAGCCCTGGGGGTGGGGATGCGTCTCCTCTCACCTGCCGGTATCGGCTGGCATGAGGTGGAAGTGCTCAATGACGTGTACGGCAAGCCCTACCTGGTGCTGCACGGACGCGCGGCCAGTCTGGCCGAACAGCAGGGCCTCACGGAGTGGAGCGTGAGCCTGACGCATGATGGCGGCCTGGCGCTGGCTTTTGTGGTCGCAATGGGGGGACGGTAAATGCGGGCTTTGATTCAACGGGTGGCTTATGCCCGGGTACGGGTGGATGGGGCTGTGGTGGCCGAGATCGGCCCCGGCTTGCTGGTGCTGCTCGGCGTGGGGCGGGGCGATACGCCGGACGTGGCGCGTTGGGTGGCCCACAAGACGGCGAACCTGCGCGTTTTCAGCGACGAGGCGGGCAAAATGAACCTGTCGGTGCGGCAGATCGGCGGCGCCGTGCTGGTCGTCTCGCAGTTCACGTTGTACGGGGACATTGGCAGCGGCTTTCGTCCCTCCTTCACGGCGGCGGCTTTGCCGAATGTGGCCGAGCCGCTGGTGCGTGTCTTTGTCGCCGCGTTGGAGGAAGAGGGGGTACCGGTGGGTACGGGCGTCTTTGGTGCCCACATGGAGGTTGAACTGCTCAATGATGGGCCGGTGACAATCCTGATCGAAAAGGAGGCGGCGGCATGAGCGAAGACACGCGCTTGTGGGTCTGGTTTATCTTCAACAGTGGGCTGCGTCCTCCGCGCGCGAAGGCCTTGCTGGCGCGCTGGCAGGCGCAGGGGGCGTCGCTGGCCGCGGTGCTGGCGCAGTTGCCACAGGCGGCGGCGCAGTGGGGCCTCTCTCCCGACGAGGCACAGGCCCTGCGTCCCGTGCCGGCGGAGCTGCCGGACGTGCCCGCCGTGCGCTGGGATGAGCCGCTCTATCCGCGGGGCCTGCAGCGTCGGTTGGCGGAGGTGATGCGTCCGGCGCTGCTGTTCGTCGCCGGTGCGGCCTCTTTGTTGCAGCGTCCGCTGGTCTACCTGCCACCGGAGCTGCTGGACGAGGCGGCACAGGACGCGGCGCGCGAGGCGTTGGGCATGCTGGCGGGGGAGCCGGTCTTACCCGCCGTGTTTGAGGGCAGTCCCATTGCCGAGCTGTTGCTGGAGGAGCTGGCAACGGCCGAGGGCGAGATGCTGCTCTGGCTGCGTGGCGGGCGCGACTCCTGGACGCCCACGCTGGCGCAACAGGCCCTGCTGGACGCCGGGCGCCTGGTGGCGCTGACGCCCCTGCCACCGCCCGCACCGGCCATCCCGGAGTGGATGCCCTTCCTGGAGCAGGTCGCGCTGACCGCGGCGGATTTTGTGCTTTTCTGGCAGGGGGATGAGGCGGCTCTCGGGGCGCTGCCGCACGCGCGTTACGGGGAGCTTGAGCGGCTGGCGATGTGGTTGGAGACGGCAGCGGCGCCGTCTGCCACGGCGCCGGGAGCGGTTACCGCACCCGTTGAGGAGCCGCCAGCGCCGGAGCTTGATCCGGCGGAGGTCCTGGCGAAGCTGGAGCGGGTGGGGCGTGTCCCCAAGAGCCTGCGCGAGCGTCTCCAGCGCCGCGCGCGCTCATGACGTAGCGCGTCCTCTCAGCGCAGAGCGTTGGGGACGGGTTTACCGGTGAGTCGTGCCAGATTGAGCGTCTTGCCGTAATTCCGCAGTTTGCGGGCGATCTCGGTGAAGTAACGATGCGAGCGCAGCTCTTCGATTTGGCACTCACGCCAGGCGGCCTGGGTGTAGAAGCGCCCGTGCGCCATCAATTCCAGGCGCAGGGCTTCGCTGATGGTGAAGTAGTCTTCGCGCCCGTAGTAATCTTTGTCCACGTCGCACAGGAGCTCGGCCAGGTAGGTCAGCGGATGTTGCGGCTCTTGCACGGCGATGATCATGGCGCCGATCGCGGCAATCTGGCTGGTGGTGTAGCCAAAAGAGGGGAGTGTTTCGGAGGCGATGCGCACGGCTTGCGCTCCGTTGTCGCCGTAGCGTTCCAGATAGCCGGCGTTGTAGAACAGGGCGGCGGTGCGCAGCAGCAGTGCGTCGTCGGGCGTGAGGTTTGCGGCGGTGATGTAGTGTTCGATGGTGGGGAGGATGTCATCGCGTGTGCGTGGCAAACCGTGGAAGGGCAGGTTCCCCGGCAGATCGTTTGCCAGGCGCTGCAAGAAGTAAGCACGCACACCTTCCCAATCGGCCAACGTTGCTTTCATAATCTGTTCTCTCCCGTGCGAGTGGTTGGCTTGTCGTTGTCCGGTAAGTCCGACATTGTACCGCTGAGCCAATCGGCAAAATATAAAAAATCAGCAAATCAAATGAGCAAATCGGCAAATTAAAAACCTTAGCGACCTTTGCGCCTTAGCGGTTTAAAAATCGGCAAATCAGCAGATCAAAAAAAATCTTAGCGACCTTTGCGTCCTTTGCGCCTTAGCGGTTTAAAAAATCGGCAAATCAGCAAATCAAAAAAATCTTAGCGACCTTGGCGCCTTTGCGGTTCACAGGGTTCACCGCGTGGACGCAAGCGTCTTACCCACGACGCTTAAAATTGTAGAGTAAAACGCCAGATTGGCAAATGTTGTACCTGGGACGGGCAACAGGCTTTGGCCTGGAACACAAATTTTAGGAGGTAACCCATGCCGACATTGGGATTCCCGGAGATTTTAGGTTTACTTTTGCTGGCTCTCTTGCTTTTCGGGCCTGGCCGCATTAAAAAGTTGGCGCGCGAGCTGGGCGGCAGTTTGCGCGCTTTCCAGGAAGCCTACCGCGGCGAGGAAAAAGCGGATCCAGAGCGCGAAGACGAGTCTAAAGCTTAGGGCTTTGCCGATGCCTAACCTGGGCGCGCCCGAAGTTGTGCTGCTTCTGCTGCTGGCCCTGTTGCTTTTTGGGTCGGAGGAGATGATACGCTTCGCGCGGCGCCTGGGACACCTGGCGCGGATGCTGCGTACACTGTGGCTTCAGAGCGTGGCTCAGATGGATGACCTTGTGCGCGAGGTCATAGCTGATGAGGCCGCGCCTGCGGATGCGGCTCCAGCGGATCATCACGAAGAGAATCAGGAGCAAGGGCCATGGTTGATCGCGAGTTAGATCTCATGGAGCACGTGAAAGAGCTGCGCCTGCGTTTGTTGCGCGCCCTGCTCGCCCTGGCGCTGGGGATGCTGCTTGCCCTGCCCCTGGTGACGCCGGCGCTGGACCTCCTGTTGCGCATCGCTCAAGATGTGCAGTTCATCGCGGTTAGCCCCCTGAAGCCCGTGTCCGTTTTCTTCCAAATCGCCTTCGTGTTGGGCATGGCGATCGCTGCGCCTTTTGTGCTGTACCAGCTTTACAGTTTCGCCGCGCCAGCTTTGTATCCGCACGAGAGGCGCCTGGTCCTGCTCTTGCTGCCGGGGAGTGCGCTGCTCTTTGCGCTGGGCTTCGCTTTTTCTCTGGGGGTGCTGGTGCCCGTGAGCCTGCCCGTGTTGCGCGGTTTTATGCCGGCCTCGGTGACGGCGACTTACACGCTGGATGAGTACCTCAAGTTTGTCATCAACCTCACGGCCTGGATTGGGGTGGCTTTTCAGGTGCCGTTGGTGCTGATGCTGCTGGCCGCGTTCGGCTGGGTCAGGCCGGAGCAGTTGCGGCGCTTGCGACGCGAGGTGATCTTCGGGGCCGCAATGCTGGCGGCGCTCATCACGCCGACCGTGGACCCCTTCACCATGATCCTGGTGACGGGGCCGTTTGTGTTGCTTTATGAGTTGGGTATCTTGCTGAGCTGGCTGGTGACGCGCAAACGCTCCACCGGCTAGCGTGGGCGCGGCCTGGTGGGCACCTTTCCCGATGGCTTCAGGCCGCGCACACGCGTGACCGGCACCACGAAAAGGATGCCCGTGTTGGGATCGTCCAGGCTGCCCCCCACTGCGGCATCGGTCGCTGCGATCAGGCGGTCGAGGTCGAAGTCGTCATCCAGGATGACGAACATCGTGCGGTGGTGATACTCCTCGCTTTTGACCAGGTGGCGGAATGAGGGAATGAGGGGCAGATCGTCGTACTGCCCGTACGCCTCGCGGATTTTCTGCATGCCGATGCTCTCCAGGATGGTGACGCTGAAGACCCCCAGTTTTTCCCAGGCTTCCAGCACGGCGCGGCAACGTTCCATATTGGGAATGACGGCGAAAACGGCGTAAGGCATGTTAGTCCTCCTTGCTCCTGGTGTAAGTTAAACGTAATAGCGGTGGGGTAATCAGGGTCGTGGTGAGCACGAGTAACGTAATGACGGAAAAGACCTCAGTGTTAATCAGGCCCGCGTTGATGCCGACTGTGGCGACGATCAGGCCGACTTCGCCGCGACTGATCATACCCAGGCCGACCCGCAAAGCTTCCTTCCAGGTGTACCCGCTCCATTTGGCCCCAGCGCCTGCCCCGATCAGTTTGCCAAGGATGGCGCCCAGGATGAGCACCACGGCAAAGGGGAGCGCGTCCAGATGGATTTGGTGCAGGTCGGTGTGGAGACCGATGCTGACGAAGAAGATGGGCACGAAGAAAGCGTAGGTGATGACGTGGACCGAGCGTTCGATTTTCTCGCGCAAGGCGCTGCGTCCAAGCCCCGCGCCGGCGATGAAGGCACCGGTGATGGCCGCCAGCCCGCCCAGTTCTTCCGCGCTCCAGGCAAAACTTAAGGCTGTAATCACGGCCATGGACGTCAGCCCCTCGCTGATGGGTTGCCGGTCGGCCCAGGCGGCCAGGCGTGGCAAGACAGCGTAGGCGACCAGGCCACCGCCCAGGAGGTAGAGCACCATTCGCGTCATGACCATAGCGGCAGAAGTGGCCCCCCCTCCTGTCCCATCGGCAAACGCGAGGTACAGGGAGAGGATGAAGATGACCAGGATGTCATCCGCGATGGCCGCTCCCAGCAGGGCCATGCCTTCGCGCGTGCGCAACTTTTTGAGCTGGAGCAGGGTCTGCGCGCTGATGCTGACACTGGTTGCGGTCAGGGTGATGCCAATGAAAAGCGCACTCTTGGTGCTGTAACCAAAAAGTGCGCCAACGCCAGCCCCAATGACCAGAGGGAACAGGACGCCTAACACCCCACTGTGCAAGGCGACGCGCCGGGTTTGCGCCAGCTCTTCGAGCTCGATTTCCAGCCCGGCCAGGAACATGAGCAGGATCACGCCGATTTCGGCCATGTCGAAAATGGTCTCTTCCATGAAGCCGGGTAAAGCGGGGGTAAGTAAAGGCGTCTGGTGCAACAGGTCTATCAGACTGGGGCCAAGGAGCAGGCCGACCAACAGTTCACCCAGCACAGCCGGTTGACGCAACCGATAAGCCAGGATGCCGCCTAGTTTGGCGCTTCCAATCAAGATGATCAGGCCGAGAAGTAGTGGTAAAAGCGTCATGATTCTTTAACGTCCTGGGCAAATTTAAGCGCAAACGCTTAGCAAAAGCAAGTATACCTGAAAGCCTGACTTTGTAAAGCTGCTCTGCCTGTTGGGTGGGGGTTCTTCCGGATCGGGCTTATACTTGACAGTACCAACCCTGGTATGGAAGCACTGGCGCCGTGGTGCTCAATGATTTGATTTGGAGGGGATTGTATGTCTTTACGTGAATGGCTCATTGGACCTCCTTGCCGGGCCGGAGGAAACCATCCTCTCCGCGTTGGCGCGACGTATTTGGGGCTCCGGATTTTTCTACTTGATGGTGCAGGGTGCCACTTTGTTGATGCTGGCCGTGGCCGCTAACACCAGCTTTGCAGGCTTTCCACGGTTGGCTTCCATTCTGGCGCAGGATGGTTTGATGCCCCGACAGTTTTCATTTCTGGGGGATCGGGTAACTGCCTACTCATAGCGATTGAAATCGCCTCTGATGGGCTTATAGCCTAGCGTCCCCCT